>Ga0209254_10005473_pt1 | contig 11682 bp, 8 predicted proteins | sample FrelakmetDIP11DI_FD_187148 | JGI IMG/M metagenome (GOLD analysis project Ga0209254, IMG submission 187148) | Freshwater lake sediment microbial communities from the University of Notre Dame, USA, for methane emissions studies - DIP11 DI (SPAdes)... | ecosystem: Environmental > Aquatic >... | reverse complement strand
CGGACTCCTTGGTGATCACAGAGACGATCTCCTCCCCGCTGCTTGTGCGTAAGATCACTTCAGAATTTACAGCACCGGGGATAATTTTGACTACCTTCCCTTTGATTACATTTCTGGCACTTAGCTTCATTTTATACCTCTCTTTCTTATTCTAGACTTATTTTATCCGATTATTAACCTGATATCAATCCCGGAACAAATCAGAGTTTCCTCGCCGATTTTATTATCGGATTGTTGATTATTATCATTTGAGAATTGGCAAAAATATTGTATAATAATTGCTAGTTGACAGCCGTCTGACAATATCATTATGGGAATTATCCGATACGCTCCCGTTTCCTCACAAATCGAGAATATACTGCTCGAAAGACTTCAAAATCGCACTTACACATCCTACTCGGGATTCCCTTCCGAAACGGAGCTGTGTCAGGAATTCAATGTAAGCCGCGCTACGATCCGAACGTCAATCTCTGCTCTTACTGGTAAGGGGTTATTGATACGGAAACCAGGCAAAGGCACCTTTGTAAAAGAATCTCTTAAACTTGACAGCGGACTAGAACATCTTGAAAGTGTATTAAACATCGCAAAACGCCAAGGTTTGGTTCCTGAAGTTAGTAATGTGGAATTTTCAACGATCGATTCTGAAAACGATATTGTTACTAAATTAGGCTTGAATGAAAGTCGAGCGATTACGAAGATCACCCGAAGAATTTTCGTAAATGGGACTGCAATCTCACTTCATAACGATTATGTCCCTGAGGTAATTTTTTCATCGGAGCAAATTAAAGAACATTTCACAGGTTCGGTGCTGGATTTTGTAAATCTTCATCACAATACTCCTGTAAAAGAGGCGATCACTGAGATCACCTCAATTAATGCTGATCCAATTTTATCTGCACAACTGGAGGTGGAATTAAATACCGCAATCATATTACTTCGAGAAACCTTAAGAGATCAGACAGACAAAATTGTGAGTTATTCAGAAAATTTTTTCGTTCCAGATAGGTTTTATCTTCACATAAACAGAAAGAAAATATAAATATTATGGAGAAAAAAATGGAAAAAAAGGATTGGAAAGGTCGAGATTTTCTTGCAGAAACGGATTTTTCCAGGGAAGAAATCGAAACGGTCTTAGAAGTGGCACAGGATTTGAAGGACAAATGGAAAAAGGGAGTTTATCACGATGATATTCTTCGGGCAAAAACACTCTTCATGATTTTTTATAATCAGTCTCTTCGAACCCGCAATTCCTTCGAAGCGGGTATGACCCAACTGGGTGGCCATGCGCATTATTTAGACCCTTCGAAAATTTATACTCCTGCCATGGAGGGCCGGGAGGTTGCCTACAGCACTGAACGGGTTTCCGATGTGGCAAGAGTCCTTGATCGCATGGGGCATGCCATTGCCATTCGATGTTATGGTGATCCCGTGGATTGGGAGTACGGTGGAGCACATGCAATGCTGCGCGAATTCGCACGCTGGGCGGATATCCCGGTATTAAATATGGAAGACGATATTTTCCATCCATTCCAAGGCCTCGCAGATGTGCTCACCGTGAAAGAAAAATTTGGCGGTTTTGGTGGTGTGAATTTCACAATGTCTTGGGCATACTCTCCCAGTATTCATAAACCACGTGCAGTTCCCCAATCAGCCATCCTTTACGCAAGTATGCTTGGTATGAATGTAACACTGGCGCACCCGGAAGGAATGGATCTCGACCCAAAAATTATTTCGCAATGTGAACAATATGCGAAAACCTCTGGCGGAAAATTCAGGATTTCAAATGACTTCCAAGATTCAGTTAAAGGGGCCAATGTGGTTTATCCCAAAGCATGGTGCGCAACACCCATCTTCCTTCCACCTGTAGGTGAATCTGATTCCAAGAAGACCCAACAGATTTTCGATCAACACAAAGATTGGAAATGTACAGAAGATGTGATGGACACAGCTGCAAAGGACGCGATTTATCTGCATTGTCTGCCTTGCGATCGTGGTTATGAAGTATCAAATGGGGTTATTGATAAAACCTCCGGAACCGGTTGGCTCTCTGCTGCATTCGATGAGGCTGAAAACCGCCTGCATGTTCAGAAAGCTGTGATGAGCCTTGTGATGTAATATTTCACTTCTGATAGATTATATTAATGAGGTCAAGCATAATGCTAGACCTCATTTCATTGAAAAATTGCTGTTACCAATACTATATGATTTTTATACAATCCGGTACCGGGCAGACCTGGGCACAAAGCCCGCAACCTACACACAGCCCTTCCTGCACCAGCGGTCGACGATCTGCCGGGAATTCGATGGCCATATGACCCCCATCGGCACAGGCAACATAACACAACCCGCAACCGATGCATAAGTCCAGGTCGATACTGGAGATGACCTTTACGCCATGGGTAAGCTCCCCGTGTTCGGTCAACTGAGCAAGCGCCAGGCCGACAACTTCAGCTGGTGAGTCATAATTGTGATCCTCCAACCAACGAGAGAGACCGTCCAACAGGGGATCGATGACACCGAATCCGCGTTGAAGCACCGCCGTGCAAACTTGTACTGTGGTGGCTCCCAGGAGCAGGTATTCCAGCGCGTCCCGCCAATCGTAGATACCTCCCACACCCGAGATCGGTATTTTCACTCCGCCGGCCAAATCAGCCACGATCCGCAACCCGATGGGTTTGATCGCCCTTCCCGAAAATCCGCCGCGGGTTCCTTTGCCTTGCACACTCGGCAAGGGGGATAAGGTCCCCAGGTCAATGCCACCAATACCCTCCAGGCAATCAATGGCACAAATACCATCACCGCCCCCTTGCTCAACCGCTTTTCCGATCGAAACGATATCCGTCACACTGGGGCTGAGTTTGACGTAAACTGGAGCTCTTCGTTTACCTTCCACCACCCAGCTAGTGACTTTTTCAGTCAGGTGCTGATCCTGGCTGACCATCCAACCGAGCGTCAGTTCACCCTCCAGCTCCGCTCCCTGCGGGCAGGAGATGCTGGCTTCGATCATATCCGCCCCAGCCTGCTCGGATATCCCCACCAGCTCGTGCCACTCCTCCCGGGTGCTGCCCATCAGGCTGGCTATGATTCGTTTTTCCGGAAAACGGGATTTAAGCCAGGCAATATCTTTCGCCACCTCGTGGATATGCCGCTCGGAAAGAAGATCAGTATTGTGAAGCCCTACCAGCCCCTGCCCGGGATGGATACCAGACATGATCGGGTAAGTGATCGATACTTCCTCGGATTCCAAGGAGGTCGTTTTTAGCACCGCGCCTGCCCAGCCGCGTTCCAACCCGCGCGCGGTCATCTCCCGGTTATCGGTGGATGGCGACGCAGCCAAAATGAAAGGGTTCTTAAAACGAATCCCACAGAAATCAACGCCAAGGTTAACCACGGGCGATTCCCTGCTCAACCAGCCAGGCATGTGCCTCGCTGGCAGCTTTCATCCCCGAGGACATGCTGCCGACGATTGAAGAACCACCAGATCGAATTTCACCCGCCGCGAACACCTTGGGGTTGGAGGTTTGGAACCTCCCCTCTTCCACAGCAACCAGCCCTTTCTTTTCCGCTATTCCCAACTCTTTCAGGAGGTTCATTTCAGATGATTGCCCGAGGGCGAGAACAACCGCGTCGCAATCCAGATGGGTCGGCTGTTTTTTTGGATCGGGCTCCACCCAGCGGCGGCCGCCCCGCATTTCTGCACTGTATCGCATGTGCGCAATTCTTACCCCGGTGACCACGCCGTTCTCGGACATGATCATTTCCACCACGCTGTACCAGCGGAATTCCACGCCTAAGGCGCAGGCTTCAATATATTCATACTCCCAGGCAGGCATTTCCTCCAGACCACGGCGGTAAAGGACTATCACCCGTTCCGCCCCATTTCTTTTTGCCACAGCGGCTGCATCCAGAGCTACGTTGCCCCCTCCGATAACCACAACGGTTGTTCCCAGGAGCGGGATTGTCCCCTCCCTGGTTTGCGCGCTCCGGGCCCTGGATAGATAATCCAGCGCGTGGAACACCCCCTGGCTTTCTCCACCCGGGATTCCCGGGTCCGGGTTAGCCTGCTGGCCGATCGCCAGGATCACGGCCTGGTATTCAGAAACGACCTTCGCAGCAAGGGATTCATCCACATCCGAATCCGGGTGGAATTGTATATTCCCGGCGAGGATTCGCGAGATATCATGATCAACCACCGGCTGGGAAAGATGGTGCTCGGGGATCACCCTGCCCGCCTGGCCACCTAATTCCTTCATTCGCTCAAAGAGATGTACATCCATCCTCAGCCGCTCCAGCTGCACTGCAGCTCCCAACCCGGCCGGTCCACCGCCGATCACAGCCACCCGGGGCGCGCCTTGGGTAACCTCCACCCTGCGGGGTTGTTCGGCCATTCCCGTGGCATATGCCTGCAGCGCTCCAATTCGCACGGCTGTCTCCCCCAGGGGCAGTAACACGCAGGAACCCTCGCAAAGATCGGCGGTAGGGCAGGCGGTTCCGCAGATATGGCCGAGTGGGCAGGCTGCGTAGATCAGATCCGACGCGCCATGGAGGTTATCCTCCGAGATGCGCTTGATGAAATCGGGAATGGGCACCCTTGCCGGGCATGCATCCACGCAGGGGGGGTTGTGGCAGCCCAGGCAGCGCCTGGATTCCAACAGTGCCTGGGAGCGATTTAAAGTATTGGAATTGCGTCTCTTAACCATTTATCCTCAATTAAACAGAAAATTCATCTCCAGAGAAATTATTTTATCCTGTTAATACCCGTCGGATTAGCGTTCCCCGGGGTTCTCCATGCATATCATCCTCCCGGATGACCAACCTGCCGCGCAGCAGGGTTGCCCGAACTTTACCCTGTAAGCTCATGCCCTCATAGGGTAGGCAATCGGTATTCATGTGAAGATCGGCTGCGTGAACTTCCCAACGCTGGTACGGGTCAAAAAGGACCAAGTCCGCATCCGATCCGGGGTCTATGGTTCCCTTACGGGGATGGAGTCCAAAAATCCTGGCTGGCTCTTCAGCCCAAATTTGAGCGAATCTTTCCAGGTTCAATTTTCCGGTCGCGACCCCGGCGGAATAGACGAGCGGAAGGCGCAACTCCACTCCACCCATGCCGCCAGGGACTTTACTGAAATCGTCGAGATCGGCTTCCTTCTGCGTACGGGTATAGGGGCAGTGATCGGTAGCCAGGATGGAAAGAGTTCCATCAGCCAGCCCGTTCCAGAGTGCCTTCTGGTGGGCAGTACTTTTTATGGATGGTGAGCAGATCAGGCTGGCAGCCCTGGCAGGATCCCCGCAATAATCCTCGGATGTATAAAGCAGGTAATGCGGGCAGGTTTCACCGCTCACTGGCCGGCCTGCCCGCCGCGCCTCAGCGATAGCCGCCACACCGCCAAGTGTGCTTACGTGATGGATATGGACGCGGGTGCCGATCTGCTGCTGGTAGTGCAGCAGGCGGTGGATGGCTTCCTCTTCGCATTCCGCTGGTCGGGAGTGGGGATAATTGCTAAGGGATTTCTTCCCCTCCAATAATAATTTCTCTGTTACTCTTTCCGCCAGGGGTCCATCCTCCGCGTGGACGGATATAAGCGCACCCACAGTCCGGGCAGCCTCAAGAACGAGCCTCAATTCCGAATCATCCAGACGGAATCCATCATAGGCCATGAACACCTTGAAGCTTGGGAAACCATGGCGAATTAGCGTGGGTATTTCCTGCACTTTTTTCGCAGTATCCCCGCGAATATTGAGGTGGAAGGAATAATCCACCCAGGCTTCCCTCTCTGCCTCATCTTTTTTTCTTTCCAGCACTTCTACAAGGCTTTCATCTCCTTCCGGGATACAAAAATCAATGACCGTGGTCACGCCCCCAAAAGCAGCAGCACGCGTTCCGGTGGCGAAAGTATCGGATGAAACATGCGCTCCTGCGGGCCAGGGGAGATGGACGTGGACATCCACCCCGCCGGAGAGGATGATAAGGTCGCTGGCATCCATTACCTGCGCACCGTGTGCAGGAAGATCCACTCCCACCGACCGGATGACCCCGTCCTCCACGAGAATATCCCCCCGTAATGATCCATTTCCGCGTACGATCAATCCATTCTTTATTATTATGTTATCCACGGTCGATCAATTCCTCATCGAAATTTGTTTTCGAAGGCAATCCGGAAATTATAGCATCCGGTTAACAATCCGAGCCTCTGTTTAGATCATTTCACCGGTACAATTAACCAGGAGGAAACCACCCATGCTGCTATACGCCATTTGCATCTTCGTATCCGCCTTCCTTCTCTTCCAGATCCAGCCGATGATTTCGCGTTTCATCCTGCCTTTCTTTGGCGGGACCCCGATGGTTTGGTCCACAGTGCAGCTATTCTTCCAGGTATTCCTAACGGTTGGCTACGCCTATTCAGCCTGGATGATCGCGCGCATACCGGTTAAGAACCAGCGGGTGATTCATATCTCCCTGCTGGCAGCGGGGGTGGCATTGCTTGCCGGGTTGGGTATTTTCTGGCCCTCCCCAGTAACGCCCTCCGCTGCTTGGAAACCTACCGGGGTGGATACGCCTATCCTGGATATATTTAAACTCCTGATCGTGGCAGTGGGGTTGCCCTATTTCATGCTCTGCACCAACAGCCCGCTCATCCAAGCCTGGTTCAGCAAGGCTCTCCCGGGTAAAAGCCCTTACCGGTTGTATGCGCTCTCCAATATCGGTTCCCTGCTTGGCCTCCTGGTGTATCCCTTCCTGATCGAGCCCAACCTGACCCTGCGTGCTCAGGGATGGGCTTGGGCAATAGGTTTTCTCCTTTTTGCCGCCCTCGCAGGTATCGCCGCCTTCCGTTCCACCCGTTTTGCGGGGTCCGAGGAAGTTAGGGCAGCCACCCCGCTCTCCCCACGCCCGATGAAGCGCGTGCAGGCACTGTGGATCCTCTTCAGCGCGGTCGCCTCCACCCTGCTGCTGGCCATCACCAACCAGATCACCCAGGAAGTGGCGGCGGTACCCTTCCTGTGGGTGCTGCCGCTTTCCATATACCTGGTCACGTTCATCCTCACCTATTCCGGAGAAAAATGGTACAACCGCAAGCTTTTCGGCGTCTTGCTCATCATCGCCTCTGTAGCAATGGTCTGGGCGCTCATTGATGTCCGGACCCATTTCGTCACCCAAATCGCCATTTACAGTTTTGTGCTCTTCACCGGGGCGATGATCTGCAATGGCGAAACTTACCGCCTGCGGCCGGAGGCCGACCGCTTGACCCGCTTCTACTTGATGACCTCCATCGGCGGAGCGCTGGGCGGGGTGTTTGTGAACCTGGTCGCCCCCGCCATCTTCAAAGGCTTTTGGGAACTGCCCATCAGCATCGGGCTTACCTGGGCGCTTGTACTGGCTATTTTCGTCAGCCGAAAATCAACCAATGCAGAAAAACGCATGAAATTCCTCTTCAATGTAATGGCTGGAGCAGCGATTATCCTGGTTGGCGGGCTGGCGGTCTTTTCTCTGCTGGGTGGCGCGCCCTCCGGGGATGTCTTCCAGGAACGGAACTTTTACGGGGTGACCCGGGTGAAGGAAATCGGTCAAGAAGACCCCGAATGGCACGGATATAACCTGGTGCACGGCGTCACCATCCACGGCGTGCAATACACCGCGACGGATAAACGCGATCTGCCCACCGGATATTACTCGGAACAGAGCGGGGTTGGGCTGGCCATCAAAAACCATCCCAAATACGGACAGGGGTTGAAGGTCGGGATCATCGGCCTTGGGATGGGGGGTTTATCCGCCTACGGGCAAAGCGGCGATACCTACCGGTACTATGAGATCAATCCGGTCATGAAGGATCTTGCGCTTGGGTTGGGGGATTTTTATTCCTATATCCAGGATTCCCCTGCGAAGACCGATATCATTATGGGAGATGCTCGTATCTCGATGGAACGGGAACTTGCAGATGGGACAGCTAACATTTATGATCTTCTGGTGATGGATGCCTTCAGCGGGGACTCTATCCCGGTCCACCTTTTGACAAAGGAAGCCTTTGAAGTCTACCTGAATCAACTTGATCCCGAAGGTATCCTGGTGGCGAATATTTCCAACAGGCATTTGAATATGATTCCGGTATTCTGGAAGCAAGCGCAGGATTTCGGTATGGTTATGGTCGTCATCCCCAACGAGGGAGATGACAAGCTGGCGCGCTCCTCGTTGTTCGTATTGCTTGCCCGGGATCCAGAATTGTTAAAAACCCCAGCCATTGCATCCCGAGCGGAGACGATGGGAGGTTTCACCACCCTCGTCCCGCAGTGGACGGACGATTTCAGCAACCTGTTCCAGATCCTGAAGTAAATAAGTATACTTAAACATATTTCAGTTTTACCTTAGTTAGCGTTATGGAGAAAATATGAACGAAAGAACAATGATCAATAGGGATAGACTGAAAACCCCTCGCGCAGCAGCCTTTGCCGGTATCCTCTTTTCGATCCTGATGATCCTTAGTCTCATCCTGATCCGAATCACCATCCCCTATGATCCCTTTGAAAACGGGGAATGGCTTCAAAATAATGCCAAATTGGTCAGCCTGGCATTGACATTGATCCCATTTTCGGGAATTGCATTTTTATGGTTCATGGGGGTGGTTCGCGACCGGTTTGGTGAGCTGGAGGACAAGTTGTTCGCCACCGTGTTCCTGGGCAGCGGGTTTCTTTTTCTGGTGTTGATGTTCATTGCTGCCGGCATCGGGGGCAGTGTGATCCTCTTGTATGGAAACTCATTGGCAAATTTAGCACGGGATGAATTCTACCCATTCGGCCGTGCATTAATGTATACCATTGCGAATGTGTATGCAGTAAAAATGGCTTCCGTATTTCTTCTGAGCACAATAACGTTATCCTTCCGGATCGGAATATTCCCCAAATGGGTTGTTTTCATCAGCTATGGGCTGGGTTTGATCATGCTCCTCAACTTCTTCTTTGTGGAATGGCTTATCCTGATCTTCCCGGTTTGGGTTTTATTGATCAGCATCGTTGTTCTCGTGGAGAATTTCAAGTTGAAAAAAGAAACCGGCTCCACGCCGGTTTCATAGTTATCAGTCAAAGGCATTCTATCAAGGTATTGGTCCGTACTGCAGGCTGCAGACAATATCATAATAATCCAGTTCGGTAGCTTTGGAAGTGTTTGTATATTTCGCTGCTTCCTGGCCAATCCGCCGGACGGCATCGATATGCTGATCCGCATCGGTGTCCCAATAACGGGGCAGAACTAAAAGCGGGTCGTTCACTTCAGCTTCGGGCATAAAGTAAGGACGGTTCGGATCGGCTTTATCTCCAAGGGGAATCCAGTTATACATCACCGGTCCGCGCGGGTTCACGGTGAAGCCAAGAAGGTATCCAACCTGGCGGGCAAGTTCCGCTCCACGTGGGGTGAACCCACCCCCCGGCCAAATAAACGCGATGGGGGTTTTCCCGAAATACTGCTGAAAGGCTGCCACCGAACCCTGCAGCTCTCCGAGGATATATTCATCCGAGGAGCCGGGGTTGATGGGGATATTGTGAACCACGCCATGCGCCTGGTGATCCACCCAGCCTTCCTTCTCCAGGGAAATATTCTCGTCCCAGAGATCCTGAGTGTTGCCCGAAAAACTGATGAATGCATTCACCACCGGCCAACCCCAATCTTCATAGTATTGACGGAAAAATTCATCAAAGTATTGGGCATAGTGCCGGTCATCCACGACCAGGAGAACGGACCGCTCAGGAATTTTTGCATTATGGTTCAGAAAATCCGCTGCCTGTTGCGCGGTGATCGCCTGGAAATCCTGCGAGTGGAGGTCCCGCATCAGGATCTCGAAATCCTTCAGGCTGATCTGGTTGGCGTTAGATTCGCCTTCCTTCGTTATAGAATGAAACATGATCGGCATCAGAACCGTCCCGGGGGCACTATTTGTCGAGGTCCACTTATCCTTCAGATACTGACAGGTATTGGGGATGTAAGCGCGCGGGACATCCAGGGGGTTCAGTTCGCCGGTTTGAAAATCTGCGGGCAGTGCTGGCGGCGTGCGGATCGCGGTGGCTGTGGGGACAGGTGTTTCGGTGGGGAGCGGAGATGGGGTACTGCTGGGTAAAGAAGTAGGCGTGGCTTCGGGAGTAGGCTGGATTGAAGAACATGCAACCAGTAGGATCGCAAAAATGACTGTTATGTTGAAAGAAACCATTAATTTTAGCATTACAAAAAAATACCCTTTCACGACGTAGACTGCAGGGATCTGCTTTTCAATTCAATTTTGATATTCGACATAATCCGTTTGGAGGAAAAATCCTAAAACGTTTATAGGCAGCGCCAATTATAATTGATGCTGCTGCCATCTGGCTAAAAGTTCATTCCAAACAACCCGGAACCGCAACAAATCACCCTGTTGAGGGTTATTATCAAATGATCCAAAATAAGGAACCCGCACTATGACTTCAAAATCTTCATTCAAGTACTTTGAGAATACAAATCTAATCCCCTTCGGATGGTCAGGCAGCGGTAAACCCTCGCTCGCGACAACCGGGAATCTATCCGAGTACCTGCATTCGCTCAAAAGAGCTGTGTTCTTCCTGGAGAAAGATCAAAACTTCCTCCTCGCAAATGAGGGCAACCCGACAGCTCCGGATGGAGATTTTAATCTGCTCGCTTTTTCGCTCCCTTCCGTTCCTGAAGATCTTGGAGATCCTGGATTCAAGAAACAATACGGGCTGAAATATGCACTCTACGCAGGCGCAATGGCAAACGGGATAGCCTCTGAGGATTTGGTGATTGCTCTGGGAAGGGCGGGTTTCATGGGATCCTTCGGTGCTGGTGGGCTACTACCAGCGAGGGTGGAACAAGCCATTCTGAAGATCCAATCCGAATTACTAGATAAGCCATACTTATTTAACCTGATCAACAGCCCGTTCGAGCCCGCACTGGAGCAACAAACCTGCGAGCTTTATCTGAAGCACGGAATTAAAGTCATCGAAGCTTCAGCTTACCTGACCCTCACCTCCAGCCTGATCCGCTACCGGGCTGCGGGACTTTTAAAGCTGGCGGATGGATCCATTCAAATCAGCAACCGCATCATCGCCAAAGTATCGCGGAAGGAGGTCGCCAGTAAATTCCTTCAGCCGGCGTCCGAAGAGGTCCTCAAACAACTTGTTGCGGACGGGATGATCACTGAAGAGCAGGTTAAATTGGCAAGGCTGGTTCCAATGGCCGACGATATCACCGTGGAAGCAGATTCAGGCGGGCACACCGACAACCGCCCGCTGGTTGGGATCCTACCCGCGATCATCAAACTGAGGGACACCCTTCAGGAGAAGCATCATTTTGCCCAGCCAGTTCGTGTTGGTGCAGCAGGCGGGATCGGAACCCCGGCTTCCGCCCTGGCAGCTTTTATGATGGGTGCCGCCTATGTGGCTACTGGTTCCGTGAACCAATCCTGCGTGGAATCGGGATCCTCGGAGCATACCCGCAACCTGCTAGCCCAAATGGAGAGCACCGACGTTGCCATGGCGCCTGCCAGCGACATGTTCGAGATGGGTGTGAAAGTACAGGTACTCAAGCGCGGGACTATGTTCGCAATGCGTTCGCAGAAACTATATGAGATCTACCAGAGGTATGAATCCATCGATGATATCCCCGCTCCCGAAAGGGAGAAACTGGAAAGCACGGTTTTCCAGAAAAAC
>Ga0209254_10005472_pt1 | contig 11682 bp, 8 predicted proteins | sample FrelakmetDIP11DI_FD_187148 | JGI IMG/M metagenome (GOLD analysis project Ga0209254, IMG submission 187148) | Freshwater lake sediment microbial communities from the University of Notre Dame, USA, for methane emissions studies - DIP11 DI (SPAdes)... | ecosystem: Environmental > Aquatic >... | reverse complement strand
GGATCCGGGATCTATATGGACACCCGAACCAACGTGGAGATCCGCAACGGCACGGTAACTGGCTTTTGGGTTGGCATCTATGGATGGGGCTCAGGACTGGCCCACCGGATTATCAATGTCCGGGCGGTGAGCAATAATTATGGAATTGACATACTCGGCACCGGCCACTTGGTCACGGGATGCGAGGCCACCGCTACCAGTAATAATAACGCCATTTATGTCGGCTCATCCTGCACGGTCAGCGGTTGCACTGCATGGGTGGCAAGCGGGATCGGCATAAGATTTTCCAGGGGGATAGCCAGTGGCAATGTGGTAATCGGCAGCGGCAACACTGGCACTACGCTGAACACCACACGGATCAACACCAACCAGTTCGGAAAAGCCCTGGCCTTCAACGGGACGAACGCGTGGGTGACCATCAACGACAGCAACTCGATCGACCTGAAGACCGCCATGACGCTGTCGGCCTGGGTGTATCCAACGGTCGCGCGGAGCGACTATCGCGCCTTGCTGATGAAGGAGGCGTCCGGCTTCGCCACTTATCATCTCTATTCGAGTTCGCCTGATGGAAGACCGTCCACCATCGTGAACGTGTCCGGCGCGGAGAAGCAGCTGATCGCGGGGCCGCAATTGCCCGTCAACACCTGGAGCCATCTGGCTGCCACCTATAATGGTGCGGTGCTGTCCATGTACGTCGACGGGAAGCTCTTCGGGACCCGCCCGCAGAAGGGCCTGATCGACGTCTCGACCGGCCCGCTGCGCATCGGCGGAAACGCCATCTGGGGGGAGTACTTCACCGGTTACATCGATGAGGTGCGCGTGTACAACCGAGCGCTCTCCGCCGAGGAAATCGTCAGCGACTCGCAGCGTGCCGTCGTGAACCTGATGATGAGCACGACGGCCAAGAGGTCCAGCGCATCGCCGCTTGTGGGACAGTCCGTGACCGGCGTGATCTATGTCTTCTACCGCCACATCAGTCCCACCGCGACGTCGCCGGTCAAAGAGGTGCGATTCTGGCTGGACGACCCGAACCCCGCGAGCCCGAGCGGAGCGCCGCGCATCATCGAGCGAGTCAGCCCGTACGATCTGGCCGGCACTCTTTCCGACGGCACTGCGGGGGCGCTCGACACGGCGAAGCTGAGCAAAGGCGTGCACACGGTCACCGCCCAGGTGACGCTTTCGACCGGCACCGTCCTGCCGTTCATGACCGGCAAGTTCAACGTTCAGTAGCGCGCGTCAGCAAGGGCGAGGGCATCGGGGGAGGTGAGGTGCCCTGGGAGGTGCCCTCGCCCGTTCGTTTCACGGGACCCACCCTGCGCGGTACGGTGATTGCGATCAACATAGCGCCGCGCGCGCTCTTGCCCCGCCAACGTTGCGGCAGGCGGCCGCAAGCAGGAAAATGAAGCGTGCAGGCTACCGGCCGCGACCTTCATCGATCCTGCCCGGGGCGCGGGCCCGGGTGAGTTGCACGCCGCAGTGCTCCTCATCACCTGGAATCTGCAGTGGTGCCGCGGCATGGACGGCCGGGTCGATCCGGCGCGGATCGTCGCGCACGCGCGCACCCTGTCGGATTTCGACGTTCTGTGCGTGCAGGAGATCGCGAGCGGCTTCGACGACCTGCCGGGCTCCGCCGGCGAGGATCAGTTCGCCCTGCTCGCGGATCTGCTGCCTGGCTACGAGGCCGTCGCGGGCATCGCCACCGACCGCGAGCGACCCGACGGCGGACGGCGCCGTTTCGGCAACCTGCTGCTCTCGCGGCTGCCCGTGCTCGCCGCGTTCCGGCACCTGCTGCCTTGGCCGCCGGACCCGAGCGTGCCGAGCATGCAGCGCGTTGCCGTGGAAGCTGTCGTGCAGGCGGCGTGGGGGCCGCTGCGCATCGTGACCACGCACCTCGAGTACTACTCGGTGCGACAGCGTGCGGCGCAGGTGGAGCGGATTCGGGCGCTGCACGCCGAGGTGTGTGCCCATGCCGATGCGCCACCGCGCGACGACAAGGAGTGGGGTCCGTTCGCGCGCACGCCGCGGCCGCGAAGCGCGGTGCTCTGCGGCGATTTCAACTTCCGCCCCGAGGCTCCGGAGTACGGACGGCTGCAGGACGTCGTCGGCGAAGGCGTGCCGCGCTTTCGCGATGCCTGGGGCATCGCACACGGCGGCCTTCCACAGCCGCCGACGTTCTTCGTTCATGATCCCGGAGAGCCGGCCTACTGCTGCGACTTCGTCTTCGTGACCGAGGACCTCGCGCAGCGCGTCGCCGACGTGGCCGTGGACGCGGACACGCAGGTATCGGATCACCAGCCGGTCGTGCTGCGGCTGCGCGATTGAGGCGTCGGACCCGCCCGCAAAGCGGCCGCTCCAAGCGTGGAAGCGCGCCCCCCTGAGGCTCACTCGCCTCGTGCGGAGGCAGAAGCCGTGGCTGCCGTCTCGCGCAGGAACGCGCGCAGCGCGTCGAGCACCTCGTCCGGCTTCTCTCCCATGAGCGCATGACCCGCGCCGGGGATGACGACCGTACGCGCGCCGCGCACCGCCCTGGCAAGCTCGGCACCCGACCGGCGCGGGGTCATCACGTCACGGTCGCCGAGCAGGAAGAGCGCGGGGCAGCGCACTTCCGCCGCGCGCTCGAGTCCCGCCGCGTACGCGTTGCACGCGGCGAAGTCGACGTGCATCACGCCCGGCTTCTGCCGCGCCATCAACCTCAGCCCCTCGCCGTGCAGCCAGAATCCGGGGCCGGGGTTCGACGGGTAGTGCGCCAGCCCCGAGTGCGACCAGAGGTTCACCATGGATTGCGCGCGCGGCTCGTCGTCGCGCGTCGCGTCGAGCAGTTCCTGCGACACCTGCATGGGAAAGGCGGTGCCGATGAGCACGATGCGGTCGACACGCGGTGCATGCCGCGCGGCGCAGTCGAGCGCGACGAGCGAGCCCATGCTGTGCCCGACGAGCGTCGCGCTGCGCACCCCGGCCGCGTCGAGCAACCTCTGCACCCAGTCGGCGATGGCCTCGACGCTCGCGAGCGGTGCGCCGGCGGAGCGGCCGTGCGCTGGCAGGTCGACGGCGAGCACGCCGAAGCCGTGATGCGCGAGATAGCGCGACTGCAGCACCCACACCGAATGGTCGTTCTGCGCGCCGTGGAGGAAGACGAGGCAGGGCAGGGCAGGATCGAACGCCTTGCCGCCGGTGTACGCGTAGGCGCGTGCGCCGCCGACGTCGAGCTCCATGTCAGCCCTTCTCCGCGGCGCGCAAGCCGCGGGCGAGGTCCTCGATCAGGTCGTCGGGATCCTCGAGCCCGATCGAGAGCCGCACGGTGCCCTCGGCGATGCCGGCCGCGCGCAGCGCCGCCGCGTCCATGCGGAAGTGCGTGGTCGAAGCGGGATGGATGACGAGCGAGCGCGCGTCGCCGACGTTCGCGAGATGCGAGAAGACCGACAGCGATTCGATGAAGCGCCGTCCGGCGGCGCGATCGCCCTCGAGGTTGAAGCTGAAGACGGCGCCGCAGCCGCGCGGCAGCAGCCGCTGTGCGAGCGCGTGGTCGGGATGCGACTCGAGCTCGGGATAGCTCACCGACGCGACGGCGCGGTGGCGCACCAGGTACTCCACGATCCTGCGCGTGTTCGCCACGTGGCGCTCCATGCGCATCGGCAGCGTCTCGATCCCCTGCAGGATCTGGAACGCGGTCGCCGGGCTCATGCACGCGCCGAAGTCGCGCAGGCCCTCGCGTCGCGCGCGGAGCGAGAAGGCGGCGACGGTGGACTCCTCCTGGAAGTCCATGCCGTGGAACCCGGCGTAGGGCTCGGTGAGCTCGGGGAAGCGGCCGGAGGCCTCCCAGTCGAAGCGGCCACCGTCGACGAGCACGCCGCCGATCGCCACGCCGTGGCCGCCGAGGAACTTGGTCGCCGAGTGGAAGACGAGGTCGGCGCCGAGCGTGAACGGCTGCATGAGGTACGGCGTCGTGAAGGTCGAATCGACCATGAGCGGCAGCCTCGCCTCGTGCGCGATGGCCGCAACCGAAGGCACGTCGAGCACGTCGAGCCCTGGGTTGCCGAGCGTCTCGGCAAAGAGGCAGCGCGTGTTCGGGCGGATTGCCGCGCGCCAGGCGTCCAGGTCGCGCGGATCGACGAACGTCGTCTCGATGCCGAACCGCGGCAGCGTGTAGGCAAGCAGGTTGTGCGAGCCGCCGTAGAGCGCGCGCGAGGCCACGACGTGCGACCCGGCGCCGGCAATGGTGCTCAAGCCCAGGTGCAGGGCGGCCTGGCCGCTCGCGACGGCGAGCGCGGCGACGCCGTCCTCGAGCGCGGCCACGCGCTCCTCCAGCACTGCATTCGTGGGATTGGAGATGCGCGAGTAGACGTGGCCGGCGCGCTCCATGTTGAAGAGCGCCGCGGCATGGTCGGTGTCGCGGAAGACGAACGAGGTCGTGAAGTAGATCGGCGTCGCGCGGGCGCCGGTCACCGGATCCGGCCGGGCGCCGGCGTGCAGGCTGAGTGTCGCGAATCCGGGCGGCTTCGGTGCGGCCATCGGTCCTCCTGGCAGGAGGGCCGATTGTAGCTACGCGGTGAAGACTTCTCGGTTCCGCGAGGTCAAGGCCTCGCTCGCGCCTCAGCGACGCACCGTTCGACGCGCGCAAGGATCGCGACGCGATGCACCCGCGCCATCCCGGGCGGGCGAATCTCGGCCGAACGAATCAGCACCTGTCCGTCCTTCGCTTTGGAGAGCCACGGTGTCGATATCCGTGGCCGAGCTCGCAACTGGCGGTCGGCCATCGGCCCCTGACGGTTGACCGCTGACCGCTAACCGCTGACCGCCGGTAGCCGGCAGCTGTTCAACTGAGCGTCACCGGGACGAAGATCTTCGCCGTCTGCCGCTGCACGAGCACTGCCACGCTCTGGCGCGCACCGTCCACCACGCGGCGCAGGTCGTCGGCGGTCTCGATCTTCTGGTTGCCGACGGCGAGGATCACGTCGCCCGGCCGGATGCCGGCGCGCGCCGCCGGCCCGTCGGCCTTCTCGACCACGACGCCGCCCTCGATGCCCATCTTCTGCCGTTCCTCGCCGGAAACCGGCCGCACCACGACGCCGAGCTTGCTGTGCGTCGAGCCGGCAGGCGCGGCGCTCTTGCCGTTGCCTTCTGCCGGCGCTGCGGCTGCGATACGGTCTGCCGGGGCCTCCGCCACCGGGACGCGCAAGTCCCGCGGCGTGCCCTGGCGCCAGACCTGCATCGACACGGTGGAACCGGGGCGGGTCTCGCCGATGATCCGCGGCAAATCGGTCGAGCTCTCCACCGCTCGGCCATCCACCGCGAGGATGACGTCGCCGGTGGCGAGCCCGCCGCGCTCCGCGGGGCTTCCCTTCTCGACGGTGCTCACCAGGGCGCCGCGCGGCCGGTCGAGCCCGAACGACTCGGCGAGGTCCTGCGTCACGCCCTGGATGGCGACGCCGATGCGCCCGCGGCTCACCTTGCCGTAGCGCACGAGGTCGTCCTTGACCTTGATCGCGACGTCGATCGGCACCGCGAACGACAGGCCCATGTAGCCGCCGGTGCGGCTGTAGATCGACGAGTTGATGCCGATGACCTCGCCGTCCAGGTTGAAGAGCGGTCCGCCCGAGTTGCCCGGGTTGATCGCCACGTCGGTCTGGATGAACGGCACGTAGGTCTCGTCGGGAAGCGTGCGCGATTTCGCCGACACGATGCCGGCAGTGACGCTGTTCTCGAGGCCGAACGGCGAGCCGATCGCCGCGACCCACTCGCCGACGCGCACCCGGTTCGGGTCGCCGAGCCGGACGGCGGGCAGGTTGCGCGCCTCGATCTTCACCACCGCGACGTCGGTGCGGCGGTCGGCACCCAGCACCTTGGCCTTGAGCTCGCGGCGGTCCGCGAGGCGCACCGTCACCTCGCTCGCGTCGGCGACCACGTGGGCGTTGGTGAGGATGACGCCGTCGGACGAGATGATGAAGCCAGAGCCCTGGCCGCGGCGGATCGGACCCTGCGGCCCCTGCGGGCCCTGGGGCCCGCCGAAGCGGCGGAAGAACTCGGTCATGGGATCGTTGGGGTCGCCCTGGCCCTCGGCGCTCTGCGAGCGCTCGGTGGTGCTGATGTTGACGACCGCGGGGCCGTTCTGCTCGACCAGCATGCTGAAGTCGGGCAGGGTCCGCGTCGCCGCGGCAGCCGTCGGCTGGGCCTGTGCGAGTCGAAGCGGCGCATCCTGGCCGGCGACGACAGGCGCGGAGGCGCCGGCGAGCGCGAGCGCGGCGCCGGCGAAGAGCAGGGGAATGCGGGTAGTCATCGGGCGTTCCATGGAAGGACTCCGGCTTGGAGGGCGAAGCGGCGCTCGTTGTTCCGCGAGACGCGGGCTCGATGGGCAAGAAAAACTTGCGGCCGTTCGGCACTCAGCCGCGTGGCTTGCGGCGGCCTGACGCGGAGCAGGCACTCTCCCTACGTCGCCGAGTACGCTCCGGATGATGCGCCGAGCCCCGGCGACGGGCAAACGCGCGACGTCACCGCACGGCGCGCTCGGCACACTCCTGCACGAACCGACGGCGGGGCGGGGAGTGCGCAGCCGCGGCCGCGACGCAGGACGCGGGCCGGGCAAGACGCCGCGGCGTCGCTGCTATGATCGCTTGCTCGAATCCCGACACCCCCTTCGCCGCGATGAGCAAGGCGTTCGTCCGCGAGGACACGGCCGACGAGGACGCGGAGCCCGCCGGCGCCGAGGCGGCGCCCGCGCCCGCGGTCAAGAACTATCTCACCCCCGCCGGCTATCGGCGGCTGCGCGAGGAGTTCGCGCAACTCTGGGAGGTCGAGCGGCCGAAGCTCGTCGAGACGATCGCCTGGGCGGCGTCGAATGGCGATCGCTCGGAGAACGGCGACTACATCTACGGCAAACGACGGCTGCGCGAGATCGACCGGCGCATCCGCCACCTGTCGCGCCGGCTCGAGGTGGCCGAAGTGGTGGACAATGCCGGACAGGGGCATGACCGGGTGTTCTTCGGCGCAACGGTCACCGTCGCGGGCGGCGACGGTCGGGAGCGGACGGTGACGATCGTCGGCATCGACGAGACCGACCCCCTCGGCGGTCGCATTTCCTGGATCTCGCCGCTCGCCAGGGCGCTGCTCAAGGCGCGCGAAGGCGACGTGGTGCAGGTGCGCACGCCGGCGGGCCTGGAGGAGGTCGAAGTGCTCGAGATCCGCTACGCGCCCGTGACGTGAGGAGGGTCCGAGAGAGGCTCACGGGATCGCGCCTGTCGCCGGCGAGCGCCATCCGGGGTACGGCCCGCGGCGGCTTGCGCGAACACGCAGGTCACGGGCCGCTTCGAGAGCAAGGCACGCTGCGGCTTCCCGGCACACCCCCCACCACACCCGGCTCGCGAACGTGCACGCGGCGACGGCTCGTCCCTTGCGGCCGGGCGCGCCTCAATCGGCCTTCATCGCCGCAGGCTGTGCTTTTGCTGCCGCGCCGTTGAAGTCGCCCGCCTTGACGATCGCGAGCTGCTCCGCCGGCACGTGGCGCCGCAGCGCGTCGCGCACCTCTTCCGGCGTGAGCTTGGCGATCCTCGCCTCGAGGTCGGCGTCCCACCTGAAGGTGCGGTCGATGGCGAGGTAGTTGGCGAGCCGCGCGGCGAGCGTGCTGTCGGTCGTGCGCGCGACCTGCCGCGCCTGCACCAGGCCCTTCTTCGCCGCCTCGACCTCCTGCGGCGTGAAGCCGTCGCGTGCCGCGCGCTCGACCTCCTCGCGCACGATCTGCTCCAGCCGGGCGCGGTTCTGGGGCGCGTAGATCGCGGCGATGCCGAACTCGCCTACGGGGTCCTGCGCACTCGCCGACAGGAACGACTGCACGCTGTAGGACAGCCCCTCCTTCTCGCGCACGCGCTTGAAGAGGCGCGAGTCGCTCGAGCCGCCGAGCATGTAGTTGGCGAGGACGAGCGCCGGGAAATCGCGGTTGTCGTCGCGCACCTTGAGGTTCAGGCCGGCGCGATAGACGGCGTTCGCCTTGTCCGGCGTCTCGATGACGCGGTCCATCGGCGCGGCGTCGAACTGCCGCCGCTCGATGCGCTTGTAGGCAGACGGGCTCTTCCAGTCGCCGAAGAGCTCGGTGGCGAGCCGGGTCACCTCGTCGGGATCGAAGTCGCCGACGATGGCAAGCTCGCTGTTGCCGCCGCCGACCAGCTCCTGGTGGCAGCGCTTCGCGTCCTCGAGCGTCACCGCCTTCACCGCGCTCGCGCGCTCCTCCAGGGTGGGCGTATAGAGCCAGTGCTTCTCGGGGTAGGGGCTGAGATGGCGCGACAAGGTCACGCCCGCGAGCGCCTGCGGGTCGCTCTTCTGGCCGTCGATGCCGGTGAGCGCGGACCGCTTCACCTGCTCGAATTCGCCGGCGGGGAACGAGGGCTGGCGGAGCATCTCGGCGACGAGCCGCAGCGTGGCGGGGAGGCTTTCGCGCACGGTGTCGATGGTCGCGCCCTCGACTCCGACCGACACGTTCGCCCGCAGGCGGTCGAGCTCGTCGGAGATCTCCGCGTAGCTCCGCTTCTCGGTCCCGCGCGAGAGCATCGAGCCGGCGAGGGAACAGGCGAACGCGCGGCCGGTCTTGCTCTGCTCGTCGCCCCAGCGCAGGCCGAGGTTGGCGACCACCGTCCCGCCACGGGTCTTCTTCGGCAGCATCGCGAGCTGCATGCCGTTCGGCAGGGTGCGCCGGATCACCCGCGACTCGATGTTCTCGGGCGTGGGCACGAAAGCCTCGCCCTGCGCGACTTCCTGCGTGACGCGCAGGTCCTTGAGCAGCCCGGCGAGCTGCGGCGCGGGCGGGACGTCGACGCGCTCCGGCGACTTGGTGGGGATGAAGAGTCCGACGGTCCGGTTCGCAGGCTTGAGGTACTTCACCGCAGCGGCCTGCGCCTCCTCGGGCGTCACCTTCGCCAGTCGGTCGCGATAGAGGAAGAGGAGCCGCCAGTCGCCGATCGCGATCACCTCCGAGAGCGAGATGGCGAGCGAGCGCGAGTTGCGCAGGAGCAGGTCGAGCTCCTTCAGCGACTGGGTCCGGGCGCGCTCGAGCTCTGCCGCCGTGATCGGCGCCTTCGGGAATCCCTCGATCACGGCGATGAGCTCGTCGCGCACCGGCTCGAGCGGCTGGTCCTCGCGCACCACCGCACCGAAATAGACGGACCCGGCCTCGGGCTGCGGCCGGTCGTCACCGTAGATGCCCGACGCCTTGCCGGTCTCGACGAGCGCCTTGTGCAGGCGCCCCGACGGCTGGTCGGTCAGGATGCTGGTCGCGAGCTCGATGCCCGCGTAATCGGGGTGCGCCGCGGGTGGTACGTGGTACTGCACGGCGGCGAGCTGCACGTCGCCGACGCGCCGCACGACCACCTGGCGCTCGCCGTCCTGCGCCGGCTCGACGGTGTAGGTGCGGATCAGCTTGCGCTCGGGCCGTGGCAGCTTGCCGAACGTCGCCGCGACTTCCTTCAGCGCGGTCGCGGGATCGAAGCGGCCGGCGATCACCAGCACGGCGTTGTCCGGCTGGTAGTAGCGCCTGTAGAACGCCTGCAGGCGCTCGATGGGCACGTTCTCGATGTCGGAGCGCGTGCCGATGATGGCGCGGCCGTAGTTGTGCCAGTTGTAGGCGGCAGCGGCGACGTTCTGCCGCAGCACCCGCGAGGGGTTGTTCTCGCCCGACTCGAACTCGTTGCGCACGACCGTCATCTCGCTCGCCAGGTTCTCCTTCGTGACGCGCGAGCTCACCATGCGGTCCGCCTCGAGATCGAGCGCCCAGCGCAGGTTCTCCTCGCTCGCGGGGAAGGTCTCGAAGTAGTTCGTGCGGTCGTAGGACGTGGTGCCGTTGTAGCGCGCACCGCGCTTGGTGAGCTCGGTCTTGGTGTCGGGGTACTTCGGCGTGCCCTTGAAGACGAGGTGCTCGAGCAGGTGGGCCATGCCGGACTCGCCGTAGCCTTCGTGACGCGAGCCGACGAGATAGGTCACGTTCACCGTGATCGTGTCGACCGAGTTGTCCGGGATCAGGAGCACCTTGAGCCCGTTGTCGAGGTTGTACTCCTGCACGCCGCCGAGCGACGGACCGGCCGTGACGCCGCGGGGCAGGGCCGCGGCCTGGCCGAAGGCGAGGAGCGGCATGAACGTGGCGAGGGCGGTGGCGAGCAGGCGGGCGAAACGCATGAAAGGCCTTTCGTGACGCAGTTCGGGTGCGGCAGGTGCCTGCCACTCAGGCTGGCGCCGGATTCTAGCTGCGCCCGGAGTGCACGCCGCCACTCGCTCACGTCGTGGCGGCCAGGCGGAGCGTGTGCAGCGTGAGCATCCCGGCGGCGAGGCAGGCGAGCGTGTTTCGGGTTCGCCACGCGACGGCGACGGCGACCACTGCGGCGATCGGGCCCAGGTTCCCGGGAGCGACGTTCAGACTGGCGCCCTTGAGCAGGAGTTCCGGCGCCACTAGCGCGATCAGGACGGAGGCAAGTACGAAGCGCAGTCCAAGCTGGATGCGCGGCGACGCGCGCAAGCGCGGCAGCAGCACCAAGAAGGGCCGCGCAGCGCAAGACTCGTGACCGCGAGACCGAGGATCAGCGGGCGAAGCGCGCTACGGCGTGCGCGTAGCCGTCGTCCGCGAGCATGTAGGAAAGCAGTAGCCGCAGGCGGAACGGCGCGTGCCGCAGGTGCGGCGCGAGCGATAGGCTGTAGAGCGCGGCAGCGCTGGTGGATGACCGCCGCCGCGAAGAGCGTGACCAGGAGCGGCGTGCCGGCGGCGGCGAGCTGCAACGCCGCCAACTGGGACGTCCCGGCGAAGACAAGGACGTTCATCGCAGCGCAACCCACGGCGGTAGGCCGGCCGCCACCATGCCTGTCCCGCAGATCGCGCCGAAGCTCACAACCCCGGGCAGGACCGGCAGGACGGCGCGGAAACCGGATCGGAACTGCTGCGTCGGGGGGGTGCGGCGAGGCCAAGAATTGGGCGGCCGGAGGCGCCGCTCGCGGATTCTACGGCCCCTCGGGCTTCGAACGCGCAGAGCCGTGACTCCAGCGACCGGCGGCGCCGGCCGGGGCGATCAGAGAAACGCTTGGGCCTCGTGCGGCGCAACGGGGTGCTACCGTTGCGAGTAGGCGCGGCTTCGCATGGAGGAAAGGCGGTGCGAGCCACGTGCCGAGAGCACCGGCGTCGGCACGTGGTCCCCGCACGCTCTAGCGGTCCTTCGCCCTCCTGAAGTTGTTTCGGATCCGCCGGGACTTGACCGATCCGGCCTTCGCATAGGCCGGCGCCGCCGCGAGCGTCAGGATGGCAGGCGCCACGTACGCAAGCCGCTTCACGAAATCCCGCCGTCCGCTCGCGGGGGTCTGATCCAACCGATCCACGTCGCCTCCTGTGATTTGTCTGGATGGGGCGACAATGCTCCGGGTAGTTCGGGTTGGTCAACTATCTGTAAGCAAGTTTGCTAAGTAGTGCTCAAGGATTCACAGGAGTTTGGAGACAGCAGCGCCGCCGAACGCCGCGCGCGGCATGGGCCCAACCGAGCGCCAAGGGCAGACCGGCTTGTGCCCGCCAGGCCGACACGGGGCGGTGAGTGGCCGGTAAAGCATCCCGCGAGCGCGCCGGACGCCCGTGGTCTACGGTGAAGGCCTTAGAGAGGGTGAGCACGCGCCCTGGACACGGGCGATCACCCTTAGCGCCGAGCCAGCTTGTAAGGGCCCGACGAACCG
>Ga0209254_10005471_pt1 | contig 11683 bp, 12 predicted proteins | sample FrelakmetDIP11DI_FD_187148 | JGI IMG/M metagenome (GOLD analysis project Ga0209254, IMG submission 187148) | Freshwater lake sediment microbial communities from the University of Notre Dame, USA, for methane emissions studies - DIP11 DI (SPAdes)... | ecosystem: Environmental > Aquatic >... | reverse complement strand
GGCATGGCGGCGGTTTCGATCTTCTGGCGAAATTCCTCCACTTCCGCAGCCTGTTCATCGCTCTCACCCAGCTCGCGCTGGATTGCTTTGAGCTGTTCACGCAGGAAGTATTCTCTCTGGACTTTATCTATCTCAGAGCGAGCCTCGTTCTGGATTTTCTGCCCAATTTCCAAGACTTCCACGTCGTGTGTCAATATCCCTACGAGTTTGAGGAGCTTGGCCGAGGTTGAATCTAGTTCCAGCAAGCTCTGTGAATCTTCCAAATCCATGCGCTGGAAGTTGGCGATGGTATAGACGGTCTGCAGGGGTTCTTCGATGGAGAGCACCGAAGCAACCAGCTCTCGGGGAATGGAGGGAACCATGTCAGCGATATGTTCAAACTGGCTCCGGGCGTTACGAGCCATAGCCTCCAGTTCTAAACCTTCTTCCACAGTCTCAGGTGCCAGCTCAATTCTGGCTTTTATGTATGGCTCTTCCTGGACAAATTCAACGAAGCGACAACGGTTCAATCCCTGCACCACCAACCGAATTGTCCCATCGGGAGCACGGAACATCCGGTGAACCATTGCCACTGTGCCAACTTTATAAAGATCTTCAGGTTTTGGAGAATCAAGTTCGGGGTCGCGGGAGGTGACCAGGCTGATGATCCTTTGGTCGCTTGCCATCACATCGTCCACCAGGCGGATAGAGCGTGCCTGGCCGATGGTCAAGGGAACTGCCGTTTGAGGGTAGACCACCAGGCCACGCAGAGGAAGAACTGGCAGCACATGAGGGATCTGATCTTCCGACCTACCTGATTCAGGCTTCGCTTTCTCAACCAGATCATCGTCTTGTATTGCCAGGGGGATGATAGATTGCGCGATAAGCTCTTCCATATTAGCGTTCTGTTCGTACAGCCAGTTGAGCATTTCCAAGATATTAGAATTCCATCGAGTGGCAGGCATTGTTATCTTTCAACCATGATGTCATTATTCAGTTACTGATATGTGCCTTGGGTGAGCCTTAGGAAGGATGATCCTTAAGAAGCCATTGCTGTAAGTGGCTTGTATTTGGTCGTTCTCAATATGGAAGGGGAGTTCTAATTCGATGCTGAATTCTCCAAAGCGAATCTCCATTTGGTGAAAGGCGCGTCTCTCTGCAACGTCTTGCCTGGAACCCTTGATGGATAAGATGCGACCATTCAATTCGATCGCGAAGTCGTTCTCACGCATACCGGCAATCTCCACGCGTACGATGATTGCACTTTCGGTTTCATACATATCAGCAGGAGGCCGCCAAGTGGGTGTGCGCAGTGATATCCGCAATGGAAAGGCAGATGTGTCGGTAGATTGACCCTCGAACGACCCATCGATTGAAGAATTTAACTCGTTCGCGTTAGATGAACCTTTGACCATACTCTTCACTCCCGGGTGGTTTCTTGATTTGTTTAACCTGCAAATAATAGTTATAGTCGATTAGACCTTTAGCGCCCCTGGCGGGACTCGAACCCACAACCAATAGCTTAGAAGGCTACTGCTCTGTCCTTTGAGCTACAGGGGCATTGCGAATTTCATTCCAGGCAAGGACGCAACCCCTTGTACACACGTGTTCCCGAAAGGATTTTCAATATTATAGTCGCATCCCGCCCCAAATATTCCGCCAATTCTTCAGAGCTCAAGGGGGTATTCCCATTCGCCAGGAGTAGCCTGAAAACCGAATCGACCAGAGTGGTCTGTTGGGAGATAAAATTCCCTTCTTTGGCACAATGGGTGATCAGAATGTTTTGCAGCCCATCTACACGCTGGACTTCCGCAGTTTCAGGGTCAACATAATCCACTTGGTCGAATAGGTCAATGTGAGCAAACGCTTGCTGGTGATCAGGGCAAAGGTAATTCTTAAGGTATACACGCCAATCACGATCACTCTGGCTCCACCAGTCAAAATCAATGTGATAGCGTGTTTTTATGGACGGTTTGACCAGGCTTGGGCGTACAAATTCAACCAACTTTACCCTCCAAATAATTAACTATTCTAACAACTAATTCAATCATCATCAGCATTGCTCAACCGGTAATGAAGATCACCGACATGAACGAATTTTGGACTGATCGCCAGTAGACTCAGTATAGGACCAGGAGGTGAACGGCGAATAATGTTTACTGCAGCGTAAAGCTCGCTGACGTGAACGTGGCTTTGTGGATTCAATTTCGAAAGTTCCCTCACCGTATTGACTACAGTATTCTCAAACGCCGGTTGTTCTTTCGGACTCAAGTTCCAAGTCGCATCCAATGCCTCTTTATTAGGGACGGCGATGACCATTCGTTCATCGAAGGGTGTAGCGACGATTTGCTTCAACATAGCAAACACTATACCGCCATCCGAGCCAACCAAGACGGTCCGAATCCACTCCCGGGTTGGTCGCCTGTTCTCAATTTGAACAATCACCTCTCCAGCCTGCTTTCCCTTCCTTACCTGGATGATGCTTCCAGGCATAGCTTCTCGCGATTTGTACCAGTCTTCGAGTCCGAATACATAATGTTCCTTACGAACAACCCAACCTGGAAACTTTTGATTTGTGTTTCCATCAACGAGAATGAAACGAACTAGAGGTGCTTCGTATGCAGTAGGGAAAAGATGGCGTATTCGTTCTGATAATGGCAAAGTTCCCGATCGCCAATGTGGGAAGATCAATCGCACCCGTGCTTCATCGGAACGTCCAAGGTTTCCTGTAAATGGAGATAATTCATCGTCCAAATCCTCTTCCAGGTCAAGCATCTCGGATGTCAATACCGAACGGTCATATTCATTGATCTGGTATCGTAAAAATATAGGTGAAGACAGTACCTGGGGAGGTTCAAGTCGCCTTAGAAACCAAAGAACATCTCCTGCTGGGCCAACTTCATCAAAACGCCGGTCTTCCTCTAAGGCCATGTCCATGGAAAATTCGATAAGCTTGGAATTTACATCTGCCGATATTTCAACCTGTTTGAGTAGCTCCGAGGTTGGCAACGGTCCCCCTCCAGCCATATCCAAAACTGCTTCCGCCAGGTTAAGATGTCCGACGTTGATGTCTATGAGCAATGCACGAGGGAACCATCGACCAGCGATACGAATAAATCCAGGATTCTTACTCAATCCCTCTTCGATGGTGTCGATCAGGTCATCTGAATATATCTTCAGAACTGTCTCTTTGGTCATTATGCCAACATCTTCGACAATTTTAGGTGGTTCATTCAGCTTGTGATCTAGCAAATCCGAAGCAAATTCTCGTTGGCTTCCGTCATCGAAGGTTACTTGTATTACCTGGAATTCACCTAGAACTGGGCTGTAACCAAGGCGGTCACCTGTCACCTTACCATGTTTCCAGCTTAAGGCTGGGAATATCAGCTTTTGCTGAACGGAGTACGCATTTTTGGGCTGGTATAAATCCCCACCTGTTGTACGTTGCTTTTCAATCTCCATCTTCTTGCGGTGGATGCGTTCGTCGATTAAAGCTTCTGCAAGCTCGCGTGAATTGAGAGGAGTTTCTAATTCTAAAAGATGATTATATAGAAATTCGAGATCTTCAGTCTGAAGTTCAAAAGACTCCCAATATTCTTCACTCATTGAATATGATGACATGTTTACAAATTTCCTCAATAGCAGCGTAAAAGCTTGGATTCAATAAAAAGCTTCGCGCTGGTTGACAAATAGCTCCGGTCAGGTAATTGAACTTTTTGCCGGCTCATATTATACTCCATGTGAGAACAACTGAAAGAATTGGTTGAGTTGAAAACATCGAAGTGATTAATTAATATTGTCAGATTCCAGGAGCACAACATGGTAGATGAAAAATGGGAAGAGTTGGATACTGTATCTGGACCATTTCAGGCTGAAGTATTACGTGGTTTATTGGAAGCCCAAGAAATTCCTGTTCTCCTCATACAAGAAGGGGCTGGTCGAGCAGTTGGATTTACGGTAGGTCCGTTGGGAGAAGTTCAAATACTGGTTCCTTCTGTTGAAATTGATCGGGCTAAGATCATTTTGGATGATTATTATAGTGGCAAACTGGTCGATAATGTTTCTTTCGAAGATGTCGAAGAAGAATCTGAAGACGAACTCTAGTCATTAATACGGATAAATCTCTTCTAACCAATCCATTGGATTGACCTGGACACCTCCAGCCCATATTTCCCAATGTAAATGAGGACCGGTAACACGACCTGTTCCTCCGACCAATCCAATTACCTGACCAGGTTGCACTAAATCTCCTGGTTTTACATTAATTTCAGATTGGTGCAGATAACCAGAATAAATACCCCAACCATGGTCGATTAAAGTTGCATTTCCTCGCACGGTTAATGGTCCCGCAAAAACGATCCGTCCAGCCGCTGGTGCACGAATCTCAGTGCCCACACCACCACAGAAATCAAGACCGGAGTGAAAGTAAGTATAAGCAGATCCATTGTAAGACCTTCGGTTGCCAAACAATGAAGGCCAGCAATCTTTATATATGTCGGGTGCAGGGCTTGAAAAAATACCTTCCCAAAGTTTTTCGGGATTATAAGGAGAAGCCAGGGTTGCCCATTGGGCGTCCTCGGGAAAAGTAACCGCGGGATCGATAGTCTCCGGGCTGACGACCAATACTGGATCGAAGGGATAATTCCCGCTTCCGGTTACCACTGATTGGGAGAATGAGAATGGAGCGTTATAGTAAGGGGCTTCGGCTGGTAGAGTGCCGCTGATCACCAGAGAATACAGGCCTGGTTCGGTCATGGCATGTATCCCTTGCAGGCTTATCAATTCTCCCTCTTTTTCTGAAGAGAAATGGAGATCATGTGCTACCAGAGAGCCGCCAAGCTTCATACCTTCGTGACCGGTGATGATGATGGTAACAACCTTCCCCTGGGAAATTTTAGTGGGATTTATCTGCACACTCGTGATTGTTGGTGGTAGTGCTCCGGGAACGTCGTCTTGAGGAGAAATATCCTTACTTGTCACCTGCAGTACATCCCCAGGTACGGCGCTCCAGGTTCCTGCAAGATCGTTTTCTATCACGTAAGTCCAGGGATTCTTTCCTGTTAGAACCGCAATCTCCAGTAATGATTGTCCCGGTGTGATTAAATCACGGCTAATTGAGACCGGTTGAGTGTATTGCTCAGGGATGACCAACGTGGAACCACTGAATAACTCTCCCGGGCTGGTCAAGTGGTTTAATTTAATTAACAGCTCTATGGGGATTTTATATCGGCGGCTCAGGCTTAGTAGGTTTTCTCCATAGGGAATATTTTGAGTGGTTAATACTCCCTGGATACCTTCCAACCCAGGGATAATAAGGCGGGCGCCCACGCTTAATTGGCTTGGATCGGTTATTCCATTAACCCTTGTAAGGTCTTCAAGTGGAACCCGGAAGCGATAGGCGATATCCCACAACGAATCTCCTTCTTGGACGATGTAAACCGGACCTTCCTCTTCACCTTCTTGGAGAAGAACTCTTGCTTCTCCTCGGTGGTCAGGTGAAGATAAGGCGAATAAAACTGCTGTTATTAGAATGATCTTAATCAGCCAGGGGTTCTTCAAAATCTAATTGGTCTCCAATTTTAATCCCATTTGAGTGGTCTGGATTTATCTCCAACACAAACTTCGCCGGTGTTTGGGGTGAGTATATCAGGCTCCATCTTCGAGCATGCCTCATATCTACAACAACTTTTTCATTGTTCATCCATACTATTGCCAGGTCCATCCAAACAAACAACATGTGGATTGAAGCATCTAACCGACTCTCGCGTTTCTGTACAAGTAATAATCCATCGGATGGTTCTATTCTTCTTCGAAAGGTCAATCCCCGCAAACGACATACGAAAGATGAACAATAATTAGCTTGGATTGGGGACGCGAGCGGGCGACTCAGATTATTGATGAGGACGATTTTTCTCCTCATCGGATTCTTTACTCCTTTGCAATACTCTCTCGACGCTATCGACTAAATCCTTTGGGTTAAAGGGCTTAGAAATATAATCGTCAACTTTTGCTATCTGTAAGCCAAGCACTTTATCAATATTCTGGGCTTTGGCGGTAATTACGATGACTGGGATGGATCTGGTAGATTCGAGTGCCTTTAATTGTTGGTATACTTCCCAGCCATCCATGTTTGGCATCATTAAATCTAATAGAATCAAATCAGGGTGTAATTTGGTAACGAGTTGTAATCCTTCCTGTCCTCCGTTAGCACCGATGACCTCGATTTGCTTTCGGAGCAGAATCAACCTGACCAGATCGATCATCTCAGGTTCGTCTTCAATATATATTAATCGCCGGGTGATGTTTGCCATCTATTTATCTCCACCGAAGTATCGCTATAAGTTTACCACAGGCATGAACATATTTTATGATGAGTTAGTAAATTTTTACTCGCAGAATCATTGATTGTTCTACTGGACACAATAGATCCAAGACCAGATTCTCAAACTAGACGATATCCATGGTGAAGCCGGAAAAGACAGATCCTTAGGGCTTTCTAAGACGATTCCCCCTTGCCGAAGAACATTCTGCAAGCTATAATCTCCATTAAGGTTATTGGTGGTATTTTTCAATTGGTTATCAGAATATCCCCAAAATTACTATTCATCAAGAGGAATTATGATTGACGTAAATGATCTTAGAAAAGGGGTCACTTTTGAGTTCGATGGAAATCTGTACAAAGTATTAGATTACCATCATCATAAACCAGGGCGTGGCAATGCAACCATCAAGGTGAAAGCGGTGAATATGCGCACCGGCACCAATCTGGATATGACTTTCACCTCTGGAGATCGTGTCCAGGAGGCTAGATTGGATTACCATAATGTCCAATATCTTTACAACGATGGCAATGTCTACCATTTTATGGATCTTGAAACTTATGAACAACCTGCTCTCTCGGCTGAAATCCTTGGCGATTCAGCTATATACTTGAAGGAAGGCCTGGAAATAAAATTAACTTTTTATCAAGGGGAACCAATGGATGTCGAATTACCACTGACCATCGACCTTGGAGTTGTTGAGGCAGAAATGTCAGTGCGGGGAGACACAGCCACCGGAGTAACCAAGAAAATTTTAACAGAAACCGGCCTCCAGGTGCAGGTTCCTGGTTTTGTTGAAGTCGGCGATGTTATCCGCGTGAACACCAGCACAGGGGCTTATGTCACCAGGGTATAATGGGTTAAGTCCTCATTATCACGTAGACTAGATTTAATAAGTAAATCATCCAAGTCAATTTCAATGCGTACTCCTTCCGGTAAAGAGTGTAAATTTTTTTATGGAGATTATTATCGTGGGAGGCAACGTGAAGAATGCCGTTTGCTTGCCTCAAAATCACCACGAATACATTGGCGCCCTGCACTGTGCGAAACTTGCCCAGTTCCGGATATCATGTTGGCGAATGCCTGTCCGCACATGCAGCTAGAACCTCGTTTAGAACGATCTATTCCTCTCATGAAACAGAAAGTGGGGGTTAAAACATATTGTCAGGAATCTCACCAAAGAGGATTTGATCCCCACATTGGGTGTGGTCACTGCCATGAATCGTTTTTTGTATTACCCGGAGAGAATCCATGAATCTGAGCCTGCTCATAGACCTGGATGATACTCTACTAAAAAATGACATCGATTCGTTCTTGCCTCCTTACCTGGATTCTTTTTCTAAGCGAGTCAGTCCATATATCGATCCCAATAAATTTGTCAGGACCTTGCTGGCGGGAACCCAGGAGATGGTCAAGAACCGGTGCCCTGATCGCACATTGAGGGAAGTTTTTGAGGCAACTTTCTTCTCTCTTTTGGATGTGGATAAAGATCGCTTCCAAGAACTGGCGGATAGTTTTTATTCTGAGGCTTTCCCAACCCTACGATACCTAACCCAACCCATTCCGGAGGCAGCTCAGCTGGTGGAAGAGTCCATGAGACGCGGCTATCGGATGGCTATCGCGACCAATCCGTTATTTCCTCTTACTGCAGTCCTACAAAGATTGGCTTGGGGTAATTTACCTGCCGATCGTTATCCTTTTGAAGTGATCGCTTCGTATGAAACGTTCCATTTTACCAAGCCCGATCCGGCGTATTTTATCGAAGTGCTGGGTCGAATGGGATGGCCTTCAGGCGCTATCTTGGTTATTGGGGACGATATCGAACGAGAGATCATTTGTGGGGGAAGATTGGGATTGCCAGCTTATTGGATTCCCAAACCAGGTGTTGTACCACCGGATGGTTGTGAAGCCCCGACAGCAATCGGAGCCTTAGGGAATGTGCTTCCATGGCTGGACAGCAATCCTTTAGATAATCTAATTCCCAAATTTGACACTCCCTTAGCTCAACTTGCCATTTTACGCGCTACCCCTGCTATCCTGGACAGCTTCTCTCGAAGCCTTAGTCCTGAAAAAATGACAAAACAGCCCGAAAAGAATGAATGGTCTATTACGGAAGTTTTTTGTCACTTAAGGGATGTCGATTTAGAGGTAAACTTGCCTCGTTTGATTAAAGTCTTAAATGAGAACAATCCCTTTTTACCGGGGAGGGAAACTGATCCTTGGGCGATCGAGCGGAATTACTGTCTACAAGATGGAAAAGAAGCCCTTCGTCAATTTATTTCTGCCAGATTGGATATTCTCAATTTATTGGAAAGCCTGATGCAAGAGGATTGGCATCTCCCGGCTCGACATGCGATCTTTGGCCCAACCCAATTGGGAGAGATTGTGAATATTATATGTGGGCACGACCGGGTGCATGTCAAACAGGTTTATAACCTAATGGAAAATATCTAATTTATAATGTAACCAGGGGATGGATTGACAACGTTAGAATGGTGTTAGAAATATATCATTGATTACACTTTTCGCCTCCCCACAACATCTATAGATTGGTATAATATCCTGGAGAATTAAACAGTTTGATATCTGATTTGGAGGAACTGTGAATCCAACACGCAATCGATCTTCGATTGTATATTTGCTATTGTTTGTTGCCATCATCTCAATGGTGGTTTACACTTTCCAGCAAAACTCATCGACCCAGGAAGAACTGACGATAAATGAGGTCGCGGCAGACATTCAAAACGGGAAAATTCAACGGATTGAGGAGAACGAAGACCGCATCAAGGTAATCTACAACGACGGGGTTGAGAGAATTTCTCACATAGAAAGCAACTCAACCCTGGTTGAGCAGCTTAAGGAATTGGGAGTAACGACTGAGCAGCTGCAATCTGAAAAAGTGAAAGTGGAAGTGAAGCCTCCTAGCGCTTTGCTTGGGGTAGTGACTGCACTTGGATATATCTTGCCATTTATCATCCTGGCGGGGGTATTCTGGTTTGTGTTTCGGCAGGCTCAGGGCAGTAATAACGCTGCCCTTTCCTTCGGTAAATCGCGTGCAAGGATGTTCACGGGGGATCAACCCTCGGTGACTTTCCAGGATGTAGCAGGTGTCGAAGAGCCTAAAGAAGAGTTGCAGGAAGTTGTCGAATTCTTGCGCGAACCAGAGAAATTCATCGCCTTGGGGGCGCGAATCCCTAAAGGTGTATTACTGGTAGGACCACCTGGAACCGGAAAAACCCTGCTTGCCAAGGCAGTGTCCGGAGAAGCTGGTGTACCTTTCTTCTCCATCTCCGGATCGGAATTCGTGGAGATGTTCGTCGGTGTAGGCGCCAGCAGGGTTAGAGACCTTTTTGACCAGGCTAAGCGCCACTCTCCTTGCATCGTGTTTGTAGATGAAATCGATGCAGTTGGGCGACAGCGAGGTGCTGGCCTTGGGGGTAGTCATGATGAGCGTGAACAGACCCTGAACCAGATGTTAGTCGAAATGGACGGCTTCAATACTGACACCAACGTGATCATCATGGCTGCCACCAATCGACCAGACATCCTGGATCCCGCTCTGATGCGTCCTGGTCGCTTCGACCGACGTGTTGTGCTCGATCGTCCGGATATGAGAGGCCGGGAAGCCATACTAAAAGTTCATACTCGCGGTAAACCTTTATCTCCCGATGTGGAACTGGCGATCATCTCTCGATCAACACCTGGATTTGTTGGTGCAGACCTGGAAAACCTGGTCAACGAAGCTGCCATCCTGGCCGCCAGACGCAATTTGAAATTGATCGGTCAATCAGAGATGGAAGAAGCCATCGAACGGGTAATCGCTGGTCCAGAGCGAAAGAGTCGTCTCATCAGTGAGGAAGAGAAACGGGTGGTGGCGTACCATGAAGCTGGACACGCAGTGGTCATCAACGCCCTTCCACAAGCTGATCCGGTTCACAAAGTGTCTATCATTTCCCGCGGTATGGCTGGAGGATTTACCCTGACTCTACCAGAAGAAGACCGCACGCTGATGCCTCGCAAGAAGCTCATCGCTGATATGATCGGTTTGCTGGGTGGAAGAGCAGCAGAGGAGATCGTTTTCGATGATATTACTTCTGGGGCGGCTAACGACCTTGAGAGGGTCACGCGCATGGCGCGTTCCATGGTGACCCGGCTAGGGATGAGCCAGCAGCTTGGTCCGATGGTCTATGGGCAAAAAGAAGAACTGATCTTCCTGGGGAGGGAGATTTCTGAGCAGCGGGATTATTCAGAAGCAGTTGCCGAAGAGATCGATGAGGAAGTGCGTACTTTAGTCGGCGATGCACACAAAAGAGCACATCAGTTGCTTATCGATTATCGCGATAAGCTGGATGAAGTGGCTCGACGATTATTGGAAGTTGAAACCATTTCCCGGGAAGAATTCGAGGCAATTTTTCCACCTCCATACCCCAAGAAGAGCGGTACACCGGAGCCAATGTTAGCCTGATTAAACAGTAACTTCTATTATACAAAACGTGGTGGAAATGCTTCGCCACGTTTTGTTATTGTATAATCGAACCATGTCATCACAGTGGACTTTTGAGGGTAAGATTGCTCTGGTCACCGGTTCAGGGCGTGGAATTGGCCGCGCCATCGCCCTGCACCTGGCACAGCTCGGAGCAGATGTGGTGGTCAACTTCTTTCGTAATCGGAAAACAGCACAGCAAACGGTTGATGAAATTGTCGAGATAGGGCGTAAAGCCTGGTTGGTAAAAGCTGACATTGGTGATATGGGCCACTTAAACTATTTATTTGACGAAGTAGAGCGCTTGGCGAACGGCCTGGATATTTTGATATGCAACGCCGCCTCAGGATACAATCGACCGTCTATGGCGCAGCGTCCCAAGGGATGGGATTGGACCATGAATATCAACGCCCGTTCTGCCCTCTTTGCCGCCCAGCGTGCGGTTCCCTTGATGAAGAGCCGTGGAGGTGGGGCAATTGTCAATATCACCAGTCCGGGTTCCACCCGTGTGCTGCCAGACTATGTGGTCGTAGGCGCAAGCAAAGCCGCACTGGAGGCGGTAACCCGCTACCTGGCCGTAGAATTAGGATCTGAGAATATCGTGGTCAACGCAGTCTCCCCTGGTGTAGTCTTGACCGACGCATTACGGTATTTCGATTCGATCCGGATAGATGGAAACCTCTTTCAGCGCATAATAGACCACACACCCGCAGGACGTATGGTTTCTCCGGAAGATATTGCCAAAGTGGTGGCTTTTCTGTGCTCGCCAGAAGCTAATATGATCCGAGGCCAGATCATCCTGGTCGATGGCGGTTTTACTCTCCCAATTGAGGGAGTTTCTTGGGGGTTTCGGAGTGCCGAAGAAAAGGTAGAGTGAATTTTTAGTTATCAGCGGACCAGG
>Ga0209254_10005470_pt1 | contig 11684 bp, 9 predicted proteins | sample FrelakmetDIP11DI_FD_187148 | JGI IMG/M metagenome (GOLD analysis project Ga0209254, IMG submission 187148) | Freshwater lake sediment microbial communities from the University of Notre Dame, USA, for methane emissions studies - DIP11 DI (SPAdes)... | ecosystem: Environmental > Aquatic >... | reverse complement strand
GGCTACGTCACCGTCGGTCAGTTCCTCTCCTTCCTGCCCGACGATTTCCGCCGGGAGCGGGACGAGCAGTACTTCAAGACGCTCCGGCCCGAGGACCAGATCCTGGCCGATATCGACGGCCTCGACGCCGCCGTCAACGAAGGATACGCCGCGTTCTGGCGGAAGATCATCGCCTCGAAGAACGCCGACGCCATGCGCGCCTACGTCACGGGATTCAATGCCGTCTACGGGGCCTGGCTGGCCCGGCAGAACACGGTCGTCAAGATCAACGACGTCATCTACGTCCACGGCGGCATCAGCGAGGCGCTCTCCAAGTGGCCGATCCACGAGATCAACCAGGTCATGCGCAGCGAGCTCGAGTTTTTCCGGGGGCGCATGCGCAACCCCCAGGATTTCGGCAAGCCCTTCCATCCCCGTCTCGTTTACGATCCGGACAGCCCGCTCTGGTTCCGGGGGCTGGCCACCAAGAACGAACGGACGGCCCAGGCCGAGGTCGAACGGACCCTGGCCAACCTCGGGGCCCGGGCCATGGTCATCGGGCACAACTACTTCAACTTCCGCGGCGGCGCCAGCCCGACCATCGAGCGGAAGAACGTCTCCCGCTTCCAGGACAAGGTCTGGATCATGGACACGGGCATCTCCGGCAGCTACGGCGGCATCCCGTCGGCCCTCCTCTATGAGCGCGGCCAATTCACGGTCTGGGGCGAGACCGAGGAGCTGGCCGCCCGCAGCGGCATCCACCCGCCCCCGCCGAAGCCCCTCACGCCCCGGGAGATGGAGACCTTCCTCCGGACGGCCGCCGTGACCGGACGGGGCCCTGGACCCGGCGGCCGGACCGACGCCTGGAAGCTGACGCTTGAATCCCAGGGGGTCGTCCTTCCCGCCCTGTTCAAGTACATCGACCGGCGACGGCCCGATCCCCTGGCGGACAGCTTCCGCTACGACCTGGCCGCTTATGTGCTGAGCAAATACCTCGGCCTCGCCTGCGTGCCGCCGATCGTCGAACGGACGGTCGAGGACGTGCCGGGCGCCCTCCAGGCTTTCGTCACGAACGCCCGGTCGGTGCCCGAACGCCGGGAGCGGAAGATGGCCCCTCCGGACCCCGAGGCCTTCGGCAAGGCCCTGGACGAGCTGGTCGTTTTCCAAACCCTCGTCTACGACGACTGCCGGAACGAGAAGGACACCCTGGTCACAGACGACGGCCGGGTCTTCCGGGTCGATTTCTCAGAGGCCTTCGCCCCGAACAAAGGCGACCCCCCGGGCTGCAATGTTCTCCGCTGCTCGCGGCTTCTCTACGGTCGTCTGCTGGCCTGGGACGAGCAGCGGGTCGCCGGCTACCTCGGCCGCTACCTCGACAAGCAGGAGCTCGACGCCCTCAACACCCGGCGGGACCTTGTCGTCCGCAGGATCCGGATGAACATCCGGAGTCTCGGGGAGTCGAACGTCCTGTTCTGACCTCACGGAAAGGGGGAATGATGCGCTATCCGTTCGGCTACAGGTTCCTCCGGCTGTTCGCCGACATCCGGCCCGGCGAGGCCTCCAAGGCCCTGATGCTGGCGGCCAACGTCTTCCTCCTGCTCCTCGCCTACTACATCCTCAAGCCCCTGCGCGAGTCGCTCCTGCTCATCGACAAGAACGCCCCCGTCGTCAAGAGCGCCCTAGGGGGGGCCCAGGCCGTCCTGTTCGTCTTCGTCATCAAGGCCTTCAGCCGCCTGGCCTCCAAGGTCCCGCGCCATACCCTCATCACCTGGACGACGTCGTTCTTCATCTCCAATCTCGTCATCTTCTTTTTCCTCCATAAGTTCGGGATGGCCCTCAAGCCCATGGGGATCCTGTTCTTCGTCTGGGTCGGGATCTTCAACTACTTCGTCATCGCCCAGTTCTGGGGATTCGCCAACGACCTGTACAACGACGAGTCCGGCAAGCGGATCTTCCCGCTCGTCGCCCTCGGCGCGACCTTGGGAGGGGTCGTCGCGACCCTGCCCTTCATGAAGAAGTTGCGGGACGTCCTGGGCGGGAACTGGGAATTCAAGCTCATGCTCATCGCCGGGATCGTGCTCGCCCTGTGCATCGCCCTGGCCCGGACGATCCATCGCCGGGACGTGAGGCAGGCCCGCGAAGACAAGGAGAAGGGGCTGGCCGGCGCGGCGCAAACCGTCAATGTCCAGGAACAGCCCCTCAAGGCCGGAGGAGGCTTCCGACTCGTCTTCAAGAGCCGCTATCTCCTGCTGATCGCACTCATGATCGGCCTCTACAATTTCGTCAACGCCACCGGTGAGTTCATCATCTCCCAGGTCACGGTCAACCAGTCGATCCAAGGCGGGAACGCCGGGCCGGCCGATGCCCCGGCGGACCGGGCCGCGGACACCGCGCCGGCCGGGCTGCCGCGGCAGACGGAGAGCAAGGCCATCCACAACGCCTTCATGGACTACCAGCTCCTGGCGAACGTCATCGCCCTGGTCATCCAGCTCCTCTTCGTCTCGCGGATCTTCAAGTGGATCGGGGTCGGGGGGGCCCTCCTCTTCCTGCCCCTCATGGCCCTGGGCGGCTACACCCTGATCTCGTTCGGGGCGGTCCTGACCCTCGTCCTCTGGGTCAAGGCCCTGGAGAACGGCACGGACTATTCCCTGCAGAACACGACCAAGGCCGCGCTGTTCCTGGTCACGAAGCGCGAGGAGAAGTACAAGGCCAAGGCGGCCATCGACACGTTCTTCGTCCGGGGCGGAGATACGCTCTCGGCCCTGGCCGTCGTGGCCGGCACCCAGCTCCTGGGGCTGCGCATCGAGCGCTACGCGCTCCTCAATGTCGCGGTGGTCGCGGCGCTCCTGGTCATCTGTATCAAGATCATCGCCGCATATAAGAAACGGAAAGCCGCGGTCGATGCCGCCGCTGGTGCCGAGGCGGTCCCCGCCGCCTGACAAGGAAGGAGGGCTGCATGAAGAGCCTCGCCGTCCCCGTCCTGGGGGTCCTGCTGGCCGCGGCCGTCCCGCAAGCGGTCCGGGCCCAATTCCTGCCCGAACAGATCGCCCAGAGGCCGGCTCATGAGGAGTTCCTGCGGACGGCCGAGATCGTCCGCTCCGAGGCGATCGGCGAGGGCGTGACCAAGCCCTACAAGCTCTATCTCCGCAAGGACGGCCTCGATCTTAAGGCCGCCTGGAAGAACCCGCAGGGCCTGCAGGAGGGCTTCCTCGAGGGCTGGCAGTACGAGATCGCCGCCTACCGCATGGACAAGCTCATCGGCCTGAACATGGTCCCGCCGGCCGTCGAGCGCGAGTTCCAAGGCCGGCCGGGCGCCCTCGTCCTCTGGGCCGAGAACAAGTACAGCCTGCTCAAGATCATGGAGTCCGGCATCCGCATCCCCGACGAGGCCCAGGGCCACACCGAGAAGATGAAGTGGCTGACCCGGGCCTGGGACAGCCTCGTCGCCAACGAGGACCGGACCCAGCAGAACATCCTGTACACCGAGGACTGGCGGGTCATCCTCTTCGACCATTCGCGGGCTTTCCGCAGCGAGGGCGAATTCGCCAAGCGGCTGATGTTCGGCCGCGACGGCATCAAGAAGGCGGAGAACGGCAACCCGTTCCTCTTCCGGCGCGTCCCTCTCTGGTTCGTCGACCGGATCAAGACGCTGACCTACGATGAGATCCGGGGGGCCGTCGGAACGACCCTCACCGATAAAGAGATCAAGGCCATCCTGGTCCGCCGGGACCTCCTGCTCAAGGAGATCGCCCGGATGGTCCAGGAACAAGGCCGGGAGGCGGTGCTCTGGTGAAAAGAACATTCCTATTGTTCGGATTGGCCGCTCTGCTCTCCGTCGGCGCGATCGGGCTCGCCTGCGGGAGCTCCGGCGCTCCCGCGGGAGATGATCCCTCGGGGCCGCCCGGAGCGATCGCTCCGCTTCAGTTCCTGCCCGACGAGCTGGCCCAGCGCGGCAAGTGGGAGGAATTCCTCGAGAAGGCGGAGGTTGTCGGGCGGAAGCAGCTGTCCGGGTCCGAGGCCGTGACTTCGCCCTGGGTCCTGACCCTCAAGCTGGCCGACGTCACCCATCGGAGCCTGTGGAAGAACGCTCAAGGCCGCATGGGCGGCTTCTGGGAAGGCTGGAACTACGAGATCGCCGCCTACCGTCTCGACAAGCTCTTCGGCTTGGGCATGGTCCCGCCCACGGTCGAGCGCCGCTTCGAGGGCGACCGGGGCTCCTGCCAGTACTGGGTCGACGACTGCATCTCGATCAAGGATAAGGAGGCCAAGAGGCTCAAGACCCCCCCGATCAAGGTCTTTGGCTGGAACCGGGCGACCTACCTCCAGCGATTCTTCGACAATCTCATCGCCAACGAGGACCGGCACAAGAACCAGGTCCTCATCACGGCCGACTGGCGGATGATCCTTATCGACCACTCCCGTTCGTTCCGGACGTCGGGCCGGTTCACCAAGACGCTCCTCTTCTCGGCCAAGAGCCCCGACGGTCCGATGCTCATGAGCGAGCTGCCCCGGGCCGTCGTCGAGAAGCTCAAGGCGCTCGATTTCGCCGCGGTCCGCGCCGCCGTCGGGGAGTATCTCTCGGACGAGGAGATCCGCGCCGTCCTCGTCCGGCGGGAGCTCATCCTGGAGGAGATCGACCGGCTGATCCAGGTCAACGGGGAAGCTAAGGTCCTCTATTGATCAGATGGCTTTGCGGACGGTCAGAATATTCTGCCCGCCCGCCCGCCGGTACTTTAAGCCGTCCATCAGCGTCTTGAAGAAATAGACGCCCAGACCGCCGGGGATGCCGTGCCGCAACTTGACCATCAGGTCGGGGTTCTTCTTCCGCACGGGATTGAAGGGGATGCCGTTGTCGCGGACCTCGATGAACAGCGACCCCTCGTCCCGCCAGATGCGCAAGACCATGTCGCCCTTGCGTCCCCGGGGATAGGCGTAGCGGGCGATGTTGACGAAGATCTCATGGAGGGCCAGCTCGACCTTGAGCCGGTCCTCCTCGTTCAGGGGCAGCCCGGCGATGGCCTCGAGCAGGAAATCCCGGACGCGGTCGACTTCCTTGAGGTCCGCCGCCACCCGGAGCTCCCGGACGTCCTGTTCGGTCACCGCCAGTCCTCCCTCTTGGCCCTCATGAGTTGCGCTTGATGACGACGACGGTCATGTCGTCGCCCGCTTCGGAGCTGCCGGTGAAGGCGAAGACGCCCTCAAAGATCCTGTCCCGAATAACCTGGGCCGGCAGGTCCGCGAGCTCGCGCAGCCGGTCCGCGAGGCGCCCGTCCCCGTACTCCTCGCGCTCGTCCTGGCGGCTCTCGACGATCCCGTCGGTGTAGAGGCAGAGGATGTCGCCGGGCCGGAGAACGACCTTCTCCTCGGCAAAGACCTGGCCGGGGAACATCCCCAGGCAGACCCCGGTGCTGCCGAGATGCCGGACCGGGCCCTGCCGCCCCTTGAGGAGCGGAGGATTGTGGCCGGCGTTGACGTAGGTCACCTCATCCGTCGTCCGGTCGATGATGGCCAGGAAGAACGAGATGAAGAGGTGGCTGTCCGAGCTCGAATAGACGAAGTCGTTGAGCCCGGCCGCGAGCTCGCCGAGGTCGACGGTCCCCGGGAACTTCTCATGAAGGGCCCCTCGCAGCGAGGCCATGAGCAGGGAGGCGCTGACGCCGATCCCGGAGACGTCGGCGACGAGGACGGCCAGACGGTCCTTGCCGATGGCGATGTAATCGTAATAGTCCCCGCCGACGCGGCGGCAGGCCTGGGCGGCGCCGCTGATCTCGTAGGGCGCGAACGAAGGCTCCTCGCGCGGCAGGAAGTTCTTCTGGATCTGGACGGCCAGGGCGATCTCGTGCTCGAGCTTCTCCTTTTCCCGGGCCTCCTCGAAGAGACGCGCGTTCTCGATCTTGACCGCGGCCAGGTTGGCGAGAAGCGTCAGAAGTCTCAGATCGTCCTCGCTGAACTGCTCGAGGAGCGAGGCCCGGTCGCAGTAGAGGAGTCCGATGATGGTCTGATTGTTCCAGAGCGGCACGCACATGGCCGAGTGGATCTGGGCCTGGACGACGCTCATTTGCTCCCGCAGCCCCTCGTCCGCCTGGATGTCGGAGATGAGGATGGCCGAGTTGCGCTCCAGGGCCGTCCGAACGATCGTCTGGCTGACGAAGATGCTCTGGGCCCGCAGGGCCCCGTTCAGGACCCGGACGACCCGGGGTTCGAGGGCCTGGGAATCCTCGTTCTTGATCATCAGGACGCCCCGGTCCATCGGCAGGTGCTGGATGAGCACGTCCATGATGTGGTCGAGGAGCTTGTCGAGCGGCATGTGATAGATGAGGGCCTGGCTGACCGCCCCCATCACCGAGATGATCTTCTGGTCCTGCTGGAACTTCTCCAGGTCCAGGCCGCCGCCCGGGGTCTTGACGATGACGCCCGACGCCGGCGGCTTCTTGAGGATGTCCCTGACCTGGATGATGGTGTTGGAGCTGTGGGTGAACGTCGTCCCTTCGACGGTCTCGACGGCCGGCTGGAAGTCCTTGTCGAAATAGAACCGGGTCGAGCCGATGAGGACCTCGTCGCCGCGGTCCAGGTCGATCTCGCCGGTGACCCGGCGGCCGTTCCGGAACGTCCCGTTCTTGCTGCCCTGGTCGACGAGGGCGTAGCCCCGGTCGGTGGGGACGATGACGGCGTGACAGCCCGAGCTGAACTGGTCGGACAAAACGATGTCGTTCGTGGAAGCCCGGCCGATCGTCACCCGGCCGGCGCCGAGGGGGAAGGTCGTGGGATCGCCGATCTTCGGATAGATGTACAGAAGGGCCATGCGCGTATCCTCTAGACCCATTCTAGATGACAGCCCGGGTCATTTCAACCTCAGCGCCTTCCGGATCAGGGCGGCCCGCTCGTCGGACGGGAGGTCCTCGAGGAGCGGCAGGAACAGGACCTTGATCTCCCGGTCGAGGATGGTGTCGAGGTGCTCGAGGGAATAGGCCTTCGCCTTGGCTGTCCCCTGGAGGACGTTCTGGTAGTCCTTGACGATGTCCTCGCGGGGATACACCAGGGTCAGGAGGTCGAAGACGCGCTTGATCCGGATGTCCAGCGCGGCCTCGGCCTCGCCCGGATCGCCCGGCGGATCAAGGACGATATCGCAGGCCTTGCGGACGAGCCGGAGGACCTCGGCCCGGACCGTCTTTTCGCGGAACCGGACCTGGGGACGCTCGGCCCGGAGCATGTCGAGCGCATCGATGAGGGACTGCTCCAGGCCCTCCTCGTAACGGGAGAGCTCGTCGAGAAGGATGTCCGCGGCGCGCTGCGTGCCGACGCGGGCCAGCACTTCCGGAACGGCCCGACGGAGCTCTAGGGGCTCCCCGGTGTCCCGCAGGACCGGCTGGGCCATGCCTTCGATCCCCGGGCCGAAGGCGGCGAGGGCCGTCTGGGCTTCGCCGCGGAGCATGGGATTGCCCAACCGCTGGAGGATCAGCGGGATGTGTTCGGGGGAGCGGTGGATGGAGGCGCTCTCGAGGGCGTACAGGGCGACTTCGGCGGACGGGTCCTGGAGAAGCCGCCCCAGGGCCTCGAGCGTCGGGGCATTGGCGACCATCCGACCGATGATCTTAGCCGCCTCGATCCGGTCGACCTCGGAAGCCGAGGCGACGATCCCGCTGAGCCGTCCGGCCATGATCTCCTGGTACATCGGCAGGAGGAAGACGAGGTCGATCTCGCGGCGGAAGTCGACGTCGTCCAAGGCCTCCTCGAGGCCGGGGAACAGGCCGGCGCCGCCGACCTCGAAGAGAGTCTCCATCCCCCGGGCCTCGATCTCGTCCCTTTTGATACCGAGGAGGTCCTTGAGCTCCGGGGTCAGTTCCTTCCGGTGGACGAGCTCGAAAAGGTTCATGAGATAGAGCGTCGTGCTCCGCTCCCGGCTCTGGATGGTGTTGAAGATCTTGAGGGTCAGGTCGACATCGACGTGCCGGGTGATGACTTCGCCGCCCTGGTCCCACCTCTTCCGGATGGACGGCTTCAGGACGTCCGGGTACTCCCGGTAGACGAGCCGGGTCAGCACGAGCCAGGCGGCGAGGAAAACGAGGGCAAGGACGCCGATTTCCCGGATCAGCGCCAGGGGCTGGTCCTCCCGGTACTCGAAGTTCCGGACGTTCAGCAAGATGAGATACAGCCCGGCTCCAAGACCGACCCCGAACTTGTTGACGAACATGTCGATGAAGATCTTGGCCTTGTACTTGACGTCCTCCGGGACAGGGATGTAGAGGAGCTCGCGGACGGACTGGCTGAGGGTGCTGTCGAAGGCCTTGTCGCCGCCTCGCTCGAACCAGGCCCACAGCAGCATGAGGCCGGCCGGGATCAGGAAGACGGCCGCTGCTCCGAAGAGAAGGACGAGGGGCGCCAGGGAGATGGCCCAGCCGATGCCGTAGGTCCTGAGGAAACGCCGGGTCGTGAAAAGGTGGACGACGGTCGAAACGGCCAGGATGACGAACAGGAAGGCGGCCACGAACGTTGTCCTGTCCGCGTCCGTCTCGAAGACATAGCGGACGACGGTCTTGAACTGGTAGTTGATCAGGGTCCCGGCGACGAGGGCCGAGGCCACCATGGCCGCGAGGATGAGGAGGTAGCGGTGCCGCAGCACGGTCCGGAAGCTCTCCATGTAGCCGACCCGGGCCGCGGGCGCGAGCCGGTCGTTGCCGGCGTCCGCGTCGATCTTGCGCTGGCCGGCATAGACGACATTGACGGTGACCACGGCCAGGACGAGGAGGACAGGGCAGACGAGGAGCAGGTCCTGGGGCCGGGCGATCCGGAAGTGGCTGGCCAGCCCCGCGACCGCCGCGCCGGCGATGCCGCCGAACAGGCCGCCCGTGACGAACAGGCCGACGAGCCGCTTGGCCTGGAACGGGGCGATGACGTCGTTGACGGCGATCCAGAACTGGGTCACGGACATGGCGATGAAGACGTCGGCCCAGAAGCAGAAGACGAACACCGGCATGACCTTGTGCTGGAGGATGACCATCTGGGCCCAGAGGAGGAAGAGGATCCCCGAGGAATCGGCCACGGGCGTCTGGATCTGAGTGGTCTGGATGACGTCGAAGACGTACCAGAAGGCGAACAGGCAGGCGGCGAAGAACAGGAGCGAGGCCGTGAGGTAGGTCCGGCGCGGCAGGCGGTTGAGCAGCCGGGTGTTGAGCGCGACGACGAAGCCGATGAGCAGAGCCGTGGCCAGGTCGGCGTACGGCCACCAGCCGGGCCGGGCGCCGATGAGCAGGCCCTCGCGGACGGGCTTGATGATGTAGAAGGTGAAGGTGATCAGGAAGAAGAAGCCGCAGAGGGTCAGGGCCGCCCGGGCTTCGCGGCCGCGGACGTCGCCCACCTTGTTGAGCAGCCTGTTGAGCCGGCCGTCCGTCAAGCGGCCTCCCCTCTCAGACGTCCCGAAGGTCAGGCGCTGTCAAAGCTGTCCAGGGCCCGGTCGCAGTCCTCGAGGATGTCGAGGACCTTGTCGAGCATGGTGATCTTGAAGATCAGGAGCAGCCGGTCGGAGATACGGCAGAGCTTGAGCTTGCCGCCCAGGTCCTGGATCGACTTGAAGCTGGCCAGGATCTCCCCCACGCCGAAGCTGTCGATGAAGCCCACGCCGGCGAGATTGAAGACGATCTTGCGGCGGCCCCGGTCGAGCTCCCCCTGGACCAGGCTGGAGAGCGTGACCTGCGGAGTGTCGTGACGGCGCATCTCGCCATCGATGTCAAAGATGACGACGTGCTTGACCTCGCGCGTCTTGATGACCAGCGGTGCCGCCATGATTAAAGTTTTTACCAGAAGCCCCCCCCAAAGTCAATCAGGGGTCAAACCTTAATTCTTATACTTTTGGGTGCAGGTCGAGGCGAGGGTGGGCTAGAAGAATAAAATATAAGATTTAAGGTTTGACCCCTTCCTTTATAGAATGGGGATGAAAGGAGTCACGATGCCTCTCGTTGAGATCCACCTGCTCGAAGGACGCACGGACGGCCAGAAGAAAGCCCTGATGACCGCGGTGACGGCCGCCGTGCACGACTCGATCGGCGCTCCGCTCGAGAACATCCGGGTCTGGGTCCGGGAGTTCTCTCCGAACGAGTACATGGCGGCCGGGGTGCTGGCCGCGGATAAGAAAAAATAGCGGGAACCGGGGTCCGTCAGTCCCCGGGTTCGACGGCCGGCCGCGCGAAGCGCTTGCGCAGCAGGAAGACCGGGATGCCCAGCAGGACGATGAGCAGGCCGGGGACGGTGTTCTTCGTCTTGAATATCAGCAGGTCGACGGCGATGGCCGCCGCCACGACGATGTAGAGGGCGGGCACGACGGGATAGCCCCAAGCTTTGTAGGGACGTTCCCAGTCCGGCCGCTTCTTCCTCAGGATAAAGATCCCCGAGACGATCAACACGAAGAAGATGAGCACGGCGAAGATGACGTAGTCCAGGAGGTCGCTGTAGGTCCCGGACAGGCAGAGGAGGCAGGCCCAGACGCATTGGACGACCAGGGCCGTGCCGGGGACCGACTTCCGGTTGAGCTTTCCCGTCGCGCCGAAGAACAGCCCGTCCTTGGCCATGGCATAGTAGACGCGGGCCCCCGACAGGATGAGGCCGTTGTTGCAGCCGAAGGTCGAGATCATGATCAATACCGCCATGATGATGGCCGCCGGGCCGCCGAAGATCATCTCCGCCGCCGCCGTCCCGACGCGGTCGAACTGGGCGAACTGGATGCCCCGCCCGATGACGTCGGCCGCCTCGGGGCTGCCGTGGACGGGCAGGATGAGGATGTAAGCGAGGTTGGCCAGGATGTAGAGGAGGATAACGATCCCCGCGCCGAGGGCCAGGCTCAGCGGGATATTCTTCCGGGGGTTCTTGACCTCGCCGGCGATGTAGGTCACCGTGTACCATTCGTCCGAGGCGAAGAGCGAGCCGACCATGGCGGCGCCGATGGCCGCCAGGAGCATGAGGCCGGACAGCGGCTCGACGGAGACGATCTGGCCGGCGGCCATGTGCGTCCAGCTGGCCTTCCAAAAAGCAGCCAGGTTGGCTTTGACGGCCACGGCGTTGGCGCCGACGACGAATCCGAGCAGGATGAGGCCGCCGAGCGCGATCGTCTTGGTCACCGTGAAGATGCCCTGGATCGTCTTGCCCGTCCGCAGGCCGCGCATGTTGAGCCAGGTCAGGACGATGATGCTGATGATGGCCAGGACCTGGGCGGCCGAGATCTTCAGGCCGAGGACGGTCCAGAGGACGTGGCGCTCGCTGAACCAGGGGACGAGCAGGCCGGTGAACTTGGCGAACGCCACGCCGACCGCGGCGATGGTCCCGGTCTGGATGACGAGGAATGTCGTCCAGCCGTAGAGGAACCCGACGAGCGGGTTGTAGGCTTCGCGGAGATAGACGTAGAGCCCGCCCGCGTGGGGCATCATCCCGGCCAGCTCGCCGTAGCTCAGGGCCCCGATGATCGTGAGGATCCCGGTGATGAGCCAGACGAGAAGCAGCAGGCCGGGCGAGCCGACCGTGCGGGCGATATCGGCGCTGACGATGAAGATGCCCGATCCGATCATCGCCCCCATGACGATCATCATGGCGTCGAAGAGGGACATCTCCCGCTTGAAGTGCGGGGCGCCGGGGTCGGGGGCGGGCGTCGCCGGGGGAACGGTCATGGCCGGCTCCTGAGCTTGCTCTTGCGGATGCCGTAGGCGAAGTAGATGACCAGG
>Ga0209254_10005469_pt1 | contig 11686 bp, 9 predicted proteins | sample FrelakmetDIP11DI_FD_187148 | JGI IMG/M metagenome (GOLD analysis project Ga0209254, IMG submission 187148) | Freshwater lake sediment microbial communities from the University of Notre Dame, USA, for methane emissions studies - DIP11 DI (SPAdes)... | ecosystem: Environmental > Aquatic >... | reverse complement strand
CCCTGGGGCAGCGGCGCTCGGCGGCACGGGGAACCCGGGATACGGTGGGGCATACGCCGCGGGCCCCATCGACCTGCCGGTCTCTCCCAGCCTGTTCTTGAGCTCCGCCGTCTTCAGCCAGTAGATGATCCAGCACACCACTTGGGCGATCCCCACCGCCCAGCCCAACACCGGCACCCAGCCCATGAAGAAAGACACGATGGCCAGCACTCCGGTGGCCAGACCGACGTTGTAGCCGAAGTCCCCCTCCGGCGCCCAATTCCGCGATCGGTACTCGGCCTTCACGGAGTCCCTGACCTTCGTCACGGTGTAGATGAACCAGCCAAGGTTGAATATGGGGATGAAGTTTAGCCATACGTGCCCGGCCGGCATAGCTCGGTTGCTAGCGCTCACCCTGTTGAGCGTGTTCTGCAGGTTGAGCAGGAAGAAGAACCAGGGCACCAGGAATATTCCCAGCAAGATGATCCCGCCGACGGCGGCGACCCAGCCCCACCCCCAGCCCCAATCCGAATCCCAGAACCAAGACGGAAAGAACATGCGGACCTCCTCGAGACCTAGTAGCTCACCACCACCAGCGTCATGATATCCGGTCAACTTCTTGAATACCGCGGCGGCGTAGAAAGAAAACGCGTTCTGGAGAGCGGACGGCTAGTCCTCCTGATGAGACGATGTCGGCATCGCGAGCCCGTGTCGCACAGCGACTTGGTCAATAGGCTCCAACTCCGGGCTGTCGGGCGCGAACTTCTGGACCCGGGCGCCGTACCAGGCGGCGACAGGGCCGGCCGATATCCCATGCAGGATGACGCTCAACAAGATGGTCCAACCAGCTGTGGTGGCCAGGAGCGTCGTGTCGATCCCGGCCTCTTTCAACCCCTCGAGCGCGAGGATCAGGAACACCACGCTGGCCAGTCCCCTCGGCCCGAACCATCCCACAAAGAGCAGTGTCGAGCCATGCAGCTTCTTTCCCAGAAGAGACAACGCCACCGGCACCATGCGGACGAAGGTCAGGCTGAGCACCGCGTACAGGATGGGTCTCCAGGAGAGTCCTTCGGAAATGATGATAGGGGCCACCGCAGTGCCGAAGATGAACCAGACGGCGAACGTGAGTAGGGTACCCGCCCTCTCTGAGAACTCCACGGCCTCGTGAGCGGCCTCGCGGGCCATGATCCCGAAGGCCAATCCTCCGACGAAGGCGGCGATGAAACCATTGCCATGGATCTCCACGGCCACCCCATAGGCCACTATGACCAGAACCAGCGCCGCGAATTGGCGAGAGGCTGCTGAGGACCAGTTGGCGCGCCGGGAGAGACGGAGCAGCAGACCTCCAATGAGTCCGATGGCCCCGCCGACTCCGACGCCGATGGCGATCTCGACGATCGCCTCTACAATCGGACGGGCTCCTTGCTCGAACTCGGCAATGGTAACCCCGATGAAAAGCATGACCAGGGGAGCAGCGATGCCATCGTTCAACCCGCTCTCCACGTTGATGGCTCCCCTTACCACTTCCGGTACCCGAGGATTCTTGAACATGGCGAGACCCAGAGACAGATCGGTCGGCGCCAGGATGGAAGCCAGCAGTGCGAAGGCCCCGGCGCCGAGGGCCGGCACTACAAGCCACGCGACCCCCGAGCCCAGTGCGATCGTCAGCGGTAGGCCAAGCAGCAGGAGACGAGTGATGATCCCCGCGTCTTGGGCTACAACGCGGGGCTTGATGGTCGCCGCATCCGAGAACAGCAGCAGAGCAAGGGTGATGGAGGCAGTCACGCGCACGATCTCGGAGCCCGTTTCAACATCGATCACGGATGTCCCGCCCGAGCCGAGAATGAAGCCCACCACCACGAAGACGATGGGGCCGGTTATGTACAGGTATTCGATCCGGACCGCTATCAGCGCATACACCACGACGAGCGCACCCAGGACCAGGAATCCGGTCACCTGCACTCCCCCTTCTTCAAGCAGACTGAACGGCGCCGGCGAACGGCGAGCCACGTTAGCGATGGGGCCAGTCTCTCAGATGGGGAATCGTCCCGCAACAGGCCTCTCGACCGGCGCGGGAGCCCGGAAGGGCGCGGGAGCCGCATGCGGGACGCCGGCCACTCGGCCGGCCGTGTCGCCGCCGCCGGCGCCGCCGCCGAGTGCCGGTCGCGCGACCGGCGCCCGGAGCACCCCCAGTGACTTGTCAGCTGACCGCGGCGACCGCCTTGTCGCGCGCTTCTTCCAGCATCTTCAGGTCGGGGGCTTTGATGAACTCGTTCTTCTGCAGCAGGTCGATGATCGATCGGGTCTCGTTGATGTCGGCCAGGGTGGTCTTGTAGACCTCGTCCCACGACAGCTCGATGCGGGCCACCCCATCCTTGATGGCCTGCATGGCCACATCGGCCGCTTCCATGGCGAAGACTTCCGTCTCCTGCATGGTGGGCATGATGTAGTCGGGGTTGATGCCCTTCTTCTTGTCGGCGAAGTCGGCGACCGAATGGGCGGCGGCGATGGCCATCTCGTCGGTGATCTTGCGGGCCCGCACCATGAGGGCGCCCTTGAGTATGCCCGGGAAGCCGATGGAGTTGTTCACCTGGTTGGGGAAGTCGCCCCGTCCGGTGGCCACCACGTAGGCACCCGCTTCCTTGGCGGCGTAGGGATAGATCTCCGGTACCGGGTTGGCACAGGCGAACACGATCGACTTGGGACCCATGGAGCTGATCCACTCGGGCTTGATAGTGCCGGGACCCGGCTTGGAAGCAGCGATGATGACGTCGGCGCCCTTGAGCGCTTCCTCCTCGGTGTCGATGCGCTTCGGGTTGGTGGCCTCGCAGATCTCCCATTTGCGGTAGAAGGCGGTGTCGGCCTTGACGTCGTCGCGGCCCTTGTGCAGACCGCCCTTGCTGTCGAAGACGATCATCCTGTCCGGATCGACTCCGTCGGCCAGGAGCAGTCGCGCCGCCGTGCTGTTGGCGGCGCCGGCGCCCAGGAGGACGATCTTGGCTTCCTTGAGCTCCTTGCCGACCACCCGCAGGGCGTTGATGAGCCCGGCCAAGGTCACGCTGGCCGTGCCCTGGGCGTCATCGTGCCACACCGGGATGTCGCACTCCTCGCGCAAGGTATCCAGCACCTTGAAGCAGTTGGGCTGGGAGATGTCCTCCAGGTTGACGGCACCGAAACTGGGCTCGAGCATTCTTACAAAATCGATGATCTTGTCGGGATCGTGCTTGCCCTCTTTGTTGTAGCTGTTGATGCAAAGCGCCACGCCGTCCACGCCGCCTAGGTACTTCATGAGGAAGGCCTTGCCCTCCATCACCCCCAGGCCTCCGGGAGGGGTAACGTCGCCGTCACCGAGCACCCGGGTCGAGTCGCTGACCACGGCCACCAGATTGCCCCGGTTGCTGAGATCGAACGAGGCGTCGTTGTCGTCGCGGATGGACGTGGAGACCATGGAGACGCCGGGCGTGTAGTAGACGTTGAACCAGTTGAAGCCGTAGATGCCCGCTTTGGGCATGCTGACCATCTTGCCCCTGTAGAACTTGTGGGCGCTGGCCGCGAGCTCCTTGAGGAACACGGTCTGCGCCTTCGCCCGCTGCTCGGGAGTGAAGTCGTCGGGGAAATACGAACCGAGGTCGGAGAGGCTGAGATCAGGTGTCTTCATGTGTTGCTCCCGGAGCCGTATAGGTATTCATTTGCCGCGGGCCATATTAACACAGGGCCCCCGGGGGCCCGGCGCACTGAGTGACCCGCGGCATGCCTACGCCACCCCCACGCCGGTCGACAGATTCTATTTCGGGCAGTAGGATGCCAGCATGCACGAAGCGGTAGACCACTCGGAACTCGACGACGGCTCCAAGGGGGCCGGAATTCCCGTCCAGGGAGCGCCGACCCCCGCCTTTCAGCAGTTCACCGACAGACTGGTCGAGAAAACGTGGCTGAGGCTCTTTCCTCGGTCGGTGCGCCCCAACCAGGTCACCGTGGCCAGGTTCATCCTCATCCCGGTGGTCCTGGTCCTTCTCTACTACGACCATCGCTGGTGGGCGTTCGGCGTGTTCTTCCTGGCGATCTGCACCGACTTTGTCGACGGGGCGATGGCCCGCACCCGCGACCAGATCACGCAATTGGGCACCTACATCGACCCCATAGCCGACAAGCTGCTCATCGGGGGGGTGCTGGCCTGGGTCGGCTGGGAGTACCTGGTGGTCCGGATCATGGTGGTCTTCGTCATCCTCGAATTGGTGATGAGCGCGATCGGAGTCGGCGTCTACGTCCGGACCGGCAAGGCGCGGGGGGCCAATTACATCGGCAAGACCAAGATGGTGGTACAGAGCCTGGCATTGCTGTTGTTCCTCGTCGCCAGCTTCCTCGAACTGGAGACTCTGGAGACCATCTCCGTCTACCTGCTCTGGTTAGCCCTGGGTTTGGCGCTGCTTTCCGGGGGAAAACAGGTCTGGAGCACGATGAAGAACAGGCCTCGCGACAAGCAGGGCGCTGCGGGCATCGAGCTCGATAGACCACAAGAATGACGACCACCTCCGCCCTCATCGTCTTCTGGGCGGTTGTCGCAGCCGGCCGTTCCCCTGTCGTCGGGACGCCTGCCCCTAGCCGAAGAAGACCCGGGCCAGCTCCCACATGTCTTCGGGGACCAGCTTCCAGGCGGAGACGGCCTCCGCGAGGGGCACCGACACGATCTCATCACCTTTGAGCCCGGCCATCATGCCCCACTGGCCGGCGGCGACCATCTGAGCGGCCTTGAACCCGAAGCGCGTGCCGAGGATGCGGTCGTGAGCGGTCGGGGATCCGCCCCGTTGGATGTAGCCCAGGGTGGTCTCCCGCACTTCCCGCCCGGTGAGGCGCTTGATCTCGCGAGCGAGGACGCTCCCTACTCCCCCCAGCTTCACGTGGCCGAAGGCATCGACCTCATCGGAGGCCAGGACCTCTTTCTGCTCGCCCGACCTCCACAGGATCTTGGCCCCTTCGCTGACGCAGACCACACTGAAAGGCCTGCCCCGGGCGGCCCGGGACTCGATCAGGTCACACACGTCTTCCACCGTCATCGGGAACTCGGGGAGGAGGATGACATCGGCTCCTCCGGCAATGCCGCTCATGAGGGCTATCCAGCCCGCGTGGCGGCCCATGACCTCCACCACCATGACCCGGTGATGAGAGGCGGCCGTCGTGTGCAGACGGTCGATGGCATCGGTGGCTATGGAGACGGCGGTATCGAAACCGAAGGTGTAGTCGGTGCCGGAGAGATCGTTGTCGATGGTCTTGGGCACGCCGATCACATGAACGCTCAGATCTTCGTGAAGACGCTTCGCCACGCTCAGGGTGTCGTCGCCGCCGATGGCGATGAGGGCGTCGATCCCGAGTTCGGCCACGTTCTTCACCACCGTTTCGGGGCCCCCCTCGACCTTTGAGGGGTTGGTGCGAGAGGTACCGAGGATGGTGCCACCCACATGGAGGATGCCGCTCACCGCCTCTAGATCGAGGGTGCAGGTGTCCTTCTCCAGGAGTCCCCGCCAGCCCATGCGGACACCGGTGAGCTCCCAGCCGTAGTCACCTATGCCTTTGCGGACGATGGCCCGGATGACTGCATTCAAGCCCGGGCAGTCCCCTCCCCCGGTGAGGATAGCGACGTTCATGGGACCTCCTTTGCTTGGCGCGCGACTCCAAGAAGCATACTACGCGCCGCGCGAGCGCGGCCATGGGGGCAGGCCCGGTCGCCCGGCTGCGGGTACGGGGGCGTAGCCGGTCGGATGTCCCGGGCACGGGGTCGGGACCCGGCAGTCTCGGACATGCTCAGGCACCCAGCCGGTCGGCGGAACGCCCCGACTCTCGCCGGCGCGGCGCTCAGGCCCGGCTGCCGACCAGCCGGGCCCAGTCCACCAGCGCCGCCACGAAGGCCCGGAGCCGCTCGCGCAGCTCCGCGTCCACTAGGTTGCCAACGGCGTCGAACTTCGTCCCCGCGTTCGGCACCCGTAACTCCGGCTGCACCATGACAAAGGAGTTCGTCTGGACGAACACCTGGCGAAGCGCCATTTGGGAGCGGATGGTCCCGCTGTCTCCACCCGAGGCCCCCATGATGCCTACGGCCTTAACGCGCAGCACGCTGTTCTTGGAGGGGCGCGAGGCCCAGTCCACCGCGTTCTTCAACACCCCCGGTATGGAGTAGTTGTACTCCGGGGTGGCGATAAGCAGCGCGTCGGCCGCCCGGATGCGCTCCTTGAGTTCCTGCACAGCCGGTGGGTCTCCTCCGGCCATCACGTCGGCACTGAAAAGAGGGATGTCGTCGAGTGCGAGGATATCGAGACTTACCCCAGGAGGCAGCACTTCCGCCGCTGCCCGCAACAGCCCCCGGTTGTAAGAAGCCTGGCGTAGGCTTCCGGCGATGCCGAGCATCAGAAACTCATCCTGGTCCATGGGCATCCCCTCTCAGCAAGCAGTACAGCACGTCTTCGGAGACTCGACAAACCGACAGGAATCGGCCCGCAGAAGTGGCCTCAACCCCCATGATAGCCCAGGTAGGCGGAGAACGATGTCGCTACCTTCTTCACAGACTGAACATACCTTTGAGGCGCGAATCTCTCCTTGGGCGCGACCACCGAGAGGGTGGCCTTTACGTCGCCGCTCTGGTTTCGCACGGGCGCGGCCACAGCATAGATACCGAGGCCGTGCTCCTCGAGATCGAAGGCCACCCCATCTGTAGCGACCTGGGTCAGTTGAGCCGCAATCTCAACCGGGTCGGTGACCGTTTTGGGGGTGAGCTTCACTTGAGGTAGAGAAAGGATCCGGGCTCTCTCGGCTTCGGGCTTGAAGGCCGCGAAGAGCTTTCCATGAGCATTGGCGAGATCATTGAGCACCCGTCCCAAAGGCAGTGTGGGCTTGAATGGATGCGAAGTGAGCACTTGCCCAATTACTACGATACTGCCTTCCACCTCCACGGCCAGATTGCTGGTCTCGCCTGTCAACTCCGCCAACTCCTCGAGATAGGGACGAGCCAGCCGGAGCAGCTCCGATTGCGACGAGGCCAGGAAGCTCAGAGGGATCGTGGCCGGACCTAGATGGTACTTCCCGAGGTGCGCATCGAACACCAGGAATCCTTCGGCCTCCATGGTCCTCGTCATACGGTAGGTGGTGGCCTTGTGAAGACCGGTTCGCCGAGTCAAGTCGCTCAGGCTCCACTCGGGATTGTCCAATGTAAAGAGCGCGAGTATGCGCAGTCCGCGCGAAAGAGCCCGGACTTGGAAAATGTCGTCGCTAGCGCGTTCCACGAGCCCGCCGTTTCGGCCGGGACTATCAGGCATTCCGCTTGTCGTGTCGCTGCCCTTGGCCATCAAGAACCTCCGAGAACACCGTCACGCAGCACGTCACCCCAGCCGATCACCGTGGACGTTGGGTCGGTATCGACGTCGTCACGGCCGTCACCGCCGATATTACCTACGAACGTGCAGTCCTGAACCTTTGAGGTGACGAAGTAGTCGTTGGAGATGGCCCCTCCCCCGCTCCCCGCTCTGTTGCCCTCGAAGCTGCAGCGGGTGATGGTCGGGTTGCTCGCGTCGGCACAGGCTAGAGCTCCTCCTCGGAGCACCGCTGAGTTCGTCAAGAAGGAGCAGCCGTCGAAATGCGTGCCGACAATACCGAGTTGCGCTGCTACGCTCTCCAGGAAGACCCCGCCCCCGTGGCCACCACAGCGGTTCTCCTCAAAGACGCAGCCGGAGACCCTCGGGCCCGAGCCGTAGTCGATAAGCATCGCGCCGCCCCGCCACTCAGCCTGGTTGTCGATGAACGAGCAATGGTCCACGGTTGGAGAGGCCCCCACCCGGTTCACCATTGCCCCGCCCTTCGCCGCCTCGTTGCCACTGAACTCGCAGTCGGTGACAGCCGGGGAGGAAAGGTTGTAGTTGTACATGGCGCCGCCTTCCCCGGCGTAGTTCTCGGTGAAAACGCAGTTGGAGACGGCCGGCGAGCAGGCGTTGTAGTTGAGCATCCCCCCTCCGTGGGAATGGATGCCCTCGCCGTCGGCTTCTCCACCGGTGATCACAAAGCCATCCAGGAAAGCCCCGTCGGCCCCTATCACCACGTGGTAGGAATTGCCGCCCCTTCCCAGCGGGCTGCCGAGATCGCCGGAGAGCACCGTGCGGTTTGCCGCCCAGTTCCTCTGTTCCCGAGCTGTCTCGCTTCCCCGAAAACCGCCGTAGAGGGCCAGTCCTCCCTTGAGTCGGAAAGAGGCCGTGCGTTCATGGCCTTTGGCCGGCCGGTAGATCCCGGCAGCTACCCACACCTCGGTCGCCCCCAGATAGGCGTCGGCAAGCGCTTCCTGTAGATCTGAGTACGCGGTGTCCCAGGACCTCCCGTCCCACGGACCCTCGGTGTTGTCTCTGCTGACGTAGACGACCCGGTCGGACCCACCCCGCGGGGCCTCCGCTTCAGCGCCGGCGCGCACCGAATCGATCTGTCGTTCGAAGGCACCCATGTCCACGGGTGCCTGGAACCGAGCTTCCAGGGACGGCGCCGGCAGGTGAGTACCGGGGGCGATGAAAGGGACCCTTGCCATCGGGCCGATGGGGCTGCCTCGGTCATCGTAGCGGGGGTTGCCGTCGCGGTCGGCGGGAGGTGCGAAACCACCGTGGCCCGAGTCGATGCAGGGAGATCCCGGCCCCAGGCGGAAGTCGCCCCCGTCAGGGTCGATGAAGCGCGGGTCGGCGTCGATGTTGCCCTCGCCCGCGTACCCCCCTTCGACGCACGAGTACGAGACGACGGTGCGGCAGTCGTGCCAATTGCCGATCTCTTTGGGCCCACTGTGGGCTGTGTTGCCCCAGAATATGCAGTTGGTCACAACCGGCACGTTGGGGACATTCGTAGGACCCGTACCGCTATACAGCGCGCCGTACATGTCCAGCGCATTGTTCCGGGCAAACGTGCAGTTGGCAAGGGTGGGATTGGAGCGCCCGTCGTTGGCCATACCGCCGCCCTTCATGGCTTCGTTTCGGGCAAACAGACAGTTGACGAGCGAGGGTGAGCAGTCGAAGTCGTTGTACATGCCGCCACCCTTGCCGCTGCACCGGTTGTCCACGAAGGTGCAGGAGACGAAAGTAGGATGGGTCTCCAGGTCGTTCGAAACGGCCCCGCCCCTGCCTTCCGCGAAATTCCGGGCGAAGATGCAGTTCTCCACGAGGGGCGCTTTCTCCACCCCCGTCGCCGGCCAATCGCGGGTGACCATGCTGTACATGCCGGCACCCTTGGCAGCGACGTTGTCGCATATCAGGCAGTTACGCACCGTCGGAGCGCATTGGAAGTTCAGGATCCCCGCACCGGTGCCCCGACCAAGCGATTCGAGCAGCAGGCCGGGGCTCATGTGATGCGGGCGGGGTCCCTCGGGCAGGTTGTAGCCGTCGCGGATAGTGAAGCCGTCGATGACCGCATCGTCGGCGCCGATCACCACATGGTACGAGTGGTCTTTGGGGTCATCGGAGATGGCCCCGCTCAGGATGGTCTCGTTGCTTTTCCAGTCCCGCTGGTCACGCTCGGTCTCCATCCCGGTGAAGCCGCCGTACAGCCCGACCCCTGTGTGCAAACGGATGGTGGCGGTCCTGTCGCCTCTGTCGGTAGGTCTGTAGACACCCGCAGCTACCCACACCTCGGCGGCGATGACCTCTTCGCTGCTGTCCGAGCCCGCGGCGCGCCCCACTGCCGCAATGCGCCTGGCCGCCTCGTCCAGCCCGTCCTGCACGGTCCGATGGGCCGTTCCCCATGACCGGCCGTCCCAGGGGCCGGCGACGTTCCTGCCATCAACGAATACTACCTCTGCGGCGGGCCCCGAGCCGGGCGTAAGCTCGGAACACTCTGTGTCTACCTGAGCCTTAGTATTCATCACCCGAGCTGCAATGATCGACGGACTCGCACCTGCGAACACTCAACCATGTGTATCATTTGATAATACGCCCGTTGCACTTGACGATACGACCATCATACAAGTATTGTTTGACGCGTGCAAGCGTCGCGCGCGTAAGGAGGTGCCGACATGTTTCGAAGGGCCGACCGTGAGGAAGTGAGCAAGCACACCAAGCACAACCGCGAAGAGGTGCTGGCCAGCAACACATGCGGCTGCCTCAACTGTCTCTCCACCTTTGTCCCTGCGGAGATCAAGGAGTGGACCGACGAAGTCGACCGGGATCATCCTGAAGGCGATGTCGACCGGACCGCAATCTGCCCTCATTGCGGCGACTCTCTGATAGTCGGTGACCGTGCAGGCTATGAGATCTCGCCGACGTTCCTTGAGGCGATGCGCATGCGCTAGCCGTCTCATGCCCCCTGGTCCCGACCGGGTAGCTGTGGTCTAGATCAACGTTCGAAGCCGGCATCCGCTCTCGCTTCTATTCCTTATCACCAGACGCCTGCGGGCGGCTTGGTGTTGTGTGGCCCAGCGGTATTTTGCAGGGCCTCGACGACATCCTCAGACCTTCCGGATCAGGGTGCTGGATCTGCTCCCGGGGGATGAAGGGGATGCTCTCCGCCGCTCTGTCGCCGAATATGTCCGGTCTCCCCTCGGGGAACATCCGCGAATAGGGCACCGGCAGCTTGTACAGCTTGGCGGCGGTCCCTCCCATGATCAGGTTGATCTCGTCCTGGGTGAGCCAGTCGCCCACTCGGTCGACGGTCCTCAGGCCCCAGCCGTAGAAGTCGGGCTGATAGGTAGGCACCGCCGGCCAGTCCTTGTAGCCGAACATCATCAGCGACGTGGTCTCCCGATACTCGAGCATCTTGGGTTTCGGCCCGTACTTGTCCACGTTCCGTCGGACGACGTGCTGGGGGACGTTACCGTAGTCGTGGCCCCACATCAGGTGGTTCGCAGTCACCCCGACGTCGAACGCCACCTCGAACTGCTTCTCGCACCAGCCTCCGGTCTCCATGTAAACGTTGTCGAGCTCGGCGACCACCGTGTACATATCCCGGATCGCATCCAGGCCCCGGGTCCACTCGTCCTCCACGCAGCCGTGCGTCTGCACGATCTTGGCTTTGGGGTTCATCTCCGACACCTTGGCCAGCAACTGGGTAAGCGTCCAGTTGCCGTCCCGGTTCCACACGAACTGGTCGTGGCAGAGGACCGGCACGTCGTACTTGACTCCTAGCTCGCACAGCGCCGCCCACTCTTCCAGCCGCTCCTCGAGGCTCACCTTGCCCTCGGCCCCGGGGATCTGCAGGTTCCGCGCGCTCGAGCCGGGGGCGAATTCGCCGATGCCCGCGAACCAGCCCGTCTTAAGAGCTCCCTCCACTTCCTCAAGCGCCGCTTCGAAACTCCAGGGGGCGTCGCCCCGAACCGCATTCAGAACCGTCTTCTGGTCGCTGCAACAAGCCCGGAACCTGTCGGGGAATCGCTTCACCAGTTTGGCCTGGGTCTCGTTCAGCGTTCCCGGGATACTGGGCAGCAGGACGGCCATGTCGACGCCGTAGCGATCCATGTCGTACATGGTCAAGGAACAGTTGTCGAAGGGAGCCAGTTCGTCCTGGAGTCCGTTCCATTCTTCGCGCTCAACCTTCTCCCATCCGGCTTCGGTGGCAGGCTGATAGAGCGTGGTTATGTGACAGTGGGTGTCGACGACGAAACGTGCGATCGACCTTCTCATGCATGGACCTCCTCGTTCATTCACCGATGGCACCGGCGGGTATCAAGCCGGCACCTCTAGACCGTCTTCCGCAAACATCACCC
>Ga0209254_10005468_pt1 | contig 11688 bp, 6 predicted proteins | sample FrelakmetDIP11DI_FD_187148 | JGI IMG/M metagenome (GOLD analysis project Ga0209254, IMG submission 187148) | Freshwater lake sediment microbial communities from the University of Notre Dame, USA, for methane emissions studies - DIP11 DI (SPAdes)... | ecosystem: Environmental > Aquatic >... | reverse complement strand
CGGGCGTACACGTCTACGTCTTCGACGATGGAGCGCAGCGCCTCCTCGTCCATCTGGTCCAGCTCGGCGCCGGTCAGCACCCGGCCATCCTCGCGCAGCAGGCCAATCTCCTCGGCGATGGCCGCCGCCGTGTTGGGATAGTCGCCGGTGATCATCACCGACCGGATCCCGGCCTTGCGGGCGGTCGCCACCGCCAGCTTGACCTCCGGCCGGGCCGGGTCGATCATCCCCAACAGCCCGATGAAGGTCAGGTCGCGCTCCACCGTCTCGGGAGTCACCTCGTCTGGCATCTGTTTCAGCGGGCGAAAAGCCACGCCCAGCACCCGCAGCGCGTTGGCCGCCAGCGACGCGTTCTCCTCCAGGATATTGTCCCGCCGCTCGTCGGTCAGCGGCCGGATCACCCCATCCTCCAGCACCGTCGCCGATAAGCCCAGTATCACGTCCGGCGCCCCTTTGATATAGGCCACGTGATGCCCATAGCGCGGATCGGGATGCAGCGTGGTCATCCGTTTCCGTTCCGAGTCAAAGGGGATTTCGGCCAGTCGAGGATACTCCTTGCCCAGCTCATTCTGCAGGTAGCCTGCCTTGGCCGCAGCCACCACGAAAGCGCCTTCCGTCGGGTCGCCGGCGATCCCCCATGCGGCCGAGCCGTCCTGGTCCGCCTTTTCCAACCGGGAGTCGTTGCACAATAGGCCAGCCCGCAGCAACAGCCGCATGCCGGGGTACCCCTCCAGGCCCACCGGCTGGTCCTCGTCCAGAAATTGGCCTTCCGGCTTGTACCCTTCGCCGGTGATCGTCAGGAGGCTGCGGTCGACATACATCTGCACCGCCGTCATGGCGTTCTGTGTCAGCGTGCCGGTCTTGTCCGAGCAGATCGTCGTCGCCGAGCCGAGTGTCTCCACCGCCGGCAGCTTGCGGATCAGGGCGTGGCGCCGGATCATCTCTTGCATGCCCAGCGCCAGCGTGATCGTCACCACCGCCGGCAGGCCCTCCGGCACGGCGGCGATCGCCAGGCTGACCGCCACCATGAACATCTCCACCAGTGTGGGTACCGTCTCCTCCAGCCCCAAATAGGCGCTGAGCCCCTGGCTGAACAGGACTTCGATCTGAGTGTCGCGCACCACGCCGATCAGCCCCACCAGCCCGCACACCACCAGCGCCGCGATGCCCAGCACCCGCCCCAACTGGTTTAGCTTGACTTGTAGCGGCGTCGGCTCCTCCTCGTACGTCTGGAGCATCTCCGCGATCTGCCCGATCTGGGTCTTCATCCCGGTCCCCACGACCACGGCCTTGCCTCGCCCGTAGGTGATCAGCGTGCTCATAAAGGCCATGTTGCGGCGGTCGCCAAGGCCCGTTTCCAGGGGCAGTACAGCCATCGCCTTCTTGGTCACCGGCACCGATTCGCCGGTGAGCGATGCCTCTTCGATGCTCAGGTTGGCGCTTTCCACCAGGCGCACGTCGGCGGGGACATAATTGCCGGTTTCCAGGATCACCACATCTCCCGGCACCAGCTCGGGCGATGGCACGGCGAGCAGGCGGCCGCCTCGCAGCACGCGGGCAACGGGCGCCGACATCTTTTTGAGCGCTGCCAGCGCCTTCTCGGCCCGGCCTTCCTGGACCACACCCAGGATGGCGTTCAGGATGACGATGGCCATGATGGCTGCCGCATCCACAAACTCGGCCGTGCTGCCGGTGCGCTTGTACTCGCTCCAGCCGATCAGCGCCGAGATGATCGCCGCCGCGATCAAGATCAAGATCAAAAAGTTGTTGAACTGCTCGAGCAGCATCTGCCACAGGGTACGTCCGGCCCGTTCCTCGAGCTCATTGCGGCCAAACTTGGCCAGGCGCTCCTGGTGCTCAGCCTCGGTCAGGCCGTTTTCTAGGTCGCTGCCAAGCGCGGCGACGGCATCTTCCGGACTTAGCGTGTGCCAGGCTTGTTCCACTGAGTTTTCCATCTTCCTTCCGAGTCCAAGACGGTGATTTGACAAGCAGGCGCCATTATACCAACTGTTGCCGCAACATCCAAACCGCCCGGCGGCAGGGGCGCGAGATAGGCATCACCCATCCCGCCGCATCTCCCACGAATCGACCTCGAAGCCGAGCTCGGCGTATAACGCTTGCCCTATCTCGTTTGAGGGATCGACCAGCAGATGAAACTCGCGGCAGCCCCGCCGGCGGCCGTAATCCAGGGCTGCCTCCACCAGCGCCCGTCCGATCCCTCGCCTGCGGAACTGTGGGCGGACATACATCTCGGTGATCTCGACCCAATCGTCGGCGCCCGATAGGGTGGGCGCAGTTCTAAGCACCAACAGCCCGGCAGTCTTACCCTCCCACTCGCCCAGGAAGGCGGTCTCCAAACCCTGCACCTCTGCCATGCGCCGGGCCAGGGCCTCAGGCGCCAGCCCTTCGCCGTTAAACTCGATTAACAGCTCGGCAACGGCCGGCGCGTCGGCCAGGCTGGCCATCCGGACCCTGGGACGCTCGGAACGAGTCAAGCTGTTCTACACCGGCTTCTGGTACAACCGGTAAGTCTTGTAGATCCGCCCTCCCAGCCGCTCGATGATCCGGTTCATCATGTCGTTCGACTCGAGGATCCACGACATCTCGCACCGCTTGTACCCCTTCTGAAAGGCCGCCCGCGCCGTCTCGACGTAAAACAGCGCGTCGATGCCCAGCGTCCGGTGTTCCGGCACCACGCCCATGATCACCTGACGGAAGGCATTGATCTTGCGCCGGTGCCACAGAAATTTGGCCAGGAGTAGGGGCAGGCTCCACAGGTTGGGCTGAGGTTTGGCCTTCAAAAAAGCCTGGTTCACGTCGGGCACCCCAATCGAGATGCCAACCGGCTTGCCGTCGATCAGGGCCACGTACGCCAGCACCGGGTCCAAGGCCATCTTGAGCGACGCGCCCAGGTGCTCGAACTCGGCCTCAGTCATCGCTACAAAGCCCCAGTTCGCCTCCCACGCTGCGTTGTACACCTCCTTGGCCAGCTCGACCTCGTGGTCGAAATGCTTCATGTCCACCTGCCGGAACTCCAGGCCGGGACATTGCCGCGCGTGCTCGGCCACCCGCAGGAACTTGGCCGGCAGCCGCTGCACGTCATAGTCAAAGATGTTGGTCAGGATATCCCAGGCGTACAGGTCCTGCGCCTTTTCAAAGCCGGTCCGCTCGATGAAATCTACATAATAAGGAGGATTGTAGGTCATCAGCACCACCGGCGGCTGGTCGAATGCGTCTATCAGCAGCCCGCATTCTTCATTCTGCGAAAAGCTCTCCGGACCGCGTATCGCCTCCATCCCCTGCTCTCGCAGCCAGGCCGCCGCCGCATTCAGCAGCGCCTCGGCTACGGGATATTCCTCGATGACCTCGAAGAAGCCAAAGAATCCCACCTTGTCCTTATGGGTCTGGTTATGCAAGTGGTTGATGTGGGCGCTGATCGTCCCGATCACCTCATCCTTGCCCCGCACGGCAAGGAACAGCTGCACCTTGGCGTGCTGGTGGAACGGGTGTTTGGCCGGATCGAGCATGTCCAGATGGTCGGAGTAGATCGGCGCAACCCAATTCGGATCGTTGCGGTACAGGTGCCACGGAAACCGGGCGAACGCTTTTCGCTGCTCCTTCGTCGTCACCGGGATAATGCTATAATCGGATGGTGCCATCCTCTATCTCCTCTCGCCCTTGATTGGAGTCCTGGGCGCTCTCCATTATACCCCAAACCCCGATCCTCTCCAACTTCCCTGTGCCTGCCGTGCGCACGCGGCACAGGACAGGCCAACCTCCAACCTCCGACTTGCGTCTTGCAGCCAGAGCCAAGGCAGAGTGCTGTAACAGGCGCTCCGCACTCCTGTCGGACCCCAATGGTTGGCGAGGTATCCGGTTGGGGATGCGCGGCAGATCGGATCAGGCCATGCGAGCTGGCGATCTTTTTGACATTTCGGGTTGGTGAGGGTATAATGAACGAGTCTACCGCGGCTGGGTACACGCGGCTGTGGGTTGACGGGGGCGGTGATGCGAACCGGGGCGGCGGTTGTCCGGTCATGTCGTCGAAATGGTGCCGCTTTGCTCCCCAAAGCGGGACGTACGTTCATGCGTTGCAAGCACGCCATGGTCTTCACTCTCCTCCTGTTGGCGGGCTGTGCAGGCCCAGCCCGTACTTTTACCGACTCTCCCCCTCAAGAAGGGTGTGACCTTTCCACGGCATCCCAAGAGCTTGCCGCCGAGTTTGAGCGCCTGCGGGCGGTTCAGGGGCATTTTCAAGGCGGATCTTGGAACGCCGAGGTGGACGGCTGGATGGGACGGAAGCACCAGGTCATGATCGAGCTTGGCGCTCGGCTGGGTGAGGGGGACTGTGCGCGAACACAGGTCATAGACCTGCTCGGCCCCCCGGATCTGACCGCCGGCCCCGGCGACGCGACGTTTGACCTGGTCGGCCGCCAGCCCGATTTCAAGATGCCGTCCACGGCAGCCTATGAGCTGCTCATCTACTACTGGCGCGGAGCGCACGATTATCTCTACTTTACGGCTGAGGGCCAGACCATCTTCAGTTCGGGATGGTGGCACGCGTACGAATGACCACTCGAATCTCAAGGAAGGAAAGGGGAGGAAACATGAAAAAGCGGTTTGTTGCTGCAACAGTTCTGTGCGTCCTCGTGGCCATGCTGGCGGCCAGCTTTGCGTCGGCAGGGGTCGATGCAACGCCTTCGGCTGACGGCCAGACCATCGTGCGGGTCTACTACCCCGACCTGGCCACCGGCAACAAGGTGCTCCTGTCGTTTGAGCCCTGGTTGCTGGAGACGAACTATGAACAAGGCTACCACGTTATGCAGGTGACGCAGCCGGAGATTGACCGCTTGGTGGCGCTTGGCCTGCGTGTCGAAAAGGACACCACCTGGCAGGCACCGCCCGTCCTGGAGTCGCTGCCGGCGGGAATCGAGTCGATCCCCGGCTATTCCTGCTATCGGACCGTCGAAGAGACCTTTGCCGCGGCGCAGGCCCTGGCGACTGCCCACCCGAACCTGGCCACCTGGATCGACGTGGGTGACTCGTGGCTCAAGTCGGTCGGCCAGGGCGGCTATGACATGATGGTCCTAAAGCTCACCAGCTCGGCCATCGGCGGCGACAAGCCCAAGCTGTTCCTGAACGGCGCAATCCATGCTCGCGAATATGCCACCGCCGAGCTGGTGACCCGCTTTGGCGAGTACCTGGTTAACAACTATGGCGTCGACGCCGATGCGACCTGGATCCTCGATCACCACGAGGTGCACCTGCTGCTGCACACCAACCCAGACGGCCGGAAGAGGGCCGAGACCGGGCTTTCCTGGCGCAAGAACGTCAACAACAACTATTGCGCCAACACCAACAACCGCGGCGCCGACCTCAACCGCAACTTTGCCTTCCAGTGGGGCTGCTGCGGCGGGTCGAGCGGCAGCCCGTGCGACGCGACCTACCGCGGCCCCTCGGCCGGCTCGGAGCCGGAGACCCAGGCCGTGCAGGCCTACATGGACCTGATCTTTCCCGATCAGCGCGGGCCAAACTTGACCGACCCCGCGCCCAGCGACGCCACAGGCATCTACATCGACATCCACTCCTACGGCAGGCTGGTGCTGTGGCCGTGGGGCTTTACCAACAGCACAGCCCCGAATGCCACCGCGCTGCAGACGCTGGGGCGCAAGTTCGCCTATTTTAACAGCCACACGCCGCAGCAGTCCTACGCGCTGTACGCCACCGACGGCACCACCGACGACCATGCCTACGGCAAGCTGGGCGTGGCGGCCTATTGCTTCGAGACCGGCACGGCATTCTTCCAGTCCTGTACCTACTTTGAAGGCACCCTGTGGCCGGCCAACCTGCCCGCCCTGATCTACGCCGCCAAGACCGTGCGCACGCCCTACATGACGCCGGCAGGTCCCGACGCCGTCAGCCTGGCGCTGAGCAGCGGCGAGGTGCCGGCAGGCACACCGGTGACCCTCAACGGCACCATCAACGACACGCGCTACAACAACACCAACGGCACCGAGCCGACGCAGAATGTTGCCGCGGCGGAGTACTATGTTGACACTCCGTTCTGGGTCGGCGGTGCGATGGCGTATGCCATGTCGCCGTCGGATGGCAGCTTTAATGCCACAATCGAGGGCGTGAGCGCGACGGTGGACACGACCGGCATGAGCACAGGCCGGCACATACTGTTCGTGCGAGGCAAGGACTCTAGCAACAACTGGGGGGCCTTTAGCGCTATCTTCCTGACCATCAGCGGTCCGCCCAACCCGTTGCCGACGGCGGAGCCACAGTCGGTGACGACCGACGAGGATACCGCCGTAGCCATCACCCTCACCGGCTCTGATCCCGAGGGTGAGCCAATCACCTTCAGCGTACAGAGCGGTCCGAGCCACGGCACGCTGAGTGGGACGGCTCCGAACCTGATCTACACGCCGGCGGCCAACTACAACGGCGCGGATAGCTTGACCTTCGTGGTGAACGATGGCCACGCCAACTCGGCGCCGGCCACGGTGAGCATTACGGTCAACCCGGTGAACGACGCACCGGTGGCCAATCCTCAGTCGGTGAGCACAGAGCAGGACACACCCGTGGGCATTACGCTCGCCGGGTCCGACGTGGACGGCGATGCCCTGACCTACACCGTCGTGACACAGCCAGTCAACGGAACCCTGAGCGGGACGGCGCCGGCCCTGACCTACACGCCGGCCGCCAGCTACACCGGCTCCGACGGCTTTACCTTCCTGGTGAGCGATGGCCAGGTGAGCTCCGACCCGGCGACGGTGTCCATCGCCGTGACAGAGCCGCCGGCGGGCGACATTATCTGGCTGTCTCTGTCGGCCAACGCCACGCTGCCAACCGTGGGTACCGTCACCGACGAGGATGTTGTTGCGCTCAACACAGCCACCGGCGTCTACTCCTGGGTGTTTGATGGCTCGGACGTGGGCATCACCACCGACATCGATGCCTTTGACGTGCTGCCCGACGGCCACATCCTGATGTCGTTCGACGCCAACACGTCGGTGACCGGCGTGGGCACGGTGGCCGACCCCGACATCGTCGAGTTCACGCCTACTTCTCTCGGCTCCACCACCGCCGGCACCTTCACCTGGAAGTTCGATGGCTCGGATGTCGGTCTGAGCAGCAGCAGCGAGGACGTAGATGCCCTGTATTGGATGGCCGATGGCAGCCTGCTGGTCTCCATCCGTGATGCCTTTGCCGTGACCGGCATCTCGGGCGCGGACGAGGATCTGGTCCGTTTCACGGCCACGTCATGGGGCTCGACCACGGCCGGCACGTGGAGCTGGTACTTTGACGGCTCGGATGTAGGCCTGTCGAGCACGTCCAACGAGGATGTGGACGGCATCTGGGTGGATCAAGCGCTCACGCCCTACCCCGACATCTACCTGTGCACCATCGGCAGCTTTTCGGTGACGGGGGTCTCGGGCGCGAACGAGGATCTGTTCATCTTCCATCCCACGGCGTTGGGCTCGGCCACAGCCGGCAGTTACGGCCCAGGGTTGTACCTGGACGGCAGCCTGTTTGGCTTGGGCTCGTACGACGTGGATGCGTTCGACGTACAGCGGTAGTCTCTGGTTACCGTCAAACTGCCGATCGGGACCGCCGATGCCAACGGGGGCCGGCGTAGTGGCACCGGCCGTCGACGGCGTGCTGATCGTCGCCCAATAGGAGTGCCTGCTCGCTCAAGGCCACGGCACCGGCGAGCAGGCGATCGCCTTTGGCAAGGTGGGACAGCGCTCGTCGACCCTGGTGGCTAATCCGGCCGGGCTCGGAGGGCAGCGCTGCCACGCGTGCGCGATCTCCTTCTGCCCGATCTGACTGAGCTATTACGGCGGACTTCCAACCTCCAACCTCCATCTTGCACCCAGAGTGATAATAGGGTATAATGACAACCGTTCCGCTCCTGTCCAGCCAGTGCCGGAAGGGAAACGCAGGGAGCGGCCGGGATTCGAGTTTCCTCGGCCGGCAATGGGGAGGTGAAAAGCAACACAAACGGAACCATGGGATAACGTACAATCGACCCATATCTAGAGACGTTAAAGAGCGGTTTTGGCCTCGAGCCCGCACCGGAAGGTGTGACCGAAAAATTCTGTCTTTACCGTCTCGACGCATCAAGGAGGATAATTCTCTATGGCAAGCATCACCTATGAGCATGTCTGGAAGCGCTTCGGGGATGTCGCCGCGGTCAAGGACCTCGACATCTTTATCCCCGACAAAGAGTTCCTCGTTTTCGTCGGCCCCTCTGGCTGTGGCAAGTCTACCGCTCTGCGCTGCCTGGCCGGCCTGGAAGAGATCACAGAGGGTCAAATCAAGATCGGCGATCGCATTGTCAACGATGTGCCGCCCAAGGACCGCAACATCGCCATGGTCTTTCAGAGCTACGCCCTCTACCCTCACATGTCGGTCTATGACAACATGGCCTTTGGCCTAAAGCTGCGCAAGACGCCCAAGACCGAGATCGAGCGCCGGGTGAAGGAAGCAGCCGGCATCCTGGGCATCGAGATGCTGTTGGACCGCAAGCCCAAGCAGTTGTCCGGTGGTCAGCGACAGCGCGTCGCCCTGGGGCGGGCCATCGTCCGCGAGCCGGCTGTCTTTTTGATGGACGAGCCGTTGTCGAACCTCGACGCCAAGCTGCGTGTCCAAACCCGCGCCGAGATCTCCAAGCTGCACCAGCGCCTGGAGACCACCTTCATCTACGTCACCCACGACCAGACCGAGGCCATGACCATGGGCAGCCGCATCTGCGTCCTCAAGGATGGCCAGGTGCAACAGATCGACACTCCGCAGAACCTCTACGACAAGCCGGACAACGTCTTTGTGGCCGGCTTTATTGGCAGCCCGGCCATGAACTTTTTCGACGTGACCGTGGTCGAAGAGGATGGGAATCTGTACGCTGACGGCGGCACCTTCAAGCTCAAGCTCCCGCCCGAGAAGGCAGCGGCGACCCGGCCCTATGCGGGCAAGCAGGTTATCTTTGGCACCCGCCCTGAGAACATCCACGTCCGTGATTTTATGCCGCCCGGCATCCACGGCGAGCCGCTTACCGTCAATGTGGATGTGACCGAGTTGATGGGTAACGAGATCTTTCTCTACCTGCTCGTCGGCAAGAAGCAGTTCATCGCCCGGGTGGACCCTCGGACGCAGACCCACGTCGGCGATACCATCGACATGGTCGTCAACATGGACGCTGTTCACCTGTTCGACCGTGACACGGAGCTGGCCATCCTCTAGGCCCAGGTACAATTGACAATGCACAGTGCACAATTCCCGCCTGGGGATTGTGCATTGTGCTTTCCAGGAGCATAACATGTCCAATTTCCAGATGATGCAAGCGTTGCACATTCCCGCCAAGACCAAGATCGTCCACCTGGTAATGGACGGTCTGGGTGGATTGCCCCGTGACCCAGGGGGCAAGACCGAGCTGGAGACAGCCAACACTCCCAACCTGGACGCCCTTGCGGGCCGTTCGCAGCTTGGACTGGCCGTGCCGGTTGGGCCAGGGATCACCCCGGGTAGCGGGCCTGCTCACCTGGCTCTGTTCGGCTACGACCCGCTCACCTACGACATCGGCCGGGGTGTCCTCGAAGCGTTGGGCATCGGTTTTGAACTCCAGCCGCAGGATGTCGCCGCACGCGGCAACTTTTGCACCGTGGACGGCGCAGGACTGATCACCGACCGGCGCGCCGGCCGCATCGCCACCGAGCTCAACCAGCAGTTGGTGGCCCTGTTGCGCGCCACCACCCTGCCCGGCGTCGAGACCTTTGTCGAGACGGTCAAAGAGTACCGCTTTGTCCTGGTCCTGCGCCCTGCCCCACCCGGCAGCCAAACCCTGCACGCCAACATCCGCGACACCGACCCCCAGCGGCTCGGCGTGCCGCCGCTCATGGCCCAGGCCGAGGATCAGGCCTCCGAACATACAGCCGAGCTGGTCAACCGCTGGCTGACCTCCGCCCGTCAGATCTTACAGGCCCACCCACCGGCCAACTCGCTCAACCTGCGCGGCTTTGCCAAGGACCCCGGCCTGCCCCGTTTCGGCGACCTGTACGGCCTGCGCGCTGCGGCCGTCGCCGTCTATCCCATGTACAAAGGCGTGGCCCGGCTCATCGGCATGGATATCCTGGACGTGGCCGGCGAGGCGGTTGAGGATCAGGTCGAAACCCTGCGCGCCCATTGGAGCCGGTACGACTATTTCTACTTCCACGTCAAAAAGACCGACTCGGCTGGCGAAGATGGCGACTTTGAGCGCAAGGCGGCGGTCATCGAGCATGTGGACGAGGCGGTAGTGCCCGCCATCCTAGCCCTCGATCCCGACGTCCTGATCGTGACCGGCGACCATTCGACCCCGGCCGTCCTCAAGAGCCACTCCTGGCACCCGGTGCCCACCCTGTTGTGGAGCCGCTACTGCCTGCCCGACGGGATCGACGAGTTTGGAGAGCGGGCCTGCTTCCAGGGCAGCCTGGGCGCCTTCCCGGCCACCCACGAGCTGCCGCTGGCGATGGGCCATGCTGCCAGGCTGACCAAGTATGGCGCCTAGCTCTGGCCTGGCTTCCACGGTCGCGGAAGCGTTCCACCAGGCTTTTGGCTACCCGGCCGCGCGTCTGTACCGCGCCCCCGGACGGGTAAACCTGATCGGCGAGCACACCGACTATAACGACGGCTTTGTGCTGCCCATGGCCATCGATCGCGCCGTGTGGCTGGCCGCTGCGCCGCGCCCGGACCGGCAGGTGCGCGTGCGGGCCGTCACCCTGGAGCGGGACGACCTCTTTGATCTCGACGGCTTGCAGCCCAGCCAGGAGGGACATTGGGCCAACTATGTCCGGGGCGTCCTGGCCATGCTGGAGCTGGCCGGCCACCGCCTGGCCGGCCTCGACCTGGCCTACACCGGTGACGTGCCGATCGGCGCCGGTCTCAGCTCGTCGGCGGCGGTGGAGATGGCGGTGGCCGCAGCCGCCCGAGATCTGTTTGCCCTCGACCTGACGCTGCTGGAGCTGGCCCGGCTGAGCCAGCGCGCCGAGCACGAGTTCGCCGGCACCCAGTGCGGCCTGATGGACCAACTGATCTCGGCAGTGGGCCAGAAAGGCCAGGCGATGCTGATCGACTGCCGGGCCTTTACCTGGGAGCCGGTGCCGCTGCCCCGCGATGTGGCGGTGGTAGTGTGCGACACCAGCAAACGGCGAGGCCTGGTCGATTCGGCCTATAACGAGCGGCGCGCCCAATGCCAAGAGGGCGCCCGGCGGCTGGGCGTCTCTGCCCTGCGCGATCTGGACGTGGCGACCTTTGAGATCCGGTCCAAAGAGCTGCCGCCTATGCTGCGCCGGCGGTGCAAGCACGTCGTCTACGAAAACGACCGTACACTGCGCGCCGCCGAGGCGTTGCGCCAGGGCGATCTGCACTGCTTCGGCCGGCTGATGAACGAATCGCACACCAGCCTGCGTGACCTGTACGAAGTGAGCTGCGAAGAGCTGGACCTGATGGCCGCGCTGGCCCAATCGCAGCCCGGTTGCTGGGGTGCGCGCATGACCGGCGGCGGTTTTGGCGGTTGTGCCGTCGCCCTGGTCGACATGCCGGCCGTAGAGGCGTTCACCCGCAACGTCGCCGCCGTCTATGAGCGTCAGATCCTCCGTACTCCGGCCCTGTACGTCTGCCAGGCATCGGCAGGCGCCGGGCCTGTGG
>Ga0209254_10005467_pt1 | contig 11689 bp, 10 predicted proteins | sample FrelakmetDIP11DI_FD_187148 | JGI IMG/M metagenome (GOLD analysis project Ga0209254, IMG submission 187148) | Freshwater lake sediment microbial communities from the University of Notre Dame, USA, for methane emissions studies - DIP11 DI (SPAdes)... | ecosystem: Environmental > Aquatic >... | reverse complement strand
GATGCTCTACAACGCCGCGTGCATGTATGTCAGCCTCGGCGACTCGAGCCGCGCCATCGACGCGCTGCGCCAGGCCGTCGAGGCGGGTTACACCAATTTAGGCTGGATGCAGAACGACCCGGACCTGGTCCCCCTGCGCGACGACCCAGCCTTCATCGAAATGCTGCGCGACTTGAGCAATCGTCCGTCTTCGCCGTCGGCCAGCTAGCCAGTTCGAGCAGACTCACACAGCTGGGAAGTGGCGATCAATCATCGCCGTCCTCATGGCCGTGGCCCTTGCTCTTGCCCTTGCCATGTCCGTGTTTCGAATCGTGCTCATCGTTCTCGCCGTGAACGTAATAATCATGATGCTCGTAACGCGGCACGTACTGGGCCTGGTACCAGTCCTCGCGCACAAAATAGACCGGCCGGCCGCACGCGCCATACTTGCCGCAATGTTTGCTCCAGTGCTTCTCGTGACCCGGCGGCACGCGCAGGTAGATCGGCTGCACGTGGACTACTTGCGGCGGACGCTGGACCCAGACCGGCTGGGCATAAATCACCATTGGTCGCGGAAAGTCGCCAATATTGATCTGCCCGTAAAAGCCAGGTTGGCTGATCCCAATCGAGGCACTGACGTCGGTGCCGAAAGCCGGAACAGCGACCCCTGATGCGATGAGGGCGACAAGCAAGCGTTTCACGGATGTTCACTCCTCTGTGGTCGTTCGAAGCCTGGATGGCCCGACGCCCGGACTCTCGTGTCCATCGCATCCTAGCGATGGCTCGCGGCAAGTCCGCAGAATCATTGCCGGACTGTGAACAGGTGCACAGGCTTGCCCCGTGTCGACCTCAAATCGGTGCTGTAGCGACGTCCCGACTGTGTCTTACCGTACAGATGAATCCGGACTCCGGGGCATACCCTGACTGCACGGGCTCGGTACAACCCGCCATCACTACCGATAGATCGGTCGGTCCAGTTGCGGAGACATGAGATGAAGACCAGCACCCTGACTCGCCTTGGATTGACAGTCGCGATGAGCGCAGCGCTTGCGACGATGAGCTTCAGCAGCCTTGCCCAACACGGACAGGACGTGTCGGCCCCGCACAAGGCCGAGGCGCAGCAGGACAAACACGACAAACAAGAGCAGAAGGACGAAAAGAAAGAGGCGAAGGGACAACAGCAGCATCGCCTCTCGCAGCAGGAGCAACAGGAGCGTATTCGCCAACAGAAGCAGCTCATCGCGGAGTACAACCAGCGTATCGCGCAACAGCAGGCGATTGCGCTGCGCAACGCGCAGCAGCTGGAAAAGCAGAAGCGACTGGCTCATTACCGCTACCAGCAGGCGTACTACGAGCAACTGCGCCAACAGCAGGCGCGCCTCGCGAATGACCGCTACGATTACGACAACGACCCGTTCTACTACACGCCTCCGACCTACCGGTACCGCCGGGGCGACGCCTACTACCAGACCAATCAGTACGGTGCCGACCAGCTCCGGCAGGCCTCGAACACCGGGTACCAGAAAGGCTACCAGGCAGGGCGCGCGGACAAGCAGGACCACTGGCGCTTCGACTACCGGGGATCCTTCGCCTATCAGGACGCCAACTATGGCTTTGACGGCCGCTACGTGCGGCAGGATGACTACAACTACTACTTCCGCGAAGGATTCCAGCGGGGCTATGAGGATGGCTACTACGGGCGTCGCACCTATGGCACCAATGCCAACGGTTCGGATTCGCTGCTCGGCACGGTGCTGAACATGATCCTCAACCTGCAGCCGCTGCAGCAGTAGCGACTCTCCGGCTGGCCGGTCGATGCTCGGGGCAGCCACGATTGCAGGGCTTCTGCTGGGGGCCACCGCTGCGAGCCTTGCGTCGGCGGTTGCCCCGGACGCAGATCGGTTGCCGTCGTACATCACGCCCATCAGCGCACAACTCGACCCACGGGTGGGACAGACGCTGCCCCAGCTCGTCGGCACCGGCCGGCAGTTGCTGGCCCTGCGTTCATACGTGCGCAGCGCCTCGCACCTTGCCGAGCGCTGGAGCTGGACCCGGGAACAGATCGAGGCCTTCGAGGGCTCAACCGAACAACGCGAGTTGCAGCAGGAGATCGATCGCGTGCGGACGGCGTTCGTGGCTGCCAATCCCGGCTTCGAACTGCGCGTGAACCCGCAGGTCCGCAGCCTCGACGCGCAGATCGAGCACTGGAACAGCAACGACTCGGTGGCGGCGGCGGCGCAGCAGATCTTCGCAGACGCTCAGACGCTGGTCTCGTCTCCACACTTTCCCGCGGATCGCCCCGACCAGGCTTCGGAAGCACTAAAGACCTTCTTGTCCCGCTACAGGCCCGTGCCGACGCCGACGATCGCAGCACCCGGGTTGTCGTTGCACGGCCAGATGCGCGCGGTCGACTTCCAGGTGCACCAGCAAGGGCGCATCGTCGCCGGCCCAAGCAGCGCCAGCATCGCCACGGACTGGTTGGCGGCGGGATGGGCGCAGCAACTCAACGTCGCCGTGCGTGCGGCGAGCACCCGATTCGTGGGTCCACAGACCACGCCACCGGCGCCATGGCACTACACGTATGTGCCGGCAGTCGTGGCCAGGGATGGACAGTAGTGCTTGCTCGCACCGCCGCTCGTCATTTGCGATAGACGGGGTAAAGACCGTAGCGCTCGTCCCAGGAGGGATGGCGACGGTAAAAGAATTCGAGGCGTGCATCCGCGCTGCCCGCGAACGCAGCATCCTCGCGCAACCGCCGCTCGAACTCCTCCTTGAGCACCGCATCCTGCGACAGCATCTGGCGCGCCACGGCCTCGGTGACGTAGTTTTCCATGTACTCCTTGCGTTCGAAGGCCGTGCTGAAATAGCCCCACGACACGAACGAATCGGGCGCCTGCGGCTCCAGCAGCGACATCACCAGCCGCGCCTTCGGCTGCGCAATCGGCACGAACAGGGCTCCGGCGCCGATGTCGCGCTTTTCAACTCGCCAGGCGCCATCGACCGTCATGAGCGCTCGCCCCTCGAAGGTTCCCGCTGCCGTCGTCGCCTTGTCGGCGCGAAACGTCTGCACGGCGCTTGCCGGCTGTGACGCAATGACACGCTGAAACTCGATTCCGTGCAGAGCCAGCTTTTCCGACATCCACGCGGCGTGCGCGCTCGGCACGACATAGCCGGTGGCTGGCGCCGTAACGCTCAGCGCAGGCTGCACCTCATATTTGAACGGCAGCCGCCAGACCGTGGGCTTGGTGGAGTCGTAGCGTATCCATGGCTGACCCGAGATCGAGGAAGGCTCGCGCGTGTACTCATACCCGCGCAGCTCGACGGTTCGCACGGCGTCCGTATTCTTGAAGCTCAAGGCCACCGGTTTGCCGCCGAGCAGGCGCGCGCGCTCATCGGCCGCGCGTGCCGCCCCGAGCCACTTCACTCCGTCGCGCGCAGCAAGCTCGACCATTGCATGGATGGTCTCGCGCGTGGCGGCGACACGTCGCGGATACTCCTGCCACGAGTGCGTCTCGACCAGGGCGCCGAAGCGGTTGCGGGTGGCCCAATAGCTGAGACTGAAGCGGGGTGAGCGCACTTCCGCGGCCAGACCGGATTCCGGCTCGTCGGCCCCGACGAACTCGGGATAGAACGGCAGTGCATGAAAACCCTTGCGCTGCAGCCGGGCCAGCACCTCGTCGCGCAGTGCATGTCCCGTGTGGCCCAGTTCGAGATCCCAGCCGTCGCCGGGCTCGACCTCGACCGACAGGTCCTCGCGCAGCTCTGCACCGTCCGTGACGTGCAGGTCCGTGTACAGGATCGGGTCCCAGGCGTTCAGCAGCCCGAGCAGGGCACGCATCTCCGGCGCATCGGCCTTGGTGTAATCGCGATTGAGATTCAGGTTCTGCGCCGTCACGCGCCAGCCCATGGCCTCCGGACCGCGCTGGTTGGGCCGGTTCCAGGCACCAAACCTCTCGTGGCCATCGACGTTGAATACCGGCACGAACAGCACCGTCGTCCGCGACAGTGCGCCGCGATTTTCGCGTCCTTCGAGCAATTCGCGCAGCGCGATGAATCCCGCATCCTTGCCGTCGATCTCGCCGGCATGAATGCCGCCCTGGAAAAGCACCACCGGTCGCTGGTGCGCACGAACGGACTCCGGGTCGAGGACGCCATCGTCCGACACGGCGATGGCGAGCAACGGGCGGTTCTCGGGTGAGCGTCCGAACTCGAAGCATCGCGCCTTGTCGGGCCAGCGCGCGGCAAAAGCTGCGCACAACTTCTCCACTTCGTCGTAGCGACCGGTGCGAGTGAATTGGGACCGCTCGGCAACCGTAGTAAGCTCACTCGGACTCTGCGCGGATGAGGCGGACAGAGGCATGGCGGTGAGCACGAGAAGCAAGCCGACAAGAAGCCGGGAGGGGTTGGCACGGTTCATGAAGAAGAGACTAACGCGAATGGTCCGGGTTTGTGCCTATACTCGGCACGGCATCAACGGCTCGAGACAAAGCCACAGGGTTCCTGGGGGAAAATAACGATGCGCGTCGTCATGCTGCCTGCCCTGCTGCTCGCAATGACGAGCCAGCTTTTCGTCACGCCACTGCGGGCCGAAACGGTCGGGAATACGGTCCTGCCCGAGCCGCAGGCGAGCTGGTTCATGATGACCGGTTCGGACGCCAGCTACATTTTCGATGCCGCAGACCAGCAGATGAAGGGCCTCATCTCGCACAGCGTATTTACTCCAGCTGTCGTCACGCTGCCGTCGCGGAAGGAAGCCTACTTCGTCGATTCGTTCTACGCGCGCGGCGTGCGCGGCACGCGCAGCGACGTGCTGACCGTGATCGACATGCGCGATCTCACGCCCAAGGCGGAAATTGACATCCCCGACAAGGCGGCGGCGCTTCGCATCCGCCAGCACATCGCCCTGCTGGACGATGAGCGTCACGTAGTGGTCTTCAACATGACGCCAGCGCAATCCGTAAGCGTGGTGGACATCGTCGATCGCAAGTTTACCGCTGAGATTTCGACGCCCGGCTGCGGAATCATCATGCCGGCCGGCCCACGCGGATTCCTGATGCTCTGCGGCGACGGCACCCTGCAGTTCATCACGCTGGACAGGAACGGGCAGGAGGCCGGGCGCGTCCGGAGCGAATCGTTCTTTGTGATGGAGCAGGACCCGGTCTTCGACCGGGTCGTGCGCACCAGTAGCGGCTGGATGCTGATCACGCACGACGGACTGGTGCGCGAAGTCGGCGTGGACGGCGACCGCATCAAGGTCGGCGAGGCTTGGTCGATGCTGAATGCCGAGGACAAGGACGCTGGCAGCAAGACCGAGCAGTGGCGCCCCGGTGGCGACCAGCCCTTCACGATGCACCGCAACACGTCCCTGCTGTACTCGCTGATGCACAAGGGCAAGGTCGACACGCAGGACGCCGAAGGCACGGAAATCTGGGTGTTTGATACCAACCGCCGCAAGCGTGTCGCGCGCGAGGTACTGCCGGTCGCCGCGAACGGCATCCTCTCGAGCCAGGAGCCATCCCCCCGGCTGTACGTGCTCGACAAGGACCATAAGCTGAACATCTATGACGGGCTTAAGCTCACGCTGCTGCACGCGATCGAGAAACCGGGCGTCAACGGCCCCTTGCTGCAGACGCTGACGCCCAATGATTGATCCTTTGCTCAAGCACGCGATCGCGGTCGCGTGCTCACTGCTGTTGCTGCTATCGGCATGGCACAAGGTCGCCGCGCGGGACAGGTTCATTGCCGCACTGGGCGACTACAGGTTGCTGCCCGGCTTCTTACTGCGACCCGCAGCCATGCTGATCCCGGTGATCGAGGCCTCGCTGGGTGTCGCCTGGCTCACGGGATACGGAATCGGCGCCGTTGCGATCCTTACCGCGGCATTGCTGACACTCTATGCCTGCGCCATTACGATCAACCTGTGGCGCGGTCGCGTACACATCAGCTGCGGCTGCGGGTTCGGCGGCGCATCCGGCGAAGACCAGCCACTGTCCTGGTGGCTGGTGGCACGCAACCTGTTACTCGGCGCCCTGGCTGTGCTCGCAACGTTGCCGGCTGCAAGCCGTGAGCTCGGTCGCTACGACTGGCTCACGCTCGCCCTGACCCTGGCGGCTTGCGGCTTGCTGTATGCCGGGGCCTCCCAGTTGCTGCGCAACGGCGCGGCGATCTCGTCATGGAGAAGGCTGCGTGACTGACGCACTGCTGGTGTCAAACGCCCTGCTGTGGTGCCTCGTGATCGTGCTGGCGCTGGTCGTGCTGGCACTGGCGCGGCAGGTTGGCGTGCTGCACGAGCGGGTGTCCCCGGCCGGAGCGCTGATGCCAACCACCGGACCGAAGGTCGGCGAACGCACCCAGCCGGCCACCTATCGCGACCTGAGCGGCGCGGAGGTGAGCGTGGGCGGACCGAGCCCGGACGGGCGCGCGACACTGGTGCTGTGGGTTTCGCCGACTTGTCCCGTCTGCAAGGCGCTCGTACCGACGGCACTGTCCATGGCGCAGGCTGAACGCCTGCGGCTGGTATTCGCGAGCGACGGCGACAAGCTCGAGCAGCACCAGGCCTACGTCCGCGATCTGCGCATCGATGCGTATCCTTACGTCGTATCGCAAGCGCTCGGCATGAGCTACGCGGTGAGCAAGCTGCCGTTTGCCATCCTGATCGGTGGCGACGGCGTGCTGAAGAGCAAGGGCCTCGTGAACACGCGGGAACACCTCGAAAGCCTGGTGGAATCGATGCGATCGGGCATTCGGTCGCTGCAGGAGTTTGTTGGAATCGCGGACCGCCAAGACGAAGCCGCCCTCAAGGGACAGCCAACATGAAGAAGTCGAAGATCGTCGATGGAACCTGGCAATGGCTGGATCGCAAAACCAGAGAAAGCAGTCGCAAACTGGCCAGGACGACTTCACGCCGCAGTTTTCTAGCCCGGCTGGGCACGGTGCTGACAGGCGCGGCGGTGCTGCCCCTGCTGCCGGTCGTGCGGGCCTTCGCCGCGGAATCGGTCGCCGAGCTCGGCGACCCACAGAGCTGCGATTACTGGCGTTATTGCGCGCTCAGCGGCACGTTGTGCAGCTGCTGCGGCGGCACGCACACCTCCTGCCCGCCCGGCGCCGAGCCGTCACCCATCACCTGGGTCGGCACCTGTCGCAATCCAGTGGACGACCGCGACTACCTGATTTCGTACAACGATTGCTGCGGCAAGGCAGTCTGCCGTCGCTGTGACTGCCACAACACCGAGCGAGCGCGCCCGGTCTACTACCCAAGCAAGAGCAGCAGCGTGCTGTGGTGCTTCGGCACTGAAAGCCGCGCGTATCACTGCACCGTCGGGGTCGTGCTCGGCGAGGCCAGCGCCAAAGGGTGATTCAATCTTGCGACGCTTCCACACCGGACTCGTTGCCGGCTCGCTGCTGACGTTCGCGGCGCCCTCGCTCGCGAATCCCCGAGCCGATTACCTGATGCACTGCGCCGGATGTCATCTCGCGGACGCGCGCGGGGTGCCACCCGACGTGCCGTCACTGTCCGGGCCGCTCGGTCGACTTGCGGCGTCGGCCGCGGGAAGGGACTACATCGCCCGCGTGCCTGGCGCGGCGCAGGCTCCGCTCAGTGACGACGAGCTGGCGGCCGTCTTCAATTGGCTGCTCTTCGAGTACAACCGGGACACATTGCCGAAGAATTTCGAGCCGCTGCGCGGCGCGGAGATTGCCAAATCACGCGCGAATGTGCTCGCAGATCCGCAGAAGCTGCGCAACCAGCTGTGGCTGGACACCGATACGACCTGAAGTCTGACGGCCGACATTTCAGCGGCGACGGGAGGGGGCGATGCGATTCGACAGGCACCTGATTATCGGCGGCGCGGCAGTACTCGCCCTCGCCTTCGCGGCATCGCCAGCCACGGTGGCAGCAGGAAACCCGGGCCACGACAAGGTCGTCGCGACAATCAAGACCGACAAGGACGACGCGATCGAGCGACTGCGCGCATGGATCGCGTTGCCGACCATCGCCAACATGGGCGTCAACACGCCGAAGGGCGCCGAGTACATGCGTCAGCTCGCACTGGACGCGGGGTTCCAGCAGGCGCGAGTGGTCGAGACCGGCGGCGTGCCGGGCGTGTTCGCAACACTCGACGCCGGGGCGAGGGACACGCTCGCCATCTACTTCATGTACGACGTGAAGCATTACGATCCGGCCGAATGGTCGTCGCCGCCACTCGAGGGAAAGATCGTCGACCGGCCGGGCGAGGGACGAGCACTGGTCGGCCGCGGCGCGGTCAACCAGAAGGGTCCACAGATGGCTTTCCTCACCGCGTTGCGTGCATTCAAGACCGCGGGCGTCAAACTACCGGTCAACCTCGTCCTCGTTGCCGAGGGTGAGGAGGAAATCGGCTCGACCAACTTTCCGACGCTGCTCACCGACCCGGAAGTCAAGGCCGCACTCCAACACTCGGTGGGCGTCATGATGCCGTCGACCGACCAGTCGCGCGATGGCTCGGTCTCGCTCGACCTGGGTGCGAAGGGTGTGATCGAAGTCCAGCTGGTTTCGAGTGGCGACAAGTGGGGCCGGGGCCCGGCCAAGGACATCCACTCGAGCCTGATGGCCCGTGTCGACAGCCCCGCCTGGCATCTTGTCAAAGCACTCGACACGCTGGTGGCCGAGGATGGTTTCACCCCGGCCATCGACGGCTGGTTCGAGAATGTCCGCGCCCTGACGCCGCATGAGAAGGAACTGCTCGCCGCCTGCCTTCCGAAGGACGAGGAAGCCGTCAAGAAGGTGTTGGGCGTGCGCCGCTGGATCAAGGACGAGGATTTTCTCACCAGCGCCTATCGCCTCGCCTCACAGCCGACGGTCAACATCCAGGGTCTCGTCAGCGGCTACATGGGGCCGGGCGGCAAGACCGTACTCCCCGGCCGCGCCGAGGCCAAGCTCGACTTCCGCCTGGTCCCCGACATGACCAAGGAAGAGGCCGTCGAGAAACTCAAGGCGCATCTCGCGAAGCGTGGTTTCGGTGACATCGAGGTGATCGTCAGTGGCGGCTACAGCCCGACCGAATCGCCTGAAGGCAGCGTCGTCATCCAGGCCGGCGCCGCGACACTCAAAAAGGCCGGCATCGAGTACAGCCTTTTCCCGCGTCGAGCTGGAAGCTGGCCGGGCGTCGTATTCACCGGCCCGCCGCTCAAGCTCGCGGCGGGCCACTTCGGCGTGGGCCGTGGTGGTGGCGCACATGCGCCGGACGAATGGCTGCTGATCGAGAGCAGCGATCCCAAGGTTGCGGGCTACGCGCAGCAAGCGGAGATGTTTGCCGACTATCTCTACGAGACTGCACGAGCGGCCAGGGCCAGACGCTAAATGAGGCGCGAGGGCGCGGTTCTGCAGCGAAGGGCGGGTGCGACCTTGGGCGCCCCCTGCCCGCTTTGCGATTGCTGCTGTCTATCAGGTCGATCGAATCAATGTCTCAGTTGGACTGCGACATCGCCCTATGATGGGGCGGTATAGATCGTCCCGTTCGGTCCAGGAGAATTCAATGCACAGGAAACTCACGACGTCGCTCGTCGCATTCGCCATCGCTGCGCTACCGTTGGTGCCAACGGCTGCAGTCAGCGCTCAGGGTGAGCCGCGGCCGAACCAGTTCTGGTGGCCTGAGCAACTCGACCTGGCGCCGCTGCGGCAGCATGGCGCCGAATCGAACCCGCTGGGCGCAGAGTTCGACTACGCCAAGGCATTTGCCAGCCTCGACCTCAATGCCGTCAAGCAGGACATCAAGAAGGTCCTGACGACGTCGCAGGATTGGTGGCCGGCCGACTATGGCAACTACGGGCCGTTCTTCATCCGGATGGCCTGGCACAGCGCCGGTACGTACCGTGTCAGTGACGGACGCGGCGGCGCAGGCGGTGGTCAACAGCGGCTCGAGCCGCTCAACAGTTGGCCGGACAACGCCAACCTCGACAAGGCGCGGCGACTGCTGTGGCCGGTCAAGCAGAAATATGGCCAGAATCTCTCCTGGGCCGACCTGATGGTCCTGGCCGGAAATGTCTCGCTGGAGTCCATGGGCTTTCCGACCTACGGCTTTGCCGGCGGGCGCAAAGACGACTGGGAACCCGAACTGGTCGACTGGGGCCCCGAGAAGAAATTCCTGGCCGACGAGCGCTACAGCGGCGACCGGAAACTGGCGAACCCGCTGGCGGCCGTCCAGATGGGCCTGATCTACGTGAACCCGGAAGGCCCGAACGGCAATCCGGATCCCCTGGCGGCCGCGAAGGACATCCGCGAAACCTTTGGTCGCATGGCGATGAACGACGAGGAGACGGTTGCGCTCATCGCCGGTGGCCACACCTTCGGCAAGGCGCATGGCGCCCACGAGCCGTCCAAGTGCGTTGGACCCGAGCCCGCCGCCGCCGGTGTCGAGCAGCAGGGACTGGGCTGGAAGAACAAGTGCGGCCGCGGCAACGGAGTCGACACGGTCACCAGCGGTCTGGAAGGTGCATGGACCGCCACGCCGACCGCCTGGAGCTCGCAATACCTCGCTACCCTGTTCGCCTTTGATTGGGTGCAGACGAAGAGTCCAGCCGGGGCGACCCAGTGGATTCCCGCGAATGGCCAGGGAGCGAATCTCGTACCGGATGCGCACGACCCGTCCAAGCGGCATGCGCCGATCATGTTCACGACTGACCTCGCACTGAAGTTCGACCCGAGCTACAACAAGATTGCCAAGCGCCTGCTGGAGAACCCGGACGAATTCAATCTCGCGTTTGCCAAGGCGTGGTTCAAGCTGACCCACCGCGACCTGGGCCCGCGTGCCCGCTACCTCGGTGCCGAGGTACCGCGTGAGGACCTGATCTGGCAGGACCCTGTACCGAAGGCCGGTCACCCGCTGATCGATGCCAGCGGCGCGGCGGCGCTGAAGTCGAAGATCCTGGCGTCGGGCCTGACCGGTCCCGAGCTGATCCGGACGGCGTGGGCATCGGCCGCCCCGTTCCGCGGCACGGACATGCGCGGCGGCGCGAACGGCGCCCGCATCCGCCTCGCGCCGCAGAAGGACTGGGCCGTCAACGACCCGGCTGAACTGGCCAAGGTGCTGCAGCGTCTGGAGGGCATCCAGGCAGACTTCAACCGCGCGCAGTCCGGCGGGAAGAAAGTTTCGCTTGCCGACCTGATCGTCCTGGGTGGCGGCGCCGCCATCGAGCAGGCCGCGAAGAATGCGGGCCATGACGTGCAGGTTCCGTTCACGCCGGGTCGCACGGACGCGTCGCAGGCGCAGACCGATGTAGCGTCGTTCGCCGTGCTCGAGCCGACCGCGGACGGTTTCCGGAACTACTTCGGCAGCGGTCAGCCCCGGTCGCCGGCGGAAATGCTGGTCGACAAGGCCAGCATGCTGACGCTGACCGTTCCGGAAATGACCGTGCTGGTTGGCGGCCTGCGGACCCTTAACGCGAATGCCGGACAAGCGGCCCATGGCGTGTTCACCGCCCGACCCGGAACCTTGAGCAACGACTTCTTCGTGAACCTGCTCGACATGTCCACGAAGTGGAACAAGTCCGCAACGGCAGAGGGCATCTACGAAGGTCTAGATCGCACGACCGGCAAGGTCAAGTGGACGGCGACCCCGGTCGACCTGGCGTTCGGGTCGAACTCCGAGCTGCGCGCCGTATCGGAGGTCTACGCTGCGGCCGATGGCAAGGAGAAGTTCGTGCAAGACTTCGTGAAGGCGTGGACCAAGGTAAT
>Ga0209254_10005466_pt1 | contig 11689 bp, 11 predicted proteins | sample FrelakmetDIP11DI_FD_187148 | JGI IMG/M metagenome (GOLD analysis project Ga0209254, IMG submission 187148) | Freshwater lake sediment microbial communities from the University of Notre Dame, USA, for methane emissions studies - DIP11 DI (SPAdes)... | ecosystem: Environmental > Aquatic >... | reverse complement strand
CCAAAGAAGAGTTGGTGAGGATGTTGAATGCCGCTGGACTCAAGCTCCACTGTATCTTTCGTCCCTCGTGGCTTTTCTCCGAAAAGTGGATGATCCTCTGTCTAAAACAAACCCAGCCAAATACTGTTCATGTATCATGACCGCTTTATTCTTCTGCGTCAAACCCCTGCCAGCCTCCCCATGAACCGATATCTTCCTCTCATCTTGACCGGCGTGCTGCCGAATGCCTGCGCCCAGCTTGCCCTGAAGCAAGGCATGCGGAATATCGGGCACTTTTCCTTCGCCTTGGCGAACCTCATGACAATGGGGCTGAAGGTGACGGTGAATCCCTTTGTCCTCAACGGTCTGGCGTGCTATGTGCTCGGCGTCGTTGTCTGGTTGGTGGTGCTCTCACCGGTGGAGACAAGTTTCGCCAACCCTATGCTGAGCGTGGGATACATTGTTAGCGAACTTCACATCGCGGAATTCAACTTAATCAATGAAAATTCCATAGCCTTGATTCAAACTGGCCAATTGAGAGCTATTAATTGTCGGGTAAGTGGACTGTTGCGGGACTTATGCTCAGTTCGGCCCTAACGCACGGGTGATCCGATGCGTCGTTGTCACATAGCGCGGCGGTTTCAGCCTGCAAGCCACGGGTGAAGATCCAGTCGATGCGATTTGATTGTGCCTCTGCCAGCAAGCCCCCTACCGGGTCGACAACTCCAGGTGTGGCTAAGAATTTTCTAACCAGCGGGTCTTCATCAGTTGCATTCAGATCGCCCAGCAAAATGGCAGGTTCTGCCAACGCCAGAAACAAGGAAAATATCGTCCGCAGCTGGGCAGGCTGATCGAATTGCCTGTCTATATGTGTGACAAGGATGTTGATGTTATGATCCCCATGCAGCAACTGAGCCAGCACTGCATTGCGGTGTCTGCCCCTCGTTTTGCCCGGCAATGGTATGCGCTGCCAGTGGATGACCTGCAGGGAAGTGAGGATGCCGTTTCCAAATTCACCCGGCCACCACTGCCGCTGTGTCGGGGCAAAAAGCCAGGCAAGATTCAACCAACTTCCGAGCAGAGCGGCCTGGTTGTCTTCCTGACGAAGAAATGAACCGTGCACCTCGTTGAGCGCGATCAGGTCGAGATCCTTCAGACAATCCGCGGTGCGGGAGAGATCCATACGCCCATCGCGGCCTTTGCCGCCGTGTATGTTGAATGTGCCAACGCGGATGGTGGTGCGGTCTGCCTGTGGGCGTGGAGCCGCTCCGGCAAATCGCACTCCTTCCGCCGGGCCAGTGGGTATTCGTTCCAAACCGTTCCAGATGATGCAGATCATCAGCACTGCCACAAGCAGCGTGAGATAAACCAGGTTTCGCTTCTTATGTCCCAGTGCTGCACTCAAGAAGTATCCCCGCTTATGAAAGAAAAGATCGTTTTGCCTGACGATCGGCAATGTTTTGACTTTCCTTTGTCAATGATCATGGTGACCTCTGCATTGACTCGTCGAAAAGACTTGGCGGTGGAGGCCCACAGTACGGACCTGCCTGGTCGCCGCTGGCACGACCCATGGCTTGTAATACCGAGACCTTCGGCGCCGGGTAGCGCACGATATCCGGCCTGAAGTGGAGGCGGAAAAGTGTCCAGCGATCTTCGGGAGATCTCTCGCCGCTTGATCGGGTGCTTCGGGTTATGACTTCGTAAGTTCCCAGTTCCCCGCCCAGGAAGTGACGATCGCGGTAGCGGCTGATGACGTAGACCTCCGCTGCATGAATCCGTTCATCACGCAAATAAGTAATATTATGCAATAGGACTGCATCCCGGCGTGAATAGAACTGATTGCGGAAAAATTCCATGGTGTCGCTAACCACTATCATGAGCGGCTTATCCGCTGGAACCAGACCTTGGACCTGGCGCAGGAAAGTGATGTCTTCCATTCCGCGACCTCGAGCGATCGCGAGAACGCTTTGTCCCCAAGCGGCCAAGGCTAGCACTCCAGCCAAAATCGCGGCAAGGATAAGCCGGCCATTCTGACGTACAAGACCAGTGAACACCATGCTAACAGATGCCAGCCAGACAGCGCCCAGAGTCACTATCATCCACTGCGGGCCGGGAATTTTCCCCCACAGTGTGGCAATGCTCAAGGCCAACAAGCCAATCATGCCGACCAGCAGCGCCACCCACTTGGTCGCCGCCAGTTGAGCCCGGCCGTTAAACAACCGTTTTCTCAACTCAAGGATGCCAAATCCGGCCAGTACGCCCCATCCTGCAAGCACCGGCACCAGGTAATGGTGATGCTTGCGGGACAACATGGACATTGCCACAACCGGCATGAGCGTCCAACACCACAGAAAGCGGTATTCCCTGCTTCGTTTTCGCCAGGCTTGCTCACGGGTTTTCCAGAGTCCCAGCAGCGCCATCGGCGTCCAGGGGACTTCGGCCCACAGCAAGGCAGTGGCATAATACCATATCGGTTTATTGCCGAATGGGCCGAAATAATCGTACATCCAGTTGTCCCACACGCTGGGATATGCCCGATACGCGAGAATCGGCCAGGCTAACGTAAGGGCCGTGAATACGAGCCATCCCCATAACCACATGTAGCGGAATATGCGCTGTCTCTCGCCGGTCAAAAGCAGGAACGCGCCAGTTGCAGCGCTGACCTGGACGGCACCCATCAGCGGACCTTTAGCCAGACTGGTCAGACCTAGTGCTCCGAAAAAGGCCCAAACCGTCCATGGCCGATTTCCCAGAAAACGAGTGCGACAGTCGGTTTCCGACCCGCCAACAGGGAATTCCGTCGCGACAAACAGGGCGAAGCAGACCGCTACCAAAGCAGCAAGGAAAATGTCATCTTCTGCCTGACCGGAGTAGAAATAGAACTCATACATGGTGGCGACCAATAGCGGGCTCAGCACGCCGATCTCGCGCCCGAACAGTCGCGTCGCCATCCACGCAACCAGCAGCAAAATGAGGGCGCTCATGAGCACTGGCGGAATACGCACGATCCATTCCCGATCCAGCCCGCCGAATACATGGCCCACTGCGATTGTCACCCATTGCGGAAATGGTGGCCGCTCCAACCATGGCCTTTCACCACTGTGCGGCAACAACCATTCACCATTCACCATCATTTCCCAGGAGGTTTGTGGCAGCCGGGCTTCGTGCATCGTCAACGGTTTACCGCTCACCAGGACGGTCGCGAACAATAATATGGCGAATACGGCTAAGTGCAGGTAATCGCGCCTGTGCAGATTGGCGGAGTGTCCCACCGGTCCTTGTATAGCATTCATGCTCAGTCAACCGCCTTTTTTTGGCGTTTTCGCGAAGCACATTAGAGATATTGCCCCGGCAATCAATTTGAAAATGGTCAAGCGTATATTGCCAATACACCTAAAATCATTGCCACCAGCCTGCTCATCCCGGGAGAATTGGCGTCTTCTTGCTTTTGTACCGCTCTCTGTGAACAAAAAACAGGTTTCTGGCATAGATCAACAGACCCGATGCTTGTCCCAGGATGAAAACCGGATCTTTTCGCCAAATGGAGTAGAGCAGCAGAAGTCCGCCTCCGGCAATGCTGAAGTACCAGAATGCCACAGGCACAATGCTGCGTTTGGCCCGCTCACTGGCAATCCACTGCACAAGGAACCTTGCTGAGAACAGCAACTGGGCGGTAAAACCTATCGCCAGCCAGACTTTCTCCCATTGATTCATAAATCCCTGCCATGTGTGTCAGGCTCTATTCCCACTTGGATGACTCGTCTCCGCCTGAAAACCGATACTTCACCTTTAGGTCGAAGGCGGATCAAAGGGGACAGCCGTATCCGAACCATGCGATTGCTCTGCAATCCGGTACTGGAAAGCCCTCTTGCTGAACCACAGGACGCCGAAGGTATCGACTAATCCAACCCAGAGCCGATTGCTGAGGGTGTATTTGCTCCGCCCCTTGAGGCGGGGACGATGATTTACCGGGACTTCCGCCAACGTGAAGCCGTGCAAACGGACCAGGTTGGGCAGGAACCGGTGCATTCCGGCAAAGGGCGGCAGCCACTCCACACACTCCCGGCGCAAGGCCCGCGTGGAACAACCCACATCCCGCACCGTTTTTCCGGTGATCCAATTCCTGAATCCGTTGGCAATCCGTGATGCAAATTTCCGCACCACATTATCTTCCCGTTTGCGGCGATAACCATGGGCCATATCCGTCTGCCCGGAACGCACCATGGCAACCAGGTGCGGAATATCATCCGGGTCGTTCTGACCATCTCCATCCAGCGTGACCAGAATCGCACCCCCTGCATGCCTGAAGCCCACCCAGAACGCTGCCGACTGCCCTGCATTGCGCTCAAAAGCAAGGTAGCGATGACGCCGGTCCGCTGCCGCAAGCTTCTTGAGCAGCAGGCGACTGTGATCGGTTGAACCATCATCAACCCAGATACATTCCCAGGACCATGCCTGCTGCTCCATGACTCCTGTTATTTCACTGGCCAGCGCTTCGATGCTTTCCGCTTCATCTTTGACGGGAATGATGATTGAAACCTCGATATTCAGATTTCTCAATGGGTTTTGACTCCCCGGCAAACGGCTGATCTCAGACCTCGGCCATCGGCTGGTGTTCACTCGGAAACCCCCTGTCTTGGGTCCTGTCGTAGCAACTGTCTTTATGCCCGCCCGAGACTTGCAATAATCCCGACATATTCCGGGAGGGGATAAACCCCTCCCCTACAGCTCCATCTGAAATACAAGGGTTTCCAGATGCGTGCCAGGCTAGCACTCCGCAATGGCTTGCAGCTGTTGGGACCATCTCTTCAGCCTGGCAAGATTGCCCACGCCATGAGCGCTGATGGTGATGGTTCGCGTATCGTCTCCAGTGATCTGGAGTTGGATGTCGAAGCGTTCATCAGGCAGGCCCTGGCCCAACCTTTCCGGCCACTCCACCACAGCCACTCCAGACCCAAAGAGCACCTCACGCCATGGAATGGTATTCAGTTCAGCTGCGTCGACGACACGATAAAGATCGATATGGTAGAGGTACAAGCGACCTTCATATTCATTGATGAAGGTAAAGGTGGGGCTGGTAATTCGCACTTCGGGGGAAATCCCCAGTCCGCGGGCGATGCCTCGAGTCAGCAGCGTTTTGCCCGCCCCAAGTTCTCCCCAAAGGGCCAGCACATCTCCTGCTTCAAGGCACTCCCCGATGTGTCGGCCCAATTCCAGGCTCGCCGCTTCACTGTCTGAATGAATGATGAGAGCCCCCATGCACACCACACCCCATGATCATGAAACCCCGCATCAAAGCTCGCCATGGAACCCTTCCAGCCGGCCAATCACGCGGGGAACGTGCTCCAGCACATCCGAGGCCAGAAGACCTCGGCCGGACATCTTGCCAATGCACTGGTCGGCTGCCGCTCCATGCACGTAGACCGCCAGGCAGGAGGCCTGGAATGGTTCATAGCCCTGGGCCAGAAAACCGGCAACCATGCCCGTCAAAACATCCCCCATGCCGCCGCTTGCCATGGCGGGGTTGCCGGAACTGTTAATGGCTGCTTGCCCCTCCGGGGTGGCAACGATGGTCCGGTGACCCTTCAGGACCACTGTCACTCCATATTTGTGACTGAACTCGGTACAGAGATCCAAACGATTTTCTTGAACCGTTTTAGTGGATTCGTTCAGCAGGCGAGCCATCTCTCCGGGGTGAGGCGTCAGTATCACTGGGGACTTAGCGATCTGCAGCAGTTCCACGTCACCGGTGAGAGCCGTGAGCGCATCGGCGTCTAGAACCAACGGACAGGGGCATTGAAGCAGTAGTTCCTTAACCAGTTCCTGAGTCTCCGGATGCAGAGAAATGCCTGGCCCCACGGCGCAGACACTCTTTCCTTCAAGAAAGGTGAGGATCTCTGGAAGGGCCGAGCGACTCATGCTCTGTTTGCTGGTCTCGGCAATGGGTAAGGTCATGGCCTCGGTCAATTTGACTTCGAGAATGGGATTGAGACTGCTCGGGATCAGCAGCGTGACGAGACCCGCCCCAACCCGCCCGGCCCCCTGGCACACCAGAGTCGCTGCTCCTGTTTTTCCGGGAGAACCCGCCAAAACCGCGACGTGCCCCGCATGTCCCTTGTGCGTGGAGGGGTCACGTGGAAAAAGCCAGCTCGACGCCAACTCTTCATCCAGCCACCAGCGCTTGATCGGGCTGGCTTCCACAACCGCAGGGGGGATGCCGATGTCGACAACTCTCAAACGCCCGACATAATTTTCCCCCGGAGGGACAAGTTGGCCGATTTTCGGCAGGCCAAAGGTGGCGGTGGCCATCGCCTGAATCGCGGTTCCCAGGACTTTTCCAGTGGTTGCGTCCAGACCCGATGGAATATCTACCGCCAGGATGGGAATGCTGAGAGCATTGACGGCTTCGATAATGGTTCGGTACAGACCCGTCACCTCACTGTTTAAGCCGGTCCCCAAAATGGCATCCAGAATGACGTCACTTTCTTCAATCCACGCTGACTGGGTGTCGAATTCGGCCTGCTCATCCCACACGTAGACGGGAACACCCAGCTTTTCCAGAATTTGAAAATTGGTCAGGGCATCCCCTTTCAGCCGCCCGGGACCGCGCAGGCAAATCACCCGGACATCCGCATCCTGCACCCAAAAAAGGCGAGCCAGAACGAAGCCGTCCCCTGCATTATTCCCACTGCCGGCCAAAATGGTGATACGCCGTTCCAGTAAATCCGGAAGGACTTCCATGAAGAAGGCAGCCGCGCCGCGTCCCGCATTTTCCATCAGAACAATGCCGGGAATGCCTATCTCCTCTATGGTCTGGCGATCCAGACTGGCCATTTCCGAAGCTGTTGCCACGAGCATGCTCATCTCCCATACTACTCGACAGGGCATTCAACATTCCAGGATCACAATGGCCGCTCCATACTCGCCGTCATCCGTCAGGCTCAGCTGCCAGGAATGAATGCCCTGCTTTTTACAGTAATCTAAAGCCTTCGGGGAAAGGGAAATTTCGGGTTTTCCCAATGCATTCCCCAGGATTTCCACATCAACCCAGGTGATCGGACCGCGCATCCCGATGCCCAACGCTTTTACGAAAGCCTCTTTGGCGGCAAAACGCATGGCGAGACATGCGGCCCAATTCTTTCTCTGCGCGCAAACCGCCAGTTCGGACTCGGTAAAAACACGTTTCTGAAAGCGTTCTCCCCAGCGCACCGACGCCTGTCGGAGCCGGTCGACACGAATGAGATCTAAACCAATTCCGTAAATGGCCATTTAATCCTGCAGCGGCGTCGCCCTCTCACGGCAATCCTGTTCCCCCATCAAACGCTCCGGTACCAGGCAAAGGCTTCCGCTGAATAACCGAGATGTTCCAGCACTTCCAGGGTCTTTGCCTCCATGGTGCCGGCCTCTTCTGCACCCCGCTCGTGATCATGGCCCACCAGATGCAATATGGCATGGGTGAGCAGGAGGTTGAGCACGTTGTTGAGAGGTTGGTTATGTTTCTGTGCCATCGTCCAGGCGGTTGGCGCCGAAATGACGACGTCTCCCAGCAGCTCCGGGCAAACCTCGCCGAACTCCCCTTCAAGCATGGCAAAAGCCAGGACATCAGTTGCCGCATCCACTCCGCGATAAGCACGGTTAAGGCGTGCCATGGCCACGTCATCCACAACACTGATGCTGAGCTCCGCCTCAGTGTAGCCCAAGACGCTTAAGATCCGCTTTGCCGCCTTCCTCATTTGCCGCCGGTCGATCTCGATCTGCTTTTGCTTCACGCTGATGTGAATCTGCATTTGTTCTGTTCTTCGTCTCCCTGGAAACTGGTGCGGGGTATTCAATTCTCTTGTGGTGCAGGGTCGCCAGGATCTGGTTAAAGCGCCTGGCGATGTGATGCAGATCTTTCAGGGTCAGCTCACATTCATCCAGTTGGCCATCGGTAAAGATATTGTTGATGAGTTTGTTCACCATCCCCTGGATTCTGGCCGGTGTGGGTTCAGGTAGAGCTCGACAGGCGGCTTCCACAACATCTGCCAGCATGACCAGGCCAGCTTCTTTGGTCTGCGGTTTGGGACCAGGATAACGGTAGTCCTCAACTCGAATGGGAGGCAGTTCCACAGTCTTGTTGGTTCGGGCTTTCTCTTTCGTCTCGCGTGCTTCCAAAGCTTTTTGGTAGAAGAAAGAAATCATTCGTGTCCCGTGATGCTGGCTGATGATATCCACGATGGGCTTCCCCAGACGATGCTGCCGCGCCAGTTCGATGCCTTCCTTGACATGAGAAATCAAAATGAGACTGCTCATGGATGGGGACAGCTTGTCATGACGATTTTCATTGTCAAATTGATTTTCGATGAAATACGGCGACTTCCTGGTTTTTCCAATGTCGTGATAGTAAGCTGCCACTTTCGCCAGCAAGGAATTCGCGCTGATCGATTTCGCAGCAGCTTCCACCATATTTCCCACAATGATGCTGTGATGATAGGTGCCCGGCGCCTGCATCATCAATTCCTGAAGCAGCGGTTGATCCATGCTCGCCAACTCCAGCAGCTTCATGTCGGTGGTATAGCCAAAGAGCATTTCCGCCAGTGGGGTCAGACCGGTGACCAACACCCCCGCGAATAGCCCTCCGCCAAAACCCAGAAAAAGCTGGCTCAAGGTGCTCTTGCTCAGCAGTTGATCTTGCAGCAAGAGTGCAAGAACAATCATACAAACATTGACGCATCCCACCAGAACACCTGCCCGGATGGGTTCCATGCGGTTGCGACAGGTGGCGACCGAGTGAGCGGCGACCAACGAGCCCAGCAGGAAATACGGAAACAACTCGAAATTCTTCCCCACAAGCAACGCTACCAGCATACTCGCCAGCAAGGAAAAAATCAGCGCCATGTTGACACCAAAAAAGATACTTGAAAGCATGGCGCCTGACGCCACAGGGATGGCATAGAACAGAGTTCTTCCGTTAAAGTAAGTGGAAGCGTCGCCAACGGCATCGCCCAGCCAGGCTGCACAGCGGGCAAACGTTAGGAGGAAAACCAGCAGAAGCGCCAAAAACAAAAGGTGGTCAGGGGTGATGCTGAACGCGGGAAGATGCCTTCGGGAAACCGTGACAAAGACACTTATGGAGAGAGCGGTGAGCAGGAACAGGCTGACAAAGACCAGCACACGATTGCGTTTCGGAGTGTCCTGTTCGTGCGCCCTGAGCTTGGCAAGATCTACAGGGCCTATTTTTTGGCCCTCCCGGACCAGCATTTCATTCTGTTTCAACTGCATGGTAACGGGTTTTATAGAACGAACAGCCAACTCCTGACGATTCTCCGTTTCCTCCAAATTGAAGGTCAGGTTGGGTCGGATCAGGTTCAAGCACAAATGCAGCACACCTTTGGTGACCTCAAGATCGCCCTCCCTCAGGTCGTCTGCCGCCTGATTGAGAAAGAACTGCTGCGCTTCGAAACTATCATAATAACCCACCGGCAGGGATGCTGCCGTTTCGGTATGGGCTTGCATATTGCGCAGGACCAGGGGCTTGCCATCCGGCTGCGCAAAGAGCGCCTTGTCTGCCACAAGACCTCGCTCAAGAACATTATCGATAGATCCGGCCACCCGGTCCTGAATGTCGCGGTTGAAACCTGCATGGAGCAAAGCAAGAAAAACCGCTTCCGGCACTTCACAGCCCAGAAGGCTTTCGAATTCGCCTTTACGCCCCAGGTTTGCCGGGATCGCATCCGAACGGTCAGAACCATGTGTGGCTCTCCCATCATCGCCAGCATGAGCTGCCATTTCCAGTGCCCGATCCGGTAAAGCGGGCGGTGATTGTGCATCCAAAGGATTCGAGTTTTTCCTGACAGACTGGCGCATGGACTCGAAGGCCCGGTCCAGCCTTTCCAGTGTGGTGGTCCGGATGCTTTCATCAAAGTCATAAACCAGGGGGGCTTTGTGCAAGGCTTCTTCACGTTTTTTCATGGTTGGAAGTTCATCTTCCATGACAAAATCATGTTTGGCCTTTATGTTTGCCTCTGCTACATCACCCAACCGGTAATGGCATTCGTTGACCAGAAATGTAGGGGTGATGAACGCTGCAACCAACAGGCTCAGAACCACCAATAGAAACCCTTCTCGATAAACCAACTCCCGCAAGCGCAAGGCATGGGAATTGGTTTTTCTTGCGCTGCCGACTTCGCCCTTCTTAGCGCGCTTTGACTGCTCCCGCCGTTCATCATCCATATTGCAACTCCCAGGAGATATTGAACCGGTGCAGCTATTCCATGCCCCTTAGGGGAGCCGCTGATCGATTCTCGGTGCGGTCATAGGCCTGAACGATTTCTTGAACCAGGCGGTGGCGAACCACATCGCGATTGCTGAAGGTGATAAAACGGATTCCCTGGATATTCTTGAGAATCTGCAGAGCCTCAACCAAACCCGACGGCTTGTCCAGTGGCAGGTCGATTTGAGTAATGTCACCGGTGATCACTGCCTTAGAACCCAATCCAAGCCGGGTGAGAAACATCTTCATTTGTTCGCTTGTGGTGTTTTGGGCTTCGTCCAGAATAACAAAAGCATCGTTCAAAGTGCGGCCTCTCATGAAGGCCAGCGGGGCAACTTCGATCGCTCCGCGCTGCAAGAGCTTGGAGGCTCGTTCAAAGTCCATCATATCATGGAGAGCATCATAGAGAGGTCTCAAGTAGGGGTTTACTTTTTCCGCCAAGTCGCCAGGCAAGAACCCGAGTTTTTCACCGGCTTCCACGGCGGGCCTTACCAGAATAATGCGGCGCACCTGCTCCACCGTCAATGCCGCCACGGCCATCGCCATCGCCAGATAGGTCTTACCGGTGCCCGCAGGACCTACACTGAAAACAATATCGTAACTGCGAATGGCGTCGATGTACTCTTTTTGTTTCACACTCTTGGGAGTGATGGTCCGCTTGTTGGAGGCAATGAACACCTTGTCCAGGAAAATATCCTGTAAATTGGCATGGACGCTGTCACTCAGAATGCGTGCGGCATAAACAATGTCACTGGCCGAAAACGGATAGCCTTTTTCAATCAAACGAGCCAGTTCCCTCAAGAGGCGCGTTGCAATCTCCACATTGGCGTTGCTGCCGGAGATGGAGAATTGATTCCCGCGCTGATGGATACGGACATCGAGTTGCTTTTCCACGATCTTGAGGTGGTTGTTTTGTTCTCCTGCCAGCTGCTGCACCAACTGATTATCATCAAAAACGATTGGCTCGGTCGACTGCGGTGGGCGGTCTCTATTCTCCATCAAATTCAAGCCTTCTTGATGCGTTTCTGCAAACCGGGCGGGCCGCCGCCCGGCGCCATCTCCAGCCGACTATTTTTCGACCGGACCGAAATTTCCGTCCGCTGATCATTTTTCATATCAGCCGAGGAGACATGTGATTGGATCGTTGGTTTTTCACTTCGATTGAGCAGCCGCAAGCTCTTACCATATGATCGCGGTCGAGGGAGGAGATTCCAGCGTAACGAGCGCACACCGGTAAGAATCTTACCTGAAAAATAAATGACGATTTTAGAGTGCATCTGATTTCCAAAAATCCCCGGCCATTCATACCACTTGGTTTTCTCTCTGACAACATACTTTAGTCCCTGCCCACTCTAAGCTCTCCCTCCCTGCCAAGGTGGCAGATGATGCACTGCCATGAAGGCGGAAATTTCTTGTGCTGGAACCGGCTTCATGGTAGCTCCACGGTTGCGGCATGTA
>Ga0209254_10005465_pt1 | contig 11692 bp, 10 predicted proteins | sample FrelakmetDIP11DI_FD_187148 | JGI IMG/M metagenome (GOLD analysis project Ga0209254, IMG submission 187148) | Freshwater lake sediment microbial communities from the University of Notre Dame, USA, for methane emissions studies - DIP11 DI (SPAdes)... | ecosystem: Environmental > Aquatic >... | reverse complement strand
CCACGGCCTGCACGTCACCATCGGCGCGATCATGCTGCTGGTGATCTGGCTGCGGGTGATGAAGGGCCACTTCACGCCCACGCACCACTTCGCCTTCGAAGGCGTGGCGTGGTACTGGCACTTCGTTGACGTGGTGTGGCTGGGGCTCTTCATCTTCGTCTATTGGCTCTAACGCCAATAGACAAGGGCCCGCTTCTGCTCAGCGCGCCACGCCGTGCGGCTGGATCATGCCGCCCTTCCAGGCGATGAACAGCAGGATGAACAGCGCCACGGACAGCGCGATGCGCAGGGTGAGCGCGTTGACCATGCGCTTCGACTGGCCCTCGTCCTTGACCAGGTGAAACAGGCCGGTGCCGAGGCTCGCCACGATCGCGGCCAGGGTCAGGACGATGAGGAATTTGATCATTCCGGGGTGGGTTGCCTGCTGCGAGGCCCAAGTATAAATGACCCTCCGCATCGGCAAACGCCTGTTCGCACCGCGCGCCTGGAGCGTGCTGCTCACCGCCATCGCGCTCGCCGCATTCGTGTCGCTCGGCAACTGGCAGCTCGGGCGGGCGCGGGAAAAGCAGGCGCTCACGGCGTCGTTCATGGCAGGCAGCGCGTCGACGGTGGATGCCGCCGGACTCGGCTTCGAGAGCCTGGACCGCTACCAGCACGTGCGACTGCACGGCCGCTACGATGGTTCGCGGCAGGTGCTGCTCGACAACATGCCGTCGGCGACCGGCCAGCCCGGCTACCGCGTGCTGACGCCGCTGCTGCGTGCCGACGGTCGCGGCACCGCGCTGGTGGACCGCGGCTGGGTGCCGCTCGGCGCCTCGCGCGCGGAACTGCCTGACGTCACGGTCGGTGAAGACGAGCGCGAGGTGACCGGCATCGTCGACGGGTTGCCCATCCCGGGCCTGCGCGTCGGGCCGGCAGCGGCCCCCGGCGCCGGCGCCTGGCCGCGCGTGCTGCTGTTCCCGACCGAGGCCGACATGGAATCTGCGCTCGGCGCCGACGTCGAAGCGCGCATCATCCTGCTCGATCCCGGCGCTACCGATGGCTTCGAGCGCAAATGGCGGCCCGCACTCGGCTTCGGGCCGGAGCGCCACCTGGGCTACGCGATCCAGTGGTTCGCGTTCGCGCTGGTGACCGTCGCACTGTTCATCTCACTCAACCTGCGCCAGGCCGGCGCGTCCGGGGAGCCCGATCCGTCATGACCGACTTCGACCCAGCGGACCGCCGCCGCGGCCGGCGCGTGCTGCTGCTGCTGGCAGCGCTGTTCTTCGTGCCGCTCGCGCTGGCGTTCTGGATGTACTACGGACCCTCTGGGTGGCAGCCGTCCGGCGACACCAGCCAGGGCGACCTGCTCGAACCCGCGCGGCCGCTGGCAGCGATGGCCCTGCCGACCCCGGACGGTGCTGCGACGGACCCCGACTTGCTGCGCGGCAAGTGGACGATGCTGTACGTCGGCGACGGCCTGTGCGACGACCGCTGCCGCAAGGCGCTGTACCTCACGCGCCAGTCGCGCATCGCCCTCAACAAGGACATGGACCGGGTGCAGCGCGTGTTCCTGGTCACGCAGCGCTGCTGCGACCGCGGCTTCCTCGCGGCCGAGCATCCCGACCTGGTGGTCGCGCGGGTGGACGACCCCGCCGCGGCCGCATTGCTCGAGCCGTTCCCGGCCTATGATGGCGTGCCGGTAGCTGCCGCGGGCCGCATCTATCTGGTCGACCCGCTCGGCAACCTGCTCCTGAGCTACGCGCCATCCGCACCAGACAAGGCACTGCTGGCCGACCTGAAGAAGCTGCTGCGCCTGTCCCACATCGGCTGAGTACCCGACATGAAGCTCACCCTGTTCCGTCGCCTGTGCCTGGTCGCGGCTCTGGTCGCGCTGTGTGTCGTCGTGCTCGGCGCATGGGTCCGGCTCGGCGACGCGGGCCTTGGCTGTCCCGACTGGCCGGGCTGCTACGGCCACCTGACCGTCGGCCAGGCCGTCGAGAATGCCGACGTCGCCAACGCCGCGTTTCCGGAACGGCCGCTCGAGCCTGAAAAGGCTCTCAAGGAGATGATCCATCGCTACGTTGCCTCAGGCCTTGGGCTGCTGATCATCGCGATCGCGGTCATCGCGTGGCTGAATCGCCGCGATCCCGCACAGCCGATGCGCCTGCCCGGATTCCTCGTGGCACTGGTGGTCTTCCAGGGTCTGCTCGGCATGTGGACCGTGACGCTGCTGGTCAAGCCGTTCATCGTCACGGCGCACCTCGTCGGCGGACTCACCACCATGGCGCTGCTCTGGTGGCTCGCACTGCGGGTTGACCGTACGACGCGCCCGTCCGGTGAACGCAATCTGCGCAGCCTGGCCGTGCTCGGGCTCGTGGTGCTCGCTATCCAGATCCTGCTCGGTGGCTGGACCAGCACCAACTACTCGGCGCTCGCCTGCCCGGACTTCCCGACCTGCCAGAACTCGTTCTGGCCCGACATGGACTTCAAGAACGCCTTCGTGCTGTGGCGCGGCCTCGGCATCGACTACGAAGGCGGCGTGCTCGATCACCCGGCACGGGTCGCCATCCACTACACGCACCGCCTGTGGGGCATCGTCACCGCGATCACGCTCGGGTTTGTCGCGTGGCGCGCGATCCGCACCGGCCAGTCGCGTGCGGTACGGACCGCCGGCACCGTGCTCGCGGTGCTGCTCGTGGCGCAGTGGACGATCGGCCCGGTGATGGTCCTGAAGGCGCTGCCGCTCGAGCTCGCCACCGCGCACAACGCCGTGGCTGCGCTGCTGGTGCTGTCGGTCGTGGCTCTGCTCCGTTTCCTCTGGGTGCCGCAGCGACTGCGCTGAGCGACCGGGCGGCCCGGTACAATGGCCGTCTGCCCATGACCACCGCCGACTCACACCTAGCCTCCCCCGGGTCTGCGACCTGGCGGGACTACCTTGAGCTCGGCAAGCCGAAGGTCGTGGCGCTGATCGTGTTCACCGCGGTGGTCGGCATGTTCCTCGCCGTGCCCGGCCTGCCGCCCCTCGCAGCGCTGCTGTTCGGCACGATCGGCATCGGCCTCGCCGCCTCGAGCGCCGCGGCGGTCAACCACGTCGTCGACCGGCGCTTCGACCAGCAAATGGCGCGCACCATGCTGCGCCCGATTCCGACGGGTCACCTTTCGACGCGGCAGGCGCTTGCGTACGCGGGCGTGCTCGGATTCGCGTCGATGCTGGTCCTGTGGTGGCTCGTGAATCCGCTCACGGCCCTGCTGACCTTTGCGTCGATCATCGGCTACGCGGTGCTCTACACCGTGTGGCTCAAGCACATCACGCCGCAGAACATCGTGATCGGAGGAGCTGCCGGAGCCGCGCCACCGGTGCTGGGCTGGACCGCGGTCACGGGGCAGGTCGATCCCCACGCACTGCTGCTGTTCCTGATCATCTTCGCCTGGACACCACCGCACTTCTGGGCGCTCGCCATCGCTCGACGCGACGACTATGCGCGGGCCGGGATCCCGATGCTGCCCGTGGCGTACGGGGTCGATTTCACGCGCCTGCACATCCTGCTGTACACGATCCTGCTCGTGATCGTAACGCTGCTGCCCTACCTGACCGGCATGACCGGGCTGCTCTACCTCGCCGCCGCCGTGGTACTGGGCGCGCAGTTCATCCGCCTCGCCATCGCCCTGCGCCGCCCGGACGCACCCGCGGAGCTGCCCATGAAGGTGTTCCGCTACTCGATCAACTACCTGATGCTGTTGTTCGCCGCGCTGCTCGCGGACCATTACCTGCCGCTGCGGCCCTGAGCCATGGCCGGCCGCGCGCATTTCGCCGCGCCCCTGCTGCTCGCGGTGGTCGTGGCGCTGATCCTGTACGTGTCGCTGTGGCCGTTCAGCTTCGGCGCGGACGGCCCCGGCATGCTCGAGACCCTGCGCCAGCTCACCTGGGCGCGCGCCGGGCGCTCCGACCTGTTCAACAACGTGCTGCTGTACGTGCCGCTCGGGTTCTGCATCGCACTCGTGGTGGAACCGCGCCTCGGTCGCGCCTGGGCGCTGGCCGCGGGCGTCGCGTGCGGCGCGCTGCTGTCGCTCGCGGTCGAGGTCGCCCAGGCGTCGATCACACTGCGCGTGCCGAGCCTCACCGACCTGTCGCTCAACTCGGCCGGCTCGCTCGCCGGGGCATTCCTCGGCAGCGTGTGGCACGCGCTCGGCGCGCGCATGACGCCGCGCGGCAATCCGATCGGCCGCTCGGGTGCAGTGGCGCTGACGGTGCTGGTGCTGTGGCTGATCGCGCGGCTGTGGCCACTGTGGCCCGATGCCAGCCTGCGGCAGGTCAAGCGTGCGGTGCGGCCCTTGCTCACCCCGGAGCTGCACTGGGGCGAGCTGGCCGCATTCTTCGTCGGCTGGCTGGTGGTGGCACAGGCCGTGTTCCACCTCGCGCGGCGGCAGCGCAGCGTCGACGGCTTCCTGCTGGTGATCGCGGTAGTGTTGGTGGGACGCACCTTCACTGCCGGCAATACGTTGGTGTTCGAGGAGCTGGCGGCCATCGCGCTGCTGCTGCCGGTACTCGTGCTGTTGAGCCGGGTCGAGGACCGGGGCCGTTCCGCACTGATCGCCGCGGTGCTCGGCAGCTGGCTGGTTGCAGTTGCGCTACTGCCCGCGCTCGGCGGCGCGCACCCAGTCATGCCCGACGCGCCGGCGGCGAGCGAGTTCCTGGCCCGCAGTCCGCCGCCGCCGGCGCAACTCGCGGGCAAGGGCTTCAGCTACGTAGCGCTGGCGTGGCTGCTGGCCGGCGCGGGACTGTTTCCACACGTGGCGGCCGGGGTGACAATGCTGCTGGTCGTGCTGCTGTTCCTGCTGCAAATCGGCATGGCCGCGCCCACCTACGGCTGGCCCGACCCGGCCATCGCGCTGATCGCCGGGCTGATGGTCACGCGGTGGATGAAATAGGGTACCTTGCCGCCCCTGCCCATGGACGTCTCCCATCTACTTGATCCGCTGAACGACGCGCAGCGACAGGCCGTCACTGCGCCGCTCGCGCCGACGCTGGTGCTCGCCGGCGCCGGCAGCGGCAAGACGCGCGTGCTCACGCACCGCGTCGCCTGGCTGGTGCAGGTCGAGGGCGCGTCGCCGCACGGCATCCTCGCGGTCACCTTCACCAACAAGGCCGCGGGTGAGATGCGCGCGCGGATCGAGGCGCAACTCGAGCTGCCGTCGGCGCCGTTGTGGATCGGCACGTTCCACGGCATCGCGCACCGGCTGCTGCGGCTGCACTGGCGCGAGGCCGGGCTGCCGCAGGGTTTCTCGATCCTCGACGCCGAGGACCAGCAGCGCCTGGTGAAGCGCCTGATCCGCGGCGCCGGACTTGACGAGGCGCGCTGGGTGCCGCGCGAGGTGACCTGGTTCATCAACGCACAGAAGGACGAGGGCCTGCGCCCGAAGCACCTCAAGGACGACGGCGACCCGACGCGCCGGCAGATGATCAAGCTGTACGAGGCCTACGAGGAAGCGAGCCGGCGCAACGGTGTGGTGGACTTCGCCGAGCTGCTGCTGCGCAGCTACGAGCTGTGGCGCGATGCGCCGGGTCTCGTCGAGCACTACCGTGCGCGCTTCGGTCACGTGCTGGTGGACGAGTTCCAGGACACCAACACCATCCAGTACAACTGGATGAAGGCACTGGTCGGGGCGAGCGGCATCCCGTTCGTGGTCGGCGACGACGACCAGTCGATCTACCGCTGGCGCGGCGCGCGCGTCGAGAACCTGCAGCAATTCCGCCGCGACTTCCCGGGCGTGCAGGTCTTCAAGCTCGAGCAGAACTACCGCTCGACGGGCAACATCCTCGCCGCGGCCAACGCGATCATCGCCAACAACAGCGGCCGCATCGGCAAGAAGCTCTGGACCGAGGACGGCAAGGGCGAGCGCATCCGGCTGTATCGGGCCTACAACGAGCGCGACGAGGCTGAATTCGTCGTCGGCCGCATCCGCGACTGGACCTCGCGCGGCGGCAACCGCCGGGACACCGCGATCCTCTACCGCTCGAACGCGCAGTCGCGGGTGTTCGAGGAATACCTGCTCGCTGCACGCATCCCGTACCGCGTGTACGGCGGCCTGCGATTCTTCGAGCGCCAGGAGATCAAGGACGCGCTCGCCTACCTGCGCCTGATCGCCAACCGCGACGACGACGCATCGTTCGAGCGGGTGGTGAACCTGCCCACGCGCGGCATCGGCGCCCGCACGCTCGAGGTCCTGCGCGCGCATGCCAAGTCGCACTCCGTCTCGCTATGGCAGTCAGCGGCGCCGTGCGCGGACGAGCTCGGCGCACGCGGAAATTCGGCGCTGCAGGCCTTCCTCGTACTCATCGACAGGCTCGATGCGGACACGCGCGGCCTGCCGCTGCACGAGCAGGTGGACCACGTGATCCAGGCGAGCGGCCTCGCCGGTCACTACCAGAAGGACAAGGCCGACAAGGGCGAGGCGCGGCTCGAGAACCTCGAGGAGCTGGTCAGCGCCGCGCGCGGCTACGAGCCCGAGGACGGCGACCTGCCGCCGCTGATGTCGTTCCTGTCGCACGCCGTGCTCGAATCGGGCGAGGGCCAGGCCGAGGAGTGGGAGGACTGCGTGCAGATGATGACGCTGCACTCGGCCAAGGGCCTCGAGTTCCCGGTCGTGTTCCTGTGCGGCCTCGAGGACGGGCTGTTTCCGCACCAGCGTTCGATCATGGACGTGCAGGGCCTCGAGGAAGAGCGCCGGCTCTGCTACGTCGGCACGACGCGCGCCATGCGCCAGCTGTACCTGACCTACGCCGAGCAGCGACGCATGCACGGCATGGACAGCTACGGCGCGCCATCGCGATTTCTCGCCGAGGTGCCGGCGGAGCTGCTCGAGGAAGTGCGTCCCAGGGTGCAGGTGTCGCGCCCGGCCTACGTGCCGGTATTGCGGGCACCGTCCACGCCGGCGCGCAACCCGAAGTTCATGGACGACGCCCCGGGGAGCCTGCGGCTCGGCCAGCGCGTGCGGCACCAGAAGTTCGGCGACGGAGTGGTGCTGAACCTCGAGGGCCAGGGTTCCAACGGACGGGTGCAGGTGAATTTCGAGCGCCAGGGCACCAAGTGGCTGATGCTGGGTTACGCCAACCTCGAGGTCGTCTGATGCGCAACGTTACTGCAGGACAAAGCTGGTGAAAATCATCATCCTCGGGGCCGGCCAGGTCGGCCGGACCGCCGCCTACCACCTCGCGCGCGAGGAGGCGAACGACGTCACCGTGGTCGACACCAACGACCACCTGCTGCGCGACCTGCAGGACCGCCTCGACATCCGCACGGTGGCCGGCAACGCCGCGCACCCCAACATCCTCGAGATGGCGGGCGCCGCGACCGCCGACATGGTGGTCGCGCTCACCAACAGCGACGAAGTGAACATGGTCGCCTGCCAGGTAGCGTGGACCCTGTTCCGAACGCGCACCAAGATCGCCCGCATCCGCTCGCTCGCCTACACCGGGCACGAGGGACTGTTCTTCGACACCGACAGCCCGCCGCCGGACGGCGCCGGCTTCCCGGTCGACGTCTACATCAGCCCGGAAGAGATCGTCACCCAGTACATCGAGCGCCTGATCCGCTACTCCGGCGCGCTGCAGGTACTCGAATTCGCCGACGGTCGCGTGCGGCTGGTGGGCGTCAAGGCGGTCAAGGGCGGGCCGCTGGTCGGCCAGCAGCTGCGCAGCATCCGCGAGCACCTGCCGAACGTCGACGCGCGCGTGGTCGCCATCTACCGCGAGGGCGGCAGCATCCTCCCCGAGGGCGGCACCATCATCGAGCACGGCGACGAGGTGTTCTTCCTCGCCGCGACCGAGGACATGCGCAAGGTGATGGTGGAGCTGCGCCGCGTCGAGGACGCTGTGAAGCGCGTGGTGATCGCGGGCGGCGGCAACATCGGCCTGCGGCTCGCGCAACGTATCGAGGAGCGCTACCAGGTCAAGCTGATCGAGCGCGACCAGCAGCGCGCGCGGCGCATCTCCGAGACGCTGCGCAGCACCGTGGTGCTGCACGGCGACGCGGCCGACGAGGAGCTGCTGATCGAGGAAAACATCGACAGCGCGGACGTGTTCTGCGCGGTCACCAACGCCGAGGAGTCGAACATCCTCTCGGCGATGCTCGCCAAGCGGCTCGGTGCGCACCGCGTGATGGCGCTGATCAACCGGCCCGCATACGCGGAGATGATGCAGAGCGGGCCGATCGACGTCGCGATCTCGCCGCAGTCGGTCACCATCGGCTCGCTGCTGGCGCACGTCCGGCGCGGCGACGTGGTGCGCGTGCACTCGCTGCGCCGCGGCGCCGCCGAGGCCATCGAGGCGATCGCGCACGGCGCGCGCGGCAGCAAGGTGGTCGGCAGGCGCGTCGAGGAGATCAAGCTGCCGAAGGGCGCCACCATCGGCGCGATCGTGCGCGGCCAGGACGTGATCATGGGACACCACGACACCGTGGTGGAGGAAGGCGACCACGTGATCGTGTTCCTGACCGACCGGCGGCACGTCGAGGCCGTCGAGCGACTGTTCCAGGACTGAGCCCCATGGCACGCAGGAAACTGTCGGCGGACACGCGCAAGCGCGTGCAGCGCGGTTTCGTCGTGCTCACGCTGTTACTGGCGGTGGTGGCGCTGGTGGTGGTCGCGGTGCTCGGCTACCGCGTCACCCGCCAGTTCGAGGGCCGGCGCTGGACCCTGCCGGCGCGCGTCTACGCGCAGCCGATCGACCTGTACGTCGGCCAGCAGCTGTCGGCACAGCGCTTCGTCAATGAGCTCGATCGGCTCGGTTACCTCGCCACCGCCGACGCCGGCCGGCCGGGGACCTACCGCAGGCGCGGCGAGCAAGTGAGCGTACACGTGCGCGACTTCCGCTTCGCCGACGGGCCGCAGCCCGCGCAGTCGCTCAGGCTCGGCTTCGACGGCGATGCGATCGCGAGCCTCGTGGACGCGCGTGGCGCTGCGGTCCCGGTGTTCCGCCTCGACCCGCTGCTGATCGGCAGCATCTTCCCGATCCACGGCGAGGACCGCATCGTCGTGGCGCCGGACGAGGTGCCGCCGCTGTTGCCGGCGGCGCTGAAAGCCGTCGAGGACCGCAAGTTCGACTCGCACCACGGCGTGAACCCGCTGGCGATCCTGCGTGCGCTGTTCGTCAACGTGCGCGCCGGACAGATCGAGCAGGGCGGCAGCACGCTGACCCAGCAGCTGGTGAAGAGCTACTTCCTCGACAGCCGGCGCACGTTGCGGCGCAAGGCTGAGGAAGCCGTGATGGCCGTCATTCTCGAGGCGCGGTTCGAGAAGGGCGACATCATGAACGCCTACATCAACGAGATTTACCTCGGCCAGGACGGCAACCGGGCGGTGCACGGCTTCGGGCTCGCGAGCCAGTTCTACTTCGGCAAGCCGCTCGCCGAGCTCGACCTGCCGGAGATCGCCTTGCTGGTGGCCGTGGTACGCGGGCCGTCTTACTACGACCCACGCCGCCATCCCGAGCGTGCGCTCGAGCGGCGCAACCTCGTGCTGCGCGTGCTGGTCGAGCAGGAAGTCGTGGCGGCGGAGGATGCCGAGCGCGCGGCCAAGAAGCCGCTCGGCCTCGCGGAAGCGGGCCGCAAGGGCGGCAGTTACTACCCGGCGTTCCTCGACCTCGTGCGGCGGCAGCTGCGCCGCGACTACGAGGAGGCCGACCTCACCGAGACGGGCCTCACCGTGTTCAGTACGCTCGACCCGCTGCTGCAGCAGAAGGCCGAGGACTCGCTCGCAACCGAGCTCGACCGTCTCGACAAGTCGCCGCGCAAGCAGGCGCACGGCCTCGAGGGCGTGGTGATCGTCACTGCGCCGCAGACGGGCGAGGTGACGGCGCTGGTCGGCGGGCGGCGGGCCGCGTTCGATGGCTTCAACCGTGCGCTCGACGCCAAGCGCCCGATCGGCTCGCTCGCCAAGCCGCTGGTCTACCTTGCCGCGCTCGAGTCGGGCGAGTTCTCGCCGGTCTCGATCGTGCAGGACGCACCGATCGACCTGAAGCTGCCGAGCGGCGACCGCTGGAAGCCCGAGAATTTCGACCGCAAGCTACGCGGCGGCGTCACCGTGTTGCGGGCGCTCACCCAGTCGCTCAACCTGCCGACCGTGCGCGTGGGCCTGGACGTCGGCCTCGACAAGGTCGCGGACGCCTTCGTCGAACTCGGGCTCGAGGAGCGGCCAGCGGAACTGCCGTCGATGCTGCTCGGTGCCACTAACCTGAGCCCGCTCGAGGTCACGCAGATGTACAACACGCTGGCGAACGGCGGCTTCCGCTCGCCGTTGCGTGCAGTGCGCGCGGTGGTGAACGAGTCCGGCAAGGCGCTCAAGGCGCCCGAGCTCGAGGTGGCGGAGGTGAAGTCGCCCGAGGCCGTCTACACCCTGGACCTGATGCTGGTCGAGGTGATGAGGCGCGGCACTGGCCGCGGCGCCGCCAAGGAACTGCCGGACGGACTCGTCGTCGCCGGCAAGACCGGGACGTCGAACGACTACCGCGACAGCTGGTTCGCTGGATTCTCCGGCGGGCACCTCATCGTCGCGTGGGTCGGCCACGACGACAATCGCCCGACGGCGCTCACCGGCACCACCGGCGGCCTCGCGGTCTGGTCGCGCCTGATGGGCTCGATCGCGACCATGCCGTTCGAGCCCGTGATGCCCGAGGCGCTCGAGCTGCGCTGGGTCGATTACTACTCGGGACACGAAACCTCGCCCTACTGCAACGGCTCTGCGGTAGCCATGCCGTTCCCGCCGGGTACCCTGCTGCAGTCGGAGCCCCGCTGCCCGCCGGGCGAGGACACGACCCTGTTTGATCCCGGTGCGCTCGGGCCGACACCGCTCGAAGAAGCCCCGCCTGAGGGCGAACCGGCCGCTGCCGAGGAGCCGGCGGCGACGACACCACCCTAGCCATCGGCAGGGTTCCCCCCGGCGCGCGGCGAGGTTAGGCTTCACCCCGTGCTGCGCAAACTCCCTCTCGTCGCGCTGCTGGCGCTGACCGGCTGCTCGATCGCCCCTTTCCAGCCAGACAACGGCGCCGCCTCTGGTCGCGCAGGCGGCGCTGGCGCTGCCACGGCCGGAGGCGCGGGTCCGGTGCTCACGGTACCGACCGAAGAAACCCCGCAGCCGCCGCCGGAGGCCGTGATCGAGGCGCCACCGTCGGCCACCACGCCGATCCCGCGCGAGCCCAGGCCGCGCACCGCTCCGCCCGCGGAGTTGAACCCCGCCAGTCGCTCACTCGCGCAGCAGGCGCAGGCCCAGCGCAAGAAGGGCGACCTGGCCGGCGCGAACGTCTCGCTCGATCGCGCCTTGCGCATCGAACCCAGCAACCCGCTGCTGTGGATCGAGATGGGACGCCTGCGCATGGACCAGCGCAATTATCCACAGGCGGAAAACATGGGCCGCAAGGCATTGTCCATGTCCGTCGGGGACAATCGCACCCAGGCGGCGGCCTGGCAGCTGATTGGGGACTCGTTCCGCGCGCGGAGCAAGAATCCCCAGGCTCAGGCTGCCTATGACAAGGCGGCCGAGCTTTCTCCTCTATAGTCGCCACTCTGGCCGATATTCCTGGAATTTTTGGCGATGAAAACCCACTCGAATGGAATTTCCGTGCTTTCCGCGCGTAGCTTGAACAGCTTACGCCGAAACGACCTGCCCGCGGCTAGCCAAGCGGTCAAAAAGGCGTGATCGTTCAATATTGTGGGAT
>Ga0209254_10005464_pt1 | contig 11692 bp, 8 predicted proteins | sample FrelakmetDIP11DI_FD_187148 | JGI IMG/M metagenome (GOLD analysis project Ga0209254, IMG submission 187148) | Freshwater lake sediment microbial communities from the University of Notre Dame, USA, for methane emissions studies - DIP11 DI (SPAdes)... | ecosystem: Environmental > Aquatic >... | reverse complement strand
AGAGGGCCTGGGCCAGCTCCAGGACTTGGGCCGCGGTGAGGCCGAGCCGCCGGTTGGCGTCCCGCTGGAGGCTGGTGAGGTCGTAGAGGGGCGGCGGGGGCTCGCGGCGAACCTGCTGGTCCAGCTCCCGGACGGTGCCGGTGCGCTGGGAATCGAGTGAGGTGTACAGCCGCTCCGCCTCGTCCTTGTCCAGGATGCGGGTCTCCCCGTCCTTGCTGTAGAGGGCGCGGAACCCCTCCGCCAGATGGGCCACCAGCTCGTAGAAGGGGGTCGCCTTGAAGGCCGCGATCTCCAGGTCCCGTGCCACGATCATGGCAAGTGTCGGGGTCTGGACTCGGCCGACGGTGCACAGGACCCCATTACGGATGGTATAGGCGCGGGTGAGGTTCATACCGATGAGCCAGTCCGCCTGGGCCCGGGAGCGGGCGGCCCCGGCCAGGGCGTCGTAGGCGCTGCCGGGCTTGAGGGCACGGAAGCCGGCATGGATGGCCTCGTCCGTCAGGCTGGAAACCCAGAGCCGATCGAAGGGCTTGGTGCAACGGGCCTGCTCGTAGATGAGGCGAAAGATGAGCTCTCCCTCCCGCCCGGCATCGGTGGCGCACACCAGGCGCTCGGTGGCCGGGTCCGTGATCAGCCGCTTGACGACCTGGAACTGATCCGCGGTCTTTGATGCCAGTTTGAGACGCCATGGCTCGGGGATCATGGGCAGCTGGGCGGCGGACCAGCGCCCCTTCCAAGGGGGACCGTAGTCGTCGGGCTCCGCCAGGTGCACCAGATGCCCCAGGGCCCAGGTGACGCGATAGCCCTTGCCCTCCAGATAGCCCTGGCCCTTACGCTCGGCCCCCAGCACCCGCGCCAGGTCGCGGGCAACGCTCGGCTTCTCGGCGACAACGACGACGCTCAAGGTTGGCTACTCTGAAATGCGCCCTTGGCCGACGCGTCCAATCCCAGTGCGCACCTCATTGGGAGAACAAGATCGTGAGCCCCAGGATTGCGATCACGATCAGGCAGACCCAGACCATGCGCAACAACACCCGGACAAAGTCGCGTCTCTACACCTGCGGCGGGAAGGCGTCCATCCCAAGACTGCCTGCCCCTGCAGCCTCCGCTCAAACCAGCTCCGGTCCGCTGGACGGAGGCCGGAAAACCCTGCAAGATCCCGCCCGAGCCAGCCCATCCGGGAATGCCCTTGGAACCCGATCCCCTGTCCGTCGTCACAAACTACCTTGCCGCGCTCCATGCCTTCGACTACGAGCGGGCGCGCTCCTGTCTTGCCGATGAGGGCTTCGAGTTCACGAGCCCCACCCATTACTTCGACTCGGCTGACGATTTCATACGCCATGTCACGCTGGCCGGCGGGATCATCCAGACGGTGCAGACTCGGAAGGTGTTCGTGGACGGCGCGGACCTTTGCCACATTCTGACCTATCGCGTTCAGATCTCCGAGAAGCAGGACGTGGACGTGGCCCTATGGACCCGGGTTAACGCCGGTCGTATCCGGCGCATCGAGCTCATCTTCGACGCCTCGATCTATCGCGACCTCTTCCCGGAGGGCGAGTAGCTACCGAGGCCCCCCGGTCCGCGCCGACCGGGCGCTCGGCGGGAGCCGGCCTTGTTGAATCGTTCCCCCCCGGGACGGACCTCCTCAGACATCCGCGCGACTGCGATCCTAGTCTCGGCCGGCGCGCCAGCTCGGCCCAAGCGCGCGGGAGGACACCATGCAACACTCCTGGAAAGACAGCATCTATGCGCAGCGCGAGCAGCTCGCGCGCATCCTCCATCAGCCCATGTCCAACCTGGCGGGGCGCTGCGCCGCCGCGTGGGATGACCGGGAGGGCCTGAACGCCCTGCTCGCCGAGGGCTTCCCCGAGATCCCCCACTGCACCTACCTCTACTGCCTCGGGACCGACGGGGTGCAAGTCTCGGACAACTTGGGGGCCGGTGGCGTCGAGCCCGGCTACTTCGGCCGCGATCGATCCCAGCGTCCCTACCTGCGCGAGCCGGTCCCGCCTTGGGGTTTCCTCCTGTCCGACGCCTACATCAGCCTACGCAAGCAGCGACCCTCACTCACCGCGCTGCAGCTGGTGTGGCGGGATGGACAGAACCTGGGCTACCTGGGGGCGGACTTCGACCTGCGGGACCTTCCCGTGACGGCCGAGCTCTACGAGGAGCCGGAGGCCTGGCGCCAGGTCAAGGGCGACCCGGCGATTCGCGGGACCCTGTTCCAGCAGTGCCGGATCGAGAGCCCCATGGATCGCAACCTCAACCAGGCCCTGTCGATTCTGGAGGAGCTCCTGACAGAGCGCGGGGTCTTCCAATGCCAGATCCATTTCTCCAGCAGTCAGGCCACCATCTGGACCCTGGACGACCCCTACCGTTACCGCATCCTGGACCATGAGGCCCTGTCGGACCCGGACATCTGCCTGGTCTATCCAGCCCGCCCCTATCCGACCAAGGCGACCATACCAGCGGAGTCCATCGGACTCATCCTCGGGCGACTGCGCGCCCTGCGTTTCACGGACGAGAACATCTATCTTCGCCAATCGTCCATCAATCTGTTCAATGGTCTAGTGAGCCTGACTTTCTCCTGCGACGGATCCCACTACATGCCCCACGATCAGTTCCTGGGCGCCGACACGGCCTTCTGGTTCGGAACCGCCGGGTGACGGGGGTTCGGTTCCGAACCGGCAGGGGCGCGAATCGCAGTCGGCGCCCCCTGCGTTTTGGGCGCCGCTGCCCTGCCTCTACCGATCATGTCGATTGGCGCGCCACCGGTGGGCCCAGATCCAGGACATCCAGGATGCCGTGGTCCACTTCCCCCGCCGGCCCCGTCGGGAAGTGGATGCGCTCTGCCCCTGCATCAACCCGAACCGGTTTGCCTGGGCGGGCACCGTCGCGCGAACCTCGGCACCTTTCAAGGTTGCGCCAGGAAGGTGCGTCGCTTTTCCCGGATGAATCCCATATAAGTGGGTCCTGGCCTTGCCGTCCCGGGGCATAGCACCTTGGCCTTCGATATCGTCCACAGTCCATGAACATTCAACAGCTCTATCCCGCCGTCTCCCGGGTACGCGAGGGCGGCTACGCCCCAGGTTCGAAGGAGGCGGGTTTCCTACGGGCCTATCCTGCCCTGTTGGCCGCCGCACGGATGGAGGCGAGGGACCCCATGGAGGCATTTCTGCGGACTGCCTCCCTCGCCTACGGTTGGATACCAAGGACCCTGAGAATCGACGAGGCCACCCTGCCCGAGGCCGTCAATGCCTTCGAGTCCGCCCGGGGCGAAGGGGTGGTGATCAGCGAGGCCCTGATCGCGCCCATCGCCGCCTGCCTCAGCTCCGTGGTCGGGGCGTCCAAGGTCTTGCATCTCGCCAGCCCCGGCGTCTTCCCCATGTGGGGCAGACGAATCGAGCGGTTTCGGCTGAATCAGGACCCCACCCCCTATCACATGGGCCAGACGCGCCACTACCTGGGATTCATCGAGGACGTCTTCACACTGACCTCCGACCCCCACTTCCTCACCTTCCACCACGACTACTGCACAGCCTATCAGGAGCGGCTGCAGCGTCTACACATCGCCCCCTATCCCCTGACCGAGCCCCGTGTGGTCCAGTCCGCCACTTCCGAGCTCGCCTAACAAGTAGGGGCGCCGGGACCGCCGATCAGGGTCGGCGGGTCGTGTCGAAGCGGAAGGGCGCGGCGAGTAGGCCCGCGGGGCTTTGGAGCAGCACCTTAGCCTCCCAGGTCATGCGATCACGCACGCAGGTGGGTAGCATGCCCTCGCCCTCGAAGCGGCCGCCGCCGACCGCGACCAGACTCGCCCGGTTGAACCCCATGTTCATGTCCACCCCCGCGAAGTCCACCTCGACCCCGCTGGCTTGCAGCCCCTGGATCGCAACCCGCAACGTCAGGGGGACCAGGATCGGGATAGCGTTGGGCTTGATCTCGAAGGTCAGCTCACCGCCGCCGGGGAAACGGGCGGTACAGGGACCCCGTCGCAGATCACAGGCGGGATCCAGGGGTGCCGAGAGGACCGGCTTGGGGCTCAACAAGGGCTGGAGCTTGTAGATCGCCACCCCGGCAATGGCCGCGAGCAGGCCCAATAGGACCAGCAACAGGGCCCGATCGACCCAAGTCATTCTCATCCGGAATCCTCGCGGATCAATCAACCTGGAAGGGCTCCTGGTGGCACGACCTGCCGCTCGGGGTACCCGGCTGTCCGCTCAGACCCGATCCGATTCCCAGGCCTGGCGTTTGCGGTAGAGCGTGGACGGGCTCACCTCCAGCAAGGCGGCGGCGCGCGGGATATTCCCGTCGCAAAGCTGGATCGCGCGCTCGATGGCCTCCCTCTCGATCACGTGCAGGGGGCGTATCGCTTCCACCCCATCCATCCTGGCGGTTCGGGTCCGGGCCCGTCCCGGGACGATGCGCTGGCCTCCTCCGGGGACCCCATTGAGCGGCGCCGGCAACATCTCCCGGGTCACCTGCTCCCCGTTGAAGAGCACCACGACGTTGCGGATCACATTCTGGAGCTGCCGGATGTTACCCGGCCAATCGTAATCCAGGAAGACCGACTCGGCATCCGGGGTTAGGGCGCGGAATCCCTTGCCCTCCTCGGCGGCGAACTTGCGCAGGAAGTGGTTGGCCAGGAGCGGGATGTCGCCCGGACGCTCGCGCAGAGGAGGCAGGTGGATCGGGATCACGTGCAGCCGGTAGTACAGGTCCTCTCGGAAGCGACCCTCCGCGACCTCCTGTTGGGGGTCCCGGTTGGTGGCGCAGATGAAGCGCACATCCACCTTGACCAGCTGGGTGGACCCGACCCGCTGGATGCAACCGGTCTGGACGAACCGTAACAGCTTAGTCTGGAGGTCCGGGTCCAGCTCGGCGATCTCGTCCAGGAACAGGGTCCCCCCGTGGGCCTGCTGCGCCGCGCCGATCCGATCCCGGGTGGCCCCGGTGAAGGCACCCCGCACGTGGCCGAAGATCTCGCTCTCCATGAGGTCGCGGGGGATGGCGCCACAGTTCAGGGCAACGAAGGGCCCATCCCGACGGTCGCTCTGCCGGTGGATGGCCTCGGCGCAGAGCTCCTTGCCGGTCCCGCTCTCGCCCGTGATGAAAATGGTCGCCCTGCTTGGGGCAGCACTGTCGATGATGCGGTAGAGGGCCTGCAGGGGTAGAGAAGAGCCGATGAAACCGTGGTAGTGGTCCCGCTGGAAGTCGTCGCGGATGCGCTCCACCAGTGAGGCGAGGCGCTGGCGGTCAAGGGCGTTGCGCAGCGTCACCTTGACCCGCTTGGCGCCGAACGGCTGCTCGATGAAGTCGTAGGCCCCATAGCGCATGGCGTCCACCGGCAGGTCCACCCGGCTGGAGCCCGCGATGATCACCACCGCGGTGGGAACCTGACGATCGTGGACGTGCCGCAGGATCGCCATGCCGTCCATGTCCGGCAGCTTGAGATCCAGAAGTAGGGCCTGGGGAGGATCCCTGTCCAGCTCGACCAGTGCGTTGCGCCCGTCCGCCACGTGCCTCACGCGATAGGGCTCCCCGCACAGGTAGCCCCGATACACCTCCGCCAGGGCGGGGCTGGCCTCGACGATCAGGACGCTGGGGGGGTTGCTAGACACCTGAATCCTTGAGCCCGGCCTTGGCAGGCACCTGCCTTATCGCTTGAGCCGATCGCTTACTTCATGACAATCCAATAGGCCCTTCTTGGTGCTGTCCCTGTCTTGTCGAGCGTCGGCGGTCACCACCGCCAATGAATACAACCTCAGCCGAGCCCGGAGCTGCGAATTGGGTTGCAAGACCGCGCCAGGACCCCTGTACCCGAAGTCACCTGCGCGGTGCCACCGGGGTCGACGGGTCGATCTGTTATCATTTGCCAGCGACGACGCGGCCCCGAGGGCCTCGAGAGGACTCCGTAAGCAGGAAACCCCGCAGGCTCCCAAGGGTCCAGCTCCGCGCCTTGCCAGATCGGGTTGTCGACCTAGGCCGCTCGGAAGGCTCAGGCCCCACGCATCCGTCGGGCAACCGGGATGGACGGCCTGGGAAGCCCGACCGAACGCCAGGGCCCTGGCTGGGGGCTGCCAATCCCTTCCACCCCTGCCCCCGCGGTGATCCACTTGACTCAACGCACCCCCCTGTCAAACGGACGCCATTTGATCGGTTCACCTGCTCATTGGCGCGTCCCGGGTCCCGGCCGGATTCCCGCTCGCGGGGGCATCCGCACCGCCCTCCTGCTCCTTGCCCTGACCTCGGCCATCCTCTGGGCGGCGGCTGCCGTTGGGGCAGCCCAGGGAGATAGCGGTGGGGCTGCGGCCACGGCCGCTGGGGCTGCATCCGAAGCTCCCCCGACGCTTCCCGCCAAGGCGGAGATCGAGAGCCGCATCAAGGACACCGAGGCCGCCACCGGACTGGAGGAAGGGGCGAAGAACGCCCTTCTCGAGCAGTACCGCCGTGCGCTGGCCAATCTGGAGCTGGCTCATACCTACCAGACCAAGTCTGACGAGCTTCTCAGCTCTCTGGAGAGTGCCCCTGAGGAAACGGCCAGGATACGCAAGGCCCTGGAGGAAGAGCCCCAGGCCGGACCGAGCGACGATGCCCTTCCAAGGGACCTGACGGCGGAGGAAATCCCCCAGCGACTGGCAAAGATCAAGACCGAAACCGCCCTGCTGGAGGCGCGCCTCACGGAGCTGGACGACCTCGTCGAGGGATCGGGCACCCGCCCCGCCCAGGCGCGCGCACGGGTCCTGGAGCTCAAGCAGGCCCTGGATCAGACCACCGCGGAGCAGCGTCAACCGGCACCGGAGGGGCAGGCTGCCGACCTGATCCAGGCGACCGCCTGGGCCCTCGAGTCCCGCCGCCAGGCACAGATCGCCGAGCTTCGGGCGATCGAGCAGGAGCTCGACAGTCTCCCGGTGCGCGAAGATCTGTACCGGGCCCGCCGTGACCAGACAACGGCGCGGTTGGGGCACTTGAAGAACCAGCGCGCGGCACTGGAGGCCTTCCAGGTGGAGAGCCGCAAGGCCGACGCCGAGCAGGCACGCCGGGAGGCGGAGGCGGCCCAGCGGCAGGCGGCCGGTAAACACCCGCTCGTTCAGCAGGCGGCGGATCAGAACGCCGAGATCACCGCGTCCCTCGGCCAGCTAGCGGACAGGCTCGATGGGCTCAATGCGACGTTGGCCAACCTGGAGCAGGAGCAGAAGCGGATCGAGGAGGAGTACCGGGGGGCCCAGCAGCGAGTCGAGGTCGCCGGTCTCAACCGGGCCCTGGGTCAGGTCCTCATCGACCAGCGCAACCAGCTACCGGACCCGCGTCAGCTCCGTAAGACAGTCGCCGAGCGCGAGGACGAGATCGCGGAGGTCGCCCTCAACCAGATCCGCGATCGGGAGGAGCAACGGCGACTGCGGAATCTCGACCGAGTCCTCGACGATCTGAGCTCGGAGGACCAGGCGGCCCAAACACCACGGATCCGCGATGAGCTTAAGGTGCTGCTGGAGCAGCGCAGGACGTTGCTCCAAAAGGCCACGGCGGCTCAGGATACGTACCTGCGCAAGCTCGGTGACATCAACAGCGCGGCGCAACAGCTCATGCGTGCCGCTGATCTCTATGACGGCTTCCTGGCCGAGCACCTGCTCTGGGTCCGCAGCACCCTGCCTGTGGGGATCGAGACGCTGAAGGCCCTCCCGTCGGGCCTGGCCTGGCTGCTCTCCCGAGAGGCCTGGGGCGAGGTGATCCATGTGCTGACCTACGGGCTACCCCGCTCCCCCCGGACCTGGCTAGGACTCGTGATCGTGGCGATCCTGTTGGTTCGGGGGGCTCCGATCCGCAGGGCCTTGCGCGCCACCGCCGAGCCGCTGAGGCGCATACGCACCGACAGCTTCCGCTTCACCTTGAAGGCCATCGGACTGACCCTGCTGGCCGCCCTCCCCCTGCCCCTCCTGATCTTCCTGCTGGGGCGGGAGCTCACCCAATCCATCGAGGCGACCACCTTCACTCGAGCCATCGGACAAGGGCTGACCGAGGTCGCCTTGGGTCTCTATTTCCTGCAGGCATTCAGATTGCTGTGTACGCGGGGTGGTCTAGCGGACCGCCACTTCCGCTGGGGCAGTGAGACCCTGACCAACATCAGACGCAACCTCGCCTGGTTCATCCCCGTGGTGGTTCCCATGGCGCTCGTGGCGGTCGCCGTCTACCACCTGAACGATCCGCGGCACAGTGGCGGCCTTGGTCGCGTGTCCCTGACCGCCGCCATGATCGGGGTATCCATCCTCTTCGCCCGCCTGTTGAGCCCCCGTTCAGGCGCTATCAAGGGGGTCCTCGCGGAACATCCGGAGGGCTTGGCCAACCGCCTGCGCCACCTCTGGTTTCCAGCAGTCGTGGCAGTCCCCCTGGTGCTCGCGCTCCTCACACTGCTGGGCTATTCCTACGCCGCCGGAACCATGTTCCAGGTCCTGGTGGAGACCGCGTGGCTGGCCCTCGGCCTGGTGGTGCTGCAACAGACCATCATCCGCTGGCTCATGCTCACCCGCCGTCGCCTCGCGCTGCAGGCCGCCTTGGACCGTCAGGCGGTGCGGCGGGCACAGGCCGAGGCCGAGAAGACCGAGACACCCCCGAAGGACAGCCCCTTGCTCGCCGGTGTCGAGGAGCCCGAGGTGGACCTCGCCACCCTGGACGAGCAGACCCGCAGGCTGGTCAACACCCTGATCGGGATCGCCTTCGTCATGGGCATCTGGTGGATCTGGTCGGATATGCTCCCGGCCCTGAACGTGTTGGACCAGATCCCCCTGTGGCACTACCAGGGGACCGTGAACGGGATCGAGCAGGTCATCCCGGTCTCCGCGGCGGACGTGTTGATGGTGCTGGTGATCGTCCTTGTCGCCTTGGTGGCGGCCAAGAACCTGCCGGCGCTGATCGAGATCATCCTGCTCCAGACGACCTCGGTCACGGCGGGGACCCGCTACGCGGTCAAGACACTCCTGAGCTACGGAATCACGGCAGCGGCCTTTCTGATGGCCTTCGGCACTCTAGGGCTCAGCTGGTCGCAGGTGCAGTGGCTGGTGGCGGCGCTCAGCGTCGGCATCGGCTTCGGTCTACAGGAGATCGTGGCCAACTTCATCAGCGGCCTGATCATCCTGTTCGAGCGCCCGGTTCGGGTCGGCGACGTGGTGACCATTGGCGACACCACGGGGGTGGTCACGAACATCCAGATCCGTGCCACCACCATCCGCAATTGGGACAAGCAAGAGCTGCTGGTGCCCAACAAGGAGTTCATCACCGGCCGGCTGCTCAATTGGACCCTCACGGACCAGATCAACCGCATCACGGTGACTGTGGGGATCGAGTACGGGAGTGATCCGGAGCTGGCCCTGAAACTGCTGGCCGAGGTGGCCGCCAAAAACCCAAGGGTCCTCAAGGAGCCGCCACCGCTGGTGTCCTTCGAGGCCTTCGGGGACAATTCCCTGACGTTGGTCCTACGCTGCTATCTGGATACCCTCGAGTACCGCATCAGCGTCATGACCGAGCTGCATAAGGCAATCGACAAGGCCTTTGCGGCCCATGGCATCGGAATCGCCTTCCCCCAGAGGGATATCCACCTGAGCACCCGGGAGCCCATCGAAATCCGCCTGAAGAAAGGGTAAAGGCACCACATCGCTGGGGGTCAGCGGCGCTTCGTCAGCTGAGATCGTCGAAATCAGGGTCGTCGAGGACCTCTCGTAACCGCTTGAGCTCGCGCATCCGCTCGATGCGCCGGCGCACCGCCACGTTGGGCGCCGCCGCACCCCGCGCGTCCACCGCGCCGCTGAGAGGCGGTGCCGCCTCCAGGGTCTCTTCACCATAGCTTCTCTCGGTGTCCAACATCTCCGTCACCTCGCGACCAATCTGGGAATTCGCGGCTTCTTACAACAGCCCGCTTCCCGCGGAAAGCAAGTTTTACTTATCGCTCTCATTAGCGGTACTAGGGGTCAGGCCTCGACCGACTCCTTGTTGTCTCCAACATTACTTCGTAACGAACTTCTCAAAATCGCCCGCTTCGCCACCCTCTCCGTTCCCAGACTGCGAGACACTGCAAAATAGCCAGTGGAAATGTCCAACCCTGTACGGACGGTCTCGGTCCGTTGCCCAAGGTCCGGCGCGTCCCAGGAGGTTACGCTCCTCATGGTCCTGTCGTGTGACGGCTCAACGCGCGGAGCGGACTGTCAGGATGTCTTGCGGACTGGGCACCCGCAGCAACCGAGCGAGAAGTTCGTCACCAGGTACGCCAGATCCGGTTTCTTGCCCGGCAGCCCCGAGGTATCCTGCCGGCGGCCCGCACCTGGGCCTCACATCGGCCTCGCAGGCCTTCATGGGGGAAAACCGTGCTCAAACCAGATGTTGCAATTATTGCTTTGGCTGCCGTTGTCACGGGCGGCGCCCAGGCTCAGGAATCGGCGACAGTGGATTTCAAGCTCACCGCCAACCAGCAGTCCCTGCGCGACCCAAGCAAGCTCGACGAATTTCCGATCACCCTCGCGGATCGCGAGATCCTGACCCAGCTGACCGTCAGTTGTCAGGCTGGCTCCGCCAAGTTCGGTGGACTTGTACGCAGCGACGAGAAGTGCGAGGTCAAGGGGAACGGCTCAGTCATCAATCCCAGCACTGGGGAAAAGATGCACCGCACCCAGTACTTGGGCGGTTATACGGTCAATGCCAAGCAGGATGGCCTGACCGACATGAGCTCGATTAAGGTCAACTATCTCGCCATCGGCACCATTCAGCCGTCCGCCGGCAACTTCGGCGGCAATGTCACTCTACTGCCCGAGAGTCCACCGCCAAGCGTTGCTGAAATGAAACGCATGCTCGAGGGGCAGCTCAAGAGCGTTGCGGGGGCTGGAGACCAAGTCGTCATCAATGACGCCATGGATAGTGTCAAGCTTGAGAACCTTCAGACCCCGTCAGCCGGTTTCCCCAGCGACAAAGGATGCATCTGGAACGGCGACATGGTGTATGCCTACGCGACCGAGAGCTGGCTTATGAACGTCACGGCCCGATGTGGCGACCAGACGTTTTCGCTCCAAGGGAACATGCCGTGGGTCGACGTCGAGGGTTCGCCGGACCATAACGCCAAGTACGTGCTCAATCTGACGGTTCCCTCCGACAAAGCGGCTTCCGACGCGGGCATGTGGATGACGGCCTCGGGGGATGATGCGTTATTCGCTGCCGCAAACGGAATCAAAGGGACGATCAAGATCCAGCAGACGGGCATGGTCAACGTCGAGATCAAGAAGGGCGTGTTTGACGATGTCGCGACCCAGACGGAGGCGACGGCTACCCTGACTGGAACCGGCGTCCCTTTGGGCCTGATGCGGAGTTTCGCAACCATCATGTCGGTGCTTGCCCGCACCTTCTTTGGTGCCTAACGCCCGAGCCTGAGGGCCGCGTACAGCTAGGATCTTGACGGATCAGCTACCACCCTTACACCGGGTGGTAGCTGACTACGTGGTTCTTGCGGAGTCGGCGGGGCGTCAGAACACCCTCAACAAGCTGTGCCGCTGACCGAGACAACGGCAAGGGACGGGACCCCCGGGGCCTCCGAAGTCGCCGCTCGCCCTTCGGGTCAGCGGCGGCCGGAACACGCGCTTTGCGGTCGCTGGCGGGCACGCTCCGGACAGACCGATTACGGCCCTTTTCGGAAGTCGCGGTCTGCTGGCTGAAGATGTTT
>Ga0209254_10005463_pt1 | contig 11693 bp, 10 predicted proteins | sample FrelakmetDIP11DI_FD_187148 | JGI IMG/M metagenome (GOLD analysis project Ga0209254, IMG submission 187148) | Freshwater lake sediment microbial communities from the University of Notre Dame, USA, for methane emissions studies - DIP11 DI (SPAdes)... | ecosystem: Environmental > Aquatic >... | reverse complement strand
TTTCACCGGAAATAACCTATGTGGAAACCAGTGGCAGGGAACTGGGCAAAAAAACATTCGCCAGTATGCTGCAGGTTCTCCTGCACGATGCTGGCCCAAAGGAAGAGATCTTGCCGGCGAGGCTCGTAGAGGGAGGCTCTTTGTAGGGAGGTGCGGGGTGCGAGGTGCGAAGTGCGAGGTACGAAGTGCGAAGTGCGAAGTGAATGCAAATCAAATATTTAAAAGGGTTATAATTAAAAAATCAAATTGGCAGGCAATTATTTTGAATATCCTTCCCTTTTCTTTAAGGCTGTTAATTCGCACTTCGTACCTCGAACCTCGCACTTCGCACTTCGCACTTCGCACCTCGCACTTCGTACCTCGCACCTCGCACCTCGCACCTCGCACTTCGTACCTCGCACTTCAAAAATCAATCCCCACAAAGGTCTTCTTCTTCATCTTTGCATAACGGGCATGATTAAACGTATATAACTTCCCCGGACGGTGAGGCACGTCGGATTCCATTTCATCAAGGTCTGTAAGCAGATCCGTGGTGAATAATTTCTTGCGGAAATTGCGGCGGTCGAGAGTCACGCCCAGGATGGCCTCATATAAGTTTTGCAGGTCGCGCAAAGAAAATTTCTTCTCCAGCAGGTTGAAAATAATAGGCTCTTCCTGTATCTTTTTTTGCAATGTACAGTGGCAGGTATCCAGGATAACCTTATGATCAAAGGCCATGGTTTTAATATCATTTACCGGATGCCAGTGCAGTTCATTATCCAGTTGCTTTAACTGGTGATCCTTTACGTTGATCAGCGAAAAATAAGCAGTTGTTACCACCCGGCCCGCCGGATGCCTGTTTACCTGTCCAAAAGTATGTACCTGCTCCAGGAACACATCATCCAGACCCGTACGCTCCCTTAAGACACGATAAGACGCCGCATCAAGGTCCTCATCCGGCCGCACAAGATCTCCCAGCAACGACCATTTATCCTTGAATTCCGGCAGATCACTTTTAATGAGCAATACTTTCAATAAATTATCATCATAACCAAAAATGACACAGTCAACAGATAATGCAAACTGAAAATCAGGTATTAGTTCCAGCGGACTGGTATTGATATTTGGTTTTTTACGCACGGGTGTCATGCTGGCAAATCGTTTTAGTTGGGGGCTTAAGAGATTTCAAGATAGGGAAAGATTCAAATTTCTCAAGAAATTATTGTGTATAAATTACGTATTTTATTGAAATCAGAAAAACTATCGGGCAATTCTCCGCCCAATCTTTACTTAAATTTGAAATCCAATCAAGACCAGCATGTACACGACAGAACAAACACGGAAGCTCCAGGAAAAGACCAAACACTGGCAGGAACATACCAGCAATCCTGATTATGTGGTAAAACACCTTGAGGAACTCCGGGATGTGCTGCGCTTTCATGAATACCGGTATTATATTATGAATGACCCATTGATCTCCGACGGAGAGTATGATCATTTATATAAGGCCCTCGAAAAAGCCGAAGAGGCCCATCCTGAACTGGCAACAGCCGATTCACCCACAATGCGGGTGGCCCCTTCGCTGACCACCTCGTTTAGAACAGTACAGCACCTGGTACCCATGCTTTCGTTGGAGAACTCTTATAATGCAGACGACCTTATCGATTGGGACCGAAAAGCAAGGGAGCTCTCAGGGCTAACCGAAATGGAGTATTGTGTGGAACCAAAATTCGATGGTGCCAGTATTTCCCTGGTATATGAGAACGACCTGTTCACGCGGGGCGCCACCCGCGGAGACGGTGTGGAGGGCGAAGAGATCACCACAAACCTCAAACAAATCCGGTCGGTTCCGCTGTCTGCCGATTTTTCTGCACTGGGTATTCAACAGATCGAGATCAGGGGTGAAGTGCTGCTGAATAAAAAGAACTTTAAAAAATATAACGACCAGCTGGCCGAACAAAACCTTCCGCCACTGGCCAATCCAAGAAATGCAGCTTCGGGTACGCTTCGCATTAAGGACCCGCGGGAAGTAAGCAAAAGAAACCTGGAAGCTTTCCTTTACCATATCAGCTATACCCTGCCGCAAACCGGAAAGGAAATTCCCGCCAAAATGCACACCCATTCCGGCTCACTGGATATGCTCTGGGAACTGGGATTCCGAAGCCCGGTAAAAGAGAAGAAAGTTTTCAGGGGTATCCGGGCGGTCATTGACTATTGCCTCGAATTTGAAAAACAACGTGATGACCTTCCCTATGAAATTGACGGCATGGTCATTAAAGTAAACGACCTGAAACTCCAGGATAAACTGGGCATGACAACACACCACCCACGCTGGGCAATTGCCTTCAAATTCAAGGCAAGACAGGGCACCAGCACCCTGCGGCAGGTAGAATTTCAGGTAGGGCGCACCGGGAGTATCACGCCGGTGGCCAAAATCGATCCGGTGCCCATTGGCGGTGTTACCGTTTCGTCCATATCACTGCATAATGAAGATTTCATCCGGGAAAAAGATATCCGCCTCGGCGACCAGGTGCTTGTTGAAAGGGCTGGTGACGTGATCCCTTATATTGTAAAATCACTGGCCGACCTGAGAAACGGAGATGAAAAAGTGATACGGTTCCCAACACATTGTCCCGTTTGTGGTGATACCCTTTACAAGCCTGAAGAGGAAGCCGTCTGGCGCTGTCCAAATATGAATTGCAAGGCACAGGTAGTAGAGAGGATGATTCACTTCACCAGCAAAGACGCCATGGATATCCGGGGGCTGGGCGAAGCCAATATCAGGAAGTTTTTTGAACTGGGATGGATAACCGATGTTCCGTCCATTTATGATTTGCCTTATGACCAGATGCGCCAACTGGAAGGGATGGGCGAAAAATCGGTAGCCAACCTGCAGGAAGCCATAGAAAAATCAAGGTCACAGCCATTGCACAGGCTCATCACTGCATTGGGTATCCGATATGTGGGTGAGACAACCGCCAAAGCGCTGGCACAGCAAACAGATCACCTGATGGACCTTGCCGGATATTCCCGTGAAGAACTGCTCCAAATTGAAGATGTTGGCGTGAAAGTTGCTGATAGTATTTATCAGTTCTTTCATAACGAGGATAATATCCAAATGCTGAAAAAGCTGGAGAAACTGGGCCTGGCACTGAAAAGCACCAAAGAAAGAAACACCGGCGGAAACCTTTCCGGAAAGACTTTCCTCTTTACAGGCACTTTGCAGAAATTGAAAAGATCGGATGCGGAAGAAATCGTGGAAAAACACGGCGGCAAATTGCTTTCCGGGGTCAGCAGCAAACTAAACTACCTTGTGGTAGGCGAAGACGCTGGTTCGAAACTGGAAAAAGCTAAAAAAATTCCTCAGATACATATAGTCGATGAAGAAGGATTTATCAAAATGACCGGTTATGGGGAACAGTAATAAAGTATCAGTATTGCATCATATGTTTGTTTTATCTTTGTTAAGGAAAAAATATTCATATAAGCAATCCTAATTTAGTAAATTAGAATTCTAAATCAGTCTTATGATTAAAAAAATAGCCGGCGAAGTCTGGAAACCTTTGCAATTTCCGGGATGGAAAGAGCTAAGAAAAAAATACGCTGTGTCCAGCCACGGCAGGGTTGCCAGTTACACTGACGACGTTCTGGAAGACGGTAAACTCCTCAATGGTTCACTGACAACAGGATACCGCAGCCTGAACCTCCACAGGCCAAACAGCAAAGGCACCATTTATATACATCGCGAAGTGGCGAAAATTTTTCAGAAAAAAGGTTCTGCCAAACATAAATTTGTTGTGCATACAAACCACAATAAACTGGATAACCGTGCATCGAACCTTAAATGGGCTACACAGGAAGAAGTGGCAAAGCATCAGCAGAAGTCACCTGCAAAAATTGCTTACAAAGCCGTTCAGGCTTCCCGCACCGTTGGCCTGAAACTCAATGCCACACAGGTTAAATCGATTAAAAAATTACTCGAGGATCCAAAACGCAAACTTACCTATAAGCAATTGGCCGAAAAGTATGGCGTTAGTGAAATGACCTTATACCGTATAAAAAGCGGCGAGAACTGGGGTAGGATTTAATCCCGGCAACTCCCGATTTCCGATCGCGCAAAATGCCCGGTTGTTATATTCGCAGACCCAAGACCAAAGCGAAGAAACTCCAGTCAGTTTGCGCGATTTTTTTATGACCATTTTTAAACTGCAAATATGATTCAGCCTGCTACCATTAAATTCCTGAAAGACCTGAAGAAGAATAACAACAAATCCTGGTTTGATGCAAACAGGCCCAGGTATGAATCTGCTAAAAAAGACTTCGAAACCTTTATTCAACAAATCATTGACAAACTTGCAAAATCAGACGAAACGATACAGGGATTAAAGGCCAAAGACTGCATGTTCCGGATAAACAGAGATGTTCGATTTGCCAAAGACAAGTCGCCCTACAAAACTAATTTTGGGGCTTCCATCAATAAAGGGGGAAAGAAATCCAGTTTGGCCGGATATTATTTTCATCTGGAGCCCGGTGAGTCTTTTATTGGTGGAGGTATTTGGATGCCTCAACCTAAAGATCTTGCACAAGTCAGGCAGGAGATCGATTATAATTTCAAGGAGTTTAAGAAGATTACCGGTTCAGTAAGCTTCAAAAAAGAGTATGGCGATTTGTATGCCGGGGAGGACGCCAAATTGCAACGCGTCCCTAAAGGATATGAAATTGATAATCCTGCTGCGGAATATCTGAAGTTGAAAAGTATGCTGGCTATGAAACCAATTCCTGATAGTGAATTGATTGCAACAAATCTGGTAAAAAAAAGCCTTCAGGCATTTCAGGCACTCCAACCCTTAATTCATTTTATTAACGGCTCTTTTAGTTGATTTCTTTTGATTTTCAGCTTACTTTTATACTCATGCGAAAATTTAATCTTGCCATTTTACAGGTATGTATTATTGTTATTAGTTTATCCTGTAGTAAAAAAAGTCCAAATACTCCAGGTCCGATAACACCCCCAACTCCAGGTCCAGGCATCTCCCAATCCTGGACCTTTGAAGGAACACCAAGCTGGACAGATGAATTTGAAACAAACGGCAGTCCGGATCCTTTGAAGTGGGATTATGAAATCGGTGGAAGCGGATGGGGGAATAATGAATTACAATATTATACCCGAGGTGAAAATGTAAAACAGGAAAATGGTCAATTAGTAATTACTGCCAAAAAAGAAGATTACAACGGAAAAAATTACACATCTACGCGGCTGGTCACCAATAAAAAAGCAGAATGGCTATATGGCCGAATTGAAATAAAAGCTCGCTTACCAAAAGGCCGTGGAACATGGCCTGCATTATGGATGTTCCCATCTGAGAGCTTCTATGGAACCTGGCCCAAGAGTGGTGAGATAGATATAATGGAACATGTGGGCTACGATATGAACAATGTGCATTTCAGTCTCCATACCGAGGTTTTTAATTTCACCATAAAAACCGAAAAAACAAGTACAAAATATACGGAAGCTGTTGCAGACAGCTTTCATGTTTATCGCTTAGACTGGACGCCTTACGGCATTCGGGGATTTATAGACGGAGTGCAGTATTTTGAATTTATGAATAATTACAGTGGCTATAAAACATGGCCATTCGACAGAAAATTTTTCCTGATAATGAATATTGCCGTTGGCGGAAACTGGGGCGGAGCGCAGGGTATTGATAATAATGCTTTCCCTGCTACCATGAATATTGATTACGTCCGGTATTATAAATTCGTTCAATAATTTTGACATTCTTTGCAATACCCTGCGCCTACTCCCTTTGTATAGATTATAACGTGTTGTGCTATTAAAATGACTATTAAAGAGTATTAAATATTCCTATTAAACAATTAGCATGAAGCCCTCCTTCGTTGGACAAAGATTCCACATATGAGTCTATATCAACCAGCATTATTTGGGTTTAAGTAGTAATGGAACCTGAGTTTACATTGGTTTTGGAGAAATTTATAAGAATCATAACTGAAACGATATAAATAAAAAAAACAGAATTCAGGCCACAGAGTGCAACGGAGGAAACAGAGAAATACAGGAAAACCTCTGCGGCTCTCAAATATTTCTCTGTGGTCCTCTGTGGGCTAATATATCTTAGGTTATGTGTATGACCAAATTTAATAGCACAACACGTTAGATTATAATAATCCTTTAGCAGCAAGATACTCTGCAATCTGAACTGCGTTAGTAGCAGCGCCTTTACGCAGGTTATCAGAGACGATCCACATATTCAATGTCTTGGGTTGTGTCTCATCCCTTCTTAACCGGCCAACAAAAACCTCATCGCGTTCATGCGCATCCATGGGCATCGGGTATTGCTGCGTTGCCGGATCATCAACAACCACTACTCCGGGCGCACTACCCAGCAGGCTTCTTACTTCGGCAAGATCAAAATCATTGGCAAATTCAACATTCACACTCTCACTGTGACCACCCATAACGGGAATGCGTACCGTAGTAGCCGTCACTTGTATGGAATCATCGCCCATGATCTTTTTTGTTTCATTGACCATCTTCATTTCTTCCTTGGTATAACCGTTCTCCAGGAATACATCTATCTGCGGGATCACATTCAGGTCGATCGGATATTTATACGCCATCGGATACTCTTCCGTACTGCCGTTTACCGCTTTCCGGCGCTCGCCCATCAACTGGTCAACCGCTTTCTTCCCGGTGCCGGTAACACTTTGGTATGTAGATACAACAATTCTTTTGATGGTATATTTTTTATGCAGCGGATTCAATGCCACCACCATTTGTATCGTTGAACAGTTGGGATTGGCAATGATCTTATCCGCCGGGGTGAGCTCTCCTGCATTGATCTCGGGCACCACCAGCTTTTTAGTTGGATCCATGCGCCAGGCAGATGAATTGTCGATAACAGTTATGCCTGCAGCAGCAAAAAGAGGCGCCTGTTCCAGTGATGTACTTCCACCGGCTGAAAACAGGGCAACATCAGGTTTAGCAGCTATGGCATCCATTACCCCCACAACTTTATAAGGTTTCCCTTTATAGATCACTTCCTTACCTACAGACTTTTCTGATGCCACAGGGATTAGTTCATCAACAGGGAAATTTCTTTCCGCCAGAACAGCTAACATTTTTGTGCCCACCAGTCCGGTGGCGCCAACTACAGCAACTTTCATTTGGTCCTCCTTTAATCTTCTTTTCAGAAGAAGCTTTAATGATTAATAATGGTTTACAAAAAAGCCTCCCGTTTCCGGAAGGCTTTTAACATATTTGGTAACATACAAATATCCTAACCTTCCGCACTCGGAAAATGTTTTTTAATCTGTTTTGTATGTTTTTTGCTCAATTGCATTTCGTGTCCAAAAGTAAAGGGGAAAGTTTTTTCTGCCAAATAAATGTTGAGTTTGCCTTTTTTATGGCCCGCCCCTGCGGGTAAATTGCCTGCATGAAAAAGACATGCTTATTCCTTATTTGCCTCTGCACAAAAGCGATGCTGGCACAAACAGTAAACCGCTATGATGTTGTGATCACAGAAATTTTTGCAGACCCATCACCTTCTGTGGGGCTCCCAAACAGCGAGTACCTTGAACTTACCAACGTTTCCGGACAAAGTATCAATCTCGCTAAATGGAAAATAACAGATGGCAACAGCACCGCCATTATCAACGAAACTTTTGTACTGCAACCAGACAGCCTGGTAATCATATGCCCACGAGCCTTTACTTCTTTGTTCTATTTGTTTGGGTCAAGTATAGGCGTAAGCGCATTTCCTTCCCTGGATAATTCGGGCGACCTGATTATACTGCTCTCGCCGGAAGGCAAAACCATACATGCGGTTTCCTACAAACCAGCCTGGTATAAAAATACATTGAAACAGGAAGGTGGGTGGTCGCTGGAAATGATAGACAACCGGATGCCATGCAGGGAAGATGATAACTGGCAGGCGAGCGTTTCAAACACAGGCGGAACGCCCGGGCAAACCAATAGTATCCGGGCCTCCAACCCGGATACAGAATCGCCTGGGCTGATACGCACCTATGCCATCGACAGCCTGACCATTGCCGTGGTTTTCAATGAAAGCCTTGACAGCTTAATTTCGGCTATACCTGAACGGTATGAGCTTGATGAGGGTATTGGTAAGCCATTATCAGTTGCGGCAAAACCGCCCGCTTTTAATGAAGTGATCCTGCACCTTGCCCGTCCGCTGCTGCCAGCCAGGGTTTACCGGTTGCAGGTGACTGAGGCAACAGACTGCGCCGGGAATATTACCGGGTTGCGGCAGGAAGTTAAAACAGGCATACCACAACCTCCCCGCGAAGGCCAGTTGCGGATCAATGAAATTCTTTTTGATCCGCGGCCAGGTGGCGTTGATTATGTAGAACTGTTCAATCGCGGACCCATGACACTTGACCTGCAGGATATTTACCTGGGCAATAAACAAAATGGCATTTCCGGATCCATAAAAAAATGCAGTGAGAACGCCTTTCTCATATATCCCGGCGATTACCTCGTGCTGACAGAAAATGCAGGTATAGTATCCCGTGAGTATACTGTAAAAAATAAAGAAAATATTATATCGATGGCCGGACTGCCATCCTTTCCGGATGACCAGGGGACCATTGTCTTAATGGATAGCCAGGGAAATGAACTTGATGTTTTCTCTTATCTTGATGATTATCATTTTCCGTTGTTGACAAACAGGCAAGGCGTTTCACTGGAAAGAATAGATCCTGCCGCACCGTCAATGGATCTTGCGAACTGGCATTCTGCCGCCACTGATGCCGGCTATGGCACACCCGGTTATATGAATTCCCAGTTCAGGAAATCGGACCCGGTGGCAGGAGAAATTCACATCAACCCGTTGACATTTTCGCCCGACCAGGACGGTCATGACGATCAGCTCACCATACAATACAAATTTCCTGCGCCCGGATATACCTGTTCAGTAATCATCTTTGATCATGCGGGCAGGCCTGTACGTTACCTGGTTCGCAATAATCTTTGCGGCACAAACGGATTTTTCCGATGGAACGGACTGGATGAAAAAACACGGAACCTGCCAGCAGGAATATATTACCTGGTGGCGGAGATCTTTAACCTGGAAGGCAAACGTAAGATCATTAAACGGGGCGTTGTACTGGCTTATAGGTTATCATAAACAGAACCGGTATTTTGTATAGTGATTATACCGGATCAAACGAGCTGGATATCAAAATTCACCAGGTTTACAAATTGGCGTATGCGGTTGTCGATATCTTCTCTTGAAATTTCTTTCAGCCTTGTGTTACCAAATTTTTCCACGCAGAAAGAAGCCATGGCAGAACCAACGATTACCGCTGTTTTCATATTTTCGAAAGAAATGTCGCGGGTGTGTGCGATATGCCCAATGAATCCGCCGGCGAATGTATCCCCGGCACCGGTTGGATCAAATACGTCTTCCAGGGGTAGTGCAGGTGCAACAAAAACCTGGTCGTCATAAAAAAGCAGGGCGCCATGCTCCCCTTTTTTGATTACGAGGTATTTAGGACCCATCTTCATGATTTCTCGGGCTGCTTTTACCAGGGAATACTGTGCACTCAGTTCTCTTGCTTCACTATCGTTGATCAGCAGAACATCCACTTCCCTGAGTACTTTTTCCAGGTCTTCCATGGCAGTTTCCATCCAGAAATTCATGGTATCCAGCACCACCAGCTTGGGGCGGTTTTTCATTTGACGAATAACGCTGTGCTGAATGGCAGGAACCAGGTTGCCCAGCATCAGGAATTCACTGTCCTGGTAGCTATCCGGTACCACGGGTTTGAAATCGGCCAAAACATTCAATTGTGTATCCAGTGTGTCGCGGGAGTTCATATCCAGGTGATATTTTCCCGCCCAGAAAAAAGATTTCTGATCTTCTTTAATTTGTACACCCTCCAGAATAACACCGCGATCCTTTAGTGCCTGCAATTCTTCTTTAGGGAAATCACCCCCAACAACGGATATCTGGTTAACAGGCCTGGTAAAATTGGAAGCGCTCCAGGCAATGTAGGTTGCAGCGCCGCCCACTATACGGTCACTTTTTCCAAAAGGGGTTTCAATCTGATCAAAAGCCATGGAACCTACAACGATAAGTGACATATATTTTTTTTTAAACTTGGCAAAGGTAAGTGGAAATAGTATTTTTCGCCTGAAAATAAAGAGATGAGAAAAAGCATAATTACCCTTAGTATTTGCCTGTATGCGGGTTTAACCATGGCACAACTTGATTCCGCCAACCTGGTGCCGGGCATACGTTCGGCCGCTGATAGTATGACCACGGCTTTCAAAAACAAAGATTTTATCACTTTTGCTCATTATAATAACAGCCGGCTGCTGGATCTGCTGGGAGGAGAGGCATCCTTTGTTGAATTCATAGAAAAACAAATGTCCATGCTCAAAGATGTACGTTTTAAAGAAATGAAAGCGGGCAGGATCATTCGTGTTCTTTATTATGAAAACACGTATCAATGCATCATAGAACAATATTCTGAACTGGAAATGGAGGGTATTGTGATCAGCGCCATCTCGCACCTTGTTGGACTTTCGGTGGATAATGGAAAGAGCTGGCGATTTGCAGACGGGAATAATGGCACCAAAGATGATTTTAATTCCATAATGCCTGAACTTAGCCCTGCACTCATCATTCCAAAGAAAAAGCAGGAAATGGGTATGACCCTGGCAGACCTGCTTAAAAATTATAAAACAGAATACCTGCCCTGACTGCTTTAGAACTTAAAAAACGCCGGTAACACTACGTAAACCCTTTCCAGTTAAAAAGGAGAATGTTTTCATCATTTTAGATTAGTTTTTGTATATTTATAAGAGATAATTGAGCCATTTCCCTCTTTTTGGCAAGGTATTTGTTACTTTTTATGTTATTAGAACCCGTTTTTACAATCCTCCTTTCCTATCCTGCATCCGCAAAAAAAGTTTTTTCTGCTACCCTAATTAAACATCAACATAATTTCATTTTTATAAGACTTTGGAAAGAACAATTCTTTGTTCTTTCTTTTTTTTACTTTCATGGCCAGATAATTCATGAAATCCTTATTACTGATACGGCATGCTAAAAGCAGCTGGGGTGATTTTTCCCTGCCTGACTTTGACCGCCCGCTAAATGAGCGGGGAAAACACGATGCGCCCATAATGGCTCGCAGACTGCTTAAAAAAGGGGTTAAACTCGATTTATTGGTTTCCAGCCCGGCCAAAAGAGCCAAAAGAACAGCCCAGGTATTTACAGAAGAATTTCAAAAAGATAAAAACAGCATCCTATTTAAGGATGAACTTTACCTGGCGGGACCTGATCAGTTTTATACGGTTATCAGCCAACTGGATGATTCCTTTGACCATGTGGCCATATTCTCCCACAACCCCGGTATCACATCTTTTGCCAATTCACTGGAGGTAGCCGGTATCGATGATATGCCTACCTGTAGTGTATTTGCAATTACTGTTACCACAGACAGTTGGTCAGCGTTTCGGAAAGCCAAAAAAGAGTTCTGGTTTTTTGACTTTCCGAAAAATGTTAATTCAGCTTAAGTAATACTGATTAGTAGCCTGAGCTAATATCCATCCCGCAGGACCGCAGAGAAATACAAAACTATGTGGTTCTCCTTTTCACTCCGCGGCTCTCAGTGGCCTTTTATTGGCATTCTTTTTACACATATTATTTCAGACCACAGAGGAC
>Ga0209254_10005462_pt1 | contig 11694 bp, 8 predicted proteins | sample FrelakmetDIP11DI_FD_187148 | JGI IMG/M metagenome (GOLD analysis project Ga0209254, IMG submission 187148) | Freshwater lake sediment microbial communities from the University of Notre Dame, USA, for methane emissions studies - DIP11 DI (SPAdes)... | ecosystem: Environmental > Aquatic >... | reverse complement strand
AAAAAAGCCTCCCTTTAAAAGAGAAGCTTTTCTGCTGACCGGACGGGTCCGTACATTACTGGTTAAATGATCCTAACTTAAATTCTTTTCAAAAGCGAAAATGTAGAATGTCCGAATAGATACATTTTCCCAAAGAGCATTCAATACTGAAATCTTTGCTTTAAAATTACGGAGGTTTATTCTAAAGGCAATAATCGAGTACTAAAGATATTTCTGTTTATAGCCAGCCGAAGTGTCCTGTTACCCCCTCAATGCTCCAATAATACTTGTGCTGTTTACACCCACTGCACGGGCAGCATCCTTGATAACGTCAAATTTTCGCAATGGCTTACCATCCTTTGAATATTGTATGATTGGTCGTTGCCTTCTTTTTCTCCCTCAGTACCTCACCACCATCTCAAGTCCAGGAATATCCTTCTATGTTTCACTTTTTATATTTACCAATGATAGCTTTTTATATGGATATTTTTTCTTCATTATTTACCCTTTCAGCGGACGTTCTCATAAAGGAATATTAAATATTTCCCTAAAGGCGTTTTGCATTTTTGAAATTTCATCATTGGATAGTTCTTCAAATTGGTTTCTTCTCCGGTTGGGAAACATACCCTTATTCTGATGTATGATTTTTATGATAAGATCTATTTTTTTGTCAGGCATATCTACAATATTTCTGATTGCTGATTTTACTTCGTCGTAATTCATCAGGAATTCCATTTCCCGGTAAATGTCTTCTTCGATAGTCCCTTTAATAGTTCTACCCAAATAAACTGACTGGATAGTTAAATCCTGATATCGTAAATAACCTTCAACTTCTGCAGGATTGTTTACCATCATTTTCTGTTCTTCATCCATTTCATAACGCACTCTTATTAACAGAGGCTTCGAATAACTTTCAAGTGCCGTATCATATTCTTTGATGTGATTCACCATGTGTGCGGAGACAGGAATGATCATTCCTTTTGGAACAACACCACATCTTGTTAACATATCATGAATCAAAAAACGATGCAATCTACCGTTGCCATCTTCAAAAGGATGAATAAATACAAATGCAAACGCCGCAACTGTTGCCCGTATCACTGCTGGCGATTCTTCCATTTTTTCAACAGAGGTGAGTAAGCCATTCATCAATGAATTGACGAACTGCGGTGGCGGGCAGACATAATGAACGATCTGTTTATAATTGAGCGTAGTTTGTCCAATATAATTTTGAAAATGGCGGAAGCCGGCCGCTGCATAGCGAGGATCTACAATCTCATTTTGTAAAGTGGTGAGCTGGGCCTCGCTTAATAATTCTCTCAGAGGCTGCTCTCCTGCTTTCTCCAGAAGCCGGACGAAGCGACCAACATGCTCAGGTGTTGGTTTTTCTTTTTCTATCTGGTAAGAAGATCTTGTTTCTTTTGTGTAGAGATAATTTACCGCCCTATGAAAAATATCCGGAGGAAAGGAATGCGCTACTTTCTCAACTAACTTTTTAAAATCTTCTTTGAGAATATTTTGCAGGTGTATTGTTTTTCTTATCACCGGGCAAAAATCCGGGGTGCCGGGAAGATTATCATTTATGAGCCAGCGCCGGTTTTTTATAATTTTACCGGTAACATATTTTTCTTCATCGATCAGGTTGATATAGTTTGTTTTGGGTTGGTTAGGTACTGGAATTTCAATCCCGGTAAGGAATTCATACAAGAAACCAATTCTTCTATGATATGCTGCTTTTGGTTTTTTATTGATACTCTCTGTGATTTCTTCCAAATTCATCCGAGTGAAAACGGTCTTTAAAAAATCCAGGTTGAGATCATCGTATTTCAAGGCAAACTCAACATGGTCTAGTGGATTAATCCCCGGGATATAATGTGGAGGATAAGTTTCGGTGACATTGCCATTCTCATCTATTTCTTTCCTAAGGCGGGTTCCTACTGAAGAGGTATGAGTTAAGTGGTATTCCCCTAATTTAAAATGATCTTTTAACCAGGCATATCCAAGGGGATTTTCAGGCATTTTGAGACTCAGTTTTTGTAATAAAAATTATACTTCTGCAATAAAATTAATTCATTTATAAGTTTTTGCAATAATTTTTATACCCCTTAAAAAGGAAATTAACAATAATTCTTATCCCTCTGAAATAAAAATGATAAAATCAGCCTTTTTAGCAATAAATTTCTTCCTAAACCTCTAGCGATTCCATGAGGAAGTTACGAAGTATGATTTGAGCACCGAAAACAACAGAACGCCGGCAGGCTGCAAGCTGAAATATAGGCTGATTGGCTTTTCCCGATCAATGGCCATATAATTACCTTATTCTTTTGTAAGAAATTTTCCAGTTTATGTTTGATAAGATTACTTTTTGTAGCGTGAAGTGTTTCAAGCCATTTTAAATTACAGGAATAACCCTAATGCATCTCTGCATACTTTGGGTTATAAGTGGCCGATTGATAGAATAAAAGTTTTCAGGCCGTTCCGCGGCTAATAAAAAGATGATGATTTAGACTTACGGGATACCATTTTTTGAAAAAGCAAAAAAACTGTTGAAAAACTTTTCAAAAAAAGAAGAAAAACGAAGAAATTCAAAGGGTAGTAAAGTAAAGGCCCTTTAGAAATAAAGATTCTAAAGGGTCTTAAATGAAGTCGAAGTGAACTTGCGGACCGGACGGGACTCGAACCCGCGACCTCCGCCGTGACAGGGCGGCATTCTAACCAACTGAACTACCGATCCAATATTTTTAAAAAAAATCCTGAGTAATCCACTTAATCCATCCCGCCAATCCATCCAATCCCCAAGAATCCTGTTTCAGGGTCGCAAAGATAGGCGTTTTTAATTTTCAGCCAACAAAATTGTTCAAATTTTCCTCAACCCTTACCTTTACATCAACCGAACCTCAACCCGGCACTAATTTACCGCTTATGCCTGAACTTAGTAACCGTCAGTTCCTGGACTTTGAAGTCCCCATTAAGGACCTGTACGAACAAATTGAACAACTGAAAATCACCTCCGAGAAAAATAAACTCGATCTCTCCGATTCCATCAAACAACTGGAAGAAAAGATCGTGGAAAAAAAACGGGAAATCACCGCTAACCTTTCGAGCTGGCAAAAGGTCCAGTTGAGCAGGCACCCGGACAGGCCCTATACGCTGGCCTATATCAACCGGATCTGTGAGAATTTTGTGGAGCTCCATGGCGACCGCAACTTTAAAGACGATAAAGCCATTGTAGGTGGTTTCGGCCAGATCAACGGCGAAACCGTCATGATCCTGGGACAGCAGAAAGGTATCAATACCAAAATGCGGCAGCTGCGGAATTTCGGTATGGCTAACCCGGAAGGGTACCGCAAGGCACTCCGTCTGATGAAACTGGCGGAGAAATTTAATAAACCTGTCATTACCCTGGTGGATACACCGGGCGCTTACCCGGGCATTGAAGCCGAAGAACGCGGACAAGGGGAGGCCATCGCCCGGAACATCTTTGAAATGATGCGCCTGAAAGTGCCGGTCATCTGTGTGATCATAGGTGAAGGCGCCAGCGGCGGAGCCATGGGCATCGGCGTGGGCGATAGAGTTTTCATGATGGAAAATACCTGGTACACCGTTATCTCGCCTGAAAGTTGCAGTTCCATCCTCTGGCGCAGTTGGGATATGAAGGAAAAGGCCGCTGAAGAACTGAAACTCACTCCCGATCATATGCTGAAATTTGGACTGGTTGATGGCATCATCCCTGAACCACTGGGCGGATCGCACTGGGATTACAACGAAGCTGCAGCTATATTAAAAGAATACCTCATACCGGTACTGCAGGAACTGAAAAAAATAGACCCGATCGACCGCATTGACCAGCGGGTGGATAAATTCAGCCGAATGGGATTCTGGGAAGAAAAAGCCGTATAATTAATTTTCATCTAAAGCATCACTTCTTCATGACAAAACAAACTTTCACCGGCACCGGTGTGGCTATTGTTACCCCTTTTCAACAAAACGGGGATATAGATTTTCCGGCATTGAAAAAGCTGGTTCAGTACCTGACCGATGGCGGGGTGGAATACCTGGTTGTACTGGGTACCACCGGGGAAAGTGCAACCCTCAATAAAGAAGAAAAGCAGTCGATATTTTCCTATGTTTCCGAAGTGAATGCCGGGAAACTACCCCTGGTGGCAGGCATCGGCGGAAATGATACCAAAGAGACCATTAAATCATTCAGCAGTTTCAATCTGGAAGGGTATGATGCGATCCTTTCTGTAAGTCCATATTATAATAAGCCCAGCCAGGAAGGTTTGTACCAGCACTATAAGGCTTTGAGTGAATCGAGCCCACTTTCCCTGATCATGTATAATGTTCCGGGCAGAACCGGCATGAATGTATCTGCTGAAACAACCATCCGCATAGCCGAAGATTGCAGGAACATCATTGCCACCAAAGAAGCTTCCGGAAACTTCGACCAGATCATGCAGATCATTAAATACAAGCCAAAGGATTTTGGTATGATCAGCGGTGATGATGGCATCACACTGCCCATGATAGCACTGGGCGGACAAGGCGTGATCTCTGTTGTGGCCAATGCCTACCCGGCCATCTTTTCAAAAATGGTAAGGCTTTGCCTGGCCGGAGATTATGCTTCGGCACGACCCATGCACTATATGCTCACGGATATCATCCATACTTTATTTGCCGAAGGCAGCCCGAGTGGCGTGAAAGCTTACCTGAGTGAAATGGGTATCTGTGATAATTACTTCAGGTTGCCTGTGGTTCCGGTGAGTGATAAAATGATGGACAGGATCAAGGCGTTGAAGGCAGCTATTTCTTGAAAGGCGCCAGTAGCCAGTCGGCAGTCACCAGTCTCCAGTAGCCTGAAGGCAAATATCTCAGACTACAGAAATTTCTCAGGATGCAAGAGCATATAACCAAGTAATCGACCGATTTCAACGTTACGTTCATGAAGCTTGTTTATACTTGCGGTTGATATGTATTTATTTGCTGCCGCAAAATCAAGCCAGACTGAGGTTTCACTGTTCTCGGCATCTGAATCTGTTAGTTTAAGTGAAAAGTGTGCAGGGCATCGCCTTTTTCTATAAGCTTCAGCAAAATTCGCATAAACAGACCTTGACGATCTACTGATTTGACTTGTTAAACTATATAGCTCTTCTCTTGGAAATGCTGAGGAAAGTGAGAATATTTCATTGGCCTGTTCAAAAGCAAGTTGGAATACTTTGAGTTCTTTGAATTTGTTTATCATCACTCAAATTTCCACTTCAATTAGAATATTAATGAGTGTAAAACCTCAGGTATTTTAGGATTTTTCTGCTGTATTTATGTTGTTGAGGATAGTAATTGATAATGGATACAATTGTACCTGCGATGGGCTGTTTTTGGCTACTGGTGACTGCCGACTGCCGACTGGTGACTCTCTCTCATGCCAAATAAGTCACTCCTTCCTTACACGCTTCCACATTCGGGAAAACCGCCGCTGCCTCTTCCCGAAAAACATCCAGCGCTTCATATTTACTGCTGAAATGTCCGAGCAATAATTTCTTTACATTGCTCTGTAAAGCCAGTGTGGCAGCCTGTTTCGCCGTAGAGTGAAAACGCTCGATGGCTTTTTCGCGCTGGTCATCAAGATAGGTGGCTTCATGATAAATCAGGTTTGCACCGGCAATGATTTTTATCAGTGATTCATCGTATTTCGTATCCGCACAGTATGCATAAGACAAAGCATCAGGTGCCGGTTTGGTCACCTCTTCATTTAATATCCGCTGGCCGTCTTTTTTTATATAATCTTCACCGTCCTTCAATTTCGAAAAAAACTCAGGCGGTATACCAGCCTGGTATGCCTTCACGGGATCAACCTTGCGCAGCTTCACTTTTTCGCGGAAAAGGAAACCCCAGCAGGGTATACGGTGCTGTACCTTGAAAGAGGAAACGGTGAGTTTTTTTTCATCCAGAATAAGTTCGTTCTCGCCCAACGGGTGAAAATGTAAGGGAAATGAAAGTTTTGTGTCCGCTGCTTTGAACTGCATATCCAGGATATCCCTGAGCATGGGTGGCCCAAAAAGATGCAGCGCTTCCGTGCGGTTGGTGAGGCTGTAGCTGTTCAGCAATCCTACCAGTCCAAAATAATGGTCGCCATGCAGGTGCGAAATAAAGATGTGGTTGATCCTGCTGCGCCGGATCTTATACCGGTTCATCTGTATCTGTGTACCCTCGCCGCAATCTACCAGCAACAATTGCTCGCCATTGGTCACCAACTGTGAGGTCGGGTGCCTGTCGTGCATGGGCAGCGCAGAATTATTTCCAAGTATGGTTACGGCGAGCATGATTTGAGGTGCGAGGTTCGAGGTGCGAAGTACGAATTCATAAAATGGTCATTATTTAAAGTTACCTATATTGATTTATAGACTCGAAGATCTTGCATTGGCTGTACACTTCGCACCTCTCACCTCCCACCTCGCACCTCGTACTTCGCACCTCGCACCTCGCACCTCGCACCTCGCACCTCTAACCTCGCACCTCGCACTTCGCACCTCGTACCTCGCACCTCGTACCTCTAACCTCCCACCTAATCCATTAATTCTCTCTCTATCTCCTCCATCTGTATAATATCCCAGGCTTCACTTTCCGTTGGCGTTACATTCAGCATCTCCAGCACTTCGGCCTTGTCGAGCCAGTCTTCCAATTCCTTTTCCAGGCAGCATATTACCAAGGACTGACCCAATTCGTAGGAATGATGTTGTTCATTCAGCATGATTGAAGCCATTTCCGCATCCATGGTCCTGACCCCTTTCAGGTTCAGCACAATGTTTTTAACTTCTTTTTGACGGCATTCATCCAACAAATGCTTCACATCTCCTGTCATATTAGCAGTCAATTCCGTTTCAAGGATGTTTATGACATGGAATTTCTCCTTGGTATCAATTTTGACATTCATTCGTATAATGTTTTTCTGCTGCTGATATAGTAAACGGCCTTTTTGTTAAAGGATTGCTTAAAACAGGCAGGTTGGCAAAGATAGTTTTACCCGCCGACCGACTATGCATAACTAATTGAAGCCGACCGCACAATAAAAGGTTTACGGTGCAGTTCTATCAACAGAAGTCAAAATTATTCGTTATTATTGTATTGACTCAAAAAAATAAATCATACCTCTAATGGACAACAACTTTTCGGCCCAGGTTAAGGAGATCATATCTTTTAGCAGGGAGGAAGCGCTGAGGTTAGGAAATGATTTTATCGGCACCGAGCACCTGTTGCTTGGCGTGATAAGGGAAGGGGAGAACACGGCCGTTAAAATCCTGAAAAACCTTAATGTTGACTTGTACGAACTCCGCAAGGAAGTCGAGCTGGCAGTAAAAGATAAGACAGGGAAAAATATAGCAAATATCAACAGCCTTCCGCTCACGCGACAGGCAGAGAAAGTAATACGTGTAACCGTACTCGAAGCCAAAGCGCTGAAGAGCCCAACGGTGGAAACGGAACACCTGATGTTATCTATCCTCAAGAACAAAGAAAACATTGCAACACAAATCCTAAATCAATTTGATGTGGACTACGATCTTTTCCGCAACGAACTGGGACTGGTGAAGAGCAACGATGTTCGAAGCGAATACACCGACGATCCCGATGATGAATTTGATGAAGAAAAGAAAAGCTACCAGCAACGCTCTAAACAGCAGGCTGGCGCACAGGCAAAAAGCAAAACACCTGTGCTTGATAATTTCGGACGAGATATTACCCGTCTCGCTGAAATGGGTTCCCTTGATCCGATCGTAGGCCGGGAAGAAGAGATCGAAAGGGTTTCACAGATCCTTTCACGCCGGAAGAAAAATAATCCGATACTGATTGGCGAACCGGGTGTGGGTAAAACCGCCATCGTGGAAGGCCTGGCACTGCGCATTGTGCAGCGCAAGGTATCCCGTGTGCTGTTTGATAAAAGAGTGGTTTCCCTCGACCTCGCTGCATTGGTGGCAGGTACAAAATACCGCGGACAGTTTGAAGAACGCATGAAAGCGATCATGAATGAACTGGAAAAAAACCGCGATGTGATTCTTTTCATCGATGAGATCCATACCATCGTGGGTGCTGGTGGCGCCAGTGGTTCACTGGATGCGTCCAATATTTTTAAACCGGCCCTGGCCCGCGGTGAACTCCAATGTATCGGCGCTTCCACACTGGATGAATACCGCATGTATATTGAGAAAGACGGTGCGCTTGACCGCAGGTTCCAGAAAGTTATGGTCGATCCGCCAAGTGTGGACGAGACCATCATGATCCTGAACAACATCAAATCGAAATACGAAGATTATCATAACGTAACCTATACGGATGATGCCATTGATGCCTGTGTAAAACTCAGCGACCGCTATATTACCGATCGTTTGCTGCCAGACAAGGCCATTGATGTAATGGATGAAGTAGGCGCACGTGTTCACCTGAAAAATATCAACGTTCCTGAAGAGATACTCGAACTGGAAAAAAAGATCGAAGATATCAAGCAGGAAAAAAACAAGGTAGTGAAGAGCCAGCGCTTTGAAGAAGCAGCTTCCCTGCGCGACAATGAAAAGAGGTTGCAGGAAGAACTGGAGAGCGCCAAGAATAAATGGGAAGAAGAAAGCAAACATAAACGGTACCCGATCTCCGAAGAAGCTATTGCAGAAGTGGTGAGCATGATGACCGGTATCCCCGTTAAGCGGATGGTACAGGCTGAAACGGAGAAGCTCCGCAATATGGCAACGGATATGAAAGCCATGGTGGTTGGACAGGAAGAAGCCATTTCAAAAGTGGTTAAAGCCATACAGCGTAACAGGGTAGGGTTGAAAGATCCCAAGAAGCCTATTGGTACATTCATTTTCCTCGGTCCAACGGGTGTGGGTAAAACAGAATTAGCGCGTGCGCTTTCCCGTTATATGTTTGATTCTGAAGATTCGCTCATTCGCATTGACATGAGTGAATACATGGAGAAGTTTACCGTAAGCCGTTTGATCGGCGCTCCTCCCGGCTATGTAGGTTATGAAGAAGGCGGCCAACTAACGGAAAGGGTCAGGCGTAAACCATACAGCGTGATCCTGCTGGATGAGATCGAAAAAGCGCATCCGGATATTTACAATATCCTGCTGCAGGTGCTGGACGACGGTCAGCTGACTGATGGACTCGGCCGCAAGGTTGATTTCAAGAACACACTGATCATCATGACTTCCAACATTGGTGTGCGCCAGTTGAAAGATTTCGGCGAAGGGGTTGGTTTTGCCACCAGTTCCAGGGTATCCAATGCGGAAGAAAACAGCAAAGCGGTTATTGAAAAAGCGCTGAAGCGTACCTTCTCCCCCGAATTCCTGAACAGGGTGGATGACGTGATCATCTTTAATTCACTCGATCGCCACCATATCTTCGAGATCATCGATATACTGATGAAGGGTGTAATGAAGCGGCTTACCAATCTCGGTTTCTCACTGGAACTGACTGAAGATGCCAAAAACTTCATTGCCGATAAAGGATACGATCAGGCATTCGGTGCCAGGCCACTGCACAGGGCCATCCAAAAATACCTGGAAGATCCGCTGGCTGAAGAGATCCTTAGCATGAACATCAAGCCCGGCGATATCATGATTGCTGATCTTGATAAAGAAAAAGAGAAGATACATTTCACACTCAAAGAAGACACTACGACGAAAGAGAAATCAGAAGCTTAAAAAAATAGTCTGGAGTCTTTAGTTTTTAGTCAGGAGTCAAAATACAAAAGCCAGTAGCAATCATAGCTACTGGCTTTTCCTTTGCGCGCTTATTTCTCCTTTGTTTACAAATTGTAGTTGAGGTTTTTTAATGAGCCATGGTTCGTGTCCTCACGAACCATCATCGAAAAAAAATCGTTTTCCGGTTCGTGAGGACACGAACCGGCGCTTCCGGTGAATCAAGATGCTAGCCTCGAATCTTAGCGGTTAACAGTTCCGCCACTATGGTTTCGCCTTTTCTCAGCATAAGTGTATCACCTGCAACAATAAAATTATCCGTTTCTGTTAACGCAGCAGAAAAGGCAGATTCCACTTTCATGATCTCCGGCTCACAGGCCATCATTGTACTTCCCATCGGTCCAAATTTTAAGGAACTGCCTTCCTGTTTATATCCGCCGAAAAGGTTATTGCAGCCACCGGAACCAAAGGCCCGTTTTTCTATTGGATCAAATTGAAGGAAGGCATCTTTATGTAATGGCGGCATTTCCATTCCCGGCAATTTCATCAATTTCCAACGCGTATTGGTTAAAGGGACATCCGCTACATTTTGAGTTGAACTACTCATGGTCTTTTTGCTACAGCTAATGGTAAAGGATGACAGTAAAATCAGCAGGGGAATTACTTTTTTCATTTTGTTTGTTTTTTTAATGATTCTGCTGCTGAACGAATTACATGAATTTAATCATTATTGGTTATTGGTTAAACTTCTTTAGGTATTAGCGGTATGATTTATGCAATAGAACAGCAAGAATATCAAAGGAATAGCTAATTTCAGTCCCAAAATAGACAAGAAGAAGGACAGGCTGTTTCGCAACTGCCTCTATCCGCTTACCGATTTATGCAAACCCAAATAGGATCTGATATCAGCCTGGCCATTGAATACCTGAAACTGGGAGATGTTGTGGCCATACCAACCGAAACCGTTTACGGACTGGCAGGCAATGCGCTTGATGAAGAAGCCGTACTTAAGATCTATGAGGCCAAACAACGGCCACGTTTCAATCCATTGATCCTGCATGTATCCTCTTTCGATCAGTTTTCACTGTATGCTTCAGACATCCCGGAAAGTTGCCGAATGCTGGCAGCAAAATTTTCACCCGGTCCGTTGACTTACCTGCTCCCCAAACAAGATAGCGTTCCGGACCTCGTAACTGCCGGAAGTGAAAAAGTGGCGATCAGGATCCCTGCACACCCGGTGACCTTGCAACTTTTGCAGCAACTTGATTTCCCGCTTGCCGCACCCAGTGCCAATCCATTCGGTTATGTCAGCCCGGTTACAGCACAGCATGTTTTTGATGGCTTACAGGGACGCATACCCTATATCCTGGACGGAGGGCCTTGTGCCGTGGGGCTGGAATCAACCATCATTGGCTTTGAAAATAATGAGATCATCCTGTACCGTCACGGTGCCATCCCGCAGGAATCCATTGAAGAAGTAACGGGGATGCCTGTACGACAAATGAGCCATACTGTCCAGATCGATACACCGGGGCAATTAAAAAGCCACTATGCGCCCCGCATTCCTTTATGGTTGGGTGATGTTGACAGCCTGATGCAGGTGCACCACGGGAAAAAAATAGCCGTTATTTCGTTTGCTAAAAGATATGTATACCCGGAACCTGCCTTCCAGTTTATTTTATCACCTTCGGCAGATTTTCATGAAGCGGCACGCAACCTCTTTAAAGTACTCCGTCAGATAGATACCCTGGATGCCGATATAATCCTGGCGGAACGATTTCCCGAAGCAGGTTTGGGAAGGGCTATTAACGACAGGCTGCAAAGGGCGCAGGCGGTGTTTAAAAATAGTTGATAGTTGTTGGTTGGTAGTTGTTAGACTTAGCAATCTTAGCTTCCTTGCAGTTAAAATATTTCCAACTCACCCCCGTCCCCTCTCTTGGAAGATAGGGGTGCCCAGCATAGCAACTCCTCTGCGAATCTCTGCGTCCTCTTTTCTCTGCGATTACTGTATTTTGCCTTTCACTTCCTT
>Ga0209254_10005461_pt1 | contig 11694 bp, 15 predicted proteins | sample FrelakmetDIP11DI_FD_187148 | JGI IMG/M metagenome (GOLD analysis project Ga0209254, IMG submission 187148) | Freshwater lake sediment microbial communities from the University of Notre Dame, USA, for methane emissions studies - DIP11 DI (SPAdes)... | ecosystem: Environmental > Aquatic >... | reverse complement strand
ATTCATGATAATAAAGATTATAACAGTATAACATTTTTAGCGGGGGCCAAAACTCCGAGGGATTGTATTTTTAAAGATGAAGCAACAGATTGGCGGAAATATGATAATGTGCAATTCATTCGCGCGGTAGATCAAGTTCCCGAAGGAGAGAAGTGGGACGAGAATGTTTGTCTTGTAACAAAGCTTCTTGAAAAGATCGAAATGAAACCAAATGGCAACCCTGCAATTGTTTGTGGTCCGCCTGTAATGATGAAATTCGGCACAATGGATCTTTTAAAGTACGGCTACAAGGAAGAGAATATTTATCTCTCAATGGAAAAGAAAATGTATTGCGGATTTGGTCAATGCCGTCATTGTGTGATGGGCAAATATTATGCATGTAAAGATGGTCCTGTGTTCACCTACGATCAGATAAAAAATGAGGAGGCAATTTGGGAATGAAAAGATTATTTATAGACATACCGGCAATCTTAGAGTCCGGAATAACTGCCGATTCCATAAAATGCGAATACATGTTTCACCGAAAAAACAACGGGCAGTTTTCACTTCTTGAAGTTGTTGAGTTCTCGGCTTACTGCAGGCAATGTAAAGAAGCATTTTGTGTTGATGCTTGTCCCAAAGAAGCTCTTGAACATCAGGAAAGCGGATTGATAAAAAGATATAACATGCGCTGTGTCGGTTGCAAAAGCTGCATACTCGCTTGTCCCTTTGGAACAATTTTTCCCGAAGTAATTAATTATGTTACTTCTAAATGCGACTACTGCTTGAATCAGCTAGAAGATAATCCTGATTATCAACCAGCATGTGTGAAAACTTCACCGGAGAATGCATTTGTTATGAAAGAGATTGAAAAAGAAGATTCGGCTAAGCACATATTTTTTGTGGGAGAACATCTTGCCGTCAGAACTCCAAGCTGGCTGAATAAGGAGGGAAGAGTATGAAACCCGAATTATTATTCTATCTTCTAGTTTTTCCCGGATTCTTATTTACCGCTATACTTGGGCTGACAGTTGGCTGGATTGACAGAAAAGTATCCGCCAGATTTCAATACAGAGTTGGACCGCCATTCCTTCAAAACTTTAACGATTTTTTTAAGCTGCTTGGAAAAGAAACTTTAATAGTAAAAGAAGGAGCCGCATCAATTTTTATTGCCGCTCCTTTTATTGCTTTTGCTATGCTTGTACTTGTTTCCGCAATCATCGGAACAGCGCTTTTCTTTGGAATTAGCTTTGGCGGGGATATTATCGTTGTGATGTATTTGCTTATGTTATTTTCAGTAATGGTGATTCTCGGTGGTTCAGCATCGGGCAACGTTTATTCAAGTCTTGGTGCAGGAAGAGAAATCAAGCTTTTGTTAGCAGACGAGCTTGTGTTCATTCTGGTTCTGCTTATTCCAATCATTAAATCCGGTTACCAATTAGATCTTCAAAAGATAATCGCATATCAGGAAGCTAATGGAATGATGGTAAGCTCAGTTTCAGGGATCATAGGATTTATCTTTGCGCTTTTGTGCATCCAGGCAAAAATGACACTCCCGCCGTTCCACATTCCCGAAGCAGAAACAGAAATTGTTGAGGGACCATTTATCGAGTACAGTGGCCCGCCATTGGGATTTTGGAAGCTGAATCACTTTATGATGTTCGTTGTATTCCCGTTCATGCTTATACTTTTGTTTTGGGGCGGATTTAACTTTGAAGGAATTGGAATTCTGTGGAGCGTGCTAAAATATTTATTGATAGTCGTACTGATGATTATTATAAAAAACACTAATCCTCGGATTAGAATAGATACGGCGCTTAATTTTTTCTGGAAATACGCAACACCGATTTCATTAATTGCAGTAATTCTGTCGGTGTTTGGTTTTTAAGACAATGTAAAAGAATTTAAATCTTTAATCATTTAGGATTTATATGGGCTGGTACAATAAACGATTAGCAAAATCAATATGGGTATTTCATGTGAGTGTATCGCCGTGCAACAATTGCGATATTGAAATACTCGATCTGCTTACACCAAAATATGATATTGAAAGATTCGGAATAAAGCTTGTTGGCTCTATCCGGCATGCCGACGTGCTTTTGGTAAGCGGAGTAATTAACCAGAAGGTAGCGCCAAAGCTAAAGCAGATTTATTCACAGGCAGCGCGACCGATATTTGTGGTTGGAGTTGGTACTTGTCCTGCTTCAGGGTGCTGCTTTAAAGACAGTTATAATGTGGTCAAAAAGCGGGATGATATAATTCCGTTCGATTTGATAATACCCGGCTGTCCGCCAAAACCCGAAGCAATGATTGAAGGTGTTGCAAAACTCATGGGGGTGCTTAATGCATAACTACGAAGAATTTTTATCGCTGATGGACAATAAAATCATCAGAAAAACTTTGAAGCATAAGCGGCTTTATTTTGAAGTTGATAATAAAGACATATTGGAAGTTGCCGAGCATCTTTTCAAAAAAATGGGCTGCAGATTATCAACCGCAACTGCTCAAGAATCTTACAGAGGCCTTGACGTAGCTTATCACTTCTCTTTAGACAAGACAGGAGATTATTATTGTCCTCGAGTTATTATGACCGACAAACAAAATCCAAGAATGAATTCCATCACGCCAATTATTAAAGGTGCCGAATGGATAGAAAGAGAAATGGCAGAAATGTTTGGAATTGTATTCGAAGGGCATCCGAATCTTGAACCGCTTTTAACCGGCAATCATCCTGAAAATCTAACGCAGCCACTGAGGCATAGGAGGAAAAATGGATAAAAATGTAATACCTGTTGGTCCATTTCACCCGCTTCTTGAGGAAGCCGAATACTTTACCCTTCAGGTTGATGGTGAAACAGTAGTTGATATTGACCTTGAAATTGGCTGGATGCATCGCGGGCATGAGTTTATTTCCGAAACAAAAACTTTCACTCAATCAATTTACTTGGTGGAAAGAATTTGCGGAATTTGCTCTACTTCTCATCCAATCGCTTGTGTTCATGCCATTGAAGATATTGACAATCTTGAAATACCATTGCGTGCAAAATACATTCGGACCTTAGTAGGTGAACTCGAGAGAATTCACAGCCATTTGCTCTGGATTGGTTTGGCAGGACATTTTATCGGTTACGATACCGTTTGGATGTGGGCATGGAAATATCGAGAACCGATTCTTCAAATGTTTGAAATAATTTCAGGAAATAGAAATCATTACGGTATGATGAGGGTCGGCGGTGTAGCAAAAGATGTTGATCCGGCAAAAGTAAAATCCTTGCTTGATATTCTTGATGAGGTTCAGAAGAAATTGGAGATGTTAGCTAAAGCAGCAAAAGATGATCCTGTCCTAAAGTCAAGATTAAAAGGTGTTGGAGTTCTTTCAAAGCAAGCAGCTATTGACTATTGTGCTGTTGGTCCAACCTCGCGTGCATCGGGTGTGCCGGCAGATGTACGCAAAGATGAACCTACAGATGCATATGGACTTGTTGACTTCGATGTTATTGTTACTCAAAACGGTGATGTTTATGATAAGCTTGTCCTGCGAATTCTCGAAACATTTGAATCAATTAAAATTTGTAAGCAATGCCTTGAAAAAATTGCAACAATAAATGGTCCTATTCTGAATAATGTAAAAGAGATTTCTCCCGGCGAAGGTATTGGAAGGTATGAAGCACCCCGCGGTGAAGTATTTCACTATATACATTCGGACGGAACAAATAGACCGATCAGGCACAAAGTGCGCGCTCCAAGCTATGTGAACATTCCTACATTCAAAGCATCATGCAAAGGTATTCCTGTAGCAGATGCACTCATTACACTTGCGGCAGTTGATCCTTGCTACTGCTGCACTGAACGCTCAATGAAAATTGTAGATAAAAATCTTGATCCATTTAAGGTTGATCTCATGAAGCTATCCCGCGAAAAAACCGATGAAATGAGGAGGGAAATGAAATGCTAATTTTAAATGAACTTCTTCTCCTAATAATTGTACCGTTTGCTGCGGCTGTGCTGAATTTATTCCTTCCGGCATCGCTTAGAAAAATTTTAACTTTTCTTAGTCTGATCATAACATCAATCTTAATTTATATGCTTTATAGAATGATGCCGCAAACATTTTCGATGTTTGATCAGACAATTCTTTCTGCGGATCAGATGAGCTTATTTGTATTAACTTTCATTCAGCTGCTCAGCATAATCACACTAATTTTTTCGTTATTCGGGCTAGAAAAAGATTCCGAGAGAAGATTTTTCTTCCTTTACCCGCTTACTGTTTCTTTCTGTAATGCTGTGATTGTGAGTGAGCACGCTCTTAGCTTTTTAATTTTCTGGGGATTGAGCGGATTAACGCTTTATTTGTTCGGGACAATGGGAAAAACTTTAGATGCTCCTCAGGCGGCAAAGAAAACATTTATCATCATTGGAGGAAGCGACGCATTCTTACTGATGGCGCTAATAATTATGTGGGTAATTTCGCCCGCAACGGGCTGGTCATTGAACAATCCGAAAATTCCACTACAGGGAGAAATGGCGCACATCGCTTTTATCTTTTTATTGATCGCTGCGTTTGCCAAAGCCGGTGGATTTCCATTTCACACATGGGTTCCGGATTTCAGCCAAAACTCTCCGGTTGAAAGTGCAGCACTTCTTCCTGCCTCATTAGACAAACTTCTCGGAATCTATTTGCTGACAAGAATGTTAACATCTTTGTTTATTGTGTATCCTCTTATCCATATGATATTAATTACAATTGGTGCGCTAACTGTAATAACCGCAGTTATGATGGCAATGATTCAGCATAATGGAAGAAGATTGCTTGGTTATCATGCCGTCAGTCAAGTTGGTTATATGATTATGGGAGTTGGAAGCGGGAGTGTTTTGGCTTTCGCCGGCGGACTTTTTCATATGATTAATAATACGATATATAAATCAAATTTATTTTTATCGCTTGGCTCGGTTGAAAAGAAAACGGGAACCAATGAATTGGATTATCTTGGCGGACTCGGGAAGAGGATGCCGATTACTTTTCTAATGGCTTTGATTGGAGCACTTTCAATTTCAGGAATTCCACCATTCAATGGCTTCTTTTCTAAATGGATGATTTACCAAGGATTGATTGAAATGACCTCGACACTTAGCAAGGGATACCAAATATGGATGCTTGCTTGTATTATCCTTGCCGTTTTTGGAAGCGCTCTTACACTTGCCAGCTTTATGAAGTTTATTCATGCCATATTTCTTGGAAAGCGACCAGAGATATATAATAATATTTCTGAGGCACCCGCAAATCAGTGGCTTGCAACCGGAACACTCTCCTTATTGTGTGTGCTGTTTGGAATTTTTGCGATATTAATTCCACTTCAGCAGTTTATATATCCCGTTCTAGCCTCGTTAGATTTTTCGCAGCCAATTTATACAGGATTATATGACCCGATTCTTATTGTAATTCTTTTTGCCGTTGCGTTCTTACTGGGGATTTTAGTCTATGGATTAACAGCAAAAGTAAGATATGACGAGGTATACGTTGGAGGAATGCCTGCTTTAGAAAAATTCAGAATATCCGGAATTGGATTCTACAACGAGGTTAGAAATTTTACTTTGCTGAAAAATATTTACAACGCAGCAGAAAAAAAATACTTTGATCTGTATGAGCTTGGAAAAGAATTCACCTTTGCTTTCTCAGGATTATTTCAAAAAGCTCACCCCGGTCAGCTTCAACTTTATATGCTTTATTTATTAATTGGTCTTTTAATAATGATTCTTTTGGTTTAGAAATTTTTGGAGGTTTAAATGCCTATAGAACTCTGGTTGGTTTTTATATTAAGTTTTATGATAATCGCTTCGATAGTGGCGTTAGAAATGGAGGATATACTTTCTTCAATTGTTTCTGTTGGCGTTGTTGGATTAGGTGTTTCAATTTCGTTTCTCTTTCTTCAAGCACCTGACCTTGCAATAGTACAATTTCTCTTTGAAATATTTGCTTTGATTATTCTCATTAAAGCATTTATAAAAAAAGATTATCATCAGGAAAAGCCATCTCAAATAAATAAGGTTTTAACCGGCGTAACACTTATAACCCTAACCGCAATTTTTATTCTCAGCATGTCAATTTTTAGATTGCTTCCTCCTTTTGGTGAACCGCTTATGACAACGGCTCAATATTATCTTGATAATGGAGCTAAAGACTCTGGTGCTGCTAATCTTGTTAGTCCAATTGTTCTTGATTATAGAGCTTACGATACATTAGGTGAGGTCACTGTTCTTTTTGCCGCAATTCTTGGTACGATCACAATCATTAGGATTAAAACCAAAACTAAAAAAGTAAACACGGAGATAAATCATGCAGCAAAGTGAAGGAATGACCATTATAGTTAAAACAGCTACGAGGATAACCGTGTGGATAATTCTTCTTTACGGCATATATATAATTTTTCATGGACATTTATCTCCTGGCGGCGGATTTGGCGGCGGGGTTATTATAGCTCTGGCATTCTTAAATGTAATGCTGGCTTACGGCAGAAAATATACAAACAACTGGCTCAACATCGGGTTCTTGCAGGACGTTGAGGCTTCGAGTGCGTTAATGTTTCTTGTTTTAGGAATTCTTGGAATATCACTTGGCGGTGCTTTCCTCGCAAATTTTATGTACAAAGGAAAGCTGTTTGATCTTATCAGTTCAGGCACAATACTTCCATTAAATATTATAATTGGTATTAAAGTAGGAATGTCGCTGTTCCTTGTTGTCTGGGCACTTGCTGCAACAAATTCAGAGAAGGGAGATTAAAGTATGCTTGTTTATATTCTTTGCTTTGGATTGTTTTTAGTAGGAATCTATGGAGTGATTGTAAAAAGAGATTTAGTGAAAATCATTTTAGCTCTTGGAATACAAGGTTATGCGGTAAATCTGATGATAGTTCTTTTTGGTTATCGGAATGGATCAATTTATCCGATTTTAGCTAAAGGAAAAGAACCTGTACCCATGGTTGATCCTTTACCACAAGCTTTGGTGCTCACTTCAATTGTTATTGAATTGGGAACAACAGCTTTGATAGTGGCTCTAGCTATAAAACTATTTGAAAAGTATGGCACATTTGATATAACAAAGATAAGGAGGTTATCAGGATGATTCTTCCTTATTATGTAATTATTCCCCTGCTCACAGCCTTTCTAATAACACTTATCGCCGGCAAGAAGGACTACTGGGCAATTATGTTAAGCTTCATCGCCATTAGTGCATTGCTTTTGTTATCGGTATTTTCTTTTCTAACTATGAAAGAAGAAACAGTTACCTATGTAATGAGCAACTGGTCTGTTCCTATTGGAATAATTCTCGTACAGGATGCACTGACATCATATACATTAATAATGGTAAGCATAATTTCTTTCACATCGCTAATGTATTCGGTTCAATATATTAGGCATTTATCAATGGACTGGAGATACTATGCGATATTTATGCTGCTGGTTACAGGAATGAATGGTGTGATTGTAACCGGTGATCTTTTCAACCTGTTCGTGTTTCTTGAGATATCTTTATTCTCTGCTTTTGCTCTTGTCGCATACGGCGGAAGAGCTGAGGAATTTGAAGCGGCATTTAAGTATACTGTAATGGGTTCGGTATCGTCTGTGCTTGTGCTTCTCGGAATAGCAATTCTCTATAGTGCTACCTCTAATCTGAATATGGCTAAGATAGCACAGATTCTTCCTACAGTTGATTCTAAAATTACATATTGGGTTGGTGGTTTATTTATTGCGGGATTTGGCTTGAAGGCGGCGATAATGCCTTTCCATACTTGGCTGCCCGATGCGCACTCTTCTGCCCCGGCACCAATTTCAGCAATGCTGTCCGGAGTATTAATAAAAGCCTTGGGAATATATGTGATTATAAGAATTTTCTTTAATGTTTTTAACGCTCCGGAAATATTCACAAATATATTTTTAGTCTTAGGTACGATATCAATAATAATCGGAGTGTTCCTCGCTGTCGGTCAATGGGATATGAAGCGATTACTTGCATATCATAGCATAAGCCAGATTGGGTATATACTTTTAGGATTAGGAATTGCTACTCCGCTTGGAATTCTTGGCGCCGTGTTTCATTTATTCAACCACGCAATATTTAAATCATTGTTATTTTATAATGCAGGATCCGTTGAATATGCACTAGGAACACGTGACCTAAGGAAAATGGGAAATCTTACAAAAGTTTTGCCCACAACATCTCAAACTTCGCTGATAGCATCGTTGTCTATTTCCGGTATTCCTCCTTTCAATGGATTCTTCAGCAAATTAATAATAATTATTGCTGCTGTGCAGGCTGGATTGATGGGATATGCTTTTCTCGCAATCATCGGAAGCATACTAACACTTGCTTCATTTATGAAAGTCCAGCGATATGGATTTAGGGGAGATAATATTATTTCTTCAATTATTAATCCGGTTGAATGGCGTATGAATTCTGCGATGATCATTCTTGCAGTGCTTTGCGTATTAACAAGTTTGATGGTTGTTCCGGGAATAAAAGAATTAACCCTTGATCCCGTAGTTAAGGTCATTACAGAAAAAACACAATATGTTCAGCTCGTTTTGGGAGGTTTAAATGTCCATTAAAACAAGAAGCAGGATAATCGTATTCGTTTTGGGTTCTTTCGTTTGGTTTGCTCTGACTGATATAAAAGATATTCAGGAGGTTATTGCCGGGATATTCGTTGCGTTTTTAATTAGTCTCCTTGCCGGGCAATTTCTAATAACAAGCGCAATCAGTAAGGGAACATTTAGACGCATGACATATTTTATTAAATACATTTTTCGTTTCCTCTGGGAAATGATAAAAGCCAATATTGATGTCGCGTATCTTGTTATTCACCCAATGCTTCCTATTAAACCTGGAATTGTAAAAATAAAAACAAAGCTTAAAAAAGATTCTGCGATTACCGTATTGTGCAATTCAATAACTTTGACACCCGGCACACTTACTATGGATGTAAATGAAGATAGGGGCGAATTGTATATTCATTGGATAAATGTGAAAGCCGAGAATGTTGATGAAGCTACTGAAAAAATCAGCAGCGTGTTTGAAAAAATTCTTACGGAGGTTTTCGAATGAAAGTTATCAGTTGGTTAATGGGGCTTTTAATATTTATCGTCTTTTTCTATTTCAATTTTTTTGTTTATGACGGGGAACTTTTATTCAAGTTGATTAATGTTTTATTATTCAGTTCCCTGCTAATATTAATCAGAGTGATGCTTGGACCCACACCTGCCGATAGAATTGTGGCTGTCGATATCCTCGGTGTTTTAATCATAGGACTACTGGCTTTGTTTGGGCTTCATTACAAAGAATCCTTTTTTATGGATATCGGGTTGATTTGGGCATTACTAAGTTTTATTGCAACTATAGCATTCTCTAAAATACTTGAAGGGAGGCGGCTAGATGAATGACATAATTGGTATTATACTTATCTGTGTGGGTATTGCATTTGATTTTCTTGGTGTTCTTGGATTAGTACGACTACCCGATGTTTATAATCGGTTACAAGCAGCCACCAAGTGTGTTACATTTGGCACAGCAGGAATATTACTGGGAATAATCTTCATGCAGGGTTTTAATAATTTTGGATTTAAAGCATTATTGGGAATCATATTTATTTTTCTGTCTTCACCAACTGCTGCACATGCCATTGCAAGAGCGTCGCACCGAAGTGGAATTCCACTGGCAAAGGTTTCTATTATTGACAAATACGAAGAAGATAAAGAGTTGAAAAGAGAATTGACAGAAGAACCGATTGGAGAAAAGTAAAATTAAAATTTGAGGTAAATCATGTTTCTTCCCAAAATTAGAGAAATAAAAGAAGCGCTTGGCTCATTTTTCTCTAAACCGTATACGACAAAATTTCCTAAAGAAGGTTATACTGCCGTTGAGGAATTCAGAGGATTCCCGAAGTATTATGATGAACATTGTGTCGGCTGCGGAACATGTGCGCAGGTTTGTCCACCCGAAGCTATTAAAGTTACTGACGATAAAATAAAAAAGACGCGGACTTTGACGATTGATTATTTCTCATGTATTCATTGCGGGCAGTGTGAAGAAAAATGTATTACCGAGCTTGGAGTGAGATTATCAAATCAATATTCTTTAGGAGCAATTGCAAGAAACGACGTTGCCGCATTTGAAACCTTAGAAAAGGAAGTTGTGCTTTGTGAGATATGCGGCGAAATAATTGCCCCCCGGGATCAGCTGCTGTGGATAATCAATCGTATTGGTGCAAAAGCTTATGCACACCCGAACTTTCTTTTAGAAACACAAAAAATATTTTTTGATTTAGGACCGGCATATCCCAAATCTAGAATTAGAAGAGAAGACCAGATAAAAGAGGTTTGTCCTAAATGCAGGCATAAAATTGTGGTTGAAGATGAATTTTACTCAATTAACAGATAGACTTTCTAAATATAACAGTAATAAAATTGCATTTGTCGGATTGGGCAACGAGTTAAGGGGAGACGATTTAGCAGGACTTGTTTTTATTGAGGTTCTTAAAACCAAAACAGTATTTAGCAAATCGAAATTTATTGTTGCCGGTAAAAATCCCGAAAATTATCTGCATGAAATATTAGAATCTAATCCTGAGGTTGTAGTTTTCATCGATGCGGCTGATTGGGGAGGAGAATGCGGGGAAATTTCACTTCTTGAACCCGATTCACTAGCTAATATTGATTTCAGCACTCATGCCTATTCAATAAAACTTATTGAGAAATTTCTTTCCCTTAACAAACAAATGGATTTCGTTTACATTGGTATTCAACCAAAGACTACTGATTTTGGAAAAGAAATGTCATTGCAAATAAACCATGCAATAAAAAAATTCTTTATTGAGGATGAGCAAATCTAAAAAAAATCAATTGGCTAATTATCTGCCATTTCAAACGGTAGCAACATTAAAAGACCGCTTAATGTGGTACATCAATTTGCGCTGGATTGCCATAATAGGAATTATTATTTCTATTCCGATAGCTGGTAAAATGTTGGACCTAAAAATCGGCTATAATGAAATAATAAACACATCTATTGTTTTGTTTGGCATTAATATCATTTATGTATTAATAATACGCCATCTAAAATTTAAAAATGAATTTCAGGAATTGGCGTTTGCAGAAGCTCAAATAGCAGTTGATCTTTTATTACTTTCCTTTATTGTTCATTTTTCAGGTGGAATCGGGAATCCATTTTTCTTTCTTTACATAGTTCAAGTCATATTTTCTGGAATTCTATTCCCCGGATTTGTTCTTCCTTATGTTAATGCCTTAATAGCAGCTTTGTTATTAACGATCTGGACTTTTGTTGAACATGTTAATCCAGCTGGCAGCTATAATCTTAGAAATGAACCAATTTCATTATCATTAATTATTACTTCCCTTGCAGCATTTTACGTTATAAATTTTGCGGGTATTTATATCATTAATAATTTTATGATGAGTTACCGCTCTTTAAAGAAAACAATCGATGAAAAAAATGCTTTGCTTGAAAAATCCATAAAAGACCGAAATAAAGCATTTCGTTTTGCGGCACACGAATTAAAATCTCCGATGATTGCAATACAAAGTACCCTAGAGGTCGTAAAAAGCCTTTATGCTGAAGAATTAAGAACAGAAGTTAGAAACATGGTCTTCAAAGCAGAGAAAAGGTCTTCTCAAGTTATTGACATGATTAAAGAAATGATAGCC
>Ga0209254_10005460_pt1 | contig 11694 bp, 9 predicted proteins | sample FrelakmetDIP11DI_FD_187148 | JGI IMG/M metagenome (GOLD analysis project Ga0209254, IMG submission 187148) | Freshwater lake sediment microbial communities from the University of Notre Dame, USA, for methane emissions studies - DIP11 DI (SPAdes)... | ecosystem: Environmental > Aquatic >... | reverse complement strand
GGTGCTTCTGCATCCGGTGGTGTTGCAATAGGCTGCGACACCGCCGGAGCGCATGCTGAAAGCACCAATACGGCCGTTACCGCAAGAACAAATAGCGTATAAAAAGATTTTCTAAACATCGTATTCTCCTCTATATATTAAATTATGGTCACATAACAAATCTTGATTTTTTGATTGTCCAGTTAATACCTCCTTAATGGATCATCTTGGTTGAAATGACGAATCATTGATAAACGACTAACAGAAAAACCAGCATCTTAAAATTATTGTATCCACATTTCAGGAATTATTATAATAACCAACCTTAAAATGTGGTGATTTCTCGGTTGAGGCTAATAGTTGTTATTTTATGGGGTAATACACAATCCATTATTGATTATGGTTAATGTTCCTTGCGGAAAAGATATTTTCCATATTGCCTTCTGGACATTCTAATAATTTTACTCAAAAAAAATGCCCCGATGATATGGAGAAATCGGGGCATTAATTCTTGTGCTGGCTAATCAATCTTGGACGATATGGGTTCCGGTTTCACCTTTAAGGGCACGTCCAATATTTTCCGGGTTGGTAACAATGGCTTCCTTACCACCCGCTTCCAGGAACCAGATGATAGCCTGGATTTTTGGAGCCATTGAGCCCTTGGCAAAATGGGTGCCTTCAGCCAGGTATTTTTTAGCTTCGGACAGGGTCATACGATCCAACCACTTTTGGTCTGGTTTGCCAAAGTTGATGGCTATTTTTTCGACGGCAGTGGAGATCACGAACAAATCGGCTTTAATCTTGCGCGCCAGCAGGCTGGAAGCAAAATCCTTATCAATTACTGCTGCCGTACCTTCGAGATCACCGTCGTCATTCCGAATAACTGGAATTCCACCACCGCCAACCGTAATCACAATATGACCTGCTTGAAGGAGTTTTTCAACAGATTTAAGTTCGATGATTTCCATTGGCAGTGGAGAAGCGATGACCCGTCGCCACCCCCTACCGGCATCTTCAACGACCGACCACCCCTCCGCCTCAGCGCGATGCTTGGCAGATTGCTCATCCATGAAACCACCAATTGGTTTGGTGGGATGCTGGAATGCGGCGTCATCTTTATCTACAAGAACCTGGGTAATGACTGTTGCGACAGATTTTTCTATCTTTCTTCTTTTTAATTCATTTTGCAGCGTCTGGGTAAGGGCATACCCGATGGCTCCCTGCGTATCTGCCCCGCACCAATCCAGTGGAATTTCCGGCATACCTTCCACTTTTGCGGCAATTTCTGACCGCCTCAACAGAAAACCCACCTGTGGACCATTTCCATGACCGATCGCAACATCCCAACCATCTTCGATCATATCCGCAATGTGCATGGTTGTTTCTTTTGCTGCATTGTATTGGTCAGGGATGGCCGTCCGGTTATCCTTGATCAATGAGTTTCCACCAATTGCTACTACCGCTACTCCCTTTGTCATCTTTCATGCTCCTCATAATATATATTTTAGTTAATTCATGGATAAAGCCATTACAGCTTTTTGAACGTGTAACCGATTTTCCGCCTCGTCGTACACCACAGATTGATGTCCATCTATCACTTCATCTGTCACTTCAATATTGCGATCTGCAGGTAATGGGTGCATATAGATTGCATCTTCTCTGGCAAGTGACATTTTCCGTGAATCGGTAATCCAATCAGAGTATTTCTTAATAATCTCTGCACCTTCCTTTTCATCCTGTGTATGAACCATGGCGCCCCATGATTTTGCGTAGATAATATCTGCATCCTTAAATGCAGCATTCATATCATCAACAACCTCAAATCCAACCTTGAATTTGCGCGCTTGCTCACGCGCCTGGTCCATAATTTCCGGCATCAAGCGAAATTCGGGGGGGTGAGCCAAAACAATATCCATCCCAAATCGCGGCATCTGCAGGATCAGGCTTTGCGGTACCGACATGGGTTTTTGATAGGATGCCGCATATGCCCAGGAAACGACCATTTTTTTACGTCGCAAATTACTCCCCTTTTTCTCAATGATCGTCAATAAGTCTGCCAGAATCTGGAAGGGATGGTAAATTTCACACTGCATATTAAACACTGGTGAACGAGAATTTTTAGCGACATCGTTGATGTACCGGTTTCCGGATCCCCAATCGATATTTCGGACTGCTATTCCATCGAAATACCGGCCAAATATCTCGCCGATCTCTTTTGCGGTATCACCATGAGAAATTTGCGTTGTTCGGGATTCAATAAAGGCCGCATGACCACCCAATTGAGCCATTCCTGCTTCAAATGATCCACGAGTGCGGGTGCTGCTGAAGAAAAAAAGCATAGCGAGGGTTTTATCCCGAAGAGATGCATGCGGTTCATTTAATGCTCTTTTCCGTTTTAAATCGGCTGCAACCTCAAGAATTGTCTCTACTTCTTCTTTACTGAAGTCCAGATCTCCAATCAAATCTCTTCCTCGAAGATATGTTTGCATAATTTTCCCTTTATAAAAACCGAACTTATTTAATATATTCGTATCCTGCCTAATTATTACAACCCAGCTGATCCCTTAGTGAAGAAATCTTTTCCAAATCTAGCTCAGAAAATTCCCTCTCGCTGATCATTGAACTCCAAAATTCACAAAATGATTTTGAGTATTCACCATTTTCCAGAGCTATCTCTGATAAATCCAGGGCTTTATCCAAATCTCCCAGATTAACAAACCCCTCAATGAATGGAAACAACTCTGTTGGATCCTCTGGCGATTGTTTATTTTCAACAGCGGAATTCCAGTACTCTAATATTTTAACCCAATTTTTTTGTTGCCTGGCTAAATCAGATTTTTGAAAATAATAGCACCAGTCGTGTTCAGGTTCCGCACCAATTGCGTTTGGCGGTTCTGCTTGTATGGAAGAATCTATCATTACCTGGTCTAAATTAGAGATATCCAGGGCATTAATAATATTATCTGGTAATCCCGGTATTGCAGCATCCTCGGAGTCCAGTACACGCAAACAGGAAGGGGGAGAATAATAAACGACCAGCGAATTTGAAGTATTTCCCGAAAACCGGATACTCCTGTATGGATGGGAAACCTTCACTCCTTTTTTAAGTAGAGGCATCCCTTCTTCCAATCTTCCTGTTAATTCAAACAGTTTATATGGTATTTCGGTAGATTTTAGGCCTGGTGCATATGTCCAATTGAGCACTGGGGTTAATCCATTATCGGAGAATCTGAATAGCGGAATCCTGTCCGAAAGTACAATTGTACCATGTCTCAGGTCTGGTACCCTCCAGGTAAGCTGCCAGAAAAATGATTGGAGAGACTGCGCCTCTCCAATGTAAACCATCGCATTACGAAAATGAAATCCAATAGAAAATGCAAAAATGAGGGCCAGGAGAATTCGTTGAAATCGGGTTTGAAGAAAACCGAATACTCCGGCGATTAGAATTAAACTGGAGCCAAGCATATACGGAAGTATGGAACGGTCCCACGGGAACGATAGACTCACCGGTAATCCCACGATCCAGATGGGTATTCCGCCGATTATCAGGCTGACACCGCCGATTAGCAATGCTTCAGAGAACCAGGATTTGAAGGATCCCTCTTCATCAGGCTTTTGGATGGATGGTGATTTATATCTGAATTTTGCATACCACAGGGATAATATCAAAGCGGCTGTCACGAGGGACAGAAATACCAGCGGTTTTTCTAAATCAGTTGGCGCCTGAAATATCTGTCGCCAGGCTCCATAAACAGCCAGTCGCAGGTGGTCCAAAATAGTAAGTAATAATGATTTAATGGTTTCAGATGGGTTCTTAACCAGTTCATTCAGCAGGACTGGTTGGTAGTGTTTAAAACTAAAAATGAAGATACGCCAGAAAAGAAATGCTCCCATTAGTAGAAGATAAGGAAGCCAAATCCAAAATACACGCAGTACTTTTTGCCGTGTGCTATCAAAGCGTTTTCCCAGAGCCATCCAGATGAATAATGGTCGCAGCAATTCCAAACCAAAAAAATATTCAAGGGAAAACATACCGGATGCCGCCAATAAGGAGAGAATCGTGAAAAGCCAATATTTTTGCTTTATTTTGATGGAATAAATCATCCCCCAGAGAGAGAGTAAAAATAGGTCCAGTACGGTGAAATGAAGGATAAATTGGATCGCTATGGGCTGTTGTAAAAATCCGGGAAAAACCAAAAATAAAAGTGATGTCCAAAAAACTTTCTCTCTATGCTGTGGCCAGATTTCCAATAAGACCCGGAAGAGGATAACACCGCTCAGCCAGCGTAAAACGAATAACAGGAGATGATACAACCAGTATGTTTCTTTAAATAGGAATGTAGTAAGGATATATATCCAGGCCGATAAAGGTCGGTCCGGAGCTACAAAATCAATAAAAATACCAGGACCCTGCAGGTGGTAGGCGTATAAATAAATCCAATCATCTCCATATAGGCTAAACCAGGGAATAAAGATGCCATAAGCGATCAGGGAAGCAATCAGAAATGCAAATTCCTCCGATCGAAGGATGGATTTAAGTCGGAATTTTTTTTCCATGGAAAGGGTCATTAGGTTGGGATAGGCAGGCCCCCCTCCTGCCTGTTCATGTTTATCTATCAGAATTATTCCGTCGCCCCAAGGATTAATGCCAGTAATGCCATGCGTACCACAACACCATTGAAGGCTTCCTGCCAGTAGCGAGAGTGGCGCGTTATATCCACATCCTGGGGTAGCTCATCCATCCTTGGTAAGGAATGGAGGATGATTGAGTCTGTCTTCGCTTTTTCCCTTAGAAGCTGGCGGGTGACTTTATAGTTTGGTGCAGTCAAATCATATTGATCGCGGCTTTCATCCCTTGATTTTGTGTAATCCGGCTGAACTACAGGTTCCATATAAATCACATCAGCTTCGTGAATCACATCGGAAACATGCTCTGCTTCTTTATACTGAAGGTTGTAATCGTTCAATTCTTGCTTAAATTCGGCAGTAAGAGACATCTCCGGAGGGGAAATATAGATCACTTTACAGTCAAACTGAGTAAGGGCATAGGAAATAGAATGCATTGTCCGCATGCGCATATCTCCAATGCATAAGAATGTCAATCCATCGATCTGACCCTTCTCCTGTAGAACCGTGTATAAATCAGTTAATACCTGGGTTGGATGTTCTCCCCAGCCATCACCGGCATTAATAACCGGAACGGTTGACCATTTAGCAGCTTCGGCTGGTGCACCTTGTTTAAAATGCCGCATGACAATGGCATCCCCGTAATACTCCAGCATGTGGACGGTATCCTTGATGGATTCCTGATAAAAATCCCCGGCTCGTGTCATTTTTGCATCTGAGAAACCAAGTACATGGCCGCCCAGTCGGTGCATGGCTGCCTCGTGAGCCAACCTTGTACGGGTACTGGGTTGGTAAAAAGCTGTTACAAGGGTTTTTTCTTTTAATAAATCAGAATTACGTCGATTTTTAGCAATAGGTTCTAAATCCTTTGCAACCTCAAACACCCTGAAAAACTCCGCCCGTTCAAAGTCTTTGAGTGATAAAATATCCCTTCCAGAAAAACTACGCATGGAATCCTCTCCTTTTTATAGAATTTTTTTATGGATTGACTAACCTTTGTGCTGCCCGCTGGTGGTTCAGGATAATTTTTTCCACATCGACCGGAACGAGCAGCCCTTCCTTAACAATCACTCTGCCGTTTACAACATTCCAGGAAACCCTGGGGGTCAAACAAAATAGCAATGCTGCTACCGGATCATGAAATCCACCGGCATATTCCAGCTTGTTCATATCGATGGCTATAAAATCTCCACATTTACCGGCCTCAAGAGAACCAATATCAGGTCGCCCGAGCACTGCCGCCCCTCCGATTGTTGCCAATTCCAGGGCTTTGCGGGCTGTCATCAATGGTCTGTTCTCATTCGAAGTCAGCGAGAATCCCCTTTCACCTTCCCGGACCCTCGCCAGAAGCATAGCCATACGTGCTTCCATAATCATATTTGATCCATCATTACTGGCTGAACCATCTACGCCCAAACCAACATTAACTCCTGCTTCTAATAATTCGTAAATGGGTGCAATCCCTGATGCAAGGCGCATGTTTGAGGATGGACAATGAGCAACCCCGCATCCGGTACGGGCATAAAGGTTGATTTCCTCTTGATTTACATATACGGAATGCGCAAACCACACATCATCTCCTACCCAATTTAAAGACTCCATGTAAGCAACAGGTTTGTAACCAAATTTGGCTGTACAAAACGCATCCTCATCTTCGGTTTCAGCCAGGTGGGTATGCAGTTGGACTCCATATTCCCTGGCGAGTTCAGCGCTTTCCCTCATCAGTGCACTGCTGACACTGAAGGGGGAACAGGGGGCAAGCACAATCTGGAGCATTGATCCAGGATTGGGATCATGGTAGCGCTCGATCAATCGTTGGCTGTCTCTCAGGATTAATTCTTCATCATCAACGACACGATCCGGTGGCAACCCACCCTGGCTTTCTCCCAGGCTCATCGATCCCCGGGAGGCATGTAATCTTAAGCCGATTTCCTTTGCCGCCGAAATTTCATCGTCTAATTTTGATCCATTAGGGAATAAATAGAGGTGATCAGATGCAGTTGTACAACCGGATAATGCCAGTTCAGCCATGGCGGTTTGGGTGGATATAAAGATATCTCCAGGTGTAAGGTTTGACCAGATCGGATAAAGTGTCTTAAGCCAGTTAAACAGGTTGGCATCCTGAGCGCCGGGTACCACACGGGTTAACGTCTGATAAAAATGATGATGGGTGTTAACTAAACCTGGCATAACGATATGGTTCTTTAGATCAATTATCTGGTCTGCCGTTTCAGGTAGTTCCCCGGTTTTTCCTACCTGCCGTATGAATCCATCCACAATAAATAATCCACCGTCTTTAATCTCCTGGCGAACTGCATCCATCGTTATCAAAACATTTGCATTTCGGACAAGCATCGTAGACATGGTCGGGTTCCTCTATAATCCTATCTTACAGCGTTTTCATAAGGGGCGAGGTCCATATCACATTCCAACATTGTGCATCAAGAACAGGATGGCTTGTAAATTTCAGGCAAAATAAGTTTCTCTGGGTCACCGGACAGCCAGTTTCGCTGCACGTACTGTGTTGCGAAGCAGCATGGCAATTGTCATCGGTCCAACCCCACCCGGAACCGGTGTAATTGCTCCGGCAATTTCTACCGCCTCATCAAATTTTACATCGCCAACCAGCCTGTAACCTTTGGATTTTGTGGGGTCTTCCACACGGTTTGTTCCGACGTCAATAACTACGGCCCCGGGTTTGATCCAATCGCCACGCACCATCTCCGGTTTTCCAACCGCTGCTACTAATACATCCGCTTGACGAATTACTGAGGGTAAATCACGCGTCCGGGAATGGCAGATGGTAACCGTGGCATTGGCTTTCAATAACAACAGGGATACCGGCATGCCAACAAGATTTGACCTTCCAAGGACGACTGCATGAATCCCTTCAAAACTTTCCAGATGTTTTCCCAGCATGTACATCACACCTTCGGGAGTGCATGGTATAAACAATGGTTCCCTCCCCTTTTGGGCCAGCCGTCCAAGGTTGAGGGGATGTAATCCATCTACATCTTTCTCTATACTGATGGCGTTAAGCACCTTCTCTTCATCAAGTCCGGATGGCAGAGGAATTTGAACTAATATTCCATCCACATTTGGATTCTCATTTAAGGATCTCACCAGATCTATCACCTGCTCCTGTGTCGCACCGGCAGGTAGTTCGTGACCAATTGATTCAATACCGACCTGCTGGCAGGCTTTGTGTTTCGAACTCACATAGATATGCGATGCGGGATTATCACCAACCAGTACAGTTGCCAGGGCCGGTCTTCGCAGACCTTTGTCAATAATATCTTGCACATCTTTCTGCACCTGGTTTCGTACTTCTTCGGCAATTGCTTTACCATCAATTATTTTGGCGGGCATGACCATCTCCTGATTGTTCTAAAAATGGGGTTTTTATCATTGGTCGTACTGGTGATTTATCATTTTATTCACCCCTAAATTATACATTATCCATGGCTGGAATTTTCCTTATGTCTTGACTGGTTGATCATTGGAATGAATTTCTACGTTATAATTTAGTCTCAGGAGAACAGTCATGGGAAAAATATGTGTCATCGGAACTGGATATGTTGGACTGGTTACTGGTGTCTGTTTTGCAGACCTGGGAAATGAAGTTGTTTGCATGGATGTAGACGAGGACCGCATTCAAAAACTAAACCGGGGGATTATGCCTATCTATGAACCGGGGCTAAAACAAATCGTTGAACAAAATGTACAGGCAGGCAGGCTTATCTTTTCCACGGATTCAAAGGCAGCCATGCAAAATGCTGAATTTGCATTTATTGCAGTAGGTACACCATCCGGGGTAGATGGCGAGGCGGATTTGCAATATGTCCGAATGGCAGCTGAAACTATCGCCGAAATTGTTGATGAATCCATCGTCATTGTCAATAAATCGACTGTTCCTGTTGGTACCGGAGATTGGGTGGCTGAAATTATCAAGAAAAAACGCAATGGTAAACCATTGAATTTTAGTGTTGTTTCCAATCCTGAATTTCTGCGTGAAGGATCTGCGATCAACGATTTTATGTTTCCGGACCGGATTATCTTAGGATCTACTAATTTTGATGCAGCCACCAAGGTAGCCCAGCTTTACTTGACCCTGCGATGCCCCGTTCAAATTACCGACCTTCGCACCGCTGAAATGATTAAATATGCATCCAATGCTTTCCTTGCAACAAAAATCTCCTTTATTAACGAAATTGCCAACATATGCGACGAGGTGGGCGCTGATGTCCGGGAAGTATCTCTCGGGATGGGTTATGATAAACGCATTGGTAGTGCATTCTTGGATGCCGGGCTGGGCTGGGGTGGCAGCTGTTTTCCCAAGGATGTAAAAGCCCTGGCCCATATGGCAGTCCTTCACGGGTCCCATCCACAACTGCTGCAAGCGGTTATGGAAATCAACCGCAACCAGCGACGCAGAGTCGTTTTCAAACTGCGCAAAGCGCTGGGCGGATTAAACGATAAGACCATCGCTTTATTGGGACTTTCATTCAAACCAAATACCGACGATATCCGGGAAGCACCTGCCTTTGAAGTCATCCATCTCATCCAAAATGAAGGCGGCTCTATCCGGGCGTATGATCCTCAGGCTATGAATAATGCTCATAAGGTTCTAACCCGGGTAACATTATGTGAAGATGCCTATCAAGCAGTAGAAAATGCAGATGCTCTTGTCCTGGCAACGGAATGGAATGAATTCAAACAGCTGGATTTCAAGCGGATTCATAACATGATGCACCAGCCAATAATTATCGATGGGCGTAACCTTTGGGATCCAAAGTCAATGAGAGACCTTGGATTTGAATATTATGGGATAGGACGGGGAACCTATAACAACAACGGTTAATGCAAATCAATCATTTCCAGCCACCGGGAATATTGGCGCACCATTAAAGTATGCATACCTGCAATTGCATACTTTTTTTCACCCTATGTATAATATCCATAAATAAACCTGATTTTCAAAAAACAATATCATGGACAGACAAAAAGTAACCACCAGATCGATAATTGAAAAGAAACAACAGCATATTCCTATAACTATGCTGACTGCTTATGATTTCCCTGCCGCACAAATGATGGATGAGGTTGGAATCGATATCATTCTGGTCGGGGATTCACTCGGGATGACTGTTTTAGGTTATGAAACCACCCTCCCTGTAACCATGGAGGATATGCTGCATCATTGCAAGGCTGTTTCCCGGGGCGCAAAAAATCCCCTCCTGGTTGGGGATATGCCTTTTATGTCCTACCAGGTTTCCGTTGAGGAAGGAGTGCGCAACGCTGGCAGATTTTTACAGGAAGCCGGTATGGACGCTGTCAAACTGGAGGGAGGTCGGGAAAAAATTGAGGTGATTCGCAAAATTGTGGCATGCGGAATCCCTGTCATGGGACACATTGGTTTAACTCCGCAGAGCGTCCATCAGCTGGGTGGTTTCCGCACCCAGGGCAAAACTGCAAATGCTGCTATGAAATTGATCCAGGATGCCCTGGCCCTGGAGCAAGCTGGTATTTTTGCACTGGTGCTGGAATCTATCCCGGAAAAACTTGGCAGGCTGATATCCGAAAGATTGGTGATACCAACCATCGGGATTGGTGCAGGCGGAGGATGTGATGGCCAGGTGTTGGTAATTCATGATGTGCTGGGTCTCTATGATCAGTTCAAACCAAAATTTGCCAGGCAATATGCAAATTTGAGGAAGGTCATGGTTGATGCAATTACCTCCTATAAAGAGGAGGTAATTTCCGGTACATTTCCGTCAAACGAGCATGTTTATCCGATCAATGACCAGGAATGGGAAAAACTGATTCGGTTACTTGAAGAAGCCGAATGATGCCTGCTGTTTTGGTTGCCGGATGTGGGGCAATGGGGGTTTTATTCAGCGCAATTCTCGCTGAGAGCAACTTCAGTGTTTATGTGTATGACAATTGGTTGGATGGGATAAATGCCCTTACTGCTACGGGAGCAGGTTATTTCGATTCTCAAGGCAAAATCCGTTTTGTTAAAGTACATGCCAGCAGTAACATTAATACCATACCTGAAGTAAAAATAGCTTTTCTGTTAGTCAAATCCTGGCAAACTGAAAAGGCATGCCAGAATATTAAATCTTGCCTTTCAAAAGATGGCTTATGTATAACGCTCCAAAACGGCCTGGGGAATATCGAAATTCTCAATGACGTCCTGGGAAATAACCGTGCAGCCGCGGGAACGACCACCCTGGGATCATTCCTGGTCAAACCCGGATTGGCCCAAATACATGGTGAGAAGAGGATATTACTCGCCAGGCATCCGTCTATTTCCCTTGCCCAGGACATGCTCATCAGCGCAGGTTTTGAGGTGGATCTTGAACAGAACCTGGATGGTATATTATGGGGTAAATTAATCGTAAACGCTGCCATCAATCCTTTGACCGCTATCCTTGAAATCAGGAATGGTGATCTCCTCAAATACCCGCAATTACGGTATCTTATGGAACAGATCATCGCAGAAGCAGTCCAAATTACAGAAAAATTAGATATCCATTTACCCTACGCGAACCCATATGCCTATGTTTGTCAGGTTATTGAGCAAACCAGTGATAATCATTCTTCCATGCTGCAAGATTTTTCACGGGGTATGCAAACAGAAATCGAAGCAATAACCAGGCAGGTTATTATCCACGGCGAACAAGCTGGAATACCAACCCCATTTAATCGCGCAGTTTATGCCTTGCTTAAAACCAGGCTGCAAGCCAGGCAAACCATCCTTGTTGAGTGAGAATGCAAAATGAAAACTGTTCAAAAAATTGATGAGTTCCTGTGCGAAAGGGAAAAACTGTCTTATCCCGTTGGAATTGTCCCAACAATGGGGTATCTGCATCAGGGTCATCTTTCCCTTGTTCGAAAAGCAAAGGAAAATTGTTTGTCCGTTATTGTTACGATTTATGTTAATCCAACCCAGTTTGGACAAAATGAAGATTTATCAACCTATCCACGGGATATTGGGAGAGATTTGGCTTTACTTGAAGAAGAAGGTGTAGATCTTGTTTGGATGCCGGAAGATGGCGAGATGTACCCTCCGGAATTTCAAACCTG
>Ga0209254_10005458_pt1 | contig 11696 bp, 11 predicted proteins | sample FrelakmetDIP11DI_FD_187148 | JGI IMG/M metagenome (GOLD analysis project Ga0209254, IMG submission 187148) | Freshwater lake sediment microbial communities from the University of Notre Dame, USA, for methane emissions studies - DIP11 DI (SPAdes)... | ecosystem: Environmental > Aquatic >... | reverse complement strand
CAAGCCATAGCCACGGTGATCATCCTGGGCCTGATCGGCGGCGCCTACCCGGCCTGGTGGGCCAGCCGGCTTCAGCCGCTGGAGGCGTTGCGTTATGAGGGGGGGGCTGGGGACCAGGGGGGAGGTCGCCGGTTTGCTTGGGCGGGTATGGCTATGCGCAACATCGTCCGGCGGCGGACCCGCACCGCCCTTACCCTGTTAGGCGTTGGCGTGGGCATCGCCGCCGTCGTCGCCCTGGGCGGTGTCAGCCTGGGGATGATGGATGTCATGAACCAGATGGTCATGGGCGGCCAGGTCGACCTGATAGCTGCCGAAGCCGACGTGTCAGACCTTGGGTACAGCGCCCTGGACGAGCGGGAGGGGGCTCGCCTGGCCACCCGGCCTGGCGTGGCGGCGGTCTCGGGGGCGATCGTGACCTTTGCCAGTACCAAAGAGATGCCGCTGCTGATGCTGTTTGGCTACCATCCCCGCGAGTTTGCCATCGGCCATTATCGCATTGTCGAGGGGGCGCCTCTCGCCGTCGGCCGCCAGGCCATTATCGGGCGGCAGGCAGCCGAGACGATGGGCCTGGAGGTAGGCGACACCCTCCGCCTGCTGGAGAGCAATTTCCGAGTCGCCGGCATCTACGAGACGGGTGTGGCAATAGAGGATAGCGGCGTGGTCATCAGCCTGCGTGAGGCGCAAGCGTTGACCGGCAAGCCTCACCAGGTCACCTGGTACGCCATCAAGCTGAGCGACCCAGACCAGGCCGAAGCAGTGCGCGATGACCTGAGTGCTGCCTTTCCCAACATTACCTTCTCCCTGACCTCCGAGTTCGCCGAGGACATGCCCGACATGAAACGGATGGAGCAGTTTGTGCAGCAGATCTCCCTCCTGGCCGTGCTGATCGGCGCGGTTGGTATGTTGAACACGATGCTGATGAGCGTGCTGGAGCGGACCAGGGAGATCGGAGTGCTGCGGGCGCTCGGATGGCAGCGGCGGCAGGTGTTGGGCCTGATCCTGCAAGAGGCTCTGGCCCTGGGCCTGGTGGGCGCCGCCTTTGGCGCCATGTTGGGGGTGGGCTTGGCCGCGCTGGCAGCGCAGGTGCCGCAGACGGCCGGCATGATCGATCCCCGTTATACGCCCGAGCTGCTGGTGCGGGTGCTGGCGGTGGCGCTGATTACCGGCATCGCCGGCGGCCTCTACCCGGCCTGGCGCGCCACCCGCATGCGGCCGGTTGAAGCCCTGCGCTATGAATAGGGGGTGTCCAATGGAAATGATCGTCGAAACCCGTAACCTGACCAAAATCTATGGCGACGGCGAGCAGGTGCATGCCTTGGACGGCGTGAGCTTGGCCATCCGCCGCGGCGAGATGGCCGCGGTCATGGGGCCGTCGGGCAGCGGCAAGAGCACGCTGCTCCACATGCTCGGCGGGCTGGACCGGCCTACCAGCGGCCAGGTGCTGATCGACGGCCAGGACCTGACCTCCGTGCGCAGCCTGGACACCTTCCGGGCGCAGACGGTGGGCTTTGTCTTTCAACTGCACAACCTGCTGCCCACCCTCACCGCCCTGGAAAACGTCGAGGTGCCGATGCGCAGCCAGCCGCTCGGCCGTCGTGAGCGGCGCGGGCGGGCCAGGGAGCTGCTGGCTCTGGTCGGCCTGCCCGACCGGATGGACCACCTGCCGTCGCAGCTATCGGGCGGGCAGCGGCAGAAGGTAGCGATTGCCCGGGCGCTGGCCAACCGGCCGCGCCTCATCCTGGCCGACGAGCCGACCGGCAACCTGGACACCCAGAGCGGCGCCGAGATCATCGGCCTGCTGCGCCGCCTCAATCAGGAGTTGGGCACCACTGTGATCGTCGTAACCCACGATTCGGCGGTGGCCCACCAGACCGAGCGCATCCTGATCATGCGCGACGGCGCCATCGTCCACGAGCACGGCGTCGGCACTCCGTTCGAAGAGGACCTGGAAACATTCCTCGATTCGGCCCTGGGCCGGGCGCTTCTGGCCGGCGACGGCGATGCCCTGGCCCAGCTCAACCCCGATGGGCAGGCCGCGCTGCAGCGACTGGCCAAGAAGTTGGCATGAGCCTCGACCTGGTCGAGCGGGTGGTGCAATGGGCCGGCGCGGTGGCGCTGCTTGCGTTCCTGGCCTCGGTGTTCGTGGGCATGGCCCGCGCCCTGCGCCGTCCCCGCGGACGGGCGACTGGCCTGGCGGGCAAGGCCTTGCGCGGGCCGGTCTACCTGCTGATCGGCATCCCCTTTTTCGCCGTGGCCGCCCTCCTATGGCGGCCGCTTCCCCTGGACCTCTCGCCTGCGCTCCAGGTCCTGGCCCTGGCCCTGGGCGCGCTGCTCTACTTCCCCGGCCTGGGCCTGGCGCTGTGGGGGCGGCTGGCTCTGGGCGAGATGTACAACGTGTCGATGACCGTCGGCGTCCAGCTCCACGCCGGCCACCGGCTGGTCACCGCCGGGCCGTACGCCATCGTTCGCCATCCCATGTACGCCGGCATCATCATGGCTGCCTGGGGTGGCCTGTTGCTCTACCGCACCTGGACCTGCGTTTTCGCTGCGTTCATCTTCCTCGGCCTGCTTGTCCGCGCTCACCGCGAGGAACAGGCCCTCGCCGCCGAGTTCGGCCCCGAGTGGGATGCCTACTGCCGCCGCGTGCCTGGCTGGTTTCCACGCATCAGACGGTAGATCGAACAACGTCGCTCCCTCACCAACTGGACAGGAACGGCCAGGGGGTGTACAATCCTCCCCCGTGAGGGACTGCTCTCTCAAGTAGCGCCCCACAGCAGGGCAGGCACAGGGGCCTGCCCCTACGGTTGATGCCTTATGCCAAGATCTGCACAAGGTGAGGACAGTGGGTCGCCACCCCAGGCGGTCGCCGCTGTCTCGCGCCTGCCCGCCGCCTTCCGCGCCCTGCGCCACTACAACTACCGGCTGTTCTTCTTCGGCCAGCTCATCTCGCTGATCGGCACCTGGATGCAGATCATCGCCCAGCAGTGGCTGGTCTGGAGGCTGACCGGTTCTGCGACGATGCTCGGCATCATCAGTCTGATAGGGGTGATACCGCTGGTCCCGATGGCGTTGTGGGGTGGCTCCATATCCGACCGCTTTCCTAAACGGTCGATTATTGTTGCTACCCAGGCAGCAATGATGATCCAGGCCTTTATCCTGGCGGCGCTGACCTGGACCGGCGCCGTACAGGTCTGGCACGTCATGATCCTGGCCGTGGTGCTGGCTGCAGCCCAGGCCGTGGACATGCCGGCCCGTCAAGCCTTTGTCGTGGAAGCAATCGCCGGCAAAGAGGATCTGACCAGCGCCATCGGCCTGAATTCGGCCGCTTTCAACACGGCGCGCGTCCTCGGGCCGACCATGGCTGGCGTGGCCGTGGCTACTACCGGCGAAGCGATGGCCTTTTTCCTCAACGGCCTCAGCTTTATCGCCGTCATCGTCGGGCTGTTGCTGATGCGGCTCCCGCCCTTTGTCCGGCCGGCACGCACGTCACCCGTCGGCTCGCACATCGTCGAGGGGATGCGCTACGTGCGCGGCCAGCAGGTGGTGATGGTCCTGATCAGCCTGATCGCCGTGTCGGCCTTTCTGTCGATGCCCTATTCCACCCTCTTGCCGGTCTTTGCCGATCAGGTGCTTGCCCCGACTGCCCAGCCGGTGGTCGAATCGGTCTGCAGCGCTGCTTCCTCCTTCGGCGTCTCCTGCAAGTCGCCTGGCGCGCTAACCCTGGGTCTGCTGATGACCGCCACCGGCCTCGGCGCAGTCATTGGCGCGCTGACCGTGGCTTCTCTGCCGGCCAAGGCCCGGCGTGGCCGGCTGCTGACGATGGGCAACCTCGCCTTTCCGGCGCTGGTCATCCTGGTGGCCCTGTCGCGCTCGTTTCTCTTGACGGCGTTTCTGTTGATGGGGGTGGGCTTTAGCTTTGTCTTCCAGAATGCGCTCGGCAATACGCTGCTCCAGCTCACCACGCCCGACGGGCTGCGTGGGCGGGTGATGAGCTTTTATTCGCTCACCTTTAGCGTCATGATGCGCTTTGGAGGGGGTCAGGCCGGCCTGATGGCCAGTTGGCTCGGCGCGCCGCTGGCCGTCGGCCTGGGTGCGGTGGTCTGCCTGGCTTACGGGCTATACGTCGCCTGGCGTTATCCGGTTCTGCGCCGGATGGCATGACGATTCGTGCGGTATGCGGTCTCGATCAGGCCTGTTCGTCTGGGAAGAAAAAGCCGCGCTGCTGCTGGCCGTTGACCAGGGTCAACTGCTCCACCTGAAGTTGGGCGCTGTCGAGCAGGTCGCTGCACTGTTGGGCCAGGCCCATCCCCCGTTCGTACAACGCAATCGCCTCGGTCAAGGGCAGGTTCCCCTCTTCCAACTGCCGGACCGTCGCCTCTAGCTCGGCCAGGGCATCTTCGAACGACGGGGTCTTTGTCGTCGCTGCTGCATCCTGTACATCACTCATGGTCCACTCCTCACAGTAGCCCCAAATTCTCCATCCTGAACCCGGACCGACAGCCGGTCGCCGGGGCCGACCTGGTCCACCTGCCGCACAATGGCGCCGCTGTCCTGCCGCCGGACGATGGCATACCCCCGCTCCAGCACCGCCACTGGGCTCAAAGCCGCCAGCCGCGCCTGCAAACCGGCCAGCTGCGAGCGGTGCAGCGCCAGCGCGTGCTCTAGACAGCGGCCTGCCCGCTGGCTGAGACCGTCCACCTGCTGGCGCCGTGCGTCGATCCGCGCCTGTGGTGACAGGCGTTGCAGGGCGCGCCGCTGCTGATCGGCGGCCTGCCGCGCCAGGCTCACCCGGCGGCGCACGGCCTGTTCCATCTGCCGCGCGCACACTCTAGCCCTCTGCCGCAGCTCGGCCTGGTCGGGCACGGCCAGCTCGGCGGCGGCCGACGGCGTCGGCGCCCGGACGTCGGCCACGAAATCGGCGATGGTAAAATCGGTCTCGTGGCCCACGCCGACCACCACCGGGTGGCGGCAGGCGACGATAGCCCGCGCTACCTGCTCGTCGTTGAATGCCCACAGCTCTTCCAGCGATCCGCCGCCGCGCACCACCAGGATGGCATCCACTTCGTCGTCGGCGTCGATCGCCTCTAGAGCCGCGACGATCTGGGGCGGAGCCGTCGCCCCCTGGACCAGGGTGGGCGCCAGCCGGATCCGGACCAGCGGGTAGCGGCGGCGGATCACGTTGAGCACGTCGCGCAGGGCGGCCGCCTGGGGCGAGGTCACGATCCCCAGCACCCGCGGGAACTGGGGCAGAGGGCGCTTGCGGGTGTCGTCGAACAGCCCTTCGGCCTTCAGCCGGTCGCGCATCTGCTCGAAGCGGCTGTACAGGTCGCCCAGCCCGGCAGGGCGCAGCTGGTCTACGACCAGTTGGTAATACCCCTGGGCGGCATAGACCGACACACGGCCGTGGGCCAGCGTTGCAGCCCCTTGTGCCGGCTGCCAGGTCACCTTTTCGACCGCCGAGCGCCACATCACACAGCGGATCGCAGCAGTGGCGTCCTTCAGTGTTAAGTACAGGTGCCCGGCCGACGACCGGGTCACGTTCGAGATCTCCCCGCTCAGCCACACATCCCCGAGCTGAGGATCCGCTTCCAGCAGCTCCTGGATATAGCGGGTCAGTGTGCCTACGGTCCAGGTCTTCATGGGTTGTTGGGCAGGTGAATCACTATGCGCAGCGGCGGATGGCGCATCCGCTAGACGGCTCCGGCCTGTCTCAAGGCCGCCAACTCCTCGACGCTGTAGCCCAGTTCGGCCAGGATCTCGGCGGTGTGCTGTCCAAGCGTGGGCGGCGGCAGCCGGTAGCTGGGCGGCGTGCCGGCCAGGGCCACCGGGTTGCCCAGCGACCGCACCGGGCCGGCCAGCGGGTGCTCCAGCTCGACGATCATCCCCCGCGCCTCGATATAGTCCGCCTCCAGGATCTCGTCCACTTCGTTGATCGGCGCGCAGGGGATGCCCGCAGCCTGTAGCGCCTGCAGCCAATGCTCGGCGGTCTGCTGCTCCAAGATCCTTTCCAGCATCGGGACCAGCTCTTCCCGGTGGGCCAGCCGGTCCCGGTTGGTGGCAAAGCGTGGATCGGCGCCGATCGTGGCCTCGATCCCCAGCGCGCGGCAAAAGCTGGCCCACAGCCGCTCGCTGCCCACCGCCACGATCAGGTACTTGTCGGCAGCGTGGAACGGCTGGTAGGGCACGATGTTGGGGTGCCGGTTGCCGGGCCGCGCCGGGCGCTGGCCGGTGGCGAAATAGTTGGCGGCCATGACCGACAGCCATGCCACCTGGCTGTCGAGCAGCGCTGCGTCGATGAACTGTCCCCGGCCCGTCCGCTCGCGCGCCAGCAGGGCGGTCACGATGCCCAGCGCCGCATAGAGGCCGGTGGTGGCATCGGCCAGCGGGATCGGGTAGCGCATCGGCTCGCCTTCCGGCTCCCCGGTCAGGGCCATCAGGCCCGACTCGGCCTGGGCCAGCAGATCGTAGCCGGGCCGTCCGGCCCGCGGTCCCGCCATGCCATAGCCGGTGATCGAGCAGTAGATCAGCCGTGGGTTGCGCGCCGACAGCGTTTCATAGTCGACGCCCAGCTCGCGCAGCGATTCGATGCGTGGCTGGTTGACGGCCACCACGTCGGCGCCGTCGGCCAGCCGGTTGAACACCTCGCGGGCCTCGGGCCTTTTCAGGTTGAGGGTCAGCCCTCGCTTGTTGCGGTTCGTGCTTAAAAAGTAGGCGCTCTCGCCGGCCAGGAAGGGCGGCCCCCAGCCGCGCGATTGGTCCCCGTCGAGCGGCTCGATCTTGATCACGGCGGCTCCCAGGTCGCCCAGGAGCATGGTGCAGGTTGGCCCGGCCAGGGCCTGCGTCAGATCCAGGATCTTGACGCCGGCCAGCGCTGATGTTCCGTTCATCGACTCACCCTCTCATAGGTTGAATAAACATATGTCAGGGAATAGGGGTACCGGCGGGAGTGCTGCTGCACAGCATAGGCACCACCACCCAGGACACCAGGAACCACAGCAGCAAGGCCGCGCCAACCATTAGCCACAGCCGGCGGGTCGTCATCGCCGGCGCTCGCTTCTTGGGCTCCTTGGGCTTGGGCAGCTCTTTGTCGCAGCGCCAGCACACCTCGCGGCCCTCCGGGTTATAGACGCCACAGTTGGGACAGTCCATCTGGTCCTCCCGCATAGGACAGACCCGACAGGTTCCTGTCGGAGAACCTGTCAGGTCTGTCCTCAGCTCCTATATCGCAGGATCGGCTGCCGCGCCGCCCGCACCTCGTCCAGGCGCCGGACGGGAGCGCTGTGAGGTGCCTGGTGCAGGATCTCCGGATCGGCCAGCGCTTCGTCATAGATCGCCTGCAGGGCATCGGCAAAGGCGTCGAGCGTCTCCTTGCTCTCGGTTTCGGTCGGCTCGATCATCAGCGCCTCGGGCACGATCAACGGAAAATAGTTGGTGGGCGGATGGAAGCCATAATCGATCAGCCGCTTGGCGATGTCCAACGCCCGCACGTCGGGCGCTCCGGGGATGATCCCCTTGGCCACGAACTCGTGCATGTGGGTCCGGTCGTGAGAGATCGGCAGGATCTTGGCCACGCGGCTCTTGAGATAGTTGGCGTTGAGCACCGCCATCTCGCTCGCCTGGCGCAGCCCGGCTGCCCCCAACATCCGGATGTAGGTATAGGCCCGCACCAGCACGCCAAAATTGCCATAGAAGGCTTTGACCCGCCCGATGCTCTTTTCAGGCATCACCAGGTGGTAAGCAACCCCTTCTTCCTCTTCACCCTCGTCGCAGCCGCAGCCACAGCCGGTCTCCTCGCAGCTGCACAGAGCCACGATCGGCCCCGGCAGGAACGGCGCCAGCTTGTCACACACCCCCACCGGGCCTGCGCCCGGCCCGCCGCCGCCGTGCGGTGTGGAAAAGGTCTTGTGCAGGTTAAAGTGCATGACGTCGAAACCCATCTCACCCGGCTTGGCGATGCCCATGATCGCGTTCAGGTTCGCCCCGTCGCCGTATACCAACCCGCCGCAGCCGTGGATCATCTCGGTGATCTCGATCACCCGCTCGTCGAACAGCCCCAGCGTGTTGGGGTTGGTCAACATCAGCCCGCACACCGTACCGTCACACAGCGCCTTGAGCGCCGCCAGATCGACGTTGCCCCGTGCATCCGAGGCAACCTCCACCACTTCCAGCCCGCTCATCGCCGTCGTCGCCGGGTTGGTGCCATGCGCGCTGTCGGGCACGATCACCTTGGTCCGCTGTGTCTCACCCCGGTCGCAGTGAAAAGCGCGCATGATCAGCACCCCGGTCAGCTCCCCGTGGGCGCCGGCCGAAGGTTGTAGGGTGACGCCGGCAAAGCCGCCGATCTCCTTCAGCATCTCCTGGAGCTCGTACATCAGCATCAGGTTGCCCTGGACGGTGTGCGGGTCCTGGTAGGGGTGGGTCGCGGCAAAGCCGGGCAGCCGGCTGGCGGCCTCGTTCACCTTGGGGTTGTACTTCATGGTGCACGAACCGAGCGGATAAAAGCCAATATCCACCGCCCAGTTGAGCTGGCTGAGCCGCACATAGTGGCGGGCCAGGTCCAGCTCGCTAACCTCCGGCAGGTTCACCTCGTCCTGATCGCGCAGCATGGCCGCCGGCGGCAGCTCCGCCTCCGGCACGTCGAGAGCCGGCAGGATGGCCGCGCTGCGTCCCGGCTTGCTCAGCTCGTACAGCAGCGGTTCGGCCCCGGCGCAGCGGATGCCAAAATCTGCTTTCATTGCCCCACCTCCTCCACCGCCTCGCCGAGCGCCACAACCAGGGCGTCGATCTCGGGCTGGCTAACCACCTCGGTCACGCACAGCAGCATCTGGTTCTCCATCTCTGGATAGTCCTGCCCCAGGTCATAGCCGCCGATCAGCCCCCACTCCTCCAGCATATAGTCGTTGATCGCCTGGACCGGGGCCGGGCAGCGGACGGCGAACTCGTGGAAGAACGGCTTGCCGCCCAGCACCTGGTACCCATCGATCCTGGCGATCTGCTCGGCTGCATAGTGCGCCTTGTGGTAACACAGCTCGGCCAGCCGGCGCAGCCCGCTCTTGCCCAGCGCCGCCATGTGGATCGACGTAGCCAGGGCGCACAGCGCCTGGTTGGTGCAGATGTTGGACGACGCCTTTTCGCGGCGTATGTGCTGCTCGCGGGTGGCCAGCGTCAGCACAAAGCCGCGCTTCCCGTCGGCGTCGACCGTCTGGCCCACCAGCCGGCCCGCCATCTTGCGCACGTCCTTCTCCCGGCAGGCGAAAAAGCCCAGGTACGGCCCGCCATAGTTCAGGCCGTTGCCCAGCGCCTGGCCTTCGCCGGCCACGATGTCGGCGCCATAGTCGCCCGGTGGCCGCAGCAGACCCAGGCTGATCGGATCGGCCACCACCACTACCAGCATCGCGCCGGCCTGGTGCACGCGCTCGGCCAGCCCATCCAGGTCCTCGATCTGCCCCCAAAAGTTCGGACTCTGCACGATCAGGCAAGCGGTGTTCCCGTCCAGCCGCGCCGCCAGCTCGGGCAGCCCGGCGGTCGCCGACTCGTCGCCCGCGATCTCCAGACCCATCCCCTGGGTGTAGGTCCGTACCACCGCCCGGTATTCGGGGTGGAGGGTTGGCGAGACCAGCACCTTGTTGCGCTTGCCCTTGACGCTGTTCAGGGCCATGATCACCGCCTCGGCCGTCGCCGTTGCCCCGTCATAGTGCGACGCGTTGGTCACCTCCATGCCGGTCAGGGCGCAGATCATGCTCTGGTACTCAAAAATGCTCTGTAGCGTGCCCTGGCTGATCTCCGGTTGGTAAGGGGTATAGGCGGTGAAAAACTCGGCGCGGCTGATCAGGTGGTCCACCACGCGCGGGACATAGTGATGATAGGCGCCGGCGCCCAAAAAGCTGGTGTAATGGCCGACGTCCAGGTTCTCCTCGCTCATGGCCTGCAGCTCGGCCATGATCTCCATCTCGGACACCGGCTCAGGCAGCTCCAGCGTGGGAAAGCGACAGGCCGCCGGCACGTCGTGGAACAGATCCTCCACCCGCTCCACGCCGATCGCCGCCAGCATCGCCGCCCGGTCCGCGTCCGTATGCGGGATATAATTCATTTCACCCTCTTACAAGCTTTCTACAAAAGCCTTGTACGCATTCGCGTCCATCAGGGTATCTATTTCGGACATATCGGCAATGGCTATGCGCACCAACCACGCCTCGCCGAACGGGTCCTTGTTGACCAGCTCCGGCGAATCCTCCAGCACGTCGTTGATCTCCACGATCGTGCCCCCGACCGGCATGTACACGTCCGACGCCGCCTTGACCGATTCGACGGTGGCAAACACATCGCCCTCGTCGAATGTGTCGTCGACCTCTGGTAGCTGGACGTAGACAATGTCCGAGAGCTGATCCTGAGCATAGTCGGTCAGGCCTGCTGTGGCCTCTTCCCCTTCCACCCGGATCCATTCGTGGTCTTCAGTGTACTTGCAGGTAGGATCGATCTTCATCTTCTTTGAACCTTCCTTTCTTCAGAATTGTTGGCTTGGCGATTGGCAACAGCCATGTTGCTGGCCTTCACAGTCAGTAGGACTTACAGTTTTGCCTGGGAGATTATACATCCGATTCCTAGATCGCGTCAAAATACACAGCACTCGCGCATCTCGCGTGCCGCGAGCCCTAGCTCGGCTGCCTGCTTCCGGGCGCGGCGGGCCGGACTGACCACCACGTTGACCCCCGCCCGCACCGCCAGCGGGTCGAGCTCATCGCGGTACCGTCCCTTGGGCCTCATGCAGCCCAGGTAGATCGGCGTCGCCGGGAACCGCAAGCGCGCCTCGGCCAGTAGCTCGGCGGCGGCCGTCGGCGCGGGCGGCAGCCGGTTGGCGTAGCGCGTGCCCTGCGTCGGGATCAGGACCAGGAACACCAGGCCGTCGGCGCCCAGCTCCCGCAGCAGCTCCAGCGCCGGCCACTCGTGCCCCAGCGCCCCGCCCCGCAGCCCGATCGTGATGTGGGGCAGCGTCCGGGCATACCGCCGGATCAGGCGGTAGGTCTCGGCGTAATCCTGCACGGTCCGATCCAGGCCATACACCTCGTGAATAGTCTCGTCGTCCCCCACGAGATCGAACGACACCACGTCGGCCAGCGGGGCGATGGCTGCCATCTCGGCCTCGGTGATCAACCCCACGTGCCAGTTCAGCCGCCGGCCCTGGCGCCAGGCCCGCACCCGGTCCAGGTGTGCCAGCACCGGCACCCGGCCTCTCGGATCGCAGCCGCCCGAGATCAGGCAGCTGGGAGCGCCGTCCGGCTCGGCCTCCCAGATGGGGCGCATCCCCTTCAGATAGTAGCCGCCGCAGTGGGCGCAGTCCAGGCCGCACTCCCGGCCGGTCAGGCTCAGCACCGCCGTGTCCAGCGGATACGACCAGGTGATCTCGTCCGGAAAGCTGGCCCGCCGCATCGCCCAGGCGCGCGCCAGCTTGGATTCAAGGTCGCTCATCGGGCCCGCCTCTGCAGCGCCTCTTTGAGCCGCTGCCAGAACGACTTGGCCGCCTGGGCCTCCTCGGGCTGCACCGGCTGCGGGCTGTAACGCGCCGTCATAAAGGCGCCGGTTAGCCCCGACAGGTCCGGCTCCAGCTCCGGGAGCGCCCGGTCCAGCTCGGCCTCATATTCCAGGGGCGTCTGGGCCGGCCGGCGCGGCTGGCCGGCTCGCGCCGCGCGCCGCAGGGT
>Ga0209254_10005457_pt1 | contig 11696 bp, 8 predicted proteins | sample FrelakmetDIP11DI_FD_187148 | JGI IMG/M metagenome (GOLD analysis project Ga0209254, IMG submission 187148) | Freshwater lake sediment microbial communities from the University of Notre Dame, USA, for methane emissions studies - DIP11 DI (SPAdes)... | ecosystem: Environmental > Aquatic >... | reverse complement strand
GGTGCTGAGCACGATGCTTGGCGAGGACGAGACGGGGCTGGCCGGGCTCCTGTTCCATGAACTCGCGCACCAGCGGCTTTACGTGCCGGGCGACACCCTGTTCAACGAGGGTTTCTCAACCCTGGTCGAGGAAGAGGGCATGCGTCGCTGGCTCGCGTCCCGGAACGACCAGGCGGGACTCTGCTACTTCCACCTGCGGCAGTCCCGGCGGACCGCGGCGCTCGGGATCCTGGCGGACCTGCGCTCGCAGCTTGCCGTCATCTACGCCGCAGACATTCCGGCCGGCGAGCGGCGGCGGCAGCGGTCGACGGCCTTCGACCAGGCCAGGGCTGCCTACGCGGATCTGCGGGCGGGCTGGATGGCACCGCCCTGGTTCGATGGCTGGTTTGCCCCCGGCCTCAACAACGCGCGCCTGGCGGCCCTGTCGTCCTACGAGGAACTCGTGCCGGCATTCCAGGCGCTCCTGGACCGCGAGGGCGGTGACCTGCCGCGTTTCTATGCCAGCGCCGAGGCACTGGGCGAGCAGGTGCCGGAGGAGCGGGAGCGGGTCCTCAAGGAACTCGGCCGCTCGCCCCCCGCGGGCGTCAGCGCCGCGCCTGCTGCCGGTAGCTGTCCCTGATCCCGGGCAACCCCGCGCCGCCGAGCGCATCGGCCAGATTCGGTTGCAGGGGTCGGGGCTGGATGCCGAGCGCGCGCAGCCCGTCGGTGTCGCCCACGCTGTCGGTCAGCAGCGACCGGTAGTTGTCGGTCGAAAAGGGCTTGCCTGGCACGAAATCCATGACCGCCGCCTGCAGCCGTGATAGCGGTCGTGGCAGGCCGATGATCCGGCGCCGGAGCCCCAGTGTGCCGGCGACCATCCGGACCAGCTCGCGCAGGGTGAACGTGTCGGGCCCACAGAGCTGATAGGTGCGGCCGGCGGTGGCTGGATCCCGGACCGCGCGGGCGATCGCCTCCACCACGTCGGCCACATCCACGGGGGAGAAGCGCGCATCGGGCATGGCGAGCGGGAAGGCGAGCGGCACGACGCGCAGCAGGCTTGCAAAGCGATTCAGGAACGAGTCGCCGGGCCCGAAGATCACCGAGGGCTGGAGGATGGTCCAGCGCAGTCCCGAGGCCCGCACCAGCGCCTCTGCCTCACCCTTCGAGCGGAGGTAGTGACTCGTGGCCGGATTCGCCGCGTCCGGGCTCGCGGCGTTGAGGGCGCTGACCTGGATCAGCCGGTCCACGCCGGCAGCGCCGCAGGCCTCGATCAGCCGGCGGGTGAGCTCCACATGGGCGCGGCGGAAGCCCGCGCCGTCCCGGCCGGTCTCGTTGAGGATACCCACGAGGTTGATCGCCACGTCGGCCCCGCGAAGCAGTTGCTCGAGCATCCCCGGGGCGTGGATGTCCGCGTGGATGACGCGGACGGTCGGCAGGAGCCGCAGGTGGCGGCAACGTTCCGGATACCGCGTGGGCACGGTGACGGCATGGCCCGCATTGGCGAGGTGGGCCACGAGGCGCGAGCCGACGAAGCCGCTACCTCCAAGAATGCAGCCGGACACCATGGCGGGCATTTCTGGCACCAGCCCGTGCGGGCCGCTCAGCGGATCTGCAACAGGAGGTTCCGGTTGCCGCGCCGGACGCTGAGAATGAGCAGGTTCTGCTGGCCCGCCGCCTGCTGCAGTTCCCGCACGTTCCGCACCCGAATGCGGTTCACGGAGACGATGATGTCGTTTGCCAGGATCCCTGCGAGCGCCGCCGGACTTTCCGGCTCCACGGACTCGATGCGGACGCCGGGGCCCGCGAACTGGTCCGCCGTGCCCTCGTGGTTGGCCAGTTCCGCGCCGGCCAGGCCAGGGTGGATGTCGTCGCCGCCGATGCGCGCGGTGCTGCTGACCTCGCTGAGCATCGCGGTGAACTGGCGTTGCTTGCCGTCGCGCACGACTTCCACGCGCACGCTGTCGCCGCTGCGTTTCAGCCCGACCGTATTGCGCAGGTCGGACGCAGTCTTGATCCGCTGCCCGTCCACCGAAACGATGACGTCGCCAACCTCGATGCCCGCCTTTTCCGCCGCGGAGCCGTCGACCACTTCCTGCACCAGCGCGCCCTCGGCGGTACCCTCGACGCCGTAGGCCTTGGCACTGTCTGCGTTGAAGTCGGAAATGCTCACGCCCAGCAGCCCGCGCTTCACTTCGCCGAACTGCAGGATCTGGTTCATGATCGATTTCGCGATGTTCACGGGGATCGCAAAGCCGATGCCGATGTTGCCACCGCTGTTGCTGAAGATGGCCGAATTGATGCCGACCAGTTCCCCCTTGAGATTGACCAGCGCACCGCCGGAATTACCCGGGTTGATGGAGGCGTCGGTCTGGATGAAGTCCTCGTAGCCGTCCGGGTTGATGCCGCTGCGGCCCAGCGCACTGACTATCCCCGAGGTGACCGTGTGCTGGAGGCCGAAGGGATTGCCGATCGCCAGGACGAAGTCGCCGACCTGAACCTGGTCGGAATTGCCGAGCTTCATCTGGACGAGATCCTTGCCGTTCTCGACCTGCAGCACCGCGATGTCGGTTCCGGGGTCGGAGCCGACCACCTTCGCCTTCAGGCTGCGGTTGTCGGTGAGGAAGACCTCGATCTCCTCGGCGTTCTCGACCACGTGGTGGTTGGTGAGGATGTAGCCCTTGGCCGAGTCCACGATGACGCCGGAGCCCGCGCTCTGCACCTGGCGCCGGCGTTGCTGCTGCTGCTGGTCCGGGAAGCCGAAGAACCGGCGGAAGAACGGATCCTCCATGAGCGGGTTGGTGGGGGCGTTGACCGTGCCTTTCGTGGCAATGCTCACGACGGCGGGTTCGACCTGCTTGACGAGCGGCGCGAGAGACGGGAAATCCTGACCCCCGATCCGCGCCGGCACCTGCGCGCGCGCCGGGCTGTTCAGGGCCGTGGAGGCGAGAGCAGCAACCAGAACCAGGGCAACTGCCGCCCGTGCGGTGACTCCTGTCATGCGCGAAAACCTTCCGGAGAGAGGATTGGGGAACGGCGAATCATAGCGGGTTTCCCCGCGCCGCAAGGCGCCGGCGCCGTGGGTAGAACCTGTGGAAAACCGGTGCGGGGGCTGGGGACGGCCCGACCCAACATCTTGTGTTGGGAAAGGCCCGGCCACGGGCTCGTCAGGGGTCGGCTAAAGCAGCTTGACGCCGCTGGTCATTATTTAAGCAAATATATGATTTATATTGATAAAAACCGACACTTGCGGCACCAGAATTTTCTTGACACATGCCGGCACGATGCCTAATGTACGAAGCACGCTGGCACAACATCTTGTGCTGGCGTTTTCGTCAAAATATCGGGCCCAAACCCCCTGCGACTGCTGCCACCTGCCCGGGGCTCGCCCGGAATTAGGCGGACATCAGGGGAGCAATTCGGGCCGGAGACGGGGCAAGCAGCGGAGACCGGTCGCGATGACCGGCATCAAGGGACTGGCGCAGGGGGCAGGGTCCATCATGAAATCAGCAGCGCAGTTGGAAAACTCAAGGGCAGTGACCATCGGTTTCCAGGATGCCTCGATCGACATCTGGGATAAAAAGTACCGGTTGAAGTCGAAGTCGGGGGACGTGGTCGACGAGACCATGGACGACACCTACCAGCGTGTCGCCCGGGCCCTTGCGGACGTGGAGGCCGAAGGGGACCGGGAGCGGTGGTTCGAGCAGTTCCTGTGGGCCCTCCGGCGCGGCGCCATTCCGGCGGGCCGCATCATTTCCAATGCCGGCGCCCGGGAGCACAAGCCCGCCACCTCCACGATCAATTGCACGGTGTCCGGCACCATCGGCGATTCCATGCAGGACATCCTCACCAAGGTCCACGAGGCTGGCCTCACCCTGAAGGCCGGCTGCGGCATCGGCTACGAGTTCTCGACGCTCCGGCCCAAGGGCGCCTATGTCTCCGGCGCCGGTGCACACACCTCCGGCCCCATGTCGTTCATGGATATCTACGACAAGATGTGCTTCACGGTGTCGTCGGCCGGCGGCCGACGTGGCGCCCAGATGGGCACTTTTGACGTGGGTCACCCCGACGTGCTCGACTTCATCCGGGCCAAGCGGGAAGACGGGCGGCTGCGCCAGTTCAACCTCTCCCTGCTGGTGACCGACGGGTTCATGCAGGCCGTCAAGCACAACCGGGACTGGGCGCTGGCCTTCCCGCTGGATGCCCGCGAGGTCGAGCAGCTCGGTCTGGACCTGGACGACCGGGACCAGGTGCTCTGGCGCGACTGGCCCACCGCCAATGGCTACGTCGCCAACGACAAGGGCCAGGTGGCGTGCCGGATCTACAAGAAGCTCCCCGCCCGCCGCCTGTGGGACATGATCATGGCGTCGACCTACGACTTCGCCGAGCCCGGCTTCGTGCTCGTTGACCGGGTCAACGAGATGAACAACAACTGGTTCGACGAGACCATCCGGGCCACCAATCCCTGCGGCGAGCAGCCGCTGCCGCCCTACGGCTCCTGCCTGCTGGGCTCCATCAACCTGACCAAGTTCGTGCTGGAGCCCTTCGCGGACGCCGCGCGCTTCGACTGGGACGAATTTCACCGGGTCGTGAAGGTCTTTACCCGGATGCTGGACAACGTGGTCGAGGTCAACGGCCTGCCCCTCCAGCGGCAGCGGGACGAGATCCTGCGCAAGCGCCGCCACGGCATGGGCTTCCTCGGCCTGGGGTCGACGCTCACCATGCTCCGCCTGCGCTACGGGACCAAGGAGTCCGTGAAGTTCACGGAGGACGTTGCCCGTGAGATGGCGCTGGCCGGCTGGGAGACGGCACTGGATCTGGCCCGCGAGAAGGGGCCTGCCCCGATCCTCGTGGAGGAGTTCGCGGTCACCCCCGAGATGCTGCGCAAACGCCCGGAGATGACCCGTGACGGCTTCAAGCCTGGCGACCGCATTCCCGGCCGCGTTCTGCACGCCCGCTACAGCCGTTATATGCAGCGGGTGGCCGAGGTCGCGCCCGAGCTGGTGAAGGACCTGGAGCGTGTGGGCGCCCGCTTCACCCATCACAGCTCCATCGCCCCGACCGGCACGATTTCCCTGTCCCTGGCCAACAACGCCAGCAACGGCATCGAGCCCAGCTTTGCCCACCAGTACTCCCGCAACGTGATCCGGGAAGGCAAGAAGTCCAAGGAAAAGGTTGAAGTCCTGTCCTTCGAGCTGCTGGCCTATCGCCAGCTGGTAAATGCCTCGGCAGTGCCGGGCAGCGCGAAGGCCGATGAGCAGCTCCCGGAATACTTCGTGACTGCCGACGACATCAAGCCCAGGGAGCACGTGGACATCCAGGCTGCCGCCCAGCGCTGGGTGGATTCGTCGATCTCGAAGACGGCCAACGTGCCGACGGATTTCGACTATGAGCAGTTCAAGGATATCTATATGTACGCCTACGACATGGGGCTGAAGGGTTGCACCACCTTCCGCTTCAACCCGGAGGCGTTCCAGGGCGTGCTGGTGAAGGAGAAGGACCTCCAGAACACGAAATACACCTTCGTGCTGGAGGACGGCACCGAAGTCACGGTCCGTGGCGACGAGGAGGTCGAGTACGACGGCGAGATGCACACCGCCGCCAACCTCTTCGACGCGCTCAAGGAAGGCTACTACGGCAAGTTCTGAGTGCAGTTACCTGGCTTACGGGAAATAGTGCCATGGCAAAGATCAAGATCGACAAGAAGATCGTCGGCTACCGGGTCGAGTCCGCCGACGAGAAAACAGCCGCCCAGAAGGCCAGGGCCGGCCAGAAGGGCGACGCAGCCGGGGCCAAGCGTCTGCCGGCCGAGGGCAACGTCGTGCGGATGCACGAGAAGCTCGAGCGCCCGGAAATGCTCCAGGGTTCCACGTACAAGGTAAAGACCCCGGTCTCGGACCACGCGATGTACGTCACCATCAACGACGTCATCCTGAACCCGGGCACCGAGCACGAGCAGCGCCGGCCCTTTGAGATCTTCATCAACTCGAAGAACCTGGACCATTACCAGTGGATCGTGGCCCTCACGCGCCTGATGTCCGCCGTGTTTCGCAAGGGCGGCGATGTGGCCTTCATGGTCGACGAGCTCAAGGCCGTCTTCGATCCGCGCGGCGGCTACTGGCAGCCGGGCGGCAAGTTCATGCCGTCGATCATCGCGGAGCTCGGCTACATCGTGGAAAAGCACCTGCGCTTCATCGGCCTGCTGCCCCCGGATAACCTGGATGAGCACAAGCGCAAGCTCGTCGCGCAGAAGCGCCGCGAGTTCGAGGACCAGCAGCGCCAGCAGGACGCCTTTGCCAAGAGCGAGTATCCGGCGGGCGCCCAGATCTGCGGTGTGTGCAGTGCTGCCGCCGTGGTCTACATGGACGGCTGCATGACCTGCCTCGCCTGCGGCGACTCTAAGTGCGGATAGGCAAAATGCGGCCCGGGAAGATGCGGCCCGGGAAGATGCGGCCTGGGAAGATGCGGCCTGGGAAGATGCGGTCAGGCGTCCGCAGTTGACCCAGACCGTCCCTGATTTCAGCCGCGTCGGGGTGCTCGTCGCCGGCGATGTGATGCTGGACGAGTACTGGTTCGGCCCTACGTCACGCATTTCCCCCGAGGCCCCCGTTCCCATCGTTCGCGTCACTGGTTCCGAGGCCCGGGCCGGCGGCGCCGCCAACGTGGCGATCAACCTGGCCAGCCTGGGGGCGCGGACGTCGCTCACGGGCATCGTGGGCCGGGACGGCAATGCCGCAACCCTCGCTCACCTGCTGCAGAAGCACGGCATCACGGTGGACTTCGTCGAGTCCGAAAGCCGGCCGACGATCACCAAGCTCCGGGTCCTGAGCCGAAATCAGCAGCTCATCCGTCTCGACACGGAGGAGAACTTTTCGGCCGATGACGCCGTGCCCATGACCGGCGCCCTCGAGCGGCTGCTGCCGCCGGTGTCGGTCTGCATCCTGTCGGATTATGCCAAGGGCACGCTGAGCCAGGTCTCGGCGCTGATTGGCACCTGCCGCCGGCGTGGTGTTCCCGTGCTGGTGGACCCGAAGGGGACGGACTTCGCCCGGTACCGGGGCGCCACGGTGCTGACCCCGAACCAGGCGGAGTTCGAGGCCGTGGTCGGTCCCGCCCGCAGCCAGGCGGAGATTGCCGAACAGGGCGAGGCACTGCGGGAGGCGCTGGATCTGCAGGCACTCGTGGTGACCCTCGGCGACCGGGGAATGGCGGTCATCACGGCCGAGGGCGAGCCGGTTTTCCTGCCGGCCCGTGCGCGGCAGGTCTTCGATGTCACCGGCGCCGGCGATACCGTCATTGCCACACTGGCAGCGGGACTTGGCGCGGGCCTGACCTTCCAGGATGCCGCGGGACTGGCCAACCTGGCGGCCGGTCTCGTGGTTGGCAAGATCGGCGTGGCCAGCGTCACGCCCTCCGAATTGCGGCTGGCGCTCCACGAGCACGGCCAGGGCGGGCGCGGCTTGCTGCAGCGTTCCGAGGCACGCCAGGTCGCCGCCGAAGCCAGGGGCCGCGGCGAGCGGCTCGTCATGACCAACGGCTGCTTCGACATCCTCCACGCCGGGCACGTGGCCTACCTGGAGGAGGCCAAGCAGCGCGGCGACCGCTTGCTGGTGGCGGTGAACGACGACGCCTCCGTCACCCGGCTGAAGGGCCCGGGCCGGCCCATCAATCCGCTGGCTGACCGGATGGCCGTCCTCGCGGGCCTCGCTGCCGTGGACTGGGTCGTGCCCTTCAGCGAGGACACGCCGGAAGTGCTCGTCTGGGAGATCCTGCCCGACGTGCTGGTGAAGGGCGGGGACTACCGTCCCGAGAACATCGCCGGGGCTCGTCAGGTCCTCGAGAACGGTGGCACTGTGGAAGTGCTGAGCTTCCGGGAGGGCCGCTCCACGTCGGCCGTCGTCGAGGCCGTCCAGCGGCTCGCACCGAAGTAACCCGGCCAGAGCAACAAGGTCAGTGCCCCTGCGGGTCCTCTACGTCCTCCTCACCTATCTGGCGGTCCCGCTGCTGCTCCTGCACCTCGTCTGGCGCGGCTTCAGCGTTCCCGGTTACCGCCGGCGCATTGGCGAGCGCTTCGGCCTGCGCATGGCCAGGCTGCCGCGTACATCCATCTGGGTCCACGCGGTGTCGGTCGGCGAGGTCCAGGCGGCCGCGCCGCTGGTGCGGGCGCTGCTCAAGCGCCACCCCGACGTGCCCCTGGTGATCACCACGATGACCCCGACGGGTTCCGAGCGGGTGCGCGCCCTGTTCGGTGACTCCGTGGTCCACAGCTACGTGCCCTACGATCTCGCCGGAGCGGTGCGCCGCTTTTTCGACTGGGCGCGGCCGATGCTGGCAATCATCATGGAAACAGAGCTGTGGCCGAACCTCTATCACGAGTGCGGGCAGCGCCGTGTGCCCCTGGTGCTCGCCAGCGCCAGGGTGTCACTGCGCTCGGTACGGCGCTACAGGCGGCTGATTCCGCTCTTTCGCGACACGTTGTCCCACGGCATCGTGATCGCGGCACAGACGCCGGCCGACGCCGAGCGCTTCCGTTCGCTGGGCGCCAACCCGTCCCGCACCCACGTCACCGGCAACATCAAGTTCGATTTCGATCTGCCGCCGGAAATCGCCAGCCGCGGGCGTGAACTGCGCCTCCAGCAGGCACAGCACCGGCCTGTGTGGGTGGCCGCGAGCACCCACGATCGGGAGGAGGTGGCCGTGCTGGACGCCCATGCCCGCATCCTCGAGCACCATCCTTCTGCGCTCCTCGTGCTGGTGCCGCGTCACCCGGAGCGCTTTCCCCAGGTTGCTGCCCTGCTCGATTCCCGCGGCATTCCCTACGTGAGCCGCAGCAGCCTGGCTGTTGCCACCCCGGCAACCCGCGTGCTGCTGGGTGACACGATGGGCGAGCTGACCACGTTCTACGCGGCGGCGGACGTGGCCTTCGTGGGCGGCAGCCTCGTACGCATCGGCGGCCACAATCTCCTGGAGCCGACGGCGCTGGCCGTCCCGGTGGTGACCGGCCCCCACAACGAGAACGCAGCGGATATCGCTGAACTGCTGGTGGATTGCGGCGCCGCGCTGGTCGTGCCGGACTGGGCCGGTCTGGCGGCCGAAGTGAGCTGGCTGCTGGGCGACGAGGCCGAGCGCCGGAAGCGGGGAGAGGCCGGCAGGCAGGCCATTCTGGCCAACCGCGGCGCCCTCGACCGGCTGCTGGCGCTGATCGATCCGCTGGTTGGTTAAGACCCGGGCGTGCGCCCGGCGGTGGCTAGTTGGTCGCCGGGACGGGCTTGCCGGGTAATTCCGCCTCGGTGGCCGTCCCGCTCAGCATGGCGTCGATGGCGGCAATGTCCTCGACGGTGAGCGTCCCCGCCGCCTGCTGCAGCCGCAGCCCGTTGATCAGGTAGTCGTAGCGGCTGCGCAGGAAGTTGGTTTCGGCAGTGAACAGCGTGCGACGGGCATCCAGCACGTCGACCGTCGTCCGGGTGCCCACCTCGAAGCCGGCCTCGGTGGCCTTCAGCGCGGTCTTCGCCGATTCGAAAGCCTGCTTCAGCGCCTGGACCCGCGAGATCCCGGAGATCACGCCCAGATAGGCGTCCCGGGTCTGGCGTTCGGTCTCCCGCGCCGTCCGCTCGAGCCTCTCGCGAGCGGCCCGGTGCTGGTACACGGCCTGCTGGACGCGGGCCGACGTGCTGCCGCCGGCGAAGATCGGCAAGGCGAACTGCAGGGACAGGGAGTCGTTCTCGAGGTCGGTGCCAGTGCCACTCCGTATCTTGGATCCCAGATCGACGGGGTTCCCATCCTCGTCGAAACAGTTGTTGGCAGTCGTCGTGCAGGGTGAACGCGAGAAGCCCGTGTTATCGGTGTCGTTGTGTGTGGCGACGAAATCGACCGTTGGATAGTGGCCGGTGCGCGCGATGCTGACGTCGTCCTTGGCGATCTCCGCGCCGATCTGGCTGGAAATCAGGTTGCGGTTCTGCTGCATGGCCAGGTCTACCCACCGGTTCGCATCGGCGGGGTCGGGGCTGCGAAGTGGCAAGTTCTCGGTGGGCTTGGCGAGCTCGGGGGGCGTGTCGTCAATGATCGTGCGCAGGACTTCCTGCTGGTTGGCGAGCGCCCGCTTGGCGAGGATCTCCGCGGCCGTGGCCTGGTCGTAGGCCGCCTGGGCTTCCTGCACGTCGGTGATGGCGATCAGGCCCACCTCGAAGCGCTTCTGGGCCTGCTCCAGTTGCCGGCCGATGGCCTCCTTGGCGGCCTGCTCGGATGCCAGGGTATCCTCGGCGGCGAGCACGTTGAAATAGGCATCGGCGACCCGCACCGCCAGGTCCTGCTGGGCCGCCTGATAGTCCACGTCTGCCTGGGCCGACAGCTTGCCGGCCTGGGACAGTCTGACCCACTGGTCCCAGCGGAACACCGACTGGCGCAACTCCAGGGACCAGAAATTGGCATCCGTATCCCGGGAATCGATGAGGCGGGGAAACGGCGGCAGGTTCCCGGTCGTGGTCACCGTTTCGCCGTCCGCCGAAGTTCCGCTCATGTTGTAGCGCCCGCTGACCTGCGGCAGCAGGCTGCCCCGCGCGATCGGCTTGCCTTCCTGCGTTGCCAGCTTGTTCGCCTCGGCCTCCCGTACCAGGGGATCGCTACGCACCGCCTTTTCGTAGATCTGCAGCAGGGTGTCGCCGGACGCCAGGCCGGAAGCCAGCAGCGTGGCCACTGCGGTGGCCAGGGGAAGCAATTTCAATCCGTGTCTCATGACATCCCTTCCGAGGAATTCAGAATCTGAACTTCGATGGCGGCGTTGCGTTCCGCAGCGCTGGCACCGACGTCTCGAACAGCGTGGTGGTAGTCCATTGATCCGGACCCCGGCGCGTTACCAGGCGCGCCTGCATCAGCGGGTTCTCGCCCACCACCATGAAGAGCCGTCCGCCGTCCGCCAGCCAGTGCTGGAAGCGCGCATCCGCCTGCGGCACCGACCCGGTCACGGCAATCACGTCGTAAGGCTCGCCGGGACGATACTGGAAAACGTCTTCGATGCGGACCTCGGCGTTCCATGTAGCCACTCCCCGGAGATTCCGGCGGGCGGCATCGGCCAGCTCCGGCAGGATTTCGAGGCTGGTCACGCCGCTTCCCAGGCGCGCGAGGCGTAGGGCTCGGCGTACTCGGGATCGAGCTCGATGGCACGGTCGTAGTCGGCCAGCGCGCCTGCCTCATCGCCATCCAAAGACCGGGCGACCCCGCGGTTGTGGTAGGCATAGGCGTCCTCGGGATCGAGCTCGATGGCACGCTCGTAGGCTGCCAAGGCCTCGTCGGTACGTCCGAGTTGGTCGAGCATGTTGCCCATGACCGAGTGCGCCCAGGTGCTGTCCGGGTCAAGCTCGACGGCCCGTTCGGCCTCCGCGAGGGCTCGACGCACCTGTCCCATACCCGACAGCGCCAAGGCTCGGCATCGATGGACCCGCTCGCCGTCCACCCCGAGTTCCAGCGCGCGGTCCAGGTCCGCGAGAGCGTCGGCGGGGTCTTCTGTCTCCGACTCGAGTCGGGCACACCCGCGGCCCTCGTGCGCGACGCCGCTGTCGGGGTCCGCCTCGAGGATGGCGGTGAAGGCCGCCACCGCCTCGACGATCTGGTTCGTCACCTCCTTGGGCGACTTGGCGAAGAGCCCGAAGAGCGGGCTCTGGCCCAGGCGCACCAGCGCCCGCGGCAGTTCCGGCTGGAAGATCACCAGGAGCGCAAGGCTCAGC
>Ga0209254_10005456_pt1 | contig 11697 bp, 12 predicted proteins | sample FrelakmetDIP11DI_FD_187148 | JGI IMG/M metagenome (GOLD analysis project Ga0209254, IMG submission 187148) | Freshwater lake sediment microbial communities from the University of Notre Dame, USA, for methane emissions studies - DIP11 DI (SPAdes)... | ecosystem: Environmental > Aquatic >... | reverse complement strand
CATTAAGATTGATGATCAGAGTGGTGTAGACCAGCAAGGGGATGCCCAGGCGGATCAGGCGATCGAGCAGGTAGGAGCGCGGTCCCTTCTTCTCCAGCGAGCGGGGTGTGAAATATCCCGCCATCAGGAAGAACAGCGACATGAAATAGGTCTGGTTGACAGCATTAAAAAAGGTCAGGACGACCTCGCTGAGCAGGTCAGCATTTGGATCATCGACCAGCCAGCTACCGTTGCCGCCAAAGGCGAGGGCGGAATGATGCATGATGACCAGGACGGTGAGGTAGATGCGCAGGTTATCCAGAAAGGCGAATCTCGATCCAGACGTAGAAACAGGTGGATTCTTCATTTTGACCTCCTAAATGCGTGATGATGCAGTCGATTCCAGGATGCAAGTAATTCCTTATCATTTTTCCAGAACCTGCTTTCCAGATCAAAACCTCACAGGTCTTCCAGACCTGTGAGGTTTCAGCCACCAATCAATAAATCATCTTCGCATTTCGATAATCGTCGAAGACACCCCAGGTGCGTTCGATCCTGATTTTGCGGCGGAAATGCAGGTGCAGTTCCACCGGCGCCTGGGCCAGCCGGGGATGGTGTTCGACCAGGATTCGATCGCCGAAACGAAAAGCTTCCAGCACCAGGGGCATGTGGTAGCGGAAAATTCCTGCCCTCCAGCCGGCCGGACCGAATGCCAGGCCGCCGCTGACGTGACAGTGAACAGCCAGGTAGGGTTCATCGCCGTCCTCCCAGCACGCCAGCACTTCGTCGCGCATCAGGCGCGTGTACCAGCCGGAAATCTGCTTTTTGTTGTATCCAGAACCGATGGATAGAAAAAGGTCCCCGGTCAGGTCCGAGTGGGTCAGGGTGTAGGAACGCGGCGTGAGGGGTCCCGTGGGGTGCACACCCGGTAAGAAGGTTACGGTCAATTGAGCAGGATCGAGGTGAGACATGCTCAGCCACTCAAAGGAAAAACCGCCAAAATTACCCAGGCCAGGAAAGGCGCTGCGCTGAAAGCATATGCCCAAAAGTGGCGCTGTCTCCCTGCGGCGATGGCCTGGACTGCCAGGATGATGGGAAAAAGCGGCAGGATCAAGCCCAGGAAACGCAGCTGCGGATTTAATTCTATCGCAAAAAACAGGCTGATGAGCAAGATCAAGCTGTGTGCAAGCCACCAGCCTGCCCGGCCGAGCGGATGCGCCGGGCTGGTGACCTGCCCGACTGCCAACGACCAGGGCAGCAGGCAGGCGAAGGCCAGGGGTAACAGCCTCAGGCGCACGGGGATCAGCAGCCAGGGCAGCCAGACCTGCCCTCCAAGCAGTCCCATCCCCACCCACAGGAAAGCCGCGACCAGCAGACCCGGCCAGACAGCGCTCCAGGAGGGCAGCCGCAGCCAGCTCCAGGGCTGTGTGCCACCCGGCTCAGCCCGGTTGTACAGAAGCGCCAGCGCGAGCAGCCCGGCAATTGCGAACCAGACCAGCAGGTATCCGCCCATCTGCAGCCCGAGAAAACCGCTCAGGTCCAACCCGAGCCGGTCGAGCAGCTGGAGGAGCAAAGTGGCTGAGATCGCAGCACCTGTCAGGGCCAGGAAACGCCTGCCGCGCGAAAATTGAGCTGCCAGGAGCGCCGGGCGAGTCCCGGGTACCAGGCACAGGCAGGCCAGCAGCATGCCGGTGAGACCAATGACATACCACAAAATCCTTGTGTCGGTGTAATCCAGCGCCCCGGGCTGCCTGCCAATCACAGCATCCAGCCACTGGCGTGCAGCGTGGTGTGCAAAGGGTGAGAAGACGATGCTGACGTGCTCGACCCAGGGGACGATGATCAACCGCCTTACATTCCCGGTTACCAGATTGATGGTAGAAGAGGAGAGTGGGCTCGCGGATTGCCCGGTAGCTTGTTCAAATAAAATCCTGGCATTCTTTTGGAAGCCTGGCTCGTTTTGTCCGGCCATCAGCAGCAGATTCTGCGGTAGATCAAGAGTGACCGGTGACAGCACAGGCGACACCGCTATGGTCGCACGTGCCTGGGGGTAGCGCACGCCAAACTCCAATGCCACCCCGCTGCCCATGGAGTGGCCCAGAATGGCAGTCCGGGATCCATCTCCGATTCCCAGTCCTTGCGCTTCACCCCACACCGCTTCAGCATTCGACAACAAACGGTTACGCGGCAGGCCCGAGGGCAAGGGGTTGGAATTGGCGCCGTGCCCGTCGAAATCCCACAGGGCGGCGACATAGCCGGCCTGCGCCAATGTATAGGCGAACCCGCGCATGATGACCGCCGAGCCGGCGTAGCCGTGCCCGATCAATACCAGCGGCCGGCTGCCGTCCAGGTGTCCGGTTTGGGCGATGAATTCGTAGGGGATGTCGTTGACTCGACCTTGAAGCCGCTCTAACCCAGCCGGCAGGCCGGTTTGCCAGAAGGCGAGCACCAGCAAGAGCAATCCCCCTATACCTGCCAGAAACCTGGATCTCATACTACTCTCCAAGATATCAAATAATAGCAGTTAAGAGAATTCTATCACACGCCCAGCCTGGAGCCTGGCTGCCAGCTGAACTTCAAATGCAAATATTTTTCCAACCGAGACTTTATCCAAACCAAACAACTTTGGCCCATACTACCGCTTGCAGCACTTCTTACGCCCGGACCAGGAAACTGAAATGTATATACGAAAAGCCACCATCATCCTGCTTGTCCTGCTGATCGCAGGATGTGCTTCCCTGGTCGGTGGGCTGTTCGGCGGTGCAGCAGCCTACGGATTGCTGCGCAGCGACCAGGATAACCCGCCGCCCCGCCAGCCTGGTGGAGGCTGTCCGGCCGACTCCCGAAATGACGGCGATGCTGCAGGTGGAGGACACGCAGGTGGAATCGCCGGTCACCCAGGTGGTGCAGCAGGTGGGGAAAAGCGTGGTGATGAAGCTCACGGAAAAATATCCATATCAAGAGATATTTTGAATAAGCCTGACTTAGAAATATCACCCTTCATGTCTCAACCCGTTGTTTTGAAATAAATCTACCCCAAATAATCATTTCAAATGCCCGAATTTCTGAAAGTGGATCACAAAAAATGATGCAAACTGGAGGAAATGATGCTACACTTAAGACAAGAGTGTCAAAATCATCTCCCTTTGAGGTGATAATGTTGGTCGTATTTATTCGACATAGAATCTCGGAAATAGCCAGGCACGGATCTTAAGACGGCGCAGAAACTGCGTTTCTTAAAGTTCAACTAGGATTGATGGGGCTGCGCGTTGAACCGGGCTTCGTCATTGGCTCTGGCCGCCACATCAATCCTTAATTCGTTAGCTTTACAAAAAATACCAGACTATATGTTTATAAAGGAAAAACAAGGCAATGGGAAAGGGACGACTAGAAGCTTTTAGTGACGGTGTTATTGCGATAATTATTACAATTATGGTTCTAGAACTTCATGTACCAGAGAGTACGGATATTGGGTCCTTGCTTGCAGTATTGCCACAATTTTCGATATATCTGCTAAGTTTTATTTTTGTCGGAATTTATTGGATGAACCATCATCATTTGTTACAAAGTGCAAAACAGATAAATGGAAAAATTCTTTGGGCCAATCTTAGCCTCCTATTTTGGTTATCCCTTTTTCCTTTTGTTGCCGGTTGGATGGGCGAAAATCTATTTACCACGCTGCCATCAGTCGCTTACGGTTTCGTATTATTTATGGCAGGTGTTTCATATCTTGTGTTGCAAAATCTCATCATTTCCGTTGATGGAAAGGAATCCGAACTCGGGAAAGCAATTGGAAATGACAGGAAAGGTATTGGCACTGCGGTACTGATATTGGTAGGAATTGTTTTTTCGTTCATATGGACACCTGTGTCGCTGGCAATCTATGTGGTGATAGCTTTGATATGGTTTATTCCCGATATTAGAATCGAGAAGGCAATTAAAAGTACTAAGGATACAAATTGAGTGCTCTCGACTTAAAAGCTTACATTGTTCCGACCGCGACAATCGGGACAAGCCCGATTGCGGGTCAAATCGGCGTTGGGCAGAGAAATAGCAATTGATATAATTAATCAGCTAATAACCTTTTAATCGTGCACAAGGAGGCAGCAAATGATGTCAGCCTATGTCCTGGTACAGTTAAGTTCGTTGGGAGGTTTGGAAGGCGTGCATGACCTGCACCATGCCCTGCACGCGATCGCAGGAGTAAAAAATGTTCATCTCCTGGCCGGCCCGACGGATGTCATGCTTTATATTGAAGCCGCAGACCAGATGGGATTGATGCAGGTTGTGGGAAAAGTGCGAGAACAGAAAGGCATCGCGAGCACGGATACACGCATCGTTTTACCGATTTAGCCCTTCTATCAAAACACAAGAACTGAGATTGCTCCCGCAAAAGAACGGGACAGGTTCGTCGCTCTCCTGGCTACGCCCGGATAAATTCCAAAGAACCAGAGCTCCTCGCAATGACACAAAAAGAGGGAATTAATTTACAATCTGCCCGTCGGCGATGGTAATGATACGGCCAGCGCGGCCGGCCAGCTCGGGGTCGTGCGTGACCATAACAACAGTCTTCTGCTCTTCTGCCAGGCGGTGCAGCAGCGAGAAGATTTGTTCGGAGGCACGCGAGTCCAGGTTACCGGTCGGCTCGTCGGTCACCAGCAGCTGCGGGTCGTTGGCCAGGGCGCGCGCAATCGCCACGCTCTGCTGCTGGCCGCCTGACAATCGCCTCGGCAGCTGGTGGGCGTGCTCTTCCATCTCCACCATTTCCAGCAGGTGCATGGCGCGCTCATTTCTCTCGGCGGCGGCGTAGACCCCGGCAAAATCCATCGGCAGCCGCACGTTTTCCAGGGCGGTTAAGCTGGGCAGCAGCTGGAAGAACTGGAACACGATCCCCAGGTTGCGCCCACGCCAGGCCGCCAGCTGGCCTTCGTCCAGCGTGTGGATGTGGGTATCGCCTACGATCACCTGCCCCGAAGTGGGACGGTCGATGCCGGTGAGCATGTTGATCAGGGTAGTCTTGCCGCTGCCGGATTTTCCCACCACCGCTACAAATTCGCCAGCGCCGATGTGGAGATCGATACCATCCAGGGCGGTGAAAGCCCCGGCGGTGGAATGGTAAGTCTTGACGACACAGTTAAATTCAATCATTCGTAATTTAATACCTCACGCACGGTCAGACGGGCAGCGTCGCGGGCGGGCGCCAGGCTGGAAAGCACTCCAATGACTGTCACCACCGCCAGCCAGGCCAGCAAGCCAGGGAAAGAATAACGAAATGTGGCCTGTGTACCTAAAGCGGTGTAGATGAGTGCTCCCGCCAGCGCCCAGCCCACCGGGTAAGACACCAGGGCACTGATCAGCCAGCTGAGCCAGGCGACCGTCAGCCCTTCGAACACCACCACCTGGCGCACCGAGCGGTGGGAGGCGCCGACTGCCCGCAGCACGCCGATCTCGCGCGTGCGTTCCAACACGCTCATGCCCATGGCGCCGGTCAGACCCAGCCCGCCGATGATCGCCAGGATCACCGCCACCATCAGCAGGACCACCAGCAGGATATTGAAAGCCTGTGCGAACGAAGAGAGGATGTCGCTGCGGGTCTTGCTGCTGCTCTGGCTGAGCTGGGCGTCGTCGAAACGCTTCTCCAGCTGCTCTCCGAGCTGCTCCTGCTGCAAAGCTGAATTAAATGCTCCCGGCGTGGCCTGCACCCGCACCACATCCACCTGGTTGTACCTGCCGGTGAGGCGCGAATATTCGGGCAGGGACATATAAACGCGCGCCGAAGTCATGTGCCGGGAGGCTACGCCTGCAATCCGGTAGGAAGCCTTGGTGTCGGCGACCTTCAGGACAATCGAATCGCCCACCTGGAGGCCGGGCTGCCGGATGAGCAGGTCTTCATTCACCACCACCAGGCCGCGATCTTCCGGCTGCAGCCAGTTACCCTGCACCATGTTCGGCTGCACGGTCTGCGCATCCTGCGGCAGGCCGACGATCTCGACGCGATCGGATTCGCTGCCGTCCGCGTTGAGGATGAAGCCGTTGGTCGTCCCCCAGCCCTCGGCGATTTCGATGCCAGGCAGGCGCAGGGCTTCACGCTCGACCGTGCGGCGGTTTGCGCCGCCCGGGATGCTGATGCTCACGTCGAAGGCGACATAGCGCCCCAGCTCGCGGATCTGCTGCTTCAAAGTTGTGTAGGAGCTGAATACGGCCGAGAACATCGCGCCGGAGATCACCAGGGTGACCAGTGTGAAGGCCAGGCGCGGTTTGTTGCGAAAGGTGTTGCGCAGCGAGAGCAGCATGGGCGGGCTCAGGTGGCGCAGCTTATAAAGCAGGCTCTCGAAGCGGCCGCGCTTCTCGCCGCCACCCAGGCCGTACTCGTAGATGGCATCGTAGACCGAGATGCGCGTGCCGCTCAGGATGGGGAACATGGCCACGCCCACCGGCATCAGGATTCCCAGCCCGAGCTGCAGCAGCAGGATGGAAGGCGGGAGGTCGACCTGGGAGACGTTGAAATTCAAGAACCCGGCTGCAACGTGGGTCAATCCCCAGGCACCGAGCATACCGAGGGGCAGCGCCAGCATCGTTCCTGCCACGCTTAACACCAGCACGTACACCAGGTACATCTGCACGATCTGGCCGCGCACAGCTCCCACCGAGCGCATCACGCCGATCTGCTTCACCTGCTGTACCAGCACCGCGGAGATGGTGTTCACCACCAGCCCGCCGCTCAGCAGGATAGCCAGCAGGCTCATCAGCTGCAAGACCAGCAGCACGCCGTCGATCTGCTTGCGCGCCCAGAATTCACCTGGCTCACCGTCGGAGCCGGGAATCTGCATGGCAGACACCTGGTAGCCAGCCGGCTCGATGACCCGGTCGCGGGCCTGTGCGGCGACATCGAGAACATGCGCGCGGTCTTTCTTATTGTCTGCGGCCACCAGCTTGAGCTGGTTGTAATAAGGCATCTCACCCATCCATTCCAGGGTAGGCATGCTGACAAAGGCGTTGATCTCTTCGCTGATGCTGTAAGGCTGGAGGGTCATATCGTGCACTATCCCATTCACTACCAGGTTGGAAACCTTATCCTGGTCCAGGGAGACTTCGAGTGTGTCGCCCACTTCCAGACCCAATGCCGAAGCTGCGCTGCGCTCCAGCAGGATGCCGCGCAGCTCAGGCTGAGCGCTGCCATGCTCGAGCAGCGTACTGTTAATCTTAACATCGTTGAAATCCGGGACGGTCAGCAGGTTCATGCCCATCCAGGCGCCATTTTCGCCGGCGGCATACGCCTCGGTGCTGCGCTGCACTTCAGCCAGCTCGATTTCACGCATGCCGCTGACACCATCGGCCAGGGATTCGGGAAATGGGGCAGCATAGACCAGGATGCTGGCCGGATTGCGCTCGGCGAACTGCCCGAACAGGTCGCGCTTCAACATGCGCACCGTGTTATTGATCATCCCGATGGCCGCGATGCCAATGGCGATGGTGAAGATCACCAGCAGCGAACGCTGCTTGTTGCTCCAGATGTCGTGCAGGATTTTCTCCCAGCGGGCGCTCAAATCCATGGGATTACCCTATCCTGCCGTCCACCAGTTCGATCCGGCGGCTGGCGGTGGAAGCCACACCGGGGTCGTGGGTGACCACCAGCAGGGTCTTGCCAGAGGTCGACAGCCCTTGAAGGAGGTCCAAGATCTCGGCCGCCGTGTGGGAGTCCAGGTTGCCGGTGGGCTCGTCGGCGATGATGACCGGAGGGTCGTTGGCCAGCGCCCTGGCGACCGCCACGCGCTGCTGTTGGCCCCCGGAAATCTCGGAAGGCGTCTTGAAGGCGTGATCGGCCAGCCCAACCTGCTCCAGCAGGTGCAGCGCGCGTGGACGGCGCTCTTTCGGATCGTAGCGCCCGCAAAAATCCATGGCGATGGTCAGGTTCTTGACCAGGTTGAGCGATGGAAGCAGCTGGAAAAACTGGAATACGATGCCCAGGTTAAGCCCGCGCCAGCGCGAGCGCTGGTCCTCACTGAGCGACTGCACCCGGGTGCCTGCCACCAGCATTTCTCCCGAGTCCGAGCGGTCGATGCCGCTGATCATGTTCACCAGGGTGGACTTGCCGGCGCCGGATTTGCCGGTGACCGCCACGAATTCCCCGGCGCTGGCCTGCAGCGAGATGTCATTCAAGGCCTGAATGCTGCCCGCCGGCGTATGGTAGCTTTTATTGAGCCGGGATATGTAGATGCCGTACTCGGCCGCTTGAAGGTCTTGTTCAGCAGGCTGCGGCGCCTGGATTCCAGGTTTCTGCGGGATGAGCAGGTTTGTTTCTGAATCGATGGTTCTTAGCAAAATCTTATGTCCGATTAATTTATGAGATGTGTTGTATAATACGATCTATCGTATATCATAATTTCAAAAGCAGTATACTATACACGCCTGAACCGCAGATATTAATTGGATTAGAGCTTGCAAAATGGAAAAGACTGATAGGAGATTCAAGCGCACGAACCGCCTGCTGCAGCAGGCCCTGGTTGAGCTGACCCTCGAAAAAGGTTACGATGACGTCAGCATTCGCGACCTGACCGAGCGGGCGGACGTCGGCTACGCCACTTTCTTCCGGCATTACAGCGATAAGGACGCCCTGCTGGAAGAAGTCCTGCACAGCATGAAAGATGAGATGAATACACTGCTCCAACCCGGCTGGCTGATCGGCAACCCCGAGCAAGGCTGCACGATGCTGTTCCAGTTTGTACAGGGCAACTACGAGCTGGTGAAGGTGCTGCTGAACTCTACCAACACCATGACGCTGCTAAGACCGGTGCAGGAGCTAGCCCTGCAGGAGGTAATGGAGCAGCTGCCTGCGGGCAGCAGCGACACAATCCCGCCCGACGTCAGCGCGGGATTCCTGATTTCCTCCCTGATCATGATGATCCGCTGGTGGGTGGAAAACGAGCGGCCGTACACGCCGGAGCAGATGGGCGCCTATACTGCCGGTCTGGTGATCCGCCCGCTGATGGGAGGGCGGACGAAGGGGGAAAATATGACCCAGACGATCGATAGTTTGCTGCAAGCAACAACAGAATAATACCCGGACGCTCCTGCCCTGCTGGTCACCCATGGGCAGATACTGACCTACGACGCCCTGAGCAAACAGGTAAAGGCTATACGCAGTCAGCTGCTGGGATGCGGACTGGGCAGGCATGCCAGGATTGCACTGGTTCTGCTAAAAGGCCTCGAGATGGCGCTGGCCAACCTTGGCGTGCTGGATGATCTTATCGACCAGGAGCAGTAATGTCACGGGTTCAAGCCAATGCCTGGGAGGTACAGGGAAGAGGGTGGGTGTAGTGCTCACTTTTTCACGAACTAGACCTGTTTTTTCACCAGCCCGTACTGCAGCTCATCCCTGAAAGTCCCAAATTTGAACACATATTGGTGCAGCACTCCCTCGCGCTGGAAGCCCAGGCCTTCGAACAGGCGGATGGAGCGCCAGTTAAAGTCATACATGGAAGCCCCGAGGCGGTTCATATTCAACTGGACGAAACAGAAGGCGATGACAGCCTGCAGGGCTTCGCGTGCATAGCCCTGACCCCATTCGGATTTCTCGCCCAGGGTCAGCCCCAGGTCGCAGCGCCGGTTGTAGCGGTCGATATGGGCGACCATCCCGTAACCGATCAGGTCATCGTCGGATCTCTTGTGGATGGCGTAGTGGAGGATGCCAGGTGGCTCGGATGGATTCAGCATGCGATCCAGGGTGAGACGGGTTTCTTCCGGCGTTTCCGGCAGGTCACGCGGCGGGTCGTCGCCGTCGTATTTGCTCAGCTCGGGGTCGTTGAACCAGGCGTTCAGGCACTCGAGGTTGGCGAGGGTGTGAGGCTTGAGGACAAGCCGTTCCGTGGTCAGGTAAATGGAGTTAATCGGGTGCATTCTGGCAATATAGGATGATATCGCATGCTACTTCATCCAATTGATGAAGGATTTGCTGGTTCACGAACGATATTTCCCCACGCCCCACACCAGCGCGCCGGCCCCAGCCATCGCCAGCCCGACCAGCAGCATGGCTCCCGACTGCCAGGCCAGGGAGGTGGCGCCTGAGGCGGTGACGCTGCGGCCGGTTTCCAGGATAATCTTGGCGAGCGAAGGGGCAATTTCACCGCTGAAAGCGCCGACGATCAGCCCTCCCAGCGTGTAGGGCAGCACCTGTGAGATCACCAGGCAGACTATCCCGGCTGTGGCCAGGCAGGCTCCCCAGGAGAGCAGCCAGCCTTTCAAGGTGCGAACGAAGGGCGAGATCAGCATGCCCAGCAATGCCGCCAGCGCTAGCAGCAGGCTGATCCAGGCTACGATGCGAATGTTATTCACCCAGTCCGCCACGCGGTCCATGCGCAGGGAGAAAAAGTCGGACAGGGAGACAGTGGCAGGGATGGCACCCGGCAGCTCTTTGAGTAAATCCTTGATCAGCTCGTCGCCGTTTTCGTAGCCGCCGATTAAAGCAGCAATGTCGGTCAGGAAGGGTGGAATGTTGCAGATCGGCAGCCGGACACCGGGCTCCTCGCTCATCCAGTCGATGATATTGAAGAAATCATCCAGGCTGCAGCTACGCTTGCTGGCGATGATCTGTTTATAGATGTTGAAACCAGCGTCACCGCTCAGGCGCTGGGTGACCTCGCTCAGGTTTAATTCCAGTTTTGGAGCGGCAGCGTCTGCTTTGGCGGCATTGAAGGTCTGGTCGATCAGGCTTTCGACCTGCGACTGCATCCACTGGGGGGTGACCAGCTGCGTGGCAATCAATTTCCAGTCGGCGGCAGTAACCCCGCTCAGATCAAGACGCGCTTCCTTCTCCAACGAAGCCTGCGAGCGCTGAATCTGCTCGGCGAACAGGTCGGGAAAGCGGTTGTAAACATCCTGCTCGCGCAAGGAGGCTTTGTATTTCTCGCCGTCCAGCAAGTCGCTGCTGACATTGAGGACCGGCAGCGCTTCGGAGACCAGGAACACGAAGATGAAGCCCAAGATTACAGCCGCCAGGTTGGCAGAAGTGCGCAGCCAGGAACGAGAGCCAGCGGCGGCAGCGGGCCTGGCTGGATGAGCGGGCGGGGAGACCGGACGGTAAGCCTGCTCTGGCGGTAAGGGCGGCGGTGAGGGTAAACTCCGCTCGTAGGGCTGCTCGGCAGGGGCAGGCGGCGAGGGCTGCTGGCTTTCGTAACCCGCTTCGCCGCCGTAGGAAACAGTTGGTTGAACCTGCGCTGGAGGGATTTCAGGAGCAGACGGTGTGTCCAGCCCGGTCCCGCAGCTCCTGCAGAATGCGGCCCCTTCCCGGTTCATGGTCGAGCAATTGGTGCAGCGGATTTCTGACATTTCGCCTCCTGGTGGTCAGATTATTATACACGCAGCAACCAGATGGGAAGTGAAAATCGATATGCGGTTATTAAAGTGCGGAACTTCCCAGTCGTTCCAGAAAAAAAACGACGAGGAACGACTGTTATCTGCCAGAGTCTTAAGAGCCATGAGGGTCCTTGATAAAGCCCTCAGCAATGAGATCATCCAGCGAATCCATGATGGCACCCATGTCGTGGAGATTGAAAGTGTTCAGAAAGCCCTGCAATATTTCGATGGTTACTTGACCAGACATGGGAACCTCCGTTTTCGATGACTGGTTGAGGGAGAGTGAAGCAATGCGATTCATACCTGCCTGGAACAGGAAATACGAGGCTGGATGCAACTTGTCCAGCCCGTCACAACAAAGACTAC
>Ga0209254_10005455_pt1 | contig 11699 bp, 10 predicted proteins | sample FrelakmetDIP11DI_FD_187148 | JGI IMG/M metagenome (GOLD analysis project Ga0209254, IMG submission 187148) | Freshwater lake sediment microbial communities from the University of Notre Dame, USA, for methane emissions studies - DIP11 DI (SPAdes)... | ecosystem: Environmental > Aquatic >... | reverse complement strand
GAGCCGGGCCGCTTTTGGGGGCGGCCGCCCCGCCGGCCCTCAGGCCGTGGCTCGCCCGGGGCCGGGGCGAACCACAAAGAAGATAGGAGGTACCAGCACTTGGCGCCGGCATCGGGCTTCTCGGAGACGGGAAGCGCCGCAAGGCGGACACTATGCGCGCTGTGCGAAGAATCCGTTAACCGAATATTAACGGCTATGAAGCAAGCAGCCATTTCTGACTGCTCACGTGGGAACGTTTTAATGAGGTTCACGCCTGTTTTGGCTCCGTGTGAGCACCAGGCGCGCGAGGTCAGGCCAGGCTGAGCTGGTCGGCGACCTCCGCGCCACCGGCGGCGACCATATCCAGCAGCGCGGCCTCGTCGATGACGGTGACGCCGAGGGCCGCGGCCCTCTTGAGCTTGGATCCTGCCTCTTCGCCGGCCACCACGTAGTCGGTGGCGCGGCTCACCGACCCGCTCACCCGCCCTCCGGCGGCTTCGATGAGCTCCTGCGCCCGGCCGCGGGTGAGCGTCGGCAGCTTGCCGGTGAGGACGAAGCTCGATCCGGCGAGCGGACCACCCGCTCTCGCCGGGCTCTCCTCGACCAGCCGCACGCCGGCGGCGCGCAGCTTCTCGATGGTCTCGTGGTTGTGGGCGTCGCCGAGATACTGCTCCACGGCCTCGGCGACCACGGGCCCGATGCCGGGCACGTCGGCGAGATCAGTTGCGCCCGCGGAGAGGAGCTCGTCCATGCTCGGGTACCGCCCCACCAGCGCCTGCGCGGTCACCGCTCCCACGTGGCGGATGCCGAGCGCGAACAGCACGCGCGCGAACGGCCGCTGCTTGGACTCCTCGATCGCGGCGAGCACCTTGTCGGCGCGCTTGGCCTCGACGATCACGGGCTCGCCGTCTTCCCCCTTGCGTGTCTTGGCGCCGAACAGCGGCAGGGCGACGACCTTGCCGGCCTCGAGCCGCACGAAGTGATCGCGCTCGAGGCCGTACAGGTCGGCGATGTTCTCGATGAGTCCCTGGGCGTGCAGCAGCACGACCGTCTCCTCGCCGATGCCGTCGATGTCCATGGCGCCCTTGCTGACGAAGTGCTTGATGCTCTCGACGAGCTGCGCCGGGCAGGATCGGTTGGGGCAGCGCACGGCGACCTCGCCCGTCTCGCGCACGGTCTCGGCGCCGCAGGCCGGGCACGTGCCCGGCATGGTCCACTCCGGTAAGGTGGCGTGGCGTTCCGCGCGGCCGGCGCGCCGCCCCTCCGCCTCCTCCGTCTCCCCCGTCGTCACCGGCCCGACGACCTGAGGGATCACGTCGCCGGCGCGCTGCAGGATCACGTCGTCGCCGGGGCGGATGTCCTTGCGGCGGATGTCGTCCTCGTTGTGCAGCGTCGCGCGCTCCACGGTGACGCCCCCGACGAAGACCGGCTCGAGCACTGCGAACGGCGTGAGCACGCCAGTCCTCCCCACGTTGACCTCGATGCTGCGCAGCCGCGTCGTCACCGTCGTGGGAGCGAACTTGAAGGCGATGGCCCAGCGCGGGTCGTGGGCGACACTCCCTAGCGCGCGCTGGACGGCGTGAGCGTCGATCTTGACCACGGCGCCGTCGATGTCGTAGTCGAGCTCGCCGCGCCGGTCTTCCCACGCGCGGCACGCCGAGGCGACCTCTTCGATGCCTTCGACCATGACGATGCCCGGATTGACCTTGAAGCCGGCCGAGCGGAGCCACTCGAGCACGCTGTGGTGGTCGGGCAGATCAAGACCCTCCGCATAGCCGATGGCATAGCACCAGAGGTCGAGCGGCCGCTCCGCGGCGAGCCGGGGGTCCAGCTGGCGGATGGACCCGGCGGCGGCATTGCGCGGGTTCACGAACGCGCTCAGCCCGGCCGCGAGACGCTGGTCGTTGAGGCGCGCGAACGCGGCGAGCCGCAGGTAGACCTCGCCGCGCACCTCGACCACCGGAGGGGGATCGGCGACGCGCAGCCGCAGCGGCAGCGAGCCGATGGTCCGCAGGTTGGCGGTGACGTCCTCCCCCACCTCGCCGTCGCCGCGCGTGGCGCCCACGGCGAAGACGCCGTCGCGATAGGTGAGCGAGATCGCGAGGCCGTCGATCTTGGGCTCGACGGCGTAGCGCAGCGACACGTCGCTTAGCTCCCGCGCCTCCAGCAGCCGCCGGTTGCGCTGGTCCCAGGCCAGCAGTTCCTCCTCGTTGCGGGCGTTGGCCAGCGACAGGAGCGGTTCGAGATGCCGCACTTGCGTGAACGCCTCGAGGGGCGCGGCGCCGACGCGCTGCGTCGGCGAATCGGGCGTGATCAGCTCCGGATGCTCCTGTTCGAGCGTCTGGAGCTCGCGGAGGAGCGCGTCGTACTCGGCGTCGTCGATCTCCGGCCGGTCGAGGACGTAGTAGAGATACGCGTGCCGGTTGATGGTCTCGCGCAGTCCGGCCGCCCTGGCGGCCGCCTCAGCCTCGCTCACCGCTTCCCCCTTTGGCCGCCGCGGCGCGGCGGCGACGTCCTACGCGCTGGTGGTACCCTGCCCCGGCGAGTCGCTCACCCGCAGGCCTTCACCGCGAAGACACAGGGCGAGCAGTTCCCGAGGCTCGCCCAGCCAGTAGTCCGGTCCGGCCGCCAGCAGCGCCTCGCGGCCGAACACGCCCCAGGCGACGGCCGCGGTGGCCATGCCGGCGGCGCGGCCGGCGGTGATGTCCGCGGGGGCGTCGCCGACGTACAGGGACCCTTCCGCCTGCGCCCCGAGCCTCTCGAGGCACAGGTGGAGCGGCACCGGCGACGGCTTGTGCTCGGTCGTGTCGCTCGCCGTGACGACCACGTCGAAGTGCTCGCGCAGGCCCACGGCTCGAAACGCCATCGCGGTCGTGTCGCTGCTCTTGCTGGTCACGATGCCGAGGCGGCGGCCGGCGTCCTTGAGGGCTCCGAGCACCTCGGAGACTCCCTCGTAGCCGCGGATGAGTTCGTCGTGCCGGCGGTGGTTGTACTCGCGATAGACGTCGTAGAGCTCCCGGGCGTGGACGGCCGAGAGACGCTCCATCTGCGCCATGAGCGGCTGGCCCACACCGGCGAGGATCACCTCATCCGGGAGCACCTCGTCGAGGACGGACCGCGTGGCGAAGCGGAACGACTCGACGATCAGCTCGACGGTGTCGACCACGGTGCCGTCGAGGTCGAAGACCACGGGGTTGAAGCCTGCAGCTTCAGGCACGGAGGCGCTCCAGGTCGAGCTCCCAGCCGGCGAGGTCGGCCAGCAGCTGCGGGTCGAGCAGGTCGTAGCGCAGCGGCGTCACGGCCACGGCGCCGGAGGCGACCACGTCGAAGTCGGTGTCGACCCACTCGCCGGACGCGGGATGCTCGCACGGCAGGAAGTGCTCCCGCGGTCCGCCGCCGTCGGTACCCGCCAGGATGACGTGGTCGTGACAGCTGGCGCCGCCCAGCCGCGCGGGACGGATGCCCGTGAACGCCGCGAGAGGCCGGTCCGGCAGATTCACGTTGAGGATGCTGTGGCGAGGCAGGCTGCGCTCGATCACGTGCTCCACCATCGACCGGAGCACCGGCTCGGCCTCGTCCAGCCAGCCCGGCTCGCGCTCTTCCACCGAGAAGGCGACCGCCGGGTGGCCGCGGAGTGCCGCCTCGAAGGCGGCGCCGACGGTGCCCGAGTACGTGACGTCGGCGCCCATGTTGCCCCCGGCGTTGACGCCCGAGATCACGAGGTCGGGCACGGGGCACTCGAGGCCGAGCAGCGCGATGCGCACGCAGTCGGACGGGGTGCCGTCGCAGGCGAGCCCGTCCCAGCCGTCGCCGAAGGGGTACGCCGCGAGCGTGAGCGCACGGTGGATGGTGATTCCCCGGGCCACCGCGCTGGTATTGCGGTCGGGGGCGATCGTCGTGACGTCGCCCAGACCCTCGACGGCGCGGCGCAGCACGGCGATGCCGGGAGCGTCGATGCCGTCGTCGTTGGTGAGGAGGATCTGCAGGGCCACGACCACGATTCTAGCGGAAGGACGGGTGGACGGTGCCGGTGACGCTCGGGCCGGCGGGCGAATGCCGCTCTCCGGCCCTCGTCCCCGGGCACGGCCCCGTTGCCCGCGGCGGCAACGGGGGCGGCCAGAGCCACGGCAGGAATGACTCTCCGCTCGTCGTAGGAGTGCGCGGCACGGCTGCGAAGGAGACAGGTGACCCCAGCGACGCACGTCTCGAGCGAGGACGACGGCCGGCACCTCGCGGTCCGGCGCGGCGGCGCCCTCCTCGCCTCGCTGGCGGTGGTCTCCGCGCTGGTCACGGTGGCCGGACCCGCCTACCTCTGGCCCCTGTTCATCTTCCCCCTCCTCCTCGCGGCGGTGTTCTTCTTCGAGCTCGGCAGCCTCGCAGTGACGGTCTGGCTGGGCAACTTCTTCGTCCTCTCTCACAGCTTCGGGGAACCGGCCACGCCCGAGATCGTGCGCCAGGCGCTCCTGGGGACCGCGCTCTTCTTCCTCGCCGGGCTCCTGCTCGGGCGGGTCCAGCGCCGGCACCGGGACGCCCAGCGGGAGCTGGCCGCCGCGACCCTCACCGACCGGCTGACCGGTCTGTACAACTACGGCACCTTCGTCGACTACCTCCACAACGAAGTGACCAAGGCCGACCGGTATGGGGGCGACCTGTCGCTGCTGATGCTCGATCTCGACCACTTCAAGCAGTTCAACGACCGGCACGGCCACGAAGCGGGCAACGAGCTGCTGCGCCGCATCGGCAGTGCCGTCGGATCGCTCGTGCGCGACGCCGACGTCGCCGCCCGCTACGGCGGCGAGGAGTTCGCCGTGCTCATCCGCGGCGACGAGTCGCACGGCTACGAGCTGGCGGAGCGGCTGCGCCGCGCCGTCGAGACGGTCACCGTCTCGGTGCGCGGCGGCGAGCAGGCGTGCACCACGATCTCGGCGGGCATCGCGGCGTATCCGGCCGGAGCGCGTGACGAGGCCGAGCTCATCGAGGCCGCAGACGCCGCGCTCTACGAGTCCAAGCGGCGCGGCCGCAATCGCGTGACCATCTTCACCGGCGTGGCCGGCGAGCAGGAACTGCCCGCCAGCCTCAGCGCCTGAGCGCGCCGGGGCGGCCGCGCCGGCGAAGCGGCGCGCGGCCGCTCTACTCCGGGAACGTCACCGCGGGCAGCCGCGTGTCGGCGCGCGCAAAGGCCTCGCCGCAGAACAGCTCCACCCCGTTCCGCGCCAGCAGGTGCTGCTGCTCCGCGTCGCCCACGCCGGTCGCGATGAGCTGGGCGCCGGCGCGGTCGCTGAAGCGCACCAGCAACTGGACGACCTCGATCGGCGTGAGCTCGCCGCCGACGCCGGCCACGAGCATGGGGTCGAGACACAGGAAGTCGGGCCGCGCCGCGGCGATCAGCTCGAGGGCGGTGAACTGGGCGCCGAGGCCGGAGACGCAGAGCCGGAAGCCGAGGTCGCGCACGTCCGCCAGGGTCCGCAGCGTCGAGGCCGGGTTCGCCGCAAGGTCGTCGGCGTCGATCTCGAAGACGACGTGCTGCGGCACCAGCGCCCGGTTGAGCGAGTAGAACTCGCTGACCGCGACGACCGCCGCATTGGGGAACTCGCCGGCGGCGCAGCCGAGAAAGAGGAGGTCCTCGGGCAGGAGGCCGACGGCCGCCGAGACGGTGGCCTCCCGGGCGGCGATGCCGTATGCCGCCAGCACCTGCGAGCGGCGGGCCACATCGAGCAGCACATCGGGCAGCCGCAGCGGTGAGTAGAAGGGCCCGCGCACGCTGCTGCGGTAGCCGATCACGGCCCGAGCGACCGGGTCGACGATCGGCTCGAAGAGCGGCTCGAGCTCACCGCGCGAGACGCAGTCGGCGAGAGTCGTCTCGAGGTCGACGTCGTACAGCGACGCCTGCTCGTCCGCCGCCTGCATGGCGAGGGCCAGCCCGCACTGCAGGTTCTGCTCGAAGGTGAGGGTCCCGTCCATCGCGAGCACGGCCGAACCGACCGACGGGTGCACGCGGTCGTACACGCCGGGCGCGAGGTCGTTGAGCAGCAGCGACTGCAGCCGCTCGTACACACGCCGCGTCACCGCCGCCAGGTCGTCGTCGGCGATCACGGCGGCTGACCGCGGCGGGGAGAGCAGCACGATGAAGGCGTCGTCGGTGAGCGTGAAGTCGCTCACCACGTCGAGCCGGCGCAGCGCGTTCCCCACCATCCCCTCGAGGTTGGCGGCGACGGCGTCGAGGATCTGCCCGACGATGCGCCAGCCGAAGACGGGCTCGAGGCGGCCGTAGCGCTCGAGGTTCACGTAGAGGATGGCGACCTGCCCGGACTTCTCGAGTTCGAGCCGGATGGAGTCGGCGACGAGGTTGAGCGACGGAAGGTGGGATGGGCCGTCGCTGACGAGACCGCGCAGGGTGGTCTGCGCCTTACGCAGGGCTTCGTCGGTCGGTCGCTCCACGCGGATCACCCCCAGCGCGTCAGGTCGCCTTCTGCGTCTCCTTGGCCTTGCCGTCCGAGGAGGGCTTCTCCGGTTTGGAGGACTTGCCGTCTCCCCCGGTGGCCTTGTCGGTGGCTTTCGCGGTGCTCGGCGATTCCTCGCCGGCCCCGGCGTCACGCTCGCCCCCGCGCTTGCCGGACCCCTTGCCGTAGTCGGTCGTGTAGAAGCCCGATCCCTTGAAGTGGATGGCCACCGGATGCAGCACTTTGCGCAGCGGGCCGCCGCACTTGTCGCACTCGACGTGCGGATCGTCGCTCATCTTCTGGAAAGCCTCGAAGGAGGCTCCGCAGTCATCGCACTGGTATTCGTAGATAGGCACGCGAGGTTCTCCCGGCCACGGTCGCAGGGGCACGAGTGTAGCACAGCGCAGTCGCGAGACGCCCGGGCTCACGGGGCGAACGGCGGCAGATGCCCGGCCACGATCAGCGCCGGGTCCCAGGCGCGGATACGTGTCCAGGAGGCGAGCGTCGTCTCGGCAGCGGAGCCTGTCGGCGCCATGGCGTCGAACTCCTCCCTGCCGGGACCGATCGTGTCGCCGCAGAGCACGGCCGTGCCTGCCGCCGTCGCAACGGCCAGGCTGATGTGCCCGGCGCAGTGTCCCGGCGTGAGCGCCCAGGCCACGCCGGGAGCCAGCTCGCCGCCGTCGCCGGTCAGGCGCTCGAGCGGAAGGCGCTCGAGGAGGCCGCCGGCGAGCTCCCAGTACGGGGCCGTCGTCTCCAGCTCGTGCACGACGACGGGCGCCATGACGTCGGCGCAGCCGCCGGCGTGGTCGAGGTGGGCGTGCGTGAGCACGACCAGGTCCACGTCGGCGGCGGACAGCCCTCTCGCCTCGAGCGCGCGGAGCACCGGCTCGTTCTGCAACGGCAGACCGGGGTCGACGAGGATCGTGCGCGGCCCGCGGAGCAGGACGGTGTTGGGAAAGGTCGTCATGCCGACCACGGGCCGCCGCTCACGCAGGTCGCGGTAGGCGACGAACGCCTCCGGCGACCGGTGCTCCGGGAGGACCTCCACGGCGCCACCGTCGACGCTGAACACGAAGCGCGCGGTCGGGATGAGGATGTCGAGCTCGTACGTCACTGCGATGGAGGGACGGCCTCAGCCCGCCGGAGCCGCGTCGGCGTCGTCGCGGGCGTAGAGGAAGTCGACCTTGTCCAGGTTCAGGATGATGAACGGCGCCGTCTCGAGGAGATCCTGGCTTCCCTTGCCGTAGATGCGCACCTTGGAGAGCGTGAGCCGGCTGTCGCTGAAGGCGCGGATGTAGTCGGATGGCCGCCGCGAGCTCGAGCGCTGGCCCACGCCGAAGTGGGCGATGCCGATGATCTTGAATTCGCCGATGTAGGCCACGACCTCGAGCTCCTTGAACCCGCCCTCGGAGCGCGCCGCATCGAATCCGGCTCGAGCGTCATCCATCGTGTTCCCCTTCTCGCGTAGCGGCCGGAGCCGCACCCGCGGCGCGCGTGGCGCCGCCCTGACCGGTGGCGGAGGCACGCCGCTCCGCCGCGCACGGCGTGCCCTCGAAGGCGCGAAGCGCGCCCCTGCCGGGCCGGACGGCCAGGCGCAGGCGGTCGCGCGCCTGCTGCCGCGACTCGCCGAGTCGCGGCGCGAGCACGACGCCGACCGCGGCGCCGAGCACACCTCCGACGACAGCTCTCCGCGCCTTCCTCATGCCTCCACTATATCCGCGGCGCTACCTCTCGAACACAAGGGCGCCGCCGGCCACGCCCACGCGGATCGTGTCACCCTCGGCGAACGACCCGCCGAGCAACTCCCGCGAGAGCGGGTTCTCGATCAGGCGCTGGATGGCGCGCTTGAGCGGCCGCGCACCGAACTGCGGGTCGTACCCGGCGGCGGCCACGAAGCGGCGCGCCTCCTCGGACACCTCGAGGCGCATGCCCTGAGCCTCGACCAACCGGCGCACGTGCGTGAGCAGCAGGTCGGTGATCTGCTCGAGCTCGGCTCGGCCGAGTCCGTGGAACACGATCGTCTCGTCGATGCGGTTGAGGAACTCCGGCCGGAACGTCTGCCGCAGCGCGCCCATCAGCCGCTTCTCCACGGCGTCGTAGTCCGTCTCCATCTCCTCCGCGTCGGGGATGAGCTCTGCGCCCACGTTGCTCGTCATGATGACGACGGTGTTCTTGAAGTCGACGGTGCGGCCCTTGTTGTCGGTGAGGCGTCCGTCGTCGAGCACCTGGAGCAGCATGTTGAACACGTCCGGGTGAGCCTTCTCGATCTCGTCGAAGAGCACGACGCTGTACGGGTGCCGGCGGACGGCCTCAGTGAGCTGGCCGCCCTCCTCATAGCCCACGTAGCCGGGCGGCGAGCCGACGAGACGGGACGCGGAGAACCTCTCCATGTACTCGCTCATGTCCAGCCGCACCATCGCTGCCTCGTCGTCGAAGAGGAACTCGGCGAGGGCCCGGGCGAGCTCGGTCTTGCCCACGCCGGTCGGGCCGAGGAAGAGGAACGATCCGATCGGCCGCTTGGGGTCCTTGAGGCCGGCCCGGGCGCGCCTGACCGCCTCGGACACGGCGACGACCGCCTTGTCCTGGCCGATCACACGTCCATGGAGGCGCTCCTCCATCTTGAGGAGCTTCTCCGCCTCCTCCTCCTTCATGCGCCGCACCGGGATGCCGGTCCAGGCGCTGACGATGCCGGCGATGTCGTCGCCGGCTATCGTCGCCTCGGCGATGCCCTTGTCGGCCAGCCAGGCCTCCTTGGCGGTCACGAACGTCTGCTGGATCTTGTCGGTCTGCTCCTTGAGCTGGGCGGCGCGCTCGTAGTCCTGTGCCTGCACGGCGGCGGCGCCTTCGCGCGTCAGCTCCTGGAGGCGCCGCTCCACCTGGCGCAGATCGGGCGGCAGCATGGTCGCCTCGATGCGCATCTTGCTGGCGGCCTCGTCGAGAAGGTCGATCGCCTTGTCGGGCAGAAAACGGTCGCCGATGTAGCGGTCGCTCAGCACAGCCGCCTCGCGGATCGCCTCGTCGGTGATCTTGACCTTGTGGTGCGCCTCGTACTTGTCGCGCAGGCCGGTGAGGATCGCGATGGTCTCCTCGACCGTCGGCTCGCCTACCAGTATGGGCTGGAAGCGGCGCTCGAGCGCGGCGTCCTTCTCGATGTTCTCACGGTACTCGTCGAGCGTCGTCGCACCGACGCACTGAAGCTCGCCGCGCGCGAGCATCGGCTTCATCATGTTGGACGCGTCCATCGCGCCCGCGGCCGCGCCGGCGCCGACCACGGTGTGGAGCTCGTCGATGAAGAGGATCACATCCTTGGCGCGCTGGATCTCGTCCAGCGCGCCCTTGAGCCGCTCCTCGAACTCGCCGCGGTACTTGGCCCCGGCGATCATGCCGCCGAGGTCGAGCGCGAGCACGCGCTTCTCGCGCAGCGGCTCGGGGACGTCCCCGTCCACGACCTTCTGCGCCAGCCCCTCGGCGATCGCCGTCTTGCCCACGCCGGGCTCGCCGATGACGACGGGATTGTTCTTGGTCCGCCGGCTGAGCACCTGGATCACGCGCTTGATCTCCTCGTCGCGGCCGATGACCGGGTCCAGCTTGTCGTCGCGGGCCAGCGCGGTCAGGTCGCGCGTGTACTTGCCCAGCATGCTCTCGCCGGTGGCCTGGCCCTCGTAGTCAACGCCGCTGGCGCGCGTCTGCTGGAGCGCCTTCATGACGCCTTCTTCGGTCAGACCGAGATCGCGAAGCGTCGCGCCGCCAGGGCCGTCACCCTCGAGCATGATGCCCAGCAGCAGGTGCTCGGTGCCGACGAACGCGTCGCCCATCGCCTGCGCCTTCTGGCCGGCGATGTCGAGCGCGGCCTTCGCGCGCGGCGTCAGGTAGAGCTGGTCGGCGTCGCCGCCGGGGCCGCCGGCGCGGCCCGCCCCGGCGGTCTGCAGGTAGTGATTGGCGCGCGCCATCGCCGTGCCCTTGTCGACGCCGAGCAAATTGAAGACCTGCTCGACCACGCCGCCCGGCAGGCTGAGCACGCCGATCAGCAGGTGCTCGGTGCCGAGCTGGTTGCCCGGGCTGCGGCGCACGATGCCCTGCGCGGTCTCGAGCGCCTCGCGCGCTCGCTCGGAGAATCTGTTCATGTCCATAGAGTCCCTCACTCAGAGTACGTGGTCTGGTCTCCGCCGGAGAGTCGCGCTCAGGCCTGCGGCCGGGCGTCAGGCGTGCCGGCGGCGGCGGCCGATGTGGACGACCTGGGTGCGGCTCACCGGCACCAGGTCCATCCGGTGCGAGCGCTCCACGCGCTCCACCTCGCGGCGCATGGCCTCGGCGGCCTCCGCCAGCTGAGACTGGAGCGCCTGCATCTGGCGCCTCATCGCGTTCAACTGTTCCTCCATCGCGAGCACACGCTCCACGCCCGCAAGGTTGAGCCCGATCTCCGTGAGCTCCTGGATGCGCTGTAGCCGCTCGACGTCGTGCTCCGAGTAGCGGCGCGTGTTCTTGGCCGTGCGCTGCGGGCGCACCAGCCCGCGCCGCTCGTACAGGCGCAGCGTCTGCGGGTGCATGCCCGCGAGCTCCGCCGCCACGGAGATCATGAAGAGCGGCCTGTCGCTGTCGTGTTCCTGTCTCATGCCCGGGTCTCCGCCGTCAGTCTCGGTGCTGCTCACTCAGCCGTCGATCGCGGGTCCGGGAACGTCGCCCCGAGCTTCTCGAACAGCTGCTTCTGGTCTTTGGTCAGCTTGCCCGGGATCTGCACCCGGAGCTTGACCAGGAGGTCGCCCTGGCCGCCCTTGAGCTTGGGCATACCCTTGCCGCGCACGCGCAGCGTGCGTCCGTCCTGGCTGCCGGCCGGCACCTTGAGCGACACTCTGCCGCCGCCCGGCGTCGGGATCTTGACCGTGGCGCCCAGCGCCGCCTCCGCCACCGTGACCGGCACGTCGACGACGAGGTTGTCGCCCTGCCGCTCGAAGAGGTCGTCGGCCTCGACGCGCACGCGCACGAAGAGGTCGCCGGCCGGGCCGCCGCGAAGGCCGACCTCACCCTTGCCCTTGATGCGGATCTTGCTGCCGTCCTTGACGCCCGCCGGGACTTTTACGTTGTACCGGCGGGTCTTGTGCTGCACCCCCGTGCCGCGACACGTGGGGCACGGACTCTCGATGATGGTGCCCTGCCCGTGACAGCGGGGGCACTGCTCGCTCAGCGCGAACGGGCCCTGGTTGCGCGCGATCACGCCGCGGCCCTGGCACTCCGGGCAGACCTTGGGCGTCGTGCCCGGCTTGGCACCGCTGCCGCGGCAGG
>Ga0209254_10005454_pt1 | contig 11700 bp, 11 predicted proteins | sample FrelakmetDIP11DI_FD_187148 | JGI IMG/M metagenome (GOLD analysis project Ga0209254, IMG submission 187148) | Freshwater lake sediment microbial communities from the University of Notre Dame, USA, for methane emissions studies - DIP11 DI (SPAdes)... | ecosystem: Environmental > Aquatic >... | reverse complement strand
ATCGAGATCGACGCCGACCTGCTGGTGAAGGCCACGAAGGTGGACGGGGTGTACGACTCGGATCCGATGTTGAACCCTGCGGCGCGCCGCTACGAGCGTCTCACGTACGACGAGGTGCTCGACCGGCGGCTGAACGTCATGGACGCGACGGCCATCGTGCTATGTCGCGACCACAACCTGCCGCTCAGGGTGATCAACCTCAACGAGCCTGGCGCGCTGGTCCGTGCCGCGGTCGGCGAGGACGTCGGCACACTGGTGACGAACTGACGCGGCGCCGAGGCGCCCACGGAGACCGCCCATGATCGAGGACGTCAAGAAGGACGCGGCCGAGCGCATGGCGAAATGCGTCGCCGCACTTCGCAACGAGCTCAAGAAGCTCCGGACCGGGCGCGCGAGCACCTCGCTGCTCGAGCACGTCCGGGTGGACTACTACGGCAGCGAGGTCCCGCTGCAGCAGGTCGCGAACGTCGCGGTCGAGGACTCGCGCACCCTGACGGTGGTGCCCTGGGAGAAGCAGCTGGTCCCGGTCATCGAGAAGGCGATCATGAAGTCCGACCTCGGGCTGATGCCGGCCACCGCGGGTAGCGTGATCCGCGTGCCGCTGCCGGCGCTCACCGAGGAGCGACGGCGCGACCTCGGCAAGGTCGTGCGCCACGAGGGTGAGAATGCCCGGGTCGCGATCCGCAACGTGCGGCGCGACGTGATGCAGGAACTCAAGGAGATGCTCAAGGAGAAGCTCGTCTCCGAGGACGACGAGCACCGCGCCCACGACGAGGTCCAGAAGCTCACCGACAGGTACGTGGCCGAGGTGGACAGCGTGGTCGCCGAGAAAGAAAAGGAACTGATGCAGGTCTGAAACCGTGGCGCCTCCGCAAACGCGCCGCCCCGGCACGCCTCGCCACGTCGCCGTCATCATGGACGGCAACGGCCGCTGGGCGTCGCGCCGTGCGCTGCCACGGCACGTCGGCCACCGCGCCGGCGTCCGGGCCGTGCGGGCCATCGTCGAGGGTTGCGCGAAGCGCGGCGTCGAGGCGCTCACGCTGTTCGCCTTCTCGAGCGAGAACTGGGGCCGCCCGAACGAGGAGGTGGCCCGCCTCATGGAGTTGTTCATCGAGGCGATGGACCGCGAACTCGACGACCTCGACCGCAACGGCATCCGCCTGCGCTTCATCGGCGATCGCGGGACCCTGAAGGCACACCTGGTCGAACGGATCGCATCCGCCGAGGCGCGCACCGCGCCGAACGCGAACATGACCCTGTACGTTGCGCTCTCATACGGCGGGCGCTGGGACATCGCCCGGGCGGCCCGGCAGGCGGCCGAGCGGGTGGCCGCGGGTGAACTGCGGCCGGAGCAAGTCGACGAGGCGATCATCGCGCGCGGACTCGAGCTCGCCGACGCGCCGGAGCCCGACCTCTTCATACGCACCGGCGGCGAGCAGCGACTGAGCAACTTCCTGCTCTGGCACCTCGCCTACACCGAGCTCTATTTCTGCGACACGTTGTGGCCGGACTTCGGCGACGGTGACCTCGAGAAGGCATTCCGGTTCTTCGGGAGCCGCCAGCGGCGCTTCGGACTGACGACGGACCAGGTGGCGGGTGCCTAGCGGCCTGCGCGAGCGCGTGCTGACCGCCCTGCTGCTCGCGGCGGCGGTCATCGTCATCCTGTTCTGGCTGCCCCCCGGCGTCGCCGTGCTGGCCGTGATGTTCGTGGTCGCGGTCGGAGCCTGGGAGTGGGCCGGACTCGCGGACTTGAAGACTCCGCTCGCGCGGGCGGGCTACACGGGGGCGGTCGGGCTCGCGACGGCGCTCGCCTGGGGGCAGACTGCGGACGTCGCGCCGCGCATCGCCTTCCTGTGGATGGCTGCCGCGTGGTGGCTGCTGGCCCTGGTGTGGGTCGCGACGGCCCCCGGACGTGGCGGTCCGCGGACCGCGGCCGTGGCCGGTTTCCTCGTCCTGGTGCCGGCGGCCGTCGCGCTCGGCCGCCTGGTGACACTGGAACCGAATGGCCAGACGCTGCTGCTGTTCCTGCTGGTGCTGATCGCGGCCGCCGACGTCGGGGCGTACTTCGGCGGTCGTCGCTTCGGTCGTCGCAAGCTCGCGCCGCGCGTGAGCCCCGGCAAGACCTGGGAAGGCCTCGTGGCCGGCTTTGCGGGCGCCGGCCTGGCGGCGGTGGCGGGGGCCCGGCTGCTCGGTTATCCGGTGCTGCCCTGGCTGGCCGTCTGCCTGCTGGTCGCCCTCGTCTCGGTGGTCGGGGACCTCGTGGAGAGCATGTTCAAACGTCGCGCCGGAGTGAAGGACAGCAGCTCGCTGCTGCCGGGGCACGGCGGCGTGCTCGACCGGCTCGACAGCGTGAGCGCCGCGGGGCCGGTATTCCTGCTCGGGCTGTACCTGCTCGGAGTAGCCGGGTGATGCGCGTCGCCGTGCTCGGCAGCACCGGCAGCATCGGCGTCAGCACCCTCGACGTGCTCGGGCGCCATCCCGAGCGCTTCGAGGTCGTGGCGCTCGCGGCCGCCACCAACGACGAACGCCTGCTCGAGCAGTGCCTCCGGCATCGCCCGCGGATCGCCGTCCTGCAGTCGCCGGAGGCGGCGGGCCGCCTCGAGGCGGCCTTGAGCGTCGCCGGCTCGCCCGTCGAGGTGCGCTGGGGGCCGGACGCGCTCAACGACTGCGCCTCCGGTCCCGACGTGGATGCCGTCATGGCGGCCATCGTCGGTGCGGCGGGACTGCAGTCCACGCTGGCAGCCGCGCGCTCCGGCAAGCGCGTGCTGCTCGCGAACAAGGAGTCGCTGGTGGTGGCGGGACCGCTCCTGATCGAGTCGGCCCGCTTAGGCGGTGCGACGCTCATCCCCATCGACAGCGAGCACAACGCCATCTTCCAGTGCCTGCCGCCGGGGCTCGAGACCGGCCGGCCGGGCAGCGGGGTGCGGCGCATCCTGCTCACGGCCTCGGGCGGCCCGTTCCTGCGCACGTCGATCGAGCGCATGGCCCGCGTGACGCCGGACGAGGCCTGTGCCCACCCGCGCTGGCGCATGGGCCGCAAGATCTCGGTCGACTCCGCCACGCTGATGAACAAGGGACTGGAGCTGATCGAGGCCTGCCTGCTGTTCGGAATGGAACCCGCGCGGGTCGAAGTGGTCGTACATCCGCAGAGCATCGTGCACTCGCTCGTCGAGTACGTGGACGGTTCCATCCTGGCGCAGCTGGGCAACCCGGACATGCGCACCCCGATCGCGCATGCCCTTGGCTGGCCGGAGCGCATCGGCTCCGGTGTACAATCGCTGGATTTGACGGCGGTGGCGCGCCTCGACTTCGAGCCGCCGGATGCGGGGCGCTTCCCGGCCCTGCGGCTCGCCCGGACCGTGGCGGAGGCCGGTGGCACGGCGCCCGCGGTCCTCAATGCGGCGAACGAGGTGGCGGTGGCGGCATTTCTCGGCGGACGACTCGGGTTCCTCGGCATCCCCCGGTTGATCGAGGAGGTACTCGGGCAACACCGTAACGTGCCGGCGGACGGCCTGTCGACGGTGCTGGAAGCGGACCGCTGGGCGCGCGAATTGGCGGAGGCGATGCTGGCCGGGTCGGCCGTGGCAGAGACATGACCATACTGAGCTACGTTCTCGCTTTCCTAGTTGCGATCGGCGTCCTCGTCGCCGTGCACGAGTACGGCCATTTCTGGATGGCGCGCCGCCTCGGCATCCGCGTGCTGCGATTCTCGATCGGCTTCGGGCGTCCGCTGTGGTCGCGTCGCGGGGCCGACGGCACGGAGTACGCGATCTCGGCCATCCCGCTCGGCGGCTACGTGAAGATGCTCGACGAGCGCGAGGGCCCGATCGATCCGGCCATCGCCTCCGAGGCGTACAACCGCAAGCCCGTCTGGGCGCGCATCCTGGTGCTGCTCGCCGGCCCGGTCGCCAACTTCCTGTTTGCCGTCGCGGCTTACTGGGTGCTGTTCGTCGCCGGCGTCCCGGCGTTGAAGCCCGTGGTCGGCGATGTTGCCGAGGACTCCGTGGCGGCCCGCGCCGGCATGCGTGCCGGCGACGAGATCGTGGGCGTCGGGCGGCGCGACACGGGCACGCGCGAGGGCGCCGTGCTCGCGCTCCTCGAGGAGCTCATGAAGGGGCAGGGCATCGAGCTGCGACTGCGCGGCAGCGACGGCGAGGCACGCCGCGTCGAGTTGCGCGTCGACGGCGAGCGCCGCGCCCTCACCGAGCCCGGCGCGCTGTTGCCGGGGATCGGGTTCGAGTTCTGGTATCCCGAGGTGCCGGCGCGCGTCGGGCGGGTCCTGCCTGGCAGCCCGGCGGAGCGCGCCGGTCTGCGCGAGGGCGACGAGGTCGTGGCCGTCGACGGCGAGCCGGTCGGCGATTTCGCCGCGCTGGTCGCGCGGGTGCAGCCGCGTCCGGGGGCGCGCCTCGAGCTGTCGGTGGCGCGCGGCGGCGAGACGCTCGCCGTGCCGGTCGAGGTCGAGTCCCAGCGCGAGGGCGATCGATTCGTCGGCCGCATCGGCCTGCAGCCGGCCGCGGGGGGCGAGCTGCCCGAATCCATGCGCACGCTCGAGCGGCACGGTCCGCTCTCCGCGCTGGCGCGCGCCACGGAGAAGACCTGGAACATGTCGGCGCTCACCGTCCGCATGCTCTGGAACGTCGCCACCGGCGACGTGTCGGTCAAGAACCTGAGCGGTCCGATCAACATCGCCGAGTACGCCGGTTTCTCCGCCCGGCAGGGCATACTCGCCTTCCTTTCCTTCCTCGCCATCGTGAGCGTGAGCCTGTTCGTGCTGAACCTCCTCCCGATTCCCATCCTCGATGGCGGCCAGATCGTCTACCAGCTCGCCGAGCTCGCGAAGGGCAGCCCGCTCTCCGATCGCGCCCAGGCCGTGGGCCAGCAGGTCGGCCTGCTGCTGCTGCTGATCCTGATGAGCTTCGCGTTCTACAACGACCTGTCGCGGTTGTTCAGCTGAGCCGCCGCATGCGACGCAAGCTACTGGCCGCGATCCCGGCCCTGCTCGCCGTACCCGCGGTGCTCGCGCAGGGGGCGCCGGCGTCGTTCACCGTCGGCGACATCCGCATCGAGGGCCTGCAACGCATCAGCGAGGGCACGGTATTCAACTACCTGCCCGTGAACATTGGCGACCGGCTCGACCCGCGGCGCGTCGAGGAAGCGCTGCGCGCCCTCTACGCAACCGGGTTCTTCAGCGACGTCGAGCTGCGCCGCGACGGGGGCACCCTGGTGGTCGCGGTGCTCGAGCGGCCCTCGATCGAGAGCTTCACGATCGAGGGCAACAAGGACATCAAGACCGAGGACCTCGAGAAGTCGCTGCGCAACGTCGGGCTCGCCCGCGGCAAGACCTTCAACGAGTCCACGCTCGACGAGGTCAGGCGCTTCCTCACCGACCAGTATTTTTCCCGCGGCAAGTACGCCGTGCGGGTGGACACGACGGTGGAGGAGCTCCCCGACAACCGCGTGAAGATCGCGATCGACATCGTCGAGGGCAAGCGCTCGCGCATCCGCCAGATCAACATCGTGGGCAACGAGGCGTTCGACGACGAGGAACTGCTCGAGCAACTCAAGCTGCAGACCCCGAACTGGCTGTCGTGGTACCGGCAGGACGACCGCTACTCGCGCGAGGAGCTCTCGGGCGACCTCGAGAAGCTGCGCTCGTTCTACCTCGACCGCGGCTTCGCCAATTTCGACGTCACTTCCACGCAGGTCGCCATCGCGCCCGAGCGGGACGATATCTTCATCACACTCAACGTGCAGGAAGGCGAAGTCTTCCGCATCTCCGACGTGAAGGTCGCCGGCAACCTCATCGTGCCGGAGGAGCAGCTTCGTGGCCTGGTGCAGGTGCGGCGGGGCGACGTGTTCTCGCGGCGCATGCTCACCGCCACGACCGAGCTGATGGCGCTGCGCCTCGGGCAGGACGGCTTCGCATTCGCGAAGATCGACCCGGTGTCGCAGGTGGATCCCGAGAAGAAGGAGATCGCCATCACGTTCCTGGTCGATCCCGGCAACCGCGCCTACGTGCGGCGCATCAACTTCGCCGGTGCGCCCAGCATCAACGACGACGTGCTGCGCCGCGAGATGCGCCAGATGGAGGGCGGCTACCTGTCGAATGCCGCCGTTGAGCGCTCCAAGCTCCGGCTGCAGCGCCTGCCCTACATCGAGAGCGTGGAGGTCGAGACCACGCCGGTACCGGGCTCATCGGACCTCGTGGACGTGGATTTCCAGATCAAGGAGGGCCTGCCCGGCCAGTTCAGCGGCGGCGTCGGCTACTCGGAGTCGCAGTCGGTGCTGCTGAACGGCAGCTTTGTGCACAGCAACTTCATGGGCACAGGCAACCGGGTGGCGGCGGAGATCAACGCCGGCCAGTACAGCAAGGTCTTCAGCCTGTCGCACACCGACCCGTACACCACCATCGACGGCGTCTCGCGCACGGTCAGCGCGACCTTCCGCAGCATCACCCAGTTCACGCAGGCGTCGTCGGACTTCGAGACCGAGACCGGCACGCTGGCGGTGGACTACGGCTGGCCCATCTCCGAGTTCCAGTCGCTCAGGCTCGGGCTGGCAGCCCAGCGCTCCGACCTCGTCACCGACCCGAACAACAGCGCGCGTGAGGCGGTGGAGTGGGTGCAGAACAACGGCAACCCGTACATCGAGAGCGCCAGCTACGGCATGCCGCCGATCTCCTACGACTTCTACGGGACGAAGTTCGACACGTACTCGCTGTCGGTCGGCTGGGGCTTCGACTCGCGCAACCGCGGCATCTTCGCCGACCGCGGCTCCCGCCACCGCCTGAACTTCGGCTACACGCTGCCGTTCAGCGACGTCGAGTTCTATACCGTCAACTACGACTACCTGCAGTTCGTGCCGATCTCGCGTTGGTTCACGCTTCTGAACAGCCTCGACATCGGCTACGGCTTCGACATCGGCGACACGACGTCCATCCCGCCCTACCGCCGATTCTTCGCCGGCGGTCCGGAGACGGTCCGCGGCTTCCGCGAGAGCCGACTCGGACCGAAGGACTCCTTCGGAAATCCCTACGGCGGCAACCTGAAGATCGCGAACCAGTTCGAGCTGCTGCTGCCGATGCCCGAGAAGTGGCGCAACAGCGCCCGCTTCAGTGTATTCCTCGACGTCGGCAACGTGTTCTCCACCGACAGCGTGACCTACGTGGGCCGCGACAGGGTCACGCCCGTGGATTACGAGTTCAGCTTTGATAAACTCAAGTACTCGACGGGTATGGCCGTGCAGTGGCTCGCCCCGCTCGGTGTCTTCCGCTTCAGCTACGCCTTCCCGCTCAACGCGGAGAAGAGCGACGGCATCATCTACGCCGACGAGACGGAAGGCTTCCAGTTCTCCATCGGACAGGCATTCTGAGGTAACTCGCTCCATGCGCATCAAGATCGTGACCCTGGCCCTCGTGACCCTCGCCGCCGCGGCCATGCCCCTCGGCGCGGCCCACGCCCAGGCCAAGATTGGAGTGGTCAACGTCCAGCGTCTCCTGCAGGAGGCGCCCCAGGCCCAGGCGGCCTCGCAGGCGCTCGAGAACGAGTTCGCGACGCGCCGCCGCGACCTCGAGAACCAGCAGCGCGACCTCAAGGCGCGCGAGGACAAGCTGCAGAAGGACGGCGCCGTCATGGCCGAGGCCGAGCGGCGCAACGCGGAGAAGACCCTCCGCGACGGACAGCGCGACCTGGCGCGCAAGCAGAACGAGTTCCTCGAGGACCTCAACGTGCGGCGCAACGAGGCGCTCGGACAGCTGCAGCGCACCGTGCTGCAGGAAGTGCAGACCTACGCCAAGAGCGCCAACCTCGACGTGGTGGTCGCCGACGCGCTCTACGCGAGTCCCGCCGTGGACATCACCAGCCAGGTGCTCACGGCCCTGCAGTCGCGCCGCGGCCCAGCGCCCGCCAAGCCCTGACGCACGGGCACAGCGAGGCGGCGACGGTGCCGTTGCAGCTCGCCGAACTGGCGGTCCGCTTCGGCTGCGAGCTGCGCGGCGACCCGGACGCGACTGTCGAGCGCGTCGCCACGCTGCAGGAGGGCGGACCCGGCGCGCTGGCGTTCCTCGCCAATCCACGCTACCGCCGCCACCTCACGGCCACGCGCGCGACCGCGGTGGTGCTCGGTCCGGACGCGGCCGACGCCTGCCCGGTCGCCGCGCTGGTGACGGCCAACCCCTACGCGACCTACGCGCGTATCGCGCAACTGCTCCATCCCGATCCTCCGCTCGCCGCGGGGCGCCACCCGAGTGCCATCGTCGAGGCCGGCGCGACGGTGGACGACACCGCGTACGTCGGCGCCCTTGCCTTCGTCGCGGCGGGCGCGGAGATCGGTCCGCGCGCGCTGGTCGGCCCGGGCTCGGTGGTGCTTGCCGGCGCCCGCATCGGCGCGGACACGCGACTGGTGGCCCGGGTGACGGTCTGCGAGCGCGTTCGGATCGGCGTACGCTGCCTGCTGCATCCCGGCTCGGTGCTCGGTGCGGACGGCTTCGGGCACGCGCGGGACTCCGACGGATACGTGCGGGTGCCGCAGGTCGGCTCGGTGACGGTGGGCGACGACGTCGAGGTGGGGGCCAATACCACCATCGACCGGGGTGCGATCGGCGACACGGTGATCGGCGATGGCGTGAAGATCGACAACCAGGTGCAGGTGGGGCACAACGTGCACATCGGCGAGCACACGGTCATCGCGGCCTGCTCGGGCGTCTCGGGCAGCGCCGTCATCGGGCGGCGGTGCATGCTCGGCGGGATGGTGGGCGTGGTCGGTCACCTCGAGATCTGCGACGACGTCGCGATCACGGGGCGGACGATGGTCAGCAGTTCGATCCGCCGGCCGGGCGTGTACTCGAGCGGGCTGCCCGCCGACGAGGCGCGGCGCTTCCGCCGCAACGCGGCCCGGTTCCAGCATCTCGACGAACTGGCACGTCGCGTGCGGCGGCTGGAGCGAGCTTCGGGTGCGCAAGGGCACGACGACGCGCAAGGGGACGACGATGAGTGATCGCGGCGGGTTCGGCATCGACGAGGTGATGCGGCGGCTTCCGCACCGCTATCCCATGCTGCTGGTCGATCGCGTGCTTGAGTGCGCGTCCGGCGACCACATCGTCGCGATCAAGAACGTGACCGCCAACGAGCAGTACTTCAACGGCCACTTCCCGGGCCGGCCGGTCATGCCCGGGGTGATCGCCCTGGAGGCGCTGGCGCAGACGGCCGGGATCCTGACCTTCGTCACGGCCGGCATCTACCCGGACGAGACCGTGCGCTTCTATTTCGCGGGCATCGACAAGGCCCGTTTCCGGCGGCCGATCGTGCCGGGCGACCAGCTCGTGCTGCGGGCGAAGCTCGAGCGCCGCATCCGCACGATCTGGAAGTTCTCGACGGTGGCCGAGGTGGCAGGCGAGGAGGCCTGCTCGGCCGAGATGATGGTGATGCCGGGCTGAAGGGCGCGGCGGTCCGACCCACGGGAGACAGGCATGGCAGGACTCATCCACCCGACGGCGCTGGTCGACCCGGAGGTCCGGCTCGGCGAGGGCGTCGAGGTGGGCGCGTACGCGGTGATCGGACCGGGCGTCGAGATCGGCGCGAACACCCGCATCGGGGCGCACGTCGTCATCCAGGGCCCGACACGGCTCGGCGCGGACAACGAGGTCTTCCCGTTCGCCTCGGTGGGTTCCGCGCCGCAGGACAAGAAATACAAGGGCGAGCCGACGCGCCTCGAGATCGGCGACCGCAACCAGATCCGCGAGTGCGTGACGCTGAACCGCGGCACGACCAAGGACGAGGGCGTCACGCGCATCGGCGACGACAACCTGTTCATGGCCTATTCGCACGTGGCGCACGACTGTCGTGTCGGAAGCCACTGCGTGCTCGCCAACAACGCCACGCTCGGCGGCCACGTGCACCTCGGCGACTGGGTGATCATGGGGGGCTTCTCGGGCGTACACCAGTTCTGCAAGGTCGGCGCCCACGCCTTCATCGCCAACAATGCCGCGGTCACTCGCGACGTGCCGCCCTACATCATGGCCGTGGGCCGGCCGGCCGCCGCGCACAGCGTGAACGCCGAGGGCCTCAAGCGGCGCGGATTCACGCCGGAGCAGATCCGCAACCTTCGCAACGCCTTCCGCCTGCTGTACCGCTCGGGGCTCAAGCTCACCGATGCCACGGCCCAGCTTGCCGCGATCGCGGAGGAGCAGCCCGAGGTGCGCGCCCTGGTCGAGTTCCTGCCGCTTTCCACCCGCAGCATCGTGCGTTGACCGTCGCGGAGGGGCTCGTGGCGGCCGCCGGCAGCGGGCCTTCGTTCGGCCTCGTGGCCGGCGAGGCCTCGGGCGACAACCTCGGCGGGCCGCTGATCGAGGCCCTGGCCGCCCGCGAACCCGGGTCGCGCTTCTTCGGCATCGCCGGTCCCCGCATGGCGGCGGCCGGTTGCGAGGCCTGGTACCCGGCCGAGGCGCTGGCCGTGATGGGCCTGGCCGAGATCGTCCGGCACCTGCCGCGGCTGCTGCGGCTGCGGCGTGACCTGCTGCAGCGCCTCGTCGAGGCGCCCCCGGACGTGTTCGTCGGCATCGATTCGCCGGAGTTCAACCTGCGCGTCGCGGCGGACCTCAAGCGCCGCGGCATCCCGACGGTCCAGTACGTGAGCCCGCAGGTCTGGGCATGGCGCCAGGGCCGCGTGCGCACCATCGGGCAGGCCGTGGACCTCGTGTTGTGCGTGCTGCCGTTCGAGACCGACTTCTACGCGGCGAACGACGTGCGCGCGGTGTTCGTCGGCCACCCGCTCGCCGACCGGATTCCGTGGCGGTCGGATCCCGCCGCCGCGCGCGCGGCGCTCGGCCTGCCGGCGGGCGGCGCGCTGCTGGCCGTGCTGCCGGGCAGTCGTCGCGGCGAAGTGTCGCGGCTCGGCCCGCAGTTCGCGGCCACGCTTGCCTGGCTCCACGCGCGCCGTCCCGACCTCGGGTTCGTGGCGCCGATGGCGGGTGTCGCCGTGCGGCAGGCATTCGAGCGGGCGCTCATCGAGCACGCACCCGGCGTGACCGTGCGCCTCGTGGACGGACGCGCGCAGGAGGCGATCGCCGCGAGCGACGCCGTGCTGCTCGCTTCCGGGACGGCCACGCTCGAGACCGCGCTGGTGAAGCGGCCGATGGTGGTGGCCTACCGCGTCGCGCCGCTCACGGGCTGGCTGCTGCGCGACCTCAAGCTCGTCAAGACCGAGTTCTTCTCCCAACCGAACCTGCTCGCCCGCCGGGCGCTGGTCCCGGAGTTCTTCCAGGAGCAGGTGCGGCCCGAGGTGCTCGGGCCCGCGGTGCTCGCGCAGCTCGAGCGCGCCGACCGGGACGCGCTGACGCAGGCCTTCGAGGTGATCCACGCGAGCCTGCGGCGCGACGCCAGCGAGCGCGCCGCGGAGGCCGTGCTCGAGTTACGCGCTGCGCGGCGGCCAGGACGATGAGGCGGCGCGTGCCCGGCCAGGGGGTCCTCGACTGGCGGCACCCGGGCCTCGTCGCGGGGGTGGACGAAGCAGGACGCGGACCGCTGGCGGGCCCGGTGGTCGCGGCGGCGGTGATCCTGGATCCGTCGCGGCCGATCGACGGACTCGCCGACTCCAAGGCGCTCAAGGAGTCGCGGCGCGAGGCGCTGGGCGTGGAGATCCGCTCGCGCAGCTTGTCCTGGGGGCTCGGCTGGGCGGACGCCGCCGAGGTGGATGCACTCAACG
>Ga0209254_10005453_pt1 | contig 11705 bp, 12 predicted proteins | sample FrelakmetDIP11DI_FD_187148 | JGI IMG/M metagenome (GOLD analysis project Ga0209254, IMG submission 187148) | Freshwater lake sediment microbial communities from the University of Notre Dame, USA, for methane emissions studies - DIP11 DI (SPAdes)... | ecosystem: Environmental > Aquatic >... | reverse complement strand
GGACCGGTCAACGCCAAGCCGGTCGGACGCCAAAATCGGGAGAAGGGAGCCACTTGGATAGATATGCACCCGGAGGCGGCGGTCAGGTTGGGATTGCGGAGCGGCAGCAGGGTGAGAATCACCTCATTAGCTGGTGAGATAACCGCGGTGGTGGACTTCAACTCGGCTATCCATCCAGATACAGTGGTGATCGGCTGGGATGCGTGGGGAGTGGGCCGCGGGTGGAATGTTCAGATAGGTGGAGCAAACCCATTAGATTTGCTGGGGAATGAACAAAACCAATCGGGGGTACTGGCATACTCGGGCATGAAAGTGAGTCTTGTCAGAGCTTGACATCAAGTACATTTTTCGATAAAATCATTAATATCGGACAATCAATAGAGAATCCGACAAAAGGAGAATTATCCGATGTACAAGGTCAGAGTCGGAAGACGAGGTCAGATTACCATTCCAAGTAGTGTTCGCCGCCAAATCGGCATCCAGGAAGGCGATCAGATTGCGCTCCTGCCTCATGGAGAGCAGCTGATTCTACATCCAATGACGCTCACGCTGTTTGACATTCGTGGAAGTGTGCCGGTGTCTGAGCCTCTAGATTTTATAAGTATTCGAGAACAAGTGATTGCTTCAAGGACTAGGAGAACTCGAGCAAATGACAGTTGAACGCTTGTTTGCAGACACGAACCTGTTTTTGCGTTACATCACTAATGATGTTCCAAAACAAGCCCAAGCATTTGAGGCATTACTAAAGCGAGCCGGGAGGGGTGAGTTGCACTTCGTAACCCATCCTCTGGTTATCGCTGAGATTGTTTGGACTCTCGAATCTTATTTTGGCTTGCCTAAAGAAGATATTATGAATAAAGTCTTGGCGATCCTTAACACTCCAGGTTTAGAAGTGAGTGACAATGAGATCGTATTGCAGGCTATCTTGTGGTATGTCGAGAAGAATGTTGACTTTATCGATGCTTACAGTGCTGCCTGGATGTTCCGCCGAGATATTCGCAAAGCTTGTTCGTTCAATAGCAAACATTTTGGTCGATTTGAAGGGGTCGAGACCTGGATACCTGGAGAGAGGGATTAAAAGGCGGAGAGGGCGGGATTCGAACCCGCGTCACCTTTCGGTGAACACGCTCTCCAGGCGTGCGCGTTAGGCCAAACTACGCAACCTCTCCGAAAAAACATCCAGGCATTTTTCTCCCCCCAGCGAGGCGGATTATACTATATAGACGCAAGGTTGGGGTGTATTTGTAACGCCGAACCCGATAGTAGGAGGCGACTAAGTTGTTATGGATTATTAATGCAATGGTTTACTGACCCGCACCTGCAGATGAGAACCAGATATAATCGGGGCTGGAAAGGACGCCATGCCGTTTGAACCAGGACAATTAATCTATAATCGGTACCGCATCGTTCGCATGCTCGGAAAGGGAGGCTATGGAGCGGTGTACCGCGCCTGGGATGTGAACCTGGAACATCCCTGTGCCTTGAAGGAGAACCTGGTTATCACACCCGAAGCCCAGCGCCAGTTCAATCGCGAAGCCAGCCTGTTGGCAAACCTTTCCCACCCGAACCTCCCGCGGGTGACCGACCATTTTACCATTGCAGGGCAGGGACAGTACCTGGTGATGGACTTCATTGAGGGGGAGGATTTACAGTCCATGTTGCGCCGGATTCAGGGACCGCTGCCCGAATCCCGAGTTCTGGCCTGGATCAGCCAGATATGCGAGGCATTGATTTATCTACACTCGCAAAATCCTCCCGTCATTCATCGGGATATAAAGCCATCCAACATTAAGATCACGCTCACCAGTGGAAGCGCTGCACCTCCCGGGCTGGATCTATTGACTCTTCCTTTGGAAGAAACCTGTCCCTACCTGGTGGACTTTGGGATTGCCAAGGTTTATCAACCCCACATGGATACGACCATTGGCGCTAGGGCTGTGTCACCGGGCTTTTCTCCACCCGAGCAATATGGGCAAGGAGGTACAGATGCGCGCAGTGACGTTTACGCGCTAGGAGCGACCTTTTATGCTCTGCTGACGGGACAGAAACCTGCCGAGAGCATCCAGCGAAACCTGGGGACGCCAACCACCCCTCCCCATAAGATCAATCCTTCGATCTCACCTGCTGCTGAAAGCCTCATCAATCGTACAATGGAAATATTACCCGAGCAGCGTTTTCAGAGCATGGTCGAATTGAAATCCTCCCTTCAACAGGCGTTACAGCCTATACAAGTGGTTCAGCCAGCGGCTTCTGGGCTTGCCTGGTCTGCAGCGGTTCCATCGACCGAAATTATAGGAAGCAGGATCTCAGTCACCGAACCTTTTCCCGGAACAGTTGTTACCCATCCTGAAATCCCATTGGCGAAACCTCCCCGTCGTTATCCCTGGGCTTGGATCGGAATTGGGGCTGGTGCCTTGTTGGTGGGATTGGTCTTGTGTTCGGTCCTAATCGGTGTACTTATGGGAAACGATGGAGATCGAGGTTCCACCCAAACTGCCATTTCCCTGGAGAATCAGATTACAGATTCACAATTTACAGAGAATCCTACTCCTTTCCTTCAAGATACCTCCATGGACTTTGGCACACTGAAGGCGCAGACTCCCATCCCACGCATCATAAATACATCGCCGGCGGTTGAAACCGGGTCCTCAAACCTGGAGCCAGCGATCGTGGAGCCTTATTGTACGATGTACGAACAATCTCCAGTCTATGTAGGACTGAACCAGCCTGTGATCCTCAAATGGCGCTGGTCGGCATCCACTGAAGAACAAGTGAGGCAACACATCGAAGCTGGAATTTACGAGATCTTTCTGGATGGCAAGCGAATCAAGGCGGATGGAATGAGCGAGATACAGTACCTCCAGGATAAAAACTACTTCGAGGTTTATTGGTATGCCAACCTGGGGGTTCTCTCACCTGGGAACCACCGGGCAGAGCGCTACCTGTACTGGTTACGCCAAATCACCGATGGTTGGGACACTTACGGTCCGGGTGGGAAGATTGAATCGGAGTACCATTACTGCGAAATCATAGTCCAGTAATACTCAGCCTGGTCAGGGATAGGAGAAGAGGAACATGGATGCGTCCCAGTCTCGCGCAAACGAGGCGGCTTCCAGGTGGGGGAGCAAATCTGGAGACAAAGGCGCCATCCATCCTGCTCGTTGGTAGCCAAGAGCATGAGTGAGGCGGCGAAAATCCAACAGCAGCTCAACGATTTCTTCCATCGGACAGGCGATGATCTGGATCACAAGGGATGGTTCCTTATCCGGGTCCTTGTCCTCTCTCAGCGACAACAAACCTCTTCGGTCATTCCACCACCATATTTTCTGGTCATTGATCATGCGAGACAGGTAGTCTTTTCGGGGAGGTGCCCACTGCCAGCCGAGGTCCATCAATCCATTCGACAGGGTCAGGGAGGGGCTGTTTTGAGCGAAGTGAGCAGCTTCCATCGCGTCCTCAGATCGGAGAAGGTGGAAACGTTCAAGGATGGTAGGATCATCTAAAGGGTGGGCGACGAAAGGGGTGCATTCACCCACCTTTCTAAAGCCGAATTTCTTACACAGGTGATGCACCGGCAAGCGGAAGGAAGCCGTTCCTAACCGAACCGATCCGTTTCCGATTCGCTTCCAGGTATTAAATAGATACTCGTGTAATTGGGAGGCTATCCCGAGACCTTCAAACTCGGGGTGCACCCGCAGCCCCTCCAACCACCAATCCTCTTCGGATAGTCGAGTGAGCTTCCCCAATCCCACGATCCGCTCCTGGTGTTCGGCGACTACCAGCAATCCCTGGGGGTCCGACAGCCATTCTGACCAGACATAGGGAATGTAATCTTCTCCTTCCCAAATGTGACTGGAGAGTTCCATCACTTGTTGTGTATCGGTGTCGTACGCTTGTCTTACAGTTACTGCAACCCGTTCATTCATATTTGGAATCGATATTGTATCAAGGAATTTTTAGAAAGTAAGAAATAATTGCAAAGGTGTTGAGAGCACAAAGCATTTTACAATATCCCTCAAGCTATTACTATCGCTTGCTCTAACTCACTCTTTTCTCTTCTCGTTGAGATCATTCTGGGAACATGGTGGGAAATATTTCCGGGGTGAACTGTTCCACCATTTCGGAGGAAATGCTGTTCTCTCGGCATATTGCCGCGTACAGGTCCACGCTCTTTCGTTTGCGCCGCGTTTGAGACTCTACGTCCAGCTCCCACAAGCCGAAGCGTTGTGTCCAGCCGCGCTCCCATTCAAAGTTGTCCACCAATGACCAATGAAAATAACCCTTGATGGGATAGTTGAAATTCACTGCCCGCCAGACCTGGTGGAGGTGCTGGACAAGGTACCTGGGGCGGAGGCTGTCCTTGGAGTCCTCTACCCCGTTTTCGGCGATGATCATCGGCAACCCGAATCCATTTCCCCATTGAAGCATCTTGAACATGGCCTGGGGCACATTGGCGATGAAGCCTCCTTCGCTCAGATCGGCGTCTGGCGGATACTTCCCGAAGAACTCTTTTGCAAGAAGGAGGTTAATGGACATCTGGGCTTGGGTGTAATAGTTCAATCCGAGGTAATCCTGAGTGTCCTTGGCTTGAGGTATGCGGATTCTACGGAAGGGAAAGCGCAAGACACCATCAGTAAGGGCGCGGGGAAAGAATTCGTTCACCAGCCTGTGAGGTAATCCGCTGGCATACCTGTCCAAGGGAGACCAGCTTCGAAGTGGTTGAAAGCCGCGGTAGTGGTGGGCGACCCCCACCCGTGCAGTAGGTTGCACCTCGTGGATGGCATGGTAAGCGGCAGCGTGGGCGCGTACCAGGTTGGTCATCACATTGAAAGTTGTCCGTAAATCCTGCTTCCCTGGTGGAAATTTGCCCATCAGGAATGCTTCAACGGCCAGCACATTGGGCTCGTTGATGGTGACCCACAGGTTGACATATTCCCGCAGGGCTTCCACTACTTTTCGGACATAGGGGACAAAGTAATCTGCTACTTTCTCGTTTTCCCAGCCTCCCATTTCGGTCAACCAGAGAGGGTCGCTGAAATGATGTAGGGTAACAAATGGGGTCATTCCACGTTGGTGCAAACCGCGCGCCATCTCTCGATATTGGTCCAGAGAGGATTCATCCCAGATGTTGGGTAAAGGTTGAATTCTGCTCCATTCGATGGAGAAACGATGGGCGTTTTGGTTGGTTTCTTTCGCGCGGTCGAAATCTTCTCGCCAGCGCCCACCCCACCAGTCACAGGCTGCGCCTGATTTATGACCATGGATGATTCGATCGGGTTCCTGTTCCCAGGCCCACCAGTTGTTGTTCGTGTTATAGCCTTCTACCTGGTGCGACGATGTTGCGGTTCCCCATAGAAAGCCTCTTGGGAAATAGAAGGTGGCTTGTGGCATACGTGATTCCTTTTTGGATTCTTGAATAGGATAATTATACGATAGCCTTCTCGTGATAAGCGTGTTCAGCTATAATTCTTTTTCAGATAATTCGGTATTCACTGGAACATGGAGGCTGAGTCTATCATGAAGGAAGTCTATATAGTATCCGCAGTGCGAACACCGGTTGGGGTGGGCAGACCACAAGGCGCCCTGAATCCCATTTCCCCGGTTGATCTAACCGCAGCAGTTTTAAAAGAAGTGGTCAAGCGAGTGAATGTAGACCCGAATTGGGTGGAAGACGTGGTTTGGGGATGCGTAACCCCGGTCGGCGACCAGGGAGCGAACCTGGCAAGGCTTGGTGCATTGAAAGCGGGGTTTCCGGCTAAAGTGCCAGCTGTCACCATGAACCGCATGTGCGGCTCCAGCCAGCAGGCGGTCCACTTTGCGGCTCAAGCTATTCTGGCGGGGGACATGGATTTAGTGATCGCCGGAGGTACAGAGATGATGTCTCACCAATCTCTGGGTGCGGACTATCCTTCACAATGGCCGGAGGATTTTCCTTACAAGTTAGTACATCAGGGAACCAGCGCCGAGATGATGGCGGAGAAATGGGATTTGACGCGAGAGGTACTGGATGATTTCGCTTATCAGAGCCATATGCGCGCCATGCATGCCATCCAGGAAGGGCGTTTCCAAGGTCAAATCCTACCTATCGAAAGACCCGATGGGAGGGTAGTAGATACTGATGAAGGGGTGCGTATGCCGCCTGACCGGGAAAAGATGGGCGCTTTGAAACCAGTTTTCAAACCGGATGGGGTGATTACTGCAGGCAACTCAAGTCAAATCAGCGACGGTGCTGGTGCTCTTTTGCTGGTTTCTCCAGAAGCAGTAGGGAGATATAACCTAAACCCCAAAGTCCGTCTGGTTTCTCGATATGTCATAGGTTCTGACCCTGTCCTCATGTTGGACGCTCCAATACCTGCTACACGTGAGGTTCTGGCAAGAGCTGGCTTGACTTGGGAGGATATGGATGTCATCGAGATAAATGAAGCATTCGCTTCCGTAGTATTGGCTTGGGCAAAGGAATTGAAGATCGAAGATATGGAGCGTGTCAATCCCAACGGTGGTGCTATCGCGCTTGGGCATCCGCTCGGTGCGACTGGAGCGGTATTGATGACCAAGTTGGTGCATGAGTTGGAGCGTACCAAAGCACATTATGGTCTTCAAACCATGTGCATCGGGCATGGCATGGCGACTGCAACTGTTCTAGAAAGAGCATGACTGGGAGAAATGTGGAACAAAAAACCCACAAAGTGTTCTTAGCCTTAGGAACGAATTTAGGAGACCGCCTAAACCATCTTGAGGAGGCTCAGAAGCGCCTATCGCCCGGTGTGAGCATTTTGTCGGCTTCGCCGGTGTATGAGACTCCTCCTTGGGGTTACTCGTATCAACCTGCCTTTCTAAACCAGGTGTTGGAGGTTGAAACTGAACTGGCTCCATTGGATCTGTTAGATTATGTGAAGGATATCGAGAAACAGCTTGGACGTGTCCGGTCTTTTAGAAATGGCCCTCGCCTGATCGACATCGACATCCTTTTTTATGACGACCTATTGCTGAAGGAGCATGGACTGGCTATTCCACACCCTCGACTGCATGAACGTGCTTTTGTACTGGTGCCTCTTCATGATATCGCTCCAAACTTGCGACATCCAAATTTTGGAAAAACCGTCAGAGAAATGTTAGAAGAGGTCGACCGGGTTGGAATAGAGTTAGTAGATATGAAGGGTGCTGCTTCTGAGGAATGAACAACGGTTTTATCTTATGGAAGACTGCGGAGTCAATGGGTTTATCGAGCATTCGTGTGGAGTAAAAACAGACCCCCCTAGAATCTAGAGAGGACTCACTCTGTGTTCCTCGGCTATTTTTGGTGAATTAGCTGAAGCGATGACTAGAATTGCAATTTTAGCATGAATGAAGACAAGGAGGATGGAAATGAGTGAAGCTGAAATGAAACCCCTCAAGTACACCCCCAGTCCGGAAGATGGTTTCAGTGTCAAACGCCGACCGGATGGTGGAATGCACGTGTGTTTCGAAAATGTCTCTCATCGTACATTAAAACAGTGGCGCGAGTTTGCCTTGGCGCACCTGGAGGATTCAGACCGCCTGACGACCAATCTATATGACCTGCGCAAGATAGAAAAGCTACCCGAGGAGGCAATTCAATATGCAATAGAGGTAAATACCGATCCATCGGTTCGAAATATTCACCTGGCGGTGGTGGTTGCTAACGAACAGGTCTACAAAGCGCTGCAAGAGATTGACGCCCTCTCATCGGGGTATGGGGTGGAAATGGCGATTTTTATGAATCTCGATGAGGCAGAGGCTTGGTTGAACCGACCTTTGACCCTGGTTGTTTAGTTACTGCCATGGCATAACTATTTGCGACCGTAATTCTAATAGAGAATTTAATTCGACATTGGGATTATACGAAAAACGATAGAATCTATCGTGGATATGCAGAGATCGCGAAGATTTTTTTGAATACACCAAGAATTTCAAACCTTAATAGATTTGCCATGTCTTCTGTGATCAGGTAGTAATATTGAATAATCATAACAGGGAAAAATAATTTGTCTGGTGGATCTCTTATCTCAAAACAATTAGAAGTTCATAACCACACGCTAACTTGGGGTTCTCGCACTTACCTGATGGGGATTCTGAACATCACGGAGGATAGTTTTTCCGGGGATGGAATCCTGGCTTTCCAAGAGGAAGGGACCAATGGGAACCGAAGCTATCGCGATGAATCGTGGAATGCTGGAGTTCCTGTGAGAATGATAGTTCAAGCTGCCTTGGACCTAGCTCGTGGTTATGTCAATGCAGGAGTGGACATTCTGGATGTTGGAGGGGAAAGCACCCGCCCGGGTTCGCAACCGGTGAGTGCGGATATAGAAACGGAAAGAGTGATACCAGTGATTTCAGCATTGGCCAGAGAGTTTGATGTGTTAATCTCTATAGATACCTATAAAGCACGGGTTGCTGAAGAGGCTTTGAAAATGGGAGCCCATCTGGTCAACGATGTTTGGGGCTTAAGAGCCGACCCCGAGCTGGCTTCGGTAGTAGCCAACCATCTTGCTCCGGTGATCCTGATGCACAACCGCAGCTCGTGGGTGCATGCTGAGATCAAGGAGAAGTTGGGAGGGCATTATGTGGATATAAAATACGAAGAACTGGTGGAGGATGTCAAGCGGGAGCTGATGGAAAGCGTGGATTTGGCTCATCAGGCGGGCGTACCCGATAATCACATTATCCTGGACCCTGGCATCGGTTTTGGTAAAACTGTGGAGCAAAATTTGGAGTTGATCGACCGATTGCGTGAGATCCGCGATGTGGGTTACCCTGTTTTGCTTGGCCCTTCTAGGAAATCCTTCATCGGTTATACATTGGATCTACCTCCTGATCAGCGCCTGGAAGGAACTGCAGCTGCAGTAGCGATTGGCATCGATCGTGGTGCAGATATTATTCGAGTGCATGATGTAGAGTACATGGCGCGGGTGGTGAGAATGACAGACGCAATGGTGAGGAGAAGAGAATCCTAGAATTGGGGTTCTCGATCAGATTTTCTGCACCTGATTTTCTAAATAAAGTGAGAAGTGGAATGAAGGGCTGATTTAGTAAGATTTGAGAATCACCTCAATAGGAGGGGGAAATTGTAGAAGCATCCCTACTTGGGATTTTTCCCAGTACTATCTCTGCAAACCAGCAAGATCCAGAATATTTCCTCTTTAATTATGTCGAAATTTGACATAATTAAGATTTATAATTTTGCCAATAGTTGCTTGATTCAAGACTTAAGCGAGATTTTTGGAACAAAATCCGCAATCGCTTCAGAACTAATATCATGTCAAACACGGCTACTCGCCTGATTACCCTCATCATGCTGTTACAACGCCGGTCCAACCAGAAGGCAGCCGACCTTTCCAGAGAATTAGGCGTATCGGTCAGGACTCTGCATCGTTATTTTTCAATGCTAGATGAAATGGGCATTCCGGTATATTCTGAAAGGGGCCCTTACGGAGGTTTTTCGCTGGTCCGCGGTTACCGGATGCCTCCTTTGATTCTTACCCCCGAAGAGGCCGTAGCTGTGTGTCTTGGTACGAGCATAGTAGTAGAGACTTGGGGGAGCCTCTACCAGGAAGCCGCCCAAGGGGCTTTAGCGAAGATCGATAACCTTTTACCGGATGAACAACGTAACGAAGTTTCCTGGGCACGGAGATCTCTGTTAATGACTGGGATGCATAGAGCCAGCATGGTCGAACTCACTCCAGTATTAGAGAAATTACGCAGGGCGATCCGCGAGCTTCGAAGGGTAAGCATGGTTTATCGAAGCAGCACTCATCCAGAACCAAACTCGCGCCTGTTTGACCCTTACGCCTTGGTGCATCGGTGGGGGTGGTGGTACGTGATCGGTTACTGCCACCTGAGAGAGGCGGTGAGATCCTTTCGGGTCGACCGAATCCTCGAATTGGCGCTATTGAGTGAGGTGTTCCAATTTCCTACAGGCTTCATCCTTCGAGAGTACTTGGATACGGAGGGACAGGGTCAGCCTCAATTGCGAGCAAAGTTCTGCTTTTCCCCTCAATCAGCTTATATTGCCCTCTCTCAACGCTCTTTGTGGGAGACGTTGCTAGAGAAACCCGACGGCTCGGTGGAGGTCTCCATGTTGGCGCCAGATATGGCCTGGTTGGCATCCACTGCGCTGAGTTTTGGCCCATGGGTCACCGTGATAGAACCGGAAGGATTACGAGAAATGGTAAGAGAATGGGCACAAGGTGTATCGGATTTATACCTCCAGGAAGGTGCCTGAAAACCAACTTCTCATTACATTATATGAGTACCGCTTATATAGAAAGGAGTCATTTGAAATGGAGAAACTCGACCTGCGAAAAGAATATAAACATCTTTATCTTCCTTCTGCAAAGAAAGTGGAAGTAGTTCACGTTCCTAAATTCCAATTTGCCATGTTAGACGGAGAGATTGAGGCTGGCTTTGGTCCATCGGATTCGCCTGGCTTTCAGGAAGGTTTAATGGCGTTGTACGGAATCTCCTTCACACTTAAGTTCACTGTTAAGTTACGCAAGGAGAATCCCATTGATTACCCGGTGATGGCTTTGGAAGGGCTCTGGTGGGTGGAGGGAGGAGAGTTTGATATTACTCGCCCTGAAGGTTGGAAGTGGACGCTAATGATGATGCAACCTGGATTCATTACCACCGAATTGTTTCAAGGGGCTTTGAACCAGCTCCGAAAGAAGAAAGGCGATTTGCCTGTTTACTCCAGGCTGCGATTGGAAAGTTTCGAAGAAGGTCTTAGCGTTCAAACCATGCACATTGGTCCATATTCAGAAGAGCCGGCGACCCTGGAAAAGATGAAAACTTTTGCTGCGGATAACGGATATATATTTCAGGGAAAGCACCACGAGATTTATAATGGAGATCCCAGAAAAGCAGCTCCAGAGAAGCTCAAGACCGTACTTCGCTACCCGGTTGCAAAGGTCTAGTGGAAAGGATGATCCTATGGCAGTACTAGATCAGATTGCCTTTTTTCAAAATCGACGTGACGATGTTCCTAACCAGGAGCTGGCCAGCAAGCTGGTAGAAACCAAAGACTTGAATGGAATCCGGGAGATTGCAGAAAACCTGTGGAATAAGAATCCTGCTATTCAAAGCGATTGCATCAAAGTGCTTTATTGGACCGGTTACCTGGCGCCTGAGTTGATCGCAGGTTATGCGGAGGATTTCTTGAAGCTGCTCCGTAGCCGTAATAACCGCATGGTGTGGGGAGGTATGATTGCGCTCTCGACGATTGCAGAGATCGTCGCGGATGACATCTACCCAGGTGTACCAGAAATCAAGAAGGCGATTGAAAATGGCTCAGTCATCACCGTGGACGGTGGAGTCCAGACTCTAGCAATCCTGGCTTCAACAAGTGATGGGCGGTGTAGCGAGTTATTCCCATATCTCATAAATGTCCTGGAGACTTGTCGACCGAAGAGCGTCGCACAGTACGCAGAAAAAATTCTCGTGGCGGTTAATTCAGAAAATAAGAACAGGTATATTTCACTCTTAGAAAAACGCCTGGAGGATTTATCTGGCACACAAATCACCAGGGTGAAACGAGTCATCAAACAAGCCAATCAAAGCGAAGCTTGAAGATGTTTTTATAGGAATGATCTAATTCGAACGAAAAGTGGAGAATCGGATGAAATTACACCATAATGACATCCAGGAATCTATGTCATTTCGAGGAACGAAGCGACGTGGCAATCTCAATC
>Ga0209254_10005452_pt1 | contig 11705 bp, 12 predicted proteins | sample FrelakmetDIP11DI_FD_187148 | JGI IMG/M metagenome (GOLD analysis project Ga0209254, IMG submission 187148) | Freshwater lake sediment microbial communities from the University of Notre Dame, USA, for methane emissions studies - DIP11 DI (SPAdes)... | ecosystem: Environmental > Aquatic >... | reverse complement strand
TCCGACTCGTGGTCGTCGTGCCGCTGGTCGAGGAGATTTTCTGGCGCGGTTTTCTCCAGGATCGTCTCATGGCAAGATGGGGGAAGGTGGCAGGCTATCTGATCACCACCGCCGTTTATGCAGGCGTTCATCTTTTCTCCTGGAATCTCTTGCTCGTCCTGGCCGCTTTGGTGGCCGGAGCCTTTTGGGGACTTCTCTATCTCTGGAAGCGGAATCTACTGATCCAGATCATTTCTCACTCTCTCTGGAGCGCCGTCATTTTTGCGGTGGTACCGGTTCAATGAGGGAGTTCAGAGGAAGATTCATACCATTGAAAAACTCCGAATTTCTTCATAAAATCATTTTGTCATCATAATGCAAGAAGGTTAATCCAACGTGAGGAAGGACAGATTGAATCCTGAAAGAGTTTCTGGAGCCCAAACCCATTTCTCCGGTCAACACATTGTCAAGGCAGAAAATTTGTTAAAAAAATTTGACAGCTTTGTTGCTGTCAACCGGATTTCGTTTCAGGTGGAAACGGGTAAATGTTTTGGGATTCTAGGCCCGAATGGCGCTGGGAAAACCACAACCATCCGGATGGTTTATGGTTTCTCTCCCATGAGCGGTGGGAGCCTGAAGGTCTTTGACCTGGATATTTCCAGGGATTGGCGCCAGATCAAATCCCGCATCGGGGTCTGCCAGCAGGAGAACAGCCTGGATCCGGACCTGACCGTGCTTCAGAATCTTGAGGTTTTTGCCCGGTATTTTAATATACCCACAAAAGAAGCCCGGAAGAAGGCGACAGAGCTTCTTGATTTCATTGCCCTCGATCATCGCTTGAATGCGCCTGTGACCGAACTTTCCGGTGGCATGATGCGCCGCCTTGTCCTGGCCCGGTCGCTAATCAACAATCCAGACCTTCTGATCCTGGACGAACCTACCACCGGTCTGGACCCCCAATCGCGGCACCAGATATGGGAGAGGCTTGAAGCGCTTCGGGAACAGGGCATCTCCATTCTGATGACCACACATTATATGGAGGAAGCTTCGAGGTTGTGTGACCGGCTCATCATCATCGATCATGGGTTGATTCTGGTGGAAGGCAAACCAGAAGAACTGATACAACAACATGTGGGAAAGGATGTAATCGAAATCGCCGGACCGACACAGGAACTAAGGTCCTTTATCCAGTCCACCCAGCTTCCCTATGAAGACCTGGGCCACCGCCTGATCGTCTATTGTGAAGAGAAAGGTGCTTTATACCAGAGAATTACCCGCGATTTTTGTAAGGAGGGCTGTCTGATGAGGATGGCCACTCTCGAAGATGTCTTTTTAAAGTTGACAGGCAGGGAGTTGAGAGAATGATTCAAACGTCTTCGACCAGGATTTCAAGGCGGTTTCTTCGGGTCTGGCAGCGAAACCTGAAGGTTTATAAAAAGAGCTGGAAGATCAGTTTCATCCCCCCCTTCCTTGAGCCCCTCTTTTATCTTATCGCTTTCGGTGTCGGCATGAGCGGCCTTGTAGGGGAGATCCATCATCAGGGCTCTCAAATCTCCTATGTGAGTTTCATCGCCCCTGCCCTGATCGGCGTCAGTATCATGTATAACTCTTTTTTTGAGACCACCTATGCCTCTTTTGTAAGGATGTATTATCAGAAAACCTTTGATGCCATGCTGGCCACCCCTCTTTCTCTTGAAGAGGTCATCACCGGGGAAATCGTCTGGGGGGCGACCAAATCGCTGATTGCGACAGCGATCATGATGGTGGTCATCAGTTTTTTCGGTTTCATCCGATTTCCAGAAGGTCTCCTCCTCCTGCCTCTGGCCATCCTGGGCGGGATTGCCTTCGGATCGATCGGTATGTTCTTCTCAGGGATCGTGGCCAATATCGAAATGTTCAATCTGCCCGTATTTTTATTTGTCACACCCATGTTTCTCTTCAGCGGAACCTTCTTCCCCCTTGAGAATCTTCCTCCTTGGGCCCAGCAGGCTGCGCTTCTCTTTCCTCTCACTCATCTCACCAGCCTTGCGCGGGCTTTTAGTTACGGACAGATCCATCTCTCCTTGCTATGGGAAATCGCTTATCTTCTGCTTTTCAGCATCATCTTCTTCCCCCTGGCCATTCTCAAAATGCACCAACGGCTAATCAAATGACTTAAAAAGAATGGGAATTTGGCAGTGGTTTTTAAAGAGTTAAAATGTTACTAAACTCTTTTAAAACAGAGAGAGAGGATCATGAAACAGGAAGTTCACCCCGTTAGAAAACCCAGCGAAGCATTAAACTCTTCTGCAGTGCAGGGGGACATTATTTCTAATGGGGTAAATCCCCCAAAAGTGATTGAGAGTAAGTGTATCGGTTGTGAACGATGCGTAGCGGTTTGTCCGAGCTTCGTCCTGGAAATGGTGGAAGAAAAGCCCAGGGTGGTCAGGGAGGAGTGGTGTATCGGTTGCGGTCATTGTGGCGCGGTCTGTCCAAGCGAAGCCATCCTTTGTCATGAGAGACTCCCCGAAAAAAACCCCAAGGGAGGTGAAACCCCGGCTGCCTCTCCGGAGGTATTGGATCTTCTCATCCGGGAGAGGCGTTCGGTCCGGAACTATACTGCTGACCCGGTTCCGAAACAGATTATGGAAAAAATCCTCGAGGCCGGAAGATTTGCCCCAACAGGCACAAACAGTCAGAATGTCCACTATGTGGTGCTGACATCGCCAGATCAGATCAAACAGTTAAGGGAGATGACCCTCCGTTTTGGTGACCAGATTTTTTCGCGAGTGCAGAGTTGGTTCGGCAGTCTTTTCCTTTCTCTGGTTGCAGGAAAAAAGACAGTAGAATATCTGCGCGATGCCCTTCCCAAAATGGAGGTCGCCCGTGACGCAATGAATCGGGGAGAAGATCGCCTATTCTTTCATGCGCCGGTTGTGATGATCGCTCATGCGGAATCCTGGGATACCTGCTCCTCTTTTAACTGCTCGGTGGCCCTGTACAATTGTTCTTTGATGGCGCACACCTTAGGGCTTGGATGCTGCTTTAATGGGTTTCTGGTGAGTGCTGTGAATCATAATCGAAAGATTAAACGCTGGCTGCGAATCCCGGCGGATCACCAATGCTATTCTGCTATGGTCCTTGGCTACCCGAATATGAAATACCCTCGCCTTGTTCAACGCCACCCTCCAAAAGTGATATGGCGTTAGGTAGTAGCACAGGCGTCGCGCCTGTGGCCATGCCATGAGTTGAAAAGCAGGAGGAGTCAATCGAGATGGCAAACGAATCACAGAAAATCATTTACTCGATGATCGGCGTCAGTAAGTATCACGATAAAAAACCAATCCTGAAAGACATCTCCCTCTCTTATTTTTACGGAGCCAAAATCGGCGTTATCGGGCTGAATGGCTCCGGGAAGAGTTCATTGCTTCGCATCATCGCCGGTGAAGATAAAGAGTTCAATGGACAGACCATCCTCACCCCAGGTTTCACCATCGGCTTTCTCGAACAGGAACCGAAGCTCGACGAAGCCAAAAAAGTGCGGGAGATCGTAGAGGAAGGGGTCCAGGAGACGGTGCATCTTTTAAACGAATTCAACCGGATCAGTGAACGGTTTTCAGAACCCCTGCCTGAAGAGGAGATGAATCGTCTGATCGAGCGGCAGGGCGAAGTGCAGGAGAAACTCGACGCCCTCGATGCCTGGGATCTCGATTCCCGCCTCGAAATGGCCATGGATGCCCTCCGGTGCCCTCCGGGAGAAACACCCGTGAACGTTCTTTCGGGTGGAGAAAGGAGGCGCGTGGCATTGTGCCGGCTCCTGCTCCGAAAGCCAGATATTCTGCTCCTTGATGAACCGACCAACCACCTCGATGCCGAGACCGTGGCCTGGCTTGAACAGCATCTGAAGCGGTATCCAGGAACAGTCATCGCCGTCACCCATGACCGCTACTTTCTTGACAATGTGGCCGGATGGATTCTGGAACTTGACCGGGGAGAAGGCATCCCATGGAAAGGAAACTATTCTTCATGGCTTGAACAGAAAGACAATCGTCTGAGGCTGGAGGAAAAGACAGAGAGCGAGCGTCGGAAAACGCTGCAGCGGGAACTCGATTGGATCCGAATGTCGCCAAAAGGGAGACATGCGAAACCGAAAGCCCGCATCGCCTCTTACGAAGCCCTCCTCGGACAGGAGGGTGAAAAGATAGCCAAGGACCTTGAAATCTATATTCCTCCGGGGCCACGGCTCGGAGAGGTCGTGATTGAAAGCCTCAATATCACCAAGTCCTATGGGGATCGGATTCTGATGGAGAATCTCTCCTTTTCCCTTCCTCCGGGCGGCATCGTCGGAATCATCGGCCCCAACGGCGCTGGAAAGACCACGCTCTTCCGATTGATTACAAATCAGGAAAAACCTGATTCCGGAGCAATACGGATAGGGGAAACCGTAACATTGGCTTACGTCGACCAGAGCCGTGACATCCTCGATCCGGATCAGACCATCTGGGAAGTGATTTCAGAGAAACAGGATACGATCCAGCTTGGCAGCAGACAGATCAATTCACGGGCCTATGTGGCTCGTTTCAATATCTCAGGGACGGATCAGCAGAAGAAAGTTGGAATCCTATCAGGAGGAGAGCGAAACCGCGTTCACCTCGCACGGATGCTTAAACAGGGAGCCAATGTCCTTCTTCTGGACGAACCGACGAATGACCTGGATGTGAACACCCTGAGGGCGCTGGAACAGGCCCTCGAGAATTTTGGTGGCTCGGTGGTCGTGATCAGCCATGACCGCTGGTTTCTCGACCGGATCACCACTCATATTCTGGCGTTTGAAGGTGAGAGCGCCATTGTCTGGTTTGAAGGGAACTATTCTGAGTACGAGGCAGATCGAAGGCATCGTCTCGGAGCTGCGGCGGACCAGCCCCACCGGATCAAATACCGGCAGCTCACAAGAAAATAGAAAGCGAATCGTCCAGCCGAGGTCAACCCATCTCTTCCTTTTTTAAAAGCCCGCCTGCGGTTCGGTAGGGACACGATATTTTCTAACAAACCCATTCTTCTCTTCGAACCAATCAGCAAGATCTCCTGCCTCAAGAATACGTCTTCGATCAATCCTTTATTACGATTATTACGATTGCCCTTCTGTCTTGCAGGCCCCGATCAATCTTCTAATTCAGTGTAAAGAAAATCATATCGAAACTTTCCTAAAAGACTATACCTACCCCGACGTCGGGAACCGGGACTATGCACAGTCTACCGAACCTACACCTTGCGCGTCAATTCCTCTTCTCTCTCATATCTTTTTGGGGTTGACACTTTCGTTTCTTCATTCATACGTCCTGACTTTGGTCATAAATCCAGGAAACGTATATATTCCATTTACTTGAATCCAGAAGCCATCACGACCATCAGTGGGATTCTTATAACGCCTCCCCAAACCTATTCTGAGATAAACCTTCTTTTGGCTACGGATATACTCGTTCAGTTCATCAGTATAATCCGGATCTTTCTGCTTTGAAACCGCCAAATTATGAAAACCAAGATCAGTAATCGATAGATAGACGTACTTTCTTCCGTCATTATCCTTGATGTTAAGTCTCAGACTCTTCGGGTCAAATGCGTTTCTCACTATTTCTATTTGGTTGGGCTTTAGCTTGAGTGTAATAATTGATCTGGACGAAGGGTCGTCAGGGGGTATGACCTTTGTGCCTATTGGTACTTTGTCGTCGAAGCCTTCATTGATTGAGGGATAAGTCGTCGTCTTTAGGACACTTTCAAATTCATCTGATGTGCAAGGTCCTTTAAAAGAGAGACCCTCATAGTTCATATCCTCAGTATGCGGCTTATCTACTCTTTTGGGTCTTGTAAATTTACCTTCTAATATTGCCCCCGGGAGGAGTTTAAGTCGCTTGCATTCCGCCTTCGGAAGGTATGGCAATGGTCTGATACATTGCTCTGATTTCACATCTATCCCTGCTATACAGACGATGTCATCTTTCGCAAACCTCGTTAAATCCGTCACAATGAGATCCATGCTAGACCACCTTTTCAAACGAGATGTTCAATTTCTACATCACCCCATTTATTTTTCAAATACTCAGCCACAAGACGCCGGTGGCAATGCTTTGGAAGATGCTCACTGCACAGCAGGCACGTCCGATCCAGTTCGTCCGGACTGACAACGTTCTCGATCCGCCTTTCCTCCATAAGGGCCAGAAACTTTTTTTCGTAGGTATGCCAGTCGCTCTTTTTGTTTTTATATTCAGCAAGGATTTCCTCGCTCGGTGCCAATAGAGACATATGGATATAATCAATGTTTCCTATTGCCTGCAAGAAATATTTAAGGTCATCCTTCTTTGCAAAGCCTGCAAGTTGTGAGCTGTTGTTCAATCGTGCGTCGACGATTTTTCTGACACCGGCTTTGATCAACTTACCGAAGAACTCCTCCGCAGAGGTCTTGGTGAAACCGATCGTATAAATCTTAATACCATTCATGTTCTTCTCTCACCGTTTCCGCCAGTTGTTCATCCTGTTCCCGTTCAGCCTTCTCAACATAAGCCATCCGGTCACCCTGAACCTCGTATGCGCGCTCGATCAACGCGTTCGGATCTGTATCCTTGAACAAATCGGGGTAAAGCTTTAATTGCGCAATTAATCGCTTTTCCAAGTCTGCTTGTGTCTCCGTGGTGTTATGATTAATAATGTGCCGAATGTCGATTAAAGAATCGCGGAGATTCCTGCATATCAAGATTGACCGATGGCATGCCATCGGATCTTTTTCTGCGCACATCAGGGCAAGGACGTAATCTTTCTGCATGCCGAGACTGATGCGCTCTAATCCATTCTTAAACAAGGTCGATTCGGCTATCCTCTGATAGAGCGCCTTCCCGTTGACGTAACACGACGGATCCTTCGGCCTCGCCCCCAATTCCTCACCAAGAAAAACATACTTAATGTCATGAGATTTCAACACCTTCTTGAGCAGTTCGCGATTGAATTGCGGATTCCGGCTGCTGTACGGCACCGACCGCACATCGCACAGCACCGTTATCTTGTGGTGTTCGAGAAGGGCGATTAAATTATCGATTGATCGGCCGGAATAGCCGATTGTAAAAAGTGTTTTGGTCATAACACTATAACTCATGCGAAGTCTTCCTGGAGCCGTACCCTTTCTGCGCACTGCGTCGATAACAAGATTCAAGACACAACTCCTGTGGAGTTGATCTAGTGGCTCTGGGATGGGTTAAATATATGAAAAAGGGAGTAGTATGTCAAGGAAGCACGGTAGTCTCTTCATACGTTTGAACGCCAATAAGGCAAAAAGCTTTATCTAAAGACAGCATAAAATTCGTGGGTGGCAAGCAATAAATATAAGTCGTTAATTTAAAGACAATTCCGTGTCTCACGCCATTACTCATCGATCCATAGAAGCGTAAGAACAACATTGTATCGGGGTAGGGCTTTCGAATGCTCTTTAATTTGGAAGGTTTCTGATCTTCTTGGCAGCCTTGGGGCCAAACCTTCAAAATTCGATTCAATCAGACCAGCCATTTTAGATTTTTATAGAGTATCCACTCCTTCTTTTCATCCCCGATCGACAGGGAACCCTTTTCCCAATTCCCATGGTTCCAAAAGGAATATCAGAACCGAAGAGGATTCAAACTTAATTGGAGGGAAATAAGCGGGAGTGAGTTTTTCACCTCTCATATCCAGACGATATCCACCAGGTGCTCCACTTCCTTAAATTCTGGGTCGCCGGTTACAAATATGGCTTTGTGTTCCACAGCCGAAGCAAGGGCAAAACAGTCAGCATAAGAGAGGGCATATTGAGCTTTATATTCAGCGGCCTGGAATATCAAATGATTGGGGATCGGCAAGATGGTAAAGTTTAACCTTTCAATGTTTGCAAGAACCTCCAATTTCTTCTGGTCGCCAAATTCCTTTTTTGTCGAATAGATGATCTCACCAAGATTAATAGCGTTGATATATTTGGTGACACCGGTTTTTCTTATTTCCTGAAGGAGATGGACAACCTTTTCATACCCCTTCTCTTTTTGGAAGAATTTCAGAAGGGCGTGGCTGTCGAAAATATAAGGCCTTTTCTCCATTATTTGAACTCGCCCTTCCGTTCTTTCAGGAGCTTTTCAGCAAGAGATGGTTTGGGGGGCAAGAGACCACAGGCTGCCTTCACAGGATCTTCAACAGGAGGGATCAGATAGATGATGCCATTGTACTCCATCAGCTGTAACTCCGTACCGGGTTCGATATGGTATCTCTTTCTCATCTCGGCAGGGATGACAATCTGGCCTTTCGATAAAGTTTTAACAGTAGCCATATAATTCTAACCTTTCCATAAAAAGTTAAACAATCTATAGAAGATGTATAACTTCTAAATTGTTTTGTCAAGATCACTCTTTGGGTCTTTTCCTGCCCCCAAAGGGCATTTCCTCTTTTTTAACTTCCGATCGGCAGAGAGAATTTTTCAATCCTTAATTCACTGTCCAAAAAGGAAAATAAGATGCCCTGAGAAATCTTAAGGGAACCTCTAATAATTCCCAATTTGTCACTCCCGCCCCGTAACAAGTACGGGGTAAACTCCAGCGGGAGTCCAGTAATGTCAAGAACTTATGGATTCCTGCTTTCGCAGGAATAACATTTTTAGAGGTAACCTTAAGTCTTGCCTGCGGAAAAAGGGACGATTATTTTTGTATGGAGGAAGACAATTTCTCCTGTGTTTGGAGTTGCTTCAGCAAAAGGAGGAATATCATGGAAAAGCTATTGAGATGTAGGGATCTGGGCATGGATTGTGACTTTGAGGCATGTGGAGAAACTCCGGAGGAAGTCTTAAAGACCGCAATCGATCATGCTCGAGCCATACATGGATTGAAAGACATTCCAGAGAAAGACCGCATCCGGGCAGAGGAGCCCCACATTAAAAAAACTATTTAGTCTCATTCTCGGAATGGGGCTAAATCAATGTTTATGGTTGTGGGGTGTTGGCCGGAGTGGAAGGCACCAGCCGGCCACGCATTTGCCACCACAGAGCCATTCCTAGTGGTATCAGAGCTAACGAAGCGGCAATCAGCCCCAGAGCCCAGTAGCCGCTGGCTGCAAATGTTATCCCGCCGCCAAAGCTCCCTGTAGCAGCAGCAAACCCCAGCAGTAGGTCATTGAATCCCTGGGTCTTGGCCCGCTCCGTAGGTGAAAGCTGGTCAGCAAGCAAGGTAGAACCCGCCACATAGGCAAAGTTCCAACCCAATCCCAATAGGAAGAGAGCGATCGCAAGCGGCAGAAGTTGGGCGGAAGGGGCAGCCATAAGGCAGGAGAGGATTAAAAGGCCCGAGCCCATAATAATCACTGGCCCCCTGCCCCACCGGTCCGTCAGTCTTCCGGAGACAATGGAGAAAGCATACATGCCTAAAGTGTGAACGGAAATCACCAATGAGACGGCTGTCAATGGGTGATGATTGACCTTCATATGAAGCGAGGTCATGACCATGAGCGTCACCATTACCATTTGAGCGAATACGACTGCTACAATGGCGACAATTACACCCGGTTGCCGCAGAATCTCCGGCAGGGGACGGGTTCTTCCCAGATTGGGAACAGTATGAGGGTTCAGGCGGGCCAGCTCGCGGCCTACGTCCCGGGGGTCGGGCCTCAAGCCTGCGAACACCAGAATACTGGCCACTCCCCAGAACAGGAGACCAATACTATAGGGTCCAGCCAGCTCAGGGAACCCGATTCGAAGCGCCCACAGACCTGTGGGTCCCACCAGCAAAGGCCCCAGGATCGATCCAACCGTACCGCCCAGGACTACGTTTGAGATAGCTCGCCCCCGGCCGGCTGGCAAGTGGACCTCTGCTGCAGCGAAACGGCCCAGGTCTGCCGATGCCCTGGCCATCCCCATTAGCACCAATCCCACCAGAAACAATGGGAACGAGCGGGCGATGACAGCGCTACCGGCGATCCCCGACCCAATCACACCTACCACCTGCCCCATGGCCAGACTCCGGCGCCTCCCCATTCGCTCCATCGTATATCCCCAGGCCAGGGATGCGAATGCCTGTCCCAGCACTCTCACGGCCTCAGGTACCCCCGCAAGGCCCGGTTTACCGCTCAGTTCTGCTCCGACCAGGGCATTGACCGTAAAGATAGCAATGAACCCAGCCGAACTGAGGCTCTGGACCAGAAATAGAACTATTGTGATCTTCTTGGCAATACGGGTAAAATCCTTCATATTTCTCTCCCCATGATGGGCTGAGCATTCTCAAACAACTTTAGATTCATCAAACAAGTAAAATTCAGCTGATCATATATTATTTTGAATACAATTTTCAATGGTAGGAAAGGGGATGAATAGGGGAGAAAAGATAGGGAGACTCGTAATGAAGACTCCCTGAACAGGAAAGAGAATGGTTATATATTGTGATTTGTAAGTGGCTTTTCTTAGCCTCTTATCTTACCGCCGATGATGAGATCTCGGTCCATAACCTGGTCGATGATGATCGCCCCGGGGATAGGGTTGGGGATGCCCGTAATGATAATCATTATCATAGTAACCGTAGCCATGATGAGAGCCATGACCGTATCCATAGTCATAGCCATAACCCCCATACCAGAAGCATCCGGACAGCATCAAACCAACCACAAGCAAAATCCCAAAGAAAAACATTTTTTTATTCATATGATCACTTCCTTTCTCTCATCTTTATCTAATTAGACGGAGGTTCAATCAACTTTATTCATAAAAAAAGAATGGAGAGAATAGAATGGTAAGGCATTATAGAGGCTGGGAAAGGAGATAGAAGAAAGGGATTGAATCAATTAAATAATATTTTCCGAACTTTTTTTCTAAATCAATGAAAGGCTATCGGCGACTGCAAATCCTCTCTGCGTAGGATAAAGAAAGCCATCCCGGATGGAGATGAATCCTTCTTCCTCTAATTTTGCCAATAGTTCCTTTTTTTCGGTGAAGAGATTGTAGGCATACTGATTCTTGAAGTCCTCAAGGTAAACTCCCTTTTTCGTCCGAAGGCTGAGGTAGAGCGCTTCCAGTCGGAGCTGTTCTATTGTCAGAGTCTCTGTCTCTTGAACAGGAAGATTTCCAGCATTGATCGAAGTGAGGTATTGATCAAGGGAACGATGGTTCCACCACCGTTGATTGGATTGGAAGGAGTGGGCGGAAGGACCCAGACCAAGGAAAGAGGAGTGGTCCCAATATTTTTGATTGTGTCGGGAGGCATACTCTTGTCCTCTTGCAAAGTTCGATACCTCGTAATGGATATACCCAACGTCTCTGAGGAATTCGGATGTCTTCATAAAGAATTCATACTGCGATTCTTCTCCGGGGACGGAAAATTCTCCTGCCTGGCACCTTATTCCTAAGGGTGTTTTCGCCTCGAGAGTTAATTGATAACAGGAGAGATGCTCCGGTGAAAAGATGAGGGCCTGCTTCAAGGTGTCCAGCCATGAGTCTATATCCTGAACCGGGATACCGTAGATCAAATCCAGTCCTATATTTTTGAATCCTGCCTTTCTTGAGGCCTCAATGGCTGAAATGGCCTGCTTTACGGAGTGCCTTCTTCCCAGAAAACCAAGCACGTTTTCATCAAAAGACTGGACTCCGATATTGATTCGATTGATGCCAATCTCTCGCATCGATTCAAGGAAAGATCGATTGAGATCAGCGGGATTGGCCTCGATAGTGATCTCCGAGTCCGGTAATAGATCAAAGTTTTCCCGTA
>Ga0209254_10005451_pt1 | contig 11706 bp, 7 predicted proteins | sample FrelakmetDIP11DI_FD_187148 | JGI IMG/M metagenome (GOLD analysis project Ga0209254, IMG submission 187148) | Freshwater lake sediment microbial communities from the University of Notre Dame, USA, for methane emissions studies - DIP11 DI (SPAdes)... | ecosystem: Environmental > Aquatic >... | reverse complement strand
CGGACTTTCTGAGCGCGCAAGAGGATGACCCGCTGGTTGGGGACAGGGTTCAACAATCTGGACATTGATACAGGGCTTGGCGCCATCGCAGTTGGAAACCTCGATCCAGTCGCGCCGTCCTTGCCCGCCGACCCACGCGCGCACCAGGATGTCTGAGGGCAGCTCCACCGGACGGCGAAACTGCGCCTCCAGCGTGAAGGCGTCGGTGCGAGGCAGCTCCGCCAGCGCCAGCGCGCGGGCCAGCGTCCAGGTGCCATGCACGATGGCGCGGCGGAAGCCGAACAGGCGCGCCAGCAGCGCATGCTGGTGAATCGGGTTCAGGTCGCCAGCAATCGCCGCGTACCGGCGCCCAGTGGATTCGGGCACGTGCAGCCGTTCGTCACGCGTCATTGTGCCGGCCGGTTCATCCTGTGGCCCGGCGGCAACCGCTTGAGCCGGCGCAAGTGTCTTGCCCGGCGCCAGAGCCCGCGTCTCGCCGCGCCAGACGAGTTCCCCGCCCCAACGCGCCTCCGTCACCAGGGCAAAACTCATGCCGCGCTTCTCCCATCGCGCGTCCGTGCTGTACGCCAGCAGATCGAGAATGGCATCCGGTGGAATCGCCCGGGTTTGCGTCACGCGCTGCGCCATGTGGACCAGCCCCAGCGCCCGAAACGGAAAGCGTGGATCGCCCAGGATGGCCATGTGCAGCGGCGCCGCGGCAAGTTGCAGCGCCAGCGGCGGCATTGCGGCGCCGACCTTCAGGCCCACGCAATCGGCATAAGCCTTCAGCCAAGCCGGATCGAGCGTGGCGCCGGCCAGCGAGCGTTCGATGCGCGGCAGCGTCGAGGGGTCTTGCAGTCCGCGCCGCGCATGCCGGAAAAGCCCCAGCGTAGACGTCAGCAATGGCAGGAAGGCAGGCGTGCGAAGGACCGGCATCGCGATGCGATCGTAGCTTGATCGGCTCAGGGCGCCGGGTCAGGGCGACAGCGTGATGCGGGACTTGGCATTGGCCTCGACCTGCTTCGGATTGAACCACCAGGAGCGGCGTTCGCCCGCAACCAGGATCCGGGCCTGGTCGTTCTGGTGCGGCTGGAAATGCCGCTCGCTCACGCCACCAGCCACCACGGCATTGATCTTGTCCGGATCGGCAAAATCAACCACCACCCGCATGGACGGGAAGAAGTTGACGTCATACGGCTTCTGGAAGTCGTACACGCCGCGGTTCAGCGTCTCGCCGCTGCCAGGGCGCGGCACCGAAAAGCCCCCGACGAGCTCCTGGCCCGACCCTTTACGCCGCAGCGGGCTGACAAAGCGCAGTTCGTGCGCCTTGCCCCAGTTCCATGCGGCTGGATCCTTGCCCTGCACCGCCTCGATGGTGGCACGGGCGCGCGGGGCGGCGGCGCGGATCACGTCCGCCAGGGTTTCCCGCTTGTCCTTTGTGCGGGGATCGTCGAACCACGGCGAATCGGGCGTGGCGGTCAGCGCATCGAAGCGCTGCTGCCAGAAATACCAGGTCGACAGCATGTCCTTGGCCACGTCCTCGCCCAGCTTGTCGGTGAAGGTGCCGATGGCGATCTCGCGGTACATCGCCTGGTAGAGCAGCGGCGCTGCCTGCTCGGCGCGGTCCACGCCGTCCCACTTCTCCAGCAGCGCGGCCAGGTCGCGCTGCGTCGGGTCGTCCTTCAGCGCGGCAATGATGGCCGCGCGCAGCGGGTCGCTCTGCAGGTTGCGGTCGTCCATCATGAGTTTCCAGTGGTCGTCCACCGTCATCTGCTTCGCGCTGCCCAGCACCTGGCCCATGCGGCGATAGCGGTAGTCAGGCGCGACGTAGTTGGTGTAGTACCAGGGGTAGCCCTGGGGTGTGGTGTCGTGGTTGGCGGTGCCGACCCAGGCGCGCGGCGGGTCGATCATGCCGGGCATGCGGTCCTTGGGGATGTAGCCGGTCCAGTCATCGCTGCCGTCGGCTGGCGCCACGCGCGGCAGGCTGCCGTCGGCCCCGGCGCGCACCGGCACCGCGCCGCTGGCGCGATGGCCGATCGAGCCCTTGTCGTCGCCGAACACGAAATTGAACATCATGAGGTCGATCTTCTGTACCTCGCGGTCGAAGGCCGCCGCATCCGGCGCGCTCAACAGGCCCTCGATGCCCAGCACCGGCGCCAGCACTTCCGCGTCGGTGGAGCGCAGGGCCAGAATCTTGTCGCCGCCCGAGCCCAGGCCCGGGTGGTCGCTGATCACCGGGCCGTGCACGGTGTAGCGGATACGCAGCGGCTGCTCGCGCACGCCGCCGGGCGCCGCCTTGTCCTTGATGCGGATCGTCTCCTCCACCACGGTGAAGGCTGTGCTTTTGCCGGCGTGCAGATAACGCGACTTGTCACTCGGGTCCAGCGTCTCGATGTAGACGTCCTGCACATCGCCATAGGCATTGGTCACGCCGAAGGCCACATGCTTGGTGCGGCCCACCAGGATGCCGGGCATGCCGGGCAGCGCCGCCCCGATGGCCTGGATGTCGGGCGTGAACAGGCCCACCGGGTACCAGTAGCCCGGCAGGATGCGGCTGTCGAGGTGCGGATCGTTGACCACCATCGCCTTGCCCGACGCCGAGCGGCTGGGTCCGATGGCCCAGTTGTTGGAGCCCAGGCCCTGGTGGTTCAGCGTCTCCGGGGCCACCGACAGATGCGCCCAGTCAACCCCCAGCCGGATGCCGTCGTCACCCGCCTTGGCCGTGGCGCCCGCTGGTGCCGGCTTGGCGCCCCAGTCGGGACTCATCGTCAGGGGCATGATTTCCTTGGCCTGCGCCAGCCCCAGCTTGTCGATCAGCTTCTGCCCCACGATCTCGGCCTTGAAGTTGGTCGAATGGGTGTAGTGGATGAAATGCACGAGTGTCACCAGATCGGCCACGCTCCAGGGGCTGGGCTTGAGGCCGGCCACCTTGAGCTCCACCGGATGGTCGCCGGTTTGCTCCTTGACATAGGCGTTCACCCCGTCCGCGAAATTCTGCAGGTACGCCCGCGAAGTCGCATCCAGCTTGAGCGCGTGGCGGTCGCCGTTGCGGCGCATGCCCAGCACGCGCATGCGGGTGTCGCTGGGCAGCGCATCCGGGCCGAAGGTGGCGGCCAGTTCGCCGCGCCAGGTGGCACGGAACAGTTCCATCTGCATGAGCCGGTCCTGCGCCGTGACAAAACCCTGGGCGCGCAGCAGGTCGGGTGTGTTGGCCGCGAAGATGTAGGGAATGCCGAGCTCGTCGCGCATGACCTTGACCGGTGCTGTAAGGCCGGCCAGCTTCAGGTCGCCGTTCACCTTGGGGTGGCCGGCAGAGCGCACCATCAGGTAGCCGCCCACGGCTGCGATGACAATCAGCGCCAGCAGGCCGAACACGATCCATTTCAGGGTCTTGCGCATAGGGAATCAACTCCTGTTTTAATGAGCGGGCCGTTGAAAGGGCCCGCATCCGCCCCCTTATATAGGCAGCACTCGCCGCCGTCTGTCCAAGCCGTGACAGCCAAGTCGAGGCCGGCACGAACCAAGGACATCCGCTTGCAGGAAGATAACACCCCCCGCGATCCCAAATCCCCCAGGTCCACCAGATCCGCCGCGCCCACGCTCGCCGTGCCCAGCGGGCGCGGCTCGCGCCTGGCCCGCCTGGGCTGGATGGCCACCGGCATTGCCGGCGGCATGATGGCCGAAGGCGCGCGCCAGCTGGCCCAGGGCAACCGCCCGAAGATGAGCGACCTGCTGCTCACACCGGCCAATGCGCGCCGCGTGGCGGACCAGTTGGCCAAGCTCCGCGGCGCGGCGATGAAGGTCGGGCAACTGGTCTCGATGGAATCCGGCGACCTGTTGCCGCCCGCGCTGGCCGAGATCCTGGCGCGCCTGCGCTCGGACGCCCGCGCCATGCCCAAAGCCCAGGTCAAGGGCGTGCTGGACGCGCAGTGGGGCACCGGCTGGGAAAAACAGTTCAAGCACTTCTCTTACACCCCCATGGCGGCGGCTTCCATCGGGCAGGTGCATCGCGGGCAGACCCGCGATGGCCGCGACCTGGCCATCAAGATCCAGTACCCCGGCGTGCGCGAGAGCATTGCCAGCGACGTGGACAACGTGGCCACGCTGTTCCGCATGTCGGGCCTGCTGCCCAAGGAGTTGGACATCAAGCCGCTGCTGCACGACGCCAAGCGCCAGTTGCACGACGAGGCCGACTACATCCGCGAAGGCGACTACCTGCGCCGCTACGGCGAGTTGCTGGCGGATGCCCCCGACTACCAACTGCCGCAACTGCACACCGACCTGACGACGCACAGCGTGCTGGCCATGTCCGTGGTCGGCGGGGTGCCGGTGGAATCGCTGGTCGACGCGCCGCAGGACGAGCGCGACCGCGTGATGACCCTGCTTTTCGCGCTGCTGCTGCGCGAGCTGTTCGAGTTCCGGCTGGTGCAGACCGACCCCAACTTCGCCAACTACCGCTACGACACCGAAACCCGGCAACTGATCCTGCTGGATTTCGGCGCCACCCGCCCCTACAAGGCCACCATGGCCAACGAGTTCCGCCGGCTCATGAAAGGCGCGATCAGCGGTGACCGCGACATGATGGATTCGGCGGCCATGGCCATCGGCTACTACGACGCAAGCACGCAGGACCGGCACCGCCAGACCATCCTGGACATGGGCGAGCTGGCCATCGAGCCTTTCACACGCGAAGGCCCTTATGACTTCGGCGCCAGCGACGTGCTGCCACGCCTGCGCTCGCGCGGCATCGAACTGGGCCTGGACCGGGATTTCTGGCAGATTCCCCCGTCCGACGCCATGCTGCTGCAACGCAAGTTCGGCGGTCTGTACTTGCTGGCGATCCGCCTGCAGGCGCGGGTGGACCTGCACGCGCTGGCGCTGACCGGACTGGTTTCACGCAGGCGCAGCGCCCACGCGGCGAGCTGATACCGGCCCCGCCACGGCCAGACAATGCCGGAAAGCAAGCGAATACTCCTGACTTGATAGCGAACAATGACCGAAAGACGCTGGCGAGGCGCCAAAAAAGCTTGAAATCTGTCTGCAGATGGCCGCGAAGGGCCCGGGAAACTTGTCTTCCCGTTTGGCGAGTCCCTTGATTTCCTGGCGTGTCCGCTCGATGGCGCGCAACTTGCTTGCAGGGAGACATCAAAAAACCAGGCCGCGGTCGCCACTGAAAGTGGGTCAAACTCGATTTTGGTGAGGCTCGGCATTTCCGGAGTCAAGAACGAATGGAGCCAGACCCCTCATTCGAATCGGCCGTACGTCGTCATGATGAGCGCATCGCCGAGCTCGGTACGCCTGTCTGGGTCGGGTCCGAGCCCACTTTTACGGACCGGGAGGCACAAACGCCCGCTTGGTTGCGCTCAGCCCTGGGTGACGACAAAGAGCGCCGTGCACAGGCGCTTCTCCGTACATTGAGCCGTCTCATGCCGGGCGGGCTGGTGTTGCGCAGTGTCGGGCGACTGTATCCCGGAGAGAAGCTGCCCCGATGGAATCTGGGTCTTCTTCGGCGGCGCGAGGGCCCACCGCTATGGGCCGGTCCCCCGGACCCGCTGTTGGTCACCACTGTGGCTGCAACGAGCCCGCTGGAACTCTCTGAATTCGCCAACGCCCTTTCGGAGGCTTTTCGAAGCGCACCCCAGGTATGTGAATGCATTGAAACCACAGACGCAGAGGGCAAGCCAGTGTGGAAGGTCTCTGCCAGAGTGGGCGAGGCTCCTGCTTCCTTGCTCGATTTCCGGATCCACTTTTACAAGAGCGAGTTCGGCCCAGAGGCAGGCCACGTCGACTGTGCCGCCATTGAGCTGCCCGTGATCGGCAACGTTGGACTTTTTCTGTCCGTCCTGTCCTGCATCGAGCGCGCCGCGCTGGCCTGTGGCTTGCCGTCACTGGTGTTTGCGGGTGCCACCCCGCCCGTGGATGAGACCCTGGAGCTCACCACCGTCACACCAGACCCCGCTGTGATTGAAATCAACACGGCACCCAGCCGGGATTGCGCCGAGTTCCTCAGGCGCAGCCAGCAGGTCTATGCCGCCGCCGCAGCGCAACAGCTTTCGCCCTACCGCCTTTACTTCAACGGACAGGTCGCGGATTCGGGTGGCGCCGGCCAGATTACCTTTGGTGGGCCCACTCCTGAGCGCAGTCCGTTCATCACGAACCTGCAACTTCTGCCCCGATTGGTGCGATTCCTGAATCGCCACCCCGCATTGAGCTATCGGTTTGCCCACGATTTTGTCGGCGGCAGCGGCCAGTCTGTTCGTCCGGACGAACGTGGCACCGATGCGCTGGACGATCTGGTGCTGGCTTTGGCGCTGCTGGAACGCGAAACGGAAATGACGCCGGAACTGCTCTGGAAAAGCCTGGCCTCCTTCCTGTGCGACGCTGTCGGTAACAGCCATCGGGCCGAGATCAACATCGAAAAGCTCTGGAACCCGTACCTGCCCGGTCGCGGTTGCCTGGGCCTCGTGGAATTCCGCTCTTTGCGAATGCAGCACACACCGCACCGTGCCACGGCGATCGCCTGCCTGTTTCGGGCCGTGATTGCCATGCTCGCAGCACGACCCTACGATTTACCCTTGATCGACTGGGGGCGTTCGCTTCATGACCGGTTTGCGCTGCCGTTTTATTTGCGGGCCGATCTGGATGCCGTGCTCGCCGAGCTGGACGAGGCAGAACTCGGTCTGGAGCAGCCCATCCAGGACGTCTTGCGTCAGGACACGTTCCGGTTTCTCGGGAAGGTGGAATTTCCTTTTGGAACCCTTGAGCTTTGGCGTGGCCTCGAATTCTGGCCCCTCGTGGGTGACGCCGCCAGTCCCGAGCAAAGTGGGAGCTCCAGGATGATCGATGCCAGCACAACGCGAATCGAGATTCGATGGCTACCGCCTTCGCGAGAGCCTGCAGACAACGGGGCACCGGGCAGCTGGCTCGACTGGGATTTGTACGTTGACGAAACATGTTTGCCGCTGCGCCATGAACGCGACAGTCGGGGTGAACTGAAGCTCTTTGGCGTTCGCTACGGCAGTTTTGTACCCGCCTCCGGCTTGCATCCAACGCTTGAAGTTCAGGCGCCCTTGACCCTGACTTTGCGCCATGTCGATCACGACACCCGGTATGTGATCCAGTTGCATGAATGGCAACCCGATGGCGAGGCCTATCCTGGACTTCCCGCAGATCTGGATGAGGCACGTGAGCGGCGGTCTGCCCGCGTTACCGTGGTCGCGAAGGACCGCCCCGGCCAAGTTCCTGCCCAGGAATCAAGCACCGACAACCGTCGCGCACGGCTGGGACTGACGGATTACTGCCTGGATCGGCGATACCGCTGATTTCCTTGAGGTGAGATAAACCCTGCAGGCGCCCGCCACGTCGCGCTCGCTGGCGCAGGGAAACCGATTCGGGGATCGCCGGATGAACTATCGGGCAGGCGCAGTTGATGGCGCAAACCCGGCCAAGTCACCCTTGCCGTCCGTGAAACTGACCGGCACGAGTCCTGTCTGCGCGCATTGTTTCGGGTCTTCCTTGCTGGATGCGATACATGCCTGCACCCACAGCCTTCCGGTCTGGGTATCGAGCATGTACTGGTCGCGCCGGGACTCTGAAATCTGGCCGAAGACGTACCGGCCGCCTGCTGCCGACAGGGAGCCCTGGTGCCCGGTGGTGGGGGTCTGCGCCTGGGCACTTGCCGCCGCCGCGCAAAGCATCACCCACGCAAGAAGTCTCATGATCATGCTCTGTTCCATTCCGGCAGTACCTCCACAAATTCCTCGAAGTCCACTGTATCAACAGGCTGAGCAATCGGACTGTCGTCAACGGTGGAGCTTAGCAGCGCGGGCCGACGCCTCGGAAACTCCTGCTTCGATAGCACTCCGAAGCCATTTGACGCTGGGATCGGGGCCAGGAAGGCATGAAACAATGCATCCACCCTGATAAATCGAAAGTCGCGCCCTTCCAAAACCAGGAGTTTTCATGATCCATACCCGCCCCCTGTTCGACCTCACCCTCAGCGTTCCCGGCATCGAGGACCTCGGCGAAACACCGAGCGGCATCCGCAAGATCGCCACGGTGGCCGGCGGCAGCTTCACCGGTGAACGCCTGAGCGGCACCGTCAAGGCGTCGCCGGGTGGCGATTGGCTGCTGTTGCGCAGCGACGGCGTGCTGTGCCTCGATGTGCGCCTGACGCTGCAGACCGACGATGGCGCCTCGATCTACATGAGCTACCGAGGCCTGCGCCATGGCCCAAAGGAGGTGATCGACCGCCTGAACAAGGGCGAGCCAGTGGACCCGGCGCTTTACTACTTCCGCTCCGTGCCGGTGTTCGAGACGTCTTCAGAAAAATACAGCTGGCTTAACCGCGCGATCTTCGTCGCTACAGGGCGGCGCGAGGCCAGCGGTCCGATCTACGAGGTTCACGAGGTCTTGTGAGGGCACCCTCGCCCATTGACGCAAATCAACCAAGCAGATCTTGAAGAGCGAAGAACACGGGATCTGCCGCCTACGAAAGGCCATGCTTCGACCGATGCAGCGTATATTTCCACCATCCTCCGGTGGGCCCTGAAATCATGCTGATCGAACTCGATGTCTTTGGTACCTTAACCGCGGCTTCACTGGTGCTGCTGGCGGGGCGCAAGTTGGTGGCGAGCTGGCGGGTGCTCAACACCTACAGCATTCCGGAGCCGGTGGTCGGTGGCCTGGCCGTGGCCCTTCTGTTCTGGCTGGCCCACGCCGCGGCCGACGTCCAGATCCGCTTTGACAGCACCCTGGGGCCACCGCTGATGCTGGCCTTCTTTGCCTGCATCGGCCTCAACGCCGACCTGCCCAGCCTGCTACGCGGCGGGCGGCCGCTGGTGCTGTTCCTGGGCGTGGTGCTCGGCTTTCTGATCCTGCAAAACATCACCGGCATGGGGCTGGCCTATGTGCTGGGGCAGTCCCCCTTGGTGGGCCTGCTGGCCGGCTCGATCTCGCTGTCCGGCGGGCACGGCACCGGCGCGGCCTGGGGCGCGGTTTTTGCGGAGCGTTATGGCCTGACCAGCGCCAAAGAAATTGCCATCGCTGCCGCAACCTTCGGCCTGGTGCTGGGCGGCGTGATCGGCGGGCCGGTGGCGCGGCATCTGCTGACGAAGGTTCCGGCCAGCAGTCCGGGCGCCGCGCCGGCCGAAGCCTCCACCGTCTTCGAGCACCCCGGCGAGGTGCGGCTGATCACCGCGCCGGCCCTGATCGAAACCCTGGCGCTGATCTCGGTCTGCCTGCTGGCGGGCCAGTACATCGCCCGGGCGCTGGCCGGCACCTTCCTGGAGTTACCCGCGTTTGTCTGCGTACTGTTTGTGGGGGTCCTGCTGCGCAACGGGCTGGCCGCGGCCGGGCAATACACGGTGTTCGAGCGCGCCGTGTCGGTGCTGGGCAATGTCTCGCTGGCCCTGTTCCTGGCGATTGCGCTGATGTCGATGCGGCTGTGGGAGTTGTCCAGCCTGGCGCTGCCGATGCTGGGCCTGCTGGTCGGGCAGACGGCGCTGATGGCGGCCTACGCCATCTTCGTCACCTTCCCGGTCATGGGCCGCAACTACGACGCCGCCGTGATCGCTGCCGGCCACTGCGGTTTTGGCCTGGGCGCCACGCCGACCGCCATCGCCAACATGCAGGCCGTGACAGACAAGTTCGGCAATTCAGCGCTGGCGTTCCTGGTCGTTCCGATGGTCGGCGCCTTTTTCATCGACATCGCCAACGCCCTGGTCATCAAGCTGTTTCTGCTGTTGCCCTTCAAGTAAAGCCTGACATTGTCGGTTCACAACCTGTTCCGTTTTCTACTGGAAAAATCATGGACAAGCTCACCCTTCCCAAGCCCCTGCCCACCGCCATCTCGGTCGGCATCGCCCTGCTGATCTGGTTCGTGATTCCCGTGCCGGAGAAGGTCACGCCAGAGGCTTGGCACCTGCTGGCGCTGTTCACCGGCACCATCGCCGCCATCATCGGCAAGGCGCTGCCGATTGGCGCGGTGTCGGTCATCGCCATTGCCCTGGTCGCCATCACCGAAGTCACCCGCCCGGGCAAACCCGAGGGCGCAATTGCCGACGCGCTGAGCGGCTTTGCCAACCCGCTGATCTGGCTGATTGCCATCGCGGTGATGATCGCCGTGGCGCTGACCAAGACCGGGCTGGGCACGCGCATCGGCTACCTTTTCATATCGCTGTTCGGCAAGAAGACCGTGGGCGTGGCCTACGGGCTGGTGCTGTCCGAGCTGGTGATCGCGCCGGTCACGCCGAGCAACACCGCGCGCGGCGGCGCCATCATCCACCCGATCATGCGCTCCATCGCGGACGGTTTCGGCTCCAGCCCGGAGCTTGGTACGCAGAAGAAGATCGGCCGCTACCTGGCGCTGGTCAACTACAACACCAACCCGATCACCTCGGCCATGTTCATCACCGCCACAGCGCCGAATCCGCTGATCGTGGACCTGATCGCCAAGGCCACCAATTCCGCCATCAAGATTACCTGGGGCCAGTGGGCGCTGGCGGCCCTGCTGCCCGGGTTGTGCATGCTGCTGCTGATGCCGCTGGTGCTGTACCTCTTCTTCCCGCCCGAAATCAAGAACACGCCGGATGCCAAGGGCATGGCACTGGACGCGCTCCAGAAGCTGGGGCCCATGAAGGCCACCGAGTACGTCACGCTCGGGGTGCTGGCGCTGATGCTGCTGATGTGGGCCGGCGTGCCCGCCCTGCTGCTGGGCCCGGCCTATGACCTGAACGCCACGACCACGGCGATGATCGGTCTTTCGCTGCTGCTGCTGACCGGCGTGCTGGAGTGGGAGGACATCCTCAAGGCCAAGAGCGCCTGGGACACCCTGATCTGGTTCGCGGCGCTGGTGATGATGGCCACCTTCCTCGGCAAGCTGGGGCTGATCACCTGGTTCTCGCAGTCGATCCAGACTGGCATCACCGGCCTGGGCCTGGGCTGGATGGGCGCCACGGTGATCCTGGTGCTGATCTATTTCTATTCCCACTACGTGTTTGCAAGCACCACGGCGCACATCACCGCGATGTTCGGCGCCTTTTTCGCGGCGGGCGTGGCGCTGGGCGCGCCGCCGATGCTGCTGGCGCTGCTGCTGGCGTTCTCGTCGTCACTGATGATGTCGCTGACGCATTACGGCACCGGCACCGCGCCCATCATCTTCGGCTCGGGCTACACCACGCTGAACGAATGGTGGGCAGCCGGCGCGGTGATGAGCGTGGTCAACCTGCTGGTGCTGGTGCTGGTGGGCGGCGTCTGGTGGAAGCTGCTGGGCTACATCTGAGGCCCCGCCCGCCCCGCAGGTGACAGCCCGGTTCATGGCCGGCACCGAGAATTCAGTGCATGGCCATTGAAATCAACTCCGACGAAGTTCACAGCGCGCCGCTGGCCTCGGCCACGGTGATGGTGCTGCGCGACAGCCCCGCCGGCCCCGAAGTGCTGATGATGCGCCGGCACGGCAACTCCAGCGTGCTGGGCGGCGCGCATGTCTTTCCGGGCGGCAAGCTCGACGAGCAGGACCGCCAGGTGGACGCGGCCCTGCTGGACCAGCCGCTGCGCCAGCTGCATCAATCGCTGGGCCAGCCTGAACTCGACCTCGCCACAGCGGCCGGTCTGCACGTCGCGGCCTTGCGCGAGACCTTTGAAGAGTGCGGCCTGCTGCTGGCCCACGCGCCGGACCCTGCGGCGCTGGAGGCGGCGCGGGAACGGATCCGGACCGGCCAGGATTTC
>Ga0209254_10005450_pt1 | contig 11709 bp, 10 predicted proteins | sample FrelakmetDIP11DI_FD_187148 | JGI IMG/M metagenome (GOLD analysis project Ga0209254, IMG submission 187148) | Freshwater lake sediment microbial communities from the University of Notre Dame, USA, for methane emissions studies - DIP11 DI (SPAdes)... | ecosystem: Environmental > Aquatic >... | reverse complement strand
GCCGGCGAGCAGAGGGCCCACGGCACCACCGGTGGTCCCGAAACAAGCGACAATACCGAAGAGGGTGCCATGGGAATGGATGCCGAACCATTCGGCCACCAGAGGCGAGATGGCGGTGAAGAAACCTCCATGGGCCAGGCCGTAAACGGCGCCGAAGAGATAAAGCATCCAAAGCCGATCGGCAAACTGCAACCACACGAGATCGGCCAGCAGCAACAGAAAACAGACGCCCATCACCGTTTTGCTGCCCCGACGATCGATGACGAATCCACTGGCCAAACGCCCCAGCATGCTCACGGCGCCGATGGTGGACAGGACGCCGGCGGCCTGGATAGCGGGAATGCCGCTATCGCGTGCGTGGGGGACGATATGCAGCATGATGACCATCAGGCAGGAAACGAGAAAGAAATTGGCGAGGCAAATGGTCCAAAGCTGGACCGTTCCGAAGACATGGGATAAGGCCATGCCAGGGCTCGCCGGCGAAACGACGAAACCGCGGTGGCCGATCGCCGGGCTGCTATGCAGGCTTAACGCGCCCGGGTCGCGGCGCAGGAATTGGGCCATGAGCATAAGAATGACGGCCACGACGGCACCGATGAGCGCAATCGTCCACCGCCATCCGAAAATCAGGATGAGCGCGCTGGCGGCCAACGGCATAGCGAACTGGCCGGCGCCGGTGCCCATCTTGACGATGCCGGTCATGAAACCCCTGCGATGGGAAAACCAGCGGGCGATGGTGGTCAGCGCGATGACGTCGATGGCGCTGAGCCCCATGCCGAAGACGACGCCGAAATAGAGGTAGAGCTCCCATAGGGTGGTGAGCCGTCCCATCAGAACACAGCCAAGCCCCAGCAGCAGCGCCGCGACCGTCATGAGCCGGCGCGGTCCGAAGCTGTCGTTCAACCGGCCGATGATCACGCCGAAAATCCCCATGACGAAAAAGGCTGTGGCCGAAACCCCCGAAATGGCGGCCCTGGACCAGCCGAATTCCTCCATCAGCGGGTTGAAAAACACGGCGAAGGAAATATAGGTTCCCACCCCAAGGGCTTGGATGCTGCAGCAGATGGCCGTAATAAGATAAGAATAGGAGGCTTGCTGGGAGGCCTTGATCGGCATCGTCTTCCTTTACACTTCGAGCTTGCATTTCCGTTGGCCGCGTATCATAAACATTGCGGTCTTTTTTTTCCAGTTTCGGGAATTCAGGCAGGCAAGGGAAAGCGAAATGTGCGGACGGTTTGCACGCTACAGCCTGCTGCGCGAGCTCGCGCGGCATTTCAAGGCCGAGCCGGACGCCTGCGATCTGCCGCCGAGCTTCAATGTGGCACCCTCGCAGGAAATAGCGGTCATCATTCATCACGAGGACGCCCGGCATATTGGAAAGCGCCGCTGGGGACTGGTGCCTTTCTGGGCCAAGGACTCCTCGATCGGCTCCCGGTTGATCAACGCCCGGGTGGAGACATTGAGCGCCAAGCCGGCGTTCAAAGCGGCCCTCAAGCACCGCCGGTGTCTGATTCCGGCCAATGGCTTTTACGAGTGGCAGGGGCGGGCGGGACAGAAACAACCCTATTATCTATGCCTGCCGTCGGGAGAGCCCTTCGCCTTTGCCGGCCTTTACGAGGTCTGGGAGGACAGGGCGGCGCCCGCCGGAGCCGGGCCTTACAAGTCCTGCGTCATCATCACCATGGATGCGAGCGATTCGGTCAAGGACATCCACCACCGGATGCCGCTGATCCTCAAACCCGAAGCCTACGATGCCTGGCTCGATCCGGAAAACAAGGACCCGGGCGGGCTCGAAGAGCTGCTGCGCACTCAATACGTAAAGGAACTCAAGAGCCATCCCGTTTCCAGGCGGGTCAACCGGGTGGAAAACGACTCCAGGGATTGCCTGGAACCGCTTCACGGAAGCTGACCGCAGGGGTGAAGCGAGTCGAGGATTCGTCGGTGCCGAAGAAGCGGAACAGGGGGCAACTGCCATGATCGTCAGCCGTCTCCCGGTCTTCGAGCAATACATCGGCATCGACCACGCCTTTTCCTTTCCCCTGCGATATTTCGAAACCCACCATCTGCCGCCCGACTGTCCGAATTTGCTCGATGACTTCCAGAAGCACTGGCCCACCGCTGAAGACAATACTTATGTCAATTCCGTGCGCGGCGGCCTGTGCGGCGACGCGGCGGCGCGGTCCGGCAGTCCGCGCTGGCGGCGGCTGGCCGACGAGCGCGCCGGGGCCAAGTCGGTGTTTCATTTCGATGTGCCGGGCTCGGTCGCCAAGTCCACCCACGCCGGCCTGCCGTGGCTGCGGTACATGCGGCGGCAGATAGGCGGTCGGGTCCATTTCTGGCCGTTCGACGGCCGGGAAGTCCCGGCCGGTCGGTCGGTCATTTTTCCATCGCCAATGGATAGGGCATCTCAGCGGCCATTTATCCTCCGCTTTGCGGCCCAGATGGCCCTGACCCCGGCGGATGCTGCGGACGGCGGAAGGGCATGGCCAAATCCTGCCCGGAAACGAATGCTGGGCATTCTTTGCGAGTGTCCGCTTGACAGGTTGCGGCCGATTGGCTAGACATAAACCAGCCAGCCGACGCGTGCACATATCGTTGACCCCTGTGGACTGACTCTCGGAATGAGCGATTACCAGTTTGAGCAGCTTGAGACCCTGTCGCTCGTGCGCATGCACTTGAAGACGCTGCCGCGGGGGGAAAAGGAAAAGCTGCGCATGATGGCGGCGGACTACCTCGAATTCCGCGGACGGGTGGACCGCTTCTTTGCGACGTATTTTGGAGACGTCTGCAACAACGCCTGTTACCAGAACCGGCGCAGCGCCTGCTGCTCCCGGGAGGGCATCATCACCTTTTTCGCCGATGTGGTCGTCAATCAGCTCTTCTCCGACGACGGCGAGATCGGCCTGCTGGCCGATGCGCTGCGCCAAGAAAACAATTCTCTGAAGTGTGTCTATCTCGGCCCCGGAGGCTGCCGCTGGAAGATCAAGCCGGTCGTCTGCCAGATGTTTCTTTGCGAACCGGCCAAGGCCCGGGTGTTCCGCGATCATCCGGCGGCCGAGGCCGAATGGGCCGAACTCGAACGGGAGCGCAAGAAGTTCACCTGGCCCGACCGCCCGGTCTTATTCGACATGATCGAGAAGTATTTCATCTCCATGGGCTGCGGGTCGCCGCTGATGTACCTGCATCAGAGCCCGGGACTGCTGCGCGTCAAGAAGAAAGCCGGCCTGTAAATTCACGGCAGGCCGCGGGGGAGAGCTGCGTGCGATCGACGGCTGCCGGCCGGGGATATGCTTCTTAGAGCTGTTCGGAAAGGCTCAGCAGGTTCTTGTTGACGGCCAGCTGGGTCTGCACTTGGATGAAATCGTGCCCGTCGTCGCGGAAGGGCAGATAGGCCAGGCGGAAGTGGGTCGGGTGGACGCCGATGCGGGTCAACATCTCGGCGACCCGGCGGCGGGGTTTCAGGAAACCGGCAATCACCACCTTCAGGCTTTCGCAGGCTTCCTCCACCGGCAGCGTCACCGGGTGATGGCGCTCCGGCGGCAGGCCAGGGGTCACTATTTCCTGGATCTGGGTGAGCGTCAGGCTCTCCGCCATCCTCAGGAACGCCTGGGCGCGCAGCTTGAAGGCGGGGGTCCAGAAGCGGAACTCGCGCCCCGCCAGCGCCGAGTCGACCACTTTAGGCAGGTTGGCGGCCTTGACGAGGTCGCCGTAAGTGCGCAGGGCGATGTCCGAAATGTCGGCGGTGATCAGCCAGAACGGCAGATAGTGCACTTCCGTCCCGGCTTCGGGCAGACAGTGGGACTCCAACCGCGTCAGCGTCTCCCCCGAAGGATACCATGATGCAGCGCAACCCCGGCAATGCAGCACCAGCGCCGATCGCTGCCCCTCCAAGTCCCAGCCGCAGTCCGGACACAGCGCCGGAACGAAGCGCACGCGCCAGTCCGGTCTTGCGTCCTTGATGCCGTTGTCGCCGGGAGCGACCGCACTCTCGGCGAGCGGCTGGTCGAGCACAGCGTCGTACAGCCGGTCCCGGGCGTAGACGGGGGCAAAGAGCAGCGCCATGGACTCGCCCAAATGGGCACTGTAAAGAATCGGTTTCGGAAGCGTCCGGCTGGCCCTTTGCTGAAATGCCCTGAAGGTTTCGGAGAACGAGTGCTGCGGCGCGACAAAGCGGCCCGTCAGGTCCGGAGAGACGAATCTGAGCTTCATGGCCTGGGCGCGCAGCCCCAGCGTCTTCGGCATCCCCGGGACATCGGCGGCGCACTGGTTCACGTCCAGAAATTTATGGTCGTTGCCGGCCGGCAGACTGAAGAGCAGGGTGCCCCTGAACCTCCAGTAGGGAAAATAGACCAGCTCATCGGCCGCCGGGTTCTTGGCCGGCAGTACGTAGCGAAAATAGTCGCGGGTCAGCAGAAACGACCTGACGCGGCAGAAGGGGCAGGCGACCAGCCGATCGGTCTCCTCCAGATTCGCCGGGGCCCCGCACTGCGGGCACTGGCAGTCGATCTGAAAGGTCGTCACAGCTTCTCACCGCAGTCGTTGCAGTAAATCGACTCCGGCAGGTTTTCGGCACCGCAGTTTTTGCAGGTGCTCTTCGCCGGCGCGCTGTCGACCCCCTGGCCGCAGCGGGAGCAGAACTTCGAACTGGGCGCGAGGTTCTTGCCGCAGCGGCCGCACTGGGTGAATATCACCAGCTGGTGACCGCATTGAGGGCAGAACTTCGAATCCGCCGGAACCTCGCTGCGGCACTCGGGGCAGGCAGCGTTGCCGGCCGGCTCCGCTTTCGGACCGGTGGGTGCGGCGGGGCTGAAATAGCGCGCGAACATGGCCGGCAGCATCAGGCCCAGGCCGGTGCCCATGCCGGCGGCGGCCCCGCCGTCGCTTTCGGCGGACTTCTCCATCGCCATCGCCGCCTTCATCTGCATGAGCTTCTCCATGTCCTTGAAAACGCCCAGGCGGCTGCGGTCGTCGATGGCCTTCTGGACCTCCGGCGGCGGGGTTACGGCGCTGATGTACAGGTGGGTCATGCGGATGCCGAAATGCCCGAGGTCCTCCACCAGGCGTCCGCTCAGCCCCTGGGAGAGCTCGTCGTATTTGGCCGGCAGGTTGAGCAGGGTATCCAGCGTTTGCCCCATGTAGTCATTGAACCGGGAGACGATTACGCGGTTGAGGTATTCTTCGATTTCCGCGGTGGTGTAGACCCCCTGGGTCCCGACCAGGCGATTGATGAAGAGCGCCGGCTGAACCACCTGGAGGTTGAAGACGCCATAGGCGCGCAGACGCACCAGTCCAAGTTCGGCGTCCTTGAAGGCGACCGGATCGCGGGTGCCCCACTTGAGGTTCGTGAACACCTTCAAGTTCACGAAATACACCTCGGCCCGCAGGGGACTGGTCATCCCCCAGGGGATGCTGGCGATCTTGGTGAGAATGGGGATGTTGCCGGTTTTCAGGGTGTGGCGGCCCGGGCCGAAGACGCCCACGGCCTTGCCCTTGTAAAAGAAGACCGCCGCCTGGCTCTCGCGCACGGTCAGCTGTGCGCCCCATTTGATTTCACCTGAGCCTTCCTGCGGGAGCCGGTGCACCAGCTGGTCGCCGGTTTCATCGAACCACTCGAGATTTTCAAGGAAAACGATATTGTTGGCAAGCATGATCCCTCCTTGTGTGATGGCGCGCGAACGAGACGGGAGTTCCTCCGCCGGACAATAGGATATCGGCGTTTTGAGGTTTGAACTTAAAACGCGGACTGCGGGTTGCTCGGGCTCGCGGCCGAGGTCATGCTGGAGCACATCGAAGCGCGGTGTTCATTGAGGGAAGGAGAACAAGGCTATGCTCAGAATCGCCAAAAAAACCAGGCTGACCCCGGAAGCCGTCTTTGCACAGGCCGCACGCCACTTCGGAAGCGGCGGCGAAGGGATGCAGGAAACCGAACGCGGTCCATGCTGCATCTGCTTTGCGGGAGCAGGGGGATATGTCAGCGTGACCGTGGCGGAGGAGAACAACCAGCGCGAGGTGGAGGTGGAGAGCCGTGAATTCGAATACCAGGCCCGGCGTTTTCTGGAGTTGGTATGACTTCGGTCCAGGTCCGCCTTGGCGCGGGCGCGCCGCCGAAGGCATGCCGGATGCCGGGCGAGGTGCGCCCTGTGGCAAGGCCCTTCAGCGGTGCGCCAGCCAGTAAAGCAGCGGCACCGTCAGGGCGGCGAGAATCAGCAGCCCGGGCGGGGAGATGTAGGCGTGATACCAGGGCAAGTTCTGGCGGCGAGCCTTCCTGAGCTCGGTCAGAAACCAGTTGCCGAGCAGCGCGGCGGCGGCGACTACCGCCGCCAGTCTCAGGGCTTCGATCAGAGAGGGCATGTCACGCGATAGAGTTCCGTAGCGGCTGCTCGGAGGACGAAGCGCCCCACAGGTCGTTGAGGTTGTGCAAGCGTTAAATTTTGATTGAAATTTCCAATGGCTTGTGTATAGTCAAAATTTGGTACGGGCTTGCCGGATGGTGCGCCTGGAGGGATTCGAACCCCCGGCCTACGGATTAGAAGTCCGTTGCTCTATCCAGCTGAGCTACAGGCGCACAGCGGATTTTCCTATCACATGCGCGATTGCCTGTCCATAGCGATTCCAGCGGACGGGTGGCGTGCAGTCTTGTTTTTTTAATCAAGGTATCAATTGGTTGGGCATAGAAATGAAAGCAAAGGCCAAAGCCAAAAAGCCCGAATCCCGCAAGCGGACAACGGCTGGCCCCACACAGAAGCCTGCCCCGAAAAAGACTTCCAAGGAGAACCGGCCTGCAAAAGCGATGAAACCCGGGCTTTCCGCCCCTGCGGGACAAAAGGCGCGGGCAGCCGCACCGGCGACGGCGCGGAAGGCCCGGAAAGCGGCCGACGGCGCCGAGTCGCCTATTCAGAGCGTCAAGGCGACCGTGGAGGTAAAAAGCGCCCGGAAACCCAGAGTCGGCGCCATGACCGCCCCGCCGGAGGAGCCGCTGCGGGAGCTGAATGACGACGCGGGGGAGCCCCTGGCGGAGGATGAACCGGCGGATACGGCCGAAGAAATCACAGAGGAAGCTATCGGCGAGAGGGGCGGTAAGCCAAAAAAATCACTGAAGGCCGAAAAGAATGAAAAATCGGATGGTTCCGACAAGGCGCTGGTCAAGTTCGACCCCCTGCAGCGCTACCTTTCGGAGATCAGCAAGTACCGCCTGCTGACACGCGACGAAGAGCGCGAATTCGGCCTGAGGGTCAGGGAGCAGGGTGACAAGGAGGCCGCTTACGCGCTGGTCACCGCCAACCTTCGGCTTGTTGTTAAAATTGCCCTTGAATTTCAACGGGTTTGGATGCAAAATTTGCTGGATCTGATTCAAGAGGGCAACATCGGCCTCATGCAGGCCGTCAAGAAATTCGATCCCTACAAGAACGTCAAGTTTTCATACTACGCATCTTTCTGGATCAAGGCCTACATCCTCAAGTTCATCATGGACAACTGGCGCCTGGTGAAGATCGGAACCACCCAGGGCCAGCGCAAACTCTTCTTCAAGCTGAAGAAGGAAAAGCAGCACCTGATCGACCAGGGTTTCGACCCGAAACCCAAACTGCTGTCCGAACGGCTCGGGGTTTCGGAACGCGAGATCGTCGACATGGATCAGCGTCTGGACAGCTGGGATGTCTCGCTGGATGCGCCGCTCAAGAACGACTCGGAAACCGAGCGCATCGAGTTCCTCAGCACCGACAGCGAGTCGGTGGAAGAGCAGGTGTCCAAGAAGGAGATCGAGCTGCTGCTGCACAACAAGATCACCGAGTTCCGCAAGAAGATGACCCCGCGGGAGATCGAGATCTTCGAACTGCGCATCTTTTCCGAGAACCCCGTCACGCTGCAGGAGATCGGCGACCGCTACGGAATCTCGCGCGAGCGGGTCCGGCAGGTCGAGAAGAACATCATCCGGAAGATGCGCGAATTCTTCAAACGCGAAATCCCCGACTTTGCCTCTTATGCAGAGGACACCGGCATGGAGTGACGCCGCCGCCCACGTGACTCCTTTCGCCCCGCTACCAGGAAACCCGTTGATGAAACACTCGCGACTGGCGCCCCTCTTTGCAAGCTGCCTTTTCGGCATGTTGCTCGCCTGCACCCATCCGGTTGGAACGAAGACGCCGGCGGCCGGAGACGAGCCGCGCGCGGTCGTAGAGCAATCCGAGAACGAGTATTTCTATTTCATGGCTACGCAAAAGGAGCGGCGCAACGGCGATATCGACCAGGCGATCGTGTCCCTCCAAAAGGCCATTGAAATCGATCCGGACTCCTCCTATCTGCGACGCGAGCTGGCGACCCTCTATGTCCAAAACAAGCGGGAGGACCGCGCCCTGGAAGTGCTCGACGAACTGCTGGCCAGGCATCCCGACGACAGCAAGGCGCTGATCCTTTATGGCGGCATTCAACAGCTCCGCAAACAGAATGAAGCCGCCATCCGGGCCTACGAGAAGGTGATCGCGCTCGACCCCTCTCAGGAGAAGATCTACGCGCTTCTGGGCGGGCTGTATCTGGAGGACAAGCAGTTCGACGCGGCCCAGCGGGTGCTGGAAAAACTGGTGGAAAAATTTCCGCAGTCCTACGCCGGTCATTTCCTGCTGGGCAGAGTTTTCCTCGGGACGTCCAAGCCGGCGCTGGCCGAGAAAGCCTTCCGCCGCAGTGCGCAAAACGACCCGGAGAGTCTGGACCCGCTCTTCGAGCTTATCAAGCTGGCGCACGAGCAGGGGCGGCGCGAGGAGGTCCTGAAGCTCAATCAGGAAATTCTCGAACGCGATCCGGAAAACAGCCGCGCCTTTCTCGATCTGGCGCTCTACTATCGCCAAAGCGGCATGAAAGCCGAATCCGAGGAGATCCTCCGGCAGCTCGGCGAGCGCAGCCGCACCGAATTCGAAGTCGTGCTGCAATTGATTCAGGTCTATGCCGACGCCAAGCGCTTCGAGGATGCCATCTACCTGGTCAACGGAATGCTGAAAGCCGCTCCCGACAATCCGGATTTGCATCATATCAGGGGCTTTAGCCTGTTCGGGCTCAAGAGAAATGCAGATGCGCTGCCCGAGTTCCGACGGGTTACGCCGGAGTCGCGGTTTTACCAGGACGCCGTGGTGCACATTGCATTCATTCTGCAGGAGCAGGGCAAGACCGCGGAAGCGGTCGAGCAGCTCCAGGCGATGGCCCAGAAGAATCCCGAAAACGCCGAGATAAAGTACTACCTGGCCTCGATCTATGAAGAATCAGGGCATTACGATACCGCCGCGGATCATCTCCGGCAGGCGCTTGAAAAAGACCCCGACAATTCACGCTACCTCTTCAGGCTGGGGGTCGTGTACGACAAGCAGAAGAACAAGACGGCCTCGATCGAGGCGATGCGCCGGGTGATCGCCGTGGACCCCCAGAACGCCAGCGCGCTCAACTACCTGGGCTACACGTACGCGGATCTCGGAGAGAACCTGGATGAGGCCGAACGGCTGATTCTGGAGGCACTCAAATACAAGCCGGACGACGGTTTCATTACGGACAGCCTGGGATGGGTCTACTACAAAAAAGGGGATTACCAGAAGGCCCTGCGTTATCTCAAGAAGGCTTCCGAGATCGTCCCGGACGACCCGGTGATCCAGGAACACGTCGGGGACGCGTACCTGAAACTGAACGACCGGGCGAGCGCCCTTAAATACTACCAGAAGGCCATGAGCAAGCGCGAAAAGGACAAAGACCCCGACGGCGAAAAGGCCAAGGAAAAAGAGGCTCTGCAGAAAAAGATCCGGCAGCTCAAATAGGCCGGTAAAGGGAGCACCATGGACCCAGTTCGAAATTCAGGCCGACGGCGCTCGGTGCGTGCGGCGATCCTGTGGATGGCGATGCTGGCAGGTTTGATTCCGGCCGGCTGCGCGACCGGGCCTTCCCCTGCGGATGCGCCTTCCCCGGGGGTCGACAGCACCGAAGCCCGGGCCGTGCTGGAGCGTCTGCAGCAGACGAACGAAAAGCTCAAAAACTTCAAAGGAGTAGGGCGGCTGACGGTCAAGCGCGACGGAAAAATCCAGATGGATGAGCGGCTGGCCTGGATCGGCTCCGATCCGTCGAAGCTCAGCGTCGTGCTTTTCGCATCCGGCTTTCCGGCCGTGCGCATGGTGAGCGACGGCGAATGGCTTTACTACCAGGACGGCCAGGAGCCGGGCCTGCCCGTGAAAAAGATCCGCTCCAGCGATCCGGATTTCGATCGCCTGCTGTCCATTTCGATTCACTCCAGCGATATCATCGCGCTGCTGCGCGGTCGGATCCCCATCCGCGAGCACCGCTCAGCGCGACTGGTGCCGGTCGCCTCCGGCAACGGATATGTGCTCCTGCTCGACCGCATCTGGGGCGTGCACCAGAAAATTTTCATCAACGAACAGAAGACAGAGGTCCAGCAGGTCGAGGTGTACGACGCCTCCGGCCGGATGCTCTTCCAGGCCAATTTCCTCGAGATGCAGCAGGTCGGCGGCTACCGGGTGCCCGGCCGGCTGGTGGTGAGCAATCACGAAACCAACGCCCAGGTCCAGCTGGTGGTCGAGAAATACTGGGCTGACGTCCCGGTTTCCCCATCCATGTTCGTGTTGGAACCGCCGGGGTGATTCCGGCCGCCTCGGCGCTCGCATCCATGAACCCCATCGTCGCCATTCTCGGCCGGCCCAACGTCGGCAAATCCAAGCTTTTCAACCGGCTGACCCGGACACAGGACGCGCTCGTGGACGACTTTCCGGGAGTGACCCGCGACCGGCATTACGGCAACGCCAGCTGGAACGGGGTCGATTTCACGGTGGTCGACACAGGGGGCTTCGCCGACGGGGAGGAGTTTTCCACCGAAATCCGATATCAAATCCAGCAGGCGATTGCCGAGGCCGACGTCATTGTGCTCGTGCTGGACGGCAAGGGCGGGCTTTCACCATTCGACCGGGACCTGCTCGACGTCCTGCGCGGATTGCCCAAACCCGTGTTCTATGCGGTGAACAAGATCGACGGGCCGGAGCAGGAAGTGCTGCTGGCGGACTTCTACCGGCTGGGGCTGGCGGCCCTTTACCCGATTTCCGCCGAGCACCGCTTCGGGCTGAACGATTTTCTGGACGATCTCGTCGCCGCCCTGCCGCAGCCCGCGGCGCCGGCGCTCGACGCCGACCGCCTGGACTCGATCGGACTGGCGGTGGTCGGCCGTCCGAACGTAGGCAAATCCTCGCTCATCAACCGCATTCTCGGCGAGAACCGGCTGGTGGTCAGCCACCGGCCCGGAACCACCCGCGACGCCATCGACACGATTCACCACCGCCGGGACCGGTCCTATCTCCTCATCGACACCGCCGGCATCCGCCGCAAAGGGCGCGTTTCCGAGAAGCTTGAAAAGTTCTCGGTCATCAAGGCCCTGCGCAGCTTGGAGCGCTGCGACGTCGCTCTGGTGGTTCTGGACGCCGAAGAGGGCGTCACCGAACAGGACGTCACCATCGCCGGCTATGCCTACGATCGGGGCTGCGGCTGCGTTTTCGCGATCAACAAGTGGGACCTGGCCGAGCAGAGCGGCCTGCGCGAAAAGCAGATGGTCGAAGACCTGCGGATCAAGGCCAAGTTTCTGAGCTTTGCGCCAGTCCTGACGGTTTCCGCCCGAACCGGCCGGAGAGTCGAACGAATATTCAGGCTGGTGGACGCCGTCTACGAACAGTTCGGCCG
>Ga0209254_10005449_pt1 | contig 11710 bp, 11 predicted proteins | sample FrelakmetDIP11DI_FD_187148 | JGI IMG/M metagenome (GOLD analysis project Ga0209254, IMG submission 187148) | Freshwater lake sediment microbial communities from the University of Notre Dame, USA, for methane emissions studies - DIP11 DI (SPAdes)... | ecosystem: Environmental > Aquatic >... | reverse complement strand
GGGTCGATGAGACTCACGTGCGCGGCGACGATGCGCCATCCCTCCGGCATGCGCACCCAGGTCTGGCTCTGGCGGCCCCACTTCGGGGTGGTGGCGCGGTAGAACTCGGTGTTGGCGACCGCGCAGTCGCGGCCGAATGTCGTGATGCGCACGTTGCGGCGCTCCCGCGCGAGGCCCGCAGGGGACCGCGCCGAGCGAAAGCCCGCGATCGCCGCGTGGCCGTAGAGGTTCTCCGCCATGCCGAAGCGCAGCGTGTGCGGCGAGCGCCAGAAGAGCTCGTTCAGCACCTCCACCTTGTTGTTCACCAGCGCGTCCTCGTAGCGCTCGAAGGCCGCGGTGACCTCGGCCACCACCTCGGGGATGTTCAGTTCCATGGTCGACTCCTTGAGGGTCACGCCGCGATCGGGGCGGCCGCGATGCCGTCGCGCTCCAGCGCGCGAGCTACGCGCAGCGCGAGCGCCTCCCGCCACGGCGCCGCGATCACCTGCAGCCCGATGGGCAGCGTGCCATTCTGCCGCACCGGTACCGCGACCACCGGCAGCCCCACGAACGAGATCGGCTGGGTGAGCAGTCCCAGGCTGGGGCGCAGCGGCAGCTTTTCGCCGGCGAGCTCCAGCGTCTCCGTGCCGAGCGGCGTCGCCGGCACCGGCGTCGCCGCCGCGAGCAGCACGTCGAATCGCGCAAAGGACTCGAGCACGCGCGCGCGGAACCACGCGCGCAGCCGCTGCGCCTGCAGGTACCACGCCGCGGGCGTCAGTGCGCCGGCCACGAGGCGGTCGCGGATCAACGGATCGAAGTCGCCGGCCCGCTCGCGCAGCTGCGGCAGGTGCAGCGTGCCCCCCTCGGTCGCGGTGATCACGAAGGCCGCGGCGCGCGCGCGCGCCACCTCGGGCCACTCCACGGTGTCGCGCACGCGCAGGGCGCGGCACGCCTGGTCGAGCGCGCTCGCCGCCGCATCGCCCAGATACCGGTCGAAGTAGCCGCCGAGCCGCGCGATGCGGACCTCGTCCAGACCCGCTTCGAGCGCGGCAGCCGCCGGCTCCGCCGCACGCGGCGCGCAAGCCGGATCGCGCGGGTCGTGGCCCTGCATCGCGTCGTACGCGGCGGCGAGATCGGCCACGTTGCGCGCGAACGGGCCGACGTGGTCGAGACTCGCCACGAACGGGAACGTGCCGGCGCGCGACAGCCGACCGAACGTCGGCTTCAGGCCGAAGATGCCGCAGAGCGACGACGGGACGCGGATCGAGCCGTTGGTGTCCGAGCCCAGGGTGAGCGGCACCAGGCCGCCCGCGACCGCCGCCCCCGAGCCGCCCGACGAGCCGCCCGCGATGCGCGTTGGATCGTGCGGGTTGCGCGTCGCACCGTAGTGCGAGTTCTCGGTGGTGAACCCGTACGCGTACTCGTCCATGTTCAGCGCGCCCACCAGCACCGCGCCGGCAGCGTCGAGGCGTTCGACGAGCGTGGCATCGGCGGCGGCCGGGGGGCGGTCGGCGTTGATGCGCGAGCCGGCGAGCGTTGCGAGGCCGCGCACGTCGAACAGGTTCTTCACCGCGTAGGGCACGCCGGCGAGCGGGGGCAGGGGCGCGCCGCGCGCTCGCATCGCGTCGACCGCGCGCGCCGCGGCCACTGCCCGCTCGCCTGTGACCGCCGTGAAGGCGTTGTAGCGCGTGTCGCGCGCCGCGATGCGCGCGAGTGCCGCCTCGGTCACCGCCAGCGCCGTGGTCTCGCCGCGTGCGATGGCCGCCGCGATGGCCAGCGCCGGGGCGTCCGCGGCGAGCGCGTCAGTCATGGCGGAATACCGGCGCGGGCTCGACCGTCTCGTCGAGCGCGAGCCCGTTGACGAGGGCGGCCATGGCGGCGATGCGTGCGAAGCTCTCGAGCGTCGCGGCCTGGCGGTCGGGCGGGATCTCGATGCCTGCCGCGCACGCGGCCGCTGCCACGTAGTCGGACGTTGCGGTTTCGGTCATGGCGTGCTCGGATGGTGGCAGGCGACGGCGTGGCCCATGGCGTGTTCGGTGAGCGCGGGCATCTCGGTATTGCAGCGCCCGCCGCTCTGCGGACAGCGGCCGTAGAAGCGGCATACCGCCGGGTCGGGATCGATGGGCGAGCGCGGCTCGCCGTCGAGACGTACTTTCGTGCCCCCCTTCTCCATCGAGGGAATGGCACCCATCAGGGCGCGCGTGTAGGGGTGCAGCGGCCGGTCGAACACCGCCTGCACCGGACCGGACTCCACGACCTTGCCGAGGTACATCACGATCACCCGGTCGCAGAGCAGGCGCACCACGTTGAGGTCGTGCGAGACGAAGAGATAGCTCATGCCGAGCTGCTCGCGCAGATCGGCGAGCAGGTGCAGGATCACCGCCTGCACCGACACGTCGAGCGCCGCGGTCGGCTCGTCGAGGATAAGCAGGCGCGGGCGGATGGAAATGGCGCGCGCGATGCCGACGCGCGCCTTCTGGCCGCCGGAGAGCTGATGCGGGAAGCGCGGCAGCAGCTCCAGCGGCAGGCCGCATTGCGCCGCGACCTCCTCCACGCGCGCGCGCACCGCCGCGCGGTCGGTCATGCGCGCGAGGCGCGCGAGCGGCTCGGCGATGGTGTCGAACGCGGTGTAGCGCGGGTTGAGGCTGTCGGTCGGATCCTGGAAGACCATCTGGATCGCGGCGCGGGCGTCCGAGCCGGCGAAGCGCGCAGCCGGCTCGGCGCCGATGTCGCGGCCGTCGAAGCGGATCGCGCCGCTGGAGGCGTCGAGCAGCCGCGTGACCAGCCGCACCAGCGTGGACTTGCCGCAGCCGGACTCGCCCACCAGGCCCACGCTCTCGCCCGGCGCGATGGCGAAGCTCACGTCGTCGACGGCGTGCAGCAGCGCCTGCGGACGCGCCTTCCCGACCGGCCGCGGGCCGACCGGGAACAGCTTGCGGAGCCGATCGATCTCGAGCAGGGCGTTCATAGCGGATGGTGGCAGCGCACGAGGTGCCCGATGCCGGCTTCATTAACGGGCAGCGGCGCCGTGCAGGCCGCGGTTGCGCGGTCGCACCGCTCGGAGAAGCGGCAGCGGGGGAGGTCGCCTCGACGCAGGTCGGGCAGGTTGCCGCGGATGGACGAGAGCGCGCGCAGCGAGGCCGCGCCGTGCGGCGTGGCCGCGATCAGCTTCGCGGTATACGGGTGTCGCGGCGCGCGCACCAGCTCGGCCGTCGGCGCGACCTCCACCACGTGCCCTGCGTGCATCACCACGATGCGGTCGCAGTACTCCGCCGCGAGTCCGAGGTCGTGGGTGATGAGGATGGTCGCCATCTGCCGTTCGCGCGCCAGGGCCTGCACCAGGTCCATCACCGCGGCCTGCGTGGTCACGTCGAGGCCCGTGGTCGGCTCGTCCGCGATGAGGAGCTGCGGATTGCAGGCGAGCGCGAGTGCGATCATGACGCGCTGGCACTGTCCGCCGGAGAGCTCGAACGGGTAGGCGGCGTGGCGGCGCTCCGGATCGGGAATGCGCACCTGCCGCAGGCACTCGATCGCGCGTGCCCGCGCCTGCGCGCGCGTGGTCGCGGTGTGGCGCAGCAGCACGTCCTCGATCTGCAGCCCGACGCGGCGGATCGGATTGAGCGCAGTGCGCGGATTCTGGAAGATCATCGCCATTTCGCGCCCGCGGATCTGCGCGAGGTCGTCCTCCTTCGCCCCGACGAGATCGAAGCCGCCGAAGGTCGCCCGGCCCGCGGTGATGCGGCCGGCCGCGTCGAGGATGCCCATCAGGGCGTAGCACATGACGGACTTGCCCGAGCCCGACTCGCCCACGATGCCGACGGTCTCGCCTCGCGCGACGGCGAAGCTCACGTCCTCCAGGGCGTGGACGACGCCCGAGCGGGTGCGGAACTCCAGTGAAAGGCTCGCCACGTCGAGGAGCGGAGGCTGCACGGCCAGACCATCGCCGCGAAGGCTCGAAGACACGAAGGGTTCGTCGATCACGTTCATGGGGTTCTTCGCGCCTTCGTGTCCGCGTGGTGAAAGGCGCTCATGTGCGCCTCCGCGGGTCGATCATGTCGCGCAGCCCGTCGCCCAGCAGGTTGAAGCAGAACACCGCCAGCATCAGCACCGCGCCGGGAAAGAGCGCCACCCACCACTCGCCGGAGATGATGTAGGTCGCACCCTCGGCCACCATGATTCCCCACTCGGGCGTGGGCGGGCGCACGCCCAGGCCGATGAAGGAGAGCCCCGCCGCGTTCAGGATCGCCCAGCCCATGTTGAGGGAGATCTGCACCATCATCGGCGGGAGGATGTTGGGAAAGAGGTGCACCGCGAGGATGCGCAGGTCGGAGTTTCCGGACAGGCGCGCCGCCTCGACGAAGCCCGCGTTGCGCCGGACGTTCACCTCCGCACGCGCCACCCGGATGTAGAAGGGCAGGTTGATGATCGCGGTCGCGAGCACGATGTTGAACACGGTGTTGCCCATCGCCGCGACGATACCCATCGCCAGCACGAACAGCGGAAAGGCCATGATGGTGTCGGCGATGCGCCCGACGATGCGGTCGGTCCAGCCGCCGTAGTAGCCCGCCGCCGAGCCGAGTGCCGCGCCGATCGCGAAGGACAGCGCTACCGCCGAGATGGCGATGCCGAAGTCGAGCCGCGTCGCCACGACGATGCGCGACAGGATGTCGCGGCCGAGCTGGTCGGTGCCGAACCAGTGATCGGCGGAGGGCGGCTGCAGGGCGCGGTCGGTGTTGCTCGCCAGCGGGTCGTAGGGGGCGATCAGGGGACCGAACACGGCCAGCAGCACGAATGCGGTGAACAGGCCGAACGCGAAGAAGGTGACCGGGTTCTCCGCGACCACGTAGCGGACGTGCCGCAGCGTGGCGCTGGTTCCGGTCGCGGCCGCGGCGGTGGTCATGGCGTCAGGCCTCCAGCTGCACGCGCGGGTCGATCAGCCCGTACGCGATGTCGATGGCGAGATTGAGCAGCACGTAGAGCGTCGCCATCGCGAGCACGAACCCCTGCACCGGGGCGTAGTCGGACGACACCAGCGCCTCGATGGCGTAGCTGCCGATGCCCGGCCAGGCGAACACCTTCTCCACCAGCACGTTGGAGCCGAGCAGGAAGGAGAACACCATGCCCAGCGTGGTGACCACCGGCAGCAGCGCGTTGCGGAAGGCGTAGCCGTAGAGCACCTTGCCCGGGGCGAGGCCGCTCGCGCGCGCGGTGCGGATGAAGTCCGACGACAGCACGCCGAGCATGGACGCGCGCGTCATGCGCGCCAGGGGCGCCATCACGAACAAGCCCAGCGTCACCGCCGGCAGCAGGAGCTGGCCGAGGGCGGCACGGAAGAGTTCCAGGTCGCGCGCGATCAGGCTGTCGACCAGGTAGAAGCCGGTGACGTTTTCGGGGCTGGAAAAGAGCGGGTCGAGGCGGCCGATCGGAGCCGGCGACCAGCCGAGCAGGTAGTAGAAGACGTAGGCGAGCAGCAGGCCGGTGAAGAACGTGGGCAGCGAGACGCCCGCCGTGGTCACGATGCGGCAGAGATGATCGATCCACGAGCCGGGCCGGGTGGCCGCCATGATGCCGAGCGGAATGGCGACCGCCGCCGCGAACAGCAACCCTGCGAGGGTGAGCTCGAGCGAGGCGGGCAGGCGCGTGACCAGTTCGGTGATCACCGGCTGTCCGGTGGAGAGCGAGTTGCCTAGGTCGCCGCGGAAGAGGTCGCGCACGTAGTAGCCGAACTGCACCAGGAGCGGCTGGTCCAGGCCGAGCGACGTGCGGATCTCGGCGATCGCCTCTTCGGTCGCGGCCGGCCCGGCGAAGAACGCCGCCGGGTCGCCGGGCAGCGCCCGCGTGAGCAGGAACGTGACGATCACGACCCCGATCAGGTTGGGCACCGCGCCGGCGAGGCGCTTCAGGATCAGTTTCAGCATTTGAAGGACTCTTCAACCACAGAGACACAGAGGCACAGAGAAAAGACCTCGATGGGCTTCATGTCGCTTTCGCCTTTCTCTGTGTCTCTGCGCCTCTGTGGTTCATTCCCCCTTCACACTTTCTCGAGGTCGCGATAGTCCGGCTGCAGGTGGAACCAGTACCGGTAGCCGCGGATGCTCTTCTGCATCGCGACGTCCATGTTGGGCTGCGCGATCGGGATGCGCGGCACGTCCGTGTACGCCATCTCGATGAACTCCTTCACCTGCGCGGCGTACTTCTTCGGGTCGGTCTCGAAGCGCGACGCGTCGATCAGCTTGTCCATCGCCGGGTTCTGGTAGCTCATGGTGTTGAACACGGCGTTCTGGCCGTGGTAGCACCAGAAGAAGAAATACTCCGGATAGTTCAGCCAGCCGCCGAAGCGATTGAGGATCAGCGGCATGTCCTTCTTCAGCAGCGCGGCGCGCCAGTTGGCCCCGGGAATCTTGTTGATCTGCGCCTTGATGCCGATGAGCGACAGCGCCTCGGCGACCAGAATGCACGCCGGCTCGGAAACCGTGCCCTGGCCAAGGTCGAAGGAGAGCGTGGTCTCGAAGCCGTTCTCGTAGCCGGCCTCCTTGAGGAGCTGGCGCGCCTTCGGGATGTCGTAGCGGTAGGGCGTTGCCTGCGGCCAGTCGGTGGTCTTCAGCGGCATCGAGCCGCCCCACATGGGCGTGGCGCGCTTGTACATCGCGCTGTCCATGATGCGTTCGTAGGGGACGGCGTGCGCAACCGCCTGGCGCACCTTGGGGTTGTTGAACGGCGGATTCTTCGCGTTCATCCCGAGATACCAGATCGAGTTCTCGATCGGCGTGGTCACGACGCGCACGTTGCCCTTCTCCTGGCTCATTTCCAGGAAGTCCTTGGGCGGCATCTCGAAGGTCATGTCGATGTCGCCCTTCTCGAGCAGCGCGCGGCGGTTGCCCGCGGAGGGCACCTCGCGCTGGATGATGCGGCGGATCTTCGGCATGCGGCCGCTCTTCCAGCCCTCGAAGCGCTCGTACACGATCTCCTGGCCGGGCTTCCACGACACGACGCGGTAGGCGCCGCCGCCCGCGACGTTCGCCTTGGTCCAGTCGAGGCCCCAAGGGTCCTTTTCCGTCGCGTGCTTCTTCACCAGCGCCGAGTTGAAGATGCACGGCACCGGCACCGCGAGGTCGTTCATCAGCAGCTTGTCCTTGCGGACGAAGTCGACGCGGAAGGTGTGGTCGTCCACCACCACGAACTGCTCGGGCTTCTCCAGCGACCCGGCCTTCATCTGGAAGGTGGGGAAGCCGCCGACCGCCACCGCGCGGTCGAAGGACCACTTCACGTCCCGGGCGGTGACCGGCGTGCCGTCGTGGAATTTCGCGTCCTTGCGCAGCCGGAAGGTGCAGGACATGCCGTCGGAGGCGGTCTGCCAGCTTTCGGCGAGCTCGGGCTCGAGCTTCGAATAGTCGTAGGTCTCGTTGCCGTTCGGCAGCTTCTTGCGGCCGTAGGTCATCAGCCGGTCGTAGCAGACCCAGGAGACGCCGTAGGAGGGGCGGTTCGCGCCTACGGTGTGGATGTCGAGCGAGTTGGGGCCGGTTTCGTTGGCCACCAGCAGGGTCTCCTTGCGGCGATCGGCCTGGGCGAGCGCGTCGAACGGCAGCGTGGTGGCGCCCGCGAGGGCGGCGGCGGATTGCAGGAAGTCACGGCGTTTCATCGGTTCTCCCGGGTGGATGCGTGATTCATCGGTCGCGGCCGGCGAGGTAAGCCCGCCAGCCGCCGCAGTCGGTGATGTCGCGCGCGCCGGCACTGGCGTGCGCTTCGCAGACAAAGCCGTGGACCAGGCTCCCGTCCTCCAACTCGATGGTGCCGATCCCCAGCGGCGCGGCGATGCCGGCGAGAAAACTGCCGACCCCTGGCGCCGGCATGGCCCACACCTCGACCTCGATGGGCGCGCCGTCGCCGGTGCGCACCAGGCCGGGCTTCGGCGGCGTGGTGCCGGCGAGCGCGTAGAGGCGGTAGGCCGGCGAGGTGCGGCAGGTGCGCAACAGCCGCGCGCCGCGCTCGGCGAGCTGGTGGTTGAGCGGCTGGCCGGTGAGATGCGCGCCCACCACCGCGAGCGCCAGCTCGCCGGCGCGCAGCGCAGCCGGCGCGGCCGGGGCATCGGGCAGCCGCGTTGCGCCGGTCGCGCCCAGCGGCAGGGCGGTCGCGGCCTGCCAGCGCGTTGCGATCTCGCACAGCCACGCGTCGGAGCCGGCCGGCGCGACGAAGGTGATGCCGAACGGCAGGCCGTCGTCGCGGAATGCGGCAGGGACCGCAATCGCGGCGAGGTCGAGCAGGTTGACGAAGTTGGTGTAGCGGCCGAGGCGCGTGTTGGGGCCGATCGGGTCCGCGGCGAGCTCGGCGCGCGTGCAGATCGTTCCGGCGGTGGGCAGCAGCAACGCGTCGCAGGCCTCCCACACCGGCTCGGTCGCGCGGCGCAGCGCGGCGAGGCGGTACATTGCTTCGAAGGCGTCGGTGGCGCTCATGCGTCCGGCGGCGCCGACGACGGTGCGGATGACCGGCAGCAGGGCGTCAGGGCGGGTATCGAACAGCGCGCGGATGGCCGCGTGGCGCTCGGCCACCCAGGGCCCGCCGTAGAGCAGCTCGGCGGCTTCGAGGAACGGCGCGATGTCCACCTCGACGCGCACCGCGTCGAGCGCGTCGAGGCGCGCGACGGCCGCGTCGAACGCCGCGTCTGCCGCGGCGTCGCCGAAGAACTCGAGCGAGCCGGCGCGCGGGACCCCGATGCGCAGTCGCCCGGACGGCGCGCCGCGGGCCGCGCGGTCGTGGCGCGCGTAGGAATCGGCGGCGTCGTACGCGTCGAGGACGTCGAGCACCGTGCGCGCGTCGCGCGCATCCAGCGCGAACACCGACACGCAGTCGAGCGTGCGGCACGCAGGCAGGACGCCGCGCGTGGAGACGAGTCCGCGCGTCGGCTTGAGGCCGACGATGTTGTTGAACGCCGCGGGCACTCGACCCGAGCCCGCGGTGTCGGTGCCGAGCGCGAAGCTCGCCAGCCCGAGCGCGACCGCCACCGCCGAGCCGCTGGAAGAGCCGCCGGAGACATATGCGGGATCGAAGGCGTTGTGCACCTCGCCGTAGGGCGAGCGCGTGCCGACAAGGCCGGTAGCGAACTGGTCGAGGTTGGTCTTGCCGACCAGCATCGCCCCCGCGTCGAGGAGCCGCTGCACGGCGGCCGCGGTCTCTCCCGGGGTGTGGCGGAAGGCTTTGCACGCCGCGGTGGTGGGCAGGCCGGCGACGTCGATGTTGTCCTTCACCGCGAACGGGATGCCATAGAGCGGCAGCGCGCGCGCCTGCGGATCGCGCTCGAGCTCGGCGGCGCGGGCGAGCAGCGCGTCGTCGGCGACGCGCGTGATCCAGATCGGGTTGTCGGCGTGCAACGCACAGCGGCGCAGCACCTCGCGCGCGACCATGGCCGGCGTCAGGGCGCCGTCGCGATAGGCGCGTGCGAGCCGGCCGACGTCGAGCGCATCGGGGACGGCGTGCGTTGCTGCTGCGGAGAGCGGGTCGCGGTGCATCTTGTATCCAAGCTGGCACACAAGATGCCTGCAAACCCCGTGCCACGGACGCCGCGCGTATCAAGTGCTTGATTGCGGGCGGATCGTGTTCGGATATCCGGCGAGCGCGCCGCACGAGCGCGGTGCGCACCGGCACCGCGGCAGTGCGAAAGGAGTGCAGACGATGGTCGAGCAAGGCGCCCGCAGCCTGGCCGAGGGCGTGTACGCGGAGCTCAAGGAGGACATCTTCGATTTCCGGCTGATGCCGGGGCAGCGCTTTTCCGAGAACGAGCTCGCCTCGCGCCTGGGCGTGTCGCGCACGCCGGTGCGCCAGGCGCTCTATCGCCTCGAGCACGAGGGCTACATCGTGGTGGAGTCCAAGAGCGGCTGGACAGTGCGCGCGTTCGACTTCCACCTGTTCGAGGAGTTGTACGACGTGCGGCTCGTGCTCGAGTTGGCCGCCGTCCGGCGGCTGTGCGAGCTCGATCCGATGCCTGCGCTGGCGCCGCTGAAGGAAGCCTGGCTGGTTCCGCCGGAGGATCGCCTCGACGACCCGCGTGAGGTGGGGCTCGCCGACGAGGCGTTCCACGCCGCCCTGGTGGCCGCGGCGGGCAATGCCGAGCTCGCGCGCATGCATCGCGAGGTGGCCGAACGCATCCGTGTCGTGCGGCGCCTGGAGTTCGGGGTCGCGGAGCGCATCCGCCACACGTATGCCGAGCACGCGCAGATCCTGCGCGCGGTGCTGCGCCGCAAGTCGGAGCAGGCGCAGATGCTGCTCAAGGCGCACATCGAGGTCGCCAAGGCCGAGGTGCGCAAGATCACCCTGCACAAACTCGCGACGGCGCGCAGTTCCGGTGAGGCGCCGCGGGCGGCTGCCTATCGCCGCGGCGCCGGCCTGCGCCGTTGACCGGATGGCAGAGCCCGATCCCAGTCATTCGAAATCATCATCGCTGCGTGCGCGACCAACGGTGCCTTGGCAGGTACCATCGTTTCGATGGCGGGTGTCGATGGCCCGCGGCACGCATGTACGGATCCCTGAGGGGGATCGGCGGCTCCACCGCCGTACTGGCCCACGGGCGCTCGCGCCTGTGGGCTTTTTTTTAGGGCGTAGAGGGCGCGTTCATGCGCTCGACGTGCGCCAGTTCCGCGGGCGGACCCGGCGTGCGGGCGCGTCCGGGGGCCGCGCGGCCCGGCTGCGAGACCGCGCCGCGGGCAGCGACGTCGCGCAGGGCGCGCGCGAAGCGCGGAAACGCGCGCCTGATGTCGGGCGCGACCTCCGTCCCGAGTGCCCGCGCATAGCCGCGCGTGACCGCGCTCGAGGCGCCCGCGGCGAGGTGCGCCAGCGCCGCTGCGTGCGGATAGCGGTCACGCGACTCCCGGTCGAGCAGTTCGACAATGGCGATCGCGCGCAGCAGCACGATGCCGAGCTCGGCGCGCCGTCCGCTGTCGCGCCTGCCGGCGGATGCCCCCAGCATTCGGTCCAGGCGCTCCACCAGCGCCAGCAGGTCCTTCCCGGCGCGCAGGTGCTGGGCGCCGCCGACGCGCAGCGCGGCGGCAAGGATTTCGCGCTCGTCGCCGTCGCCGAGATCAACCGCTCTGCCCGCGTCGAGCTTCACGCGCGACGTGCGCTGCAGAAGCTCGCCCAGCGAAATCGCCTCGGCGGCCAGGACGTTGAGCACGCGCGACTCGTCGGCGGTCGGCTCGCGCTTCCGCAGGCGCGCGATCACTCCATGGATCCGGTTCATGAGGGCCATAAGTTACATTAACCGTTCCTCGCGCCGCTGACCATAGACCGGTTGGCGTAACCGTTCGGCCGGTACACGGGCGCGGGTCAGGCGCCGGAGGGCTTCTCCAGCCGCTTCGCGAAGACGGTCATCTCGCGTGCCGCCTGCTTGTCGCCGCGTGCTTCGGCGACCGCGATGCCCTCGCGATACGCCGTCAGCGCACCGGCGGTGTCGCCGGTCTCCGCCAGCGCGCGGCCAAGCTGCTTCCACGCGGCCGAGTATTGCGGATCGCGCGCGACCGCCTCGCGCAGGTGGGCGGCTGCCGCGGCCGCGTTGCCCGCCTTGAGGTACTCGTTGCCCAGCGAATAGCGCAGCAGCGGGCCATCGCGCGGTCCGCCGAGAAGCTTTTCGAGGTTCGCGACGAGCGGCGAAGTCATGCGTACGCGGTCCGGCGAGGCGGGGTCGATCGATTATAGGCCTCGCGGCTCGGGCGGCCAGCGGCTATCCTCGGGGCATCACTAGAAC
>Ga0209254_10005448_pt1 | contig 11711 bp, 13 predicted proteins | sample FrelakmetDIP11DI_FD_187148 | JGI IMG/M metagenome (GOLD analysis project Ga0209254, IMG submission 187148) | Freshwater lake sediment microbial communities from the University of Notre Dame, USA, for methane emissions studies - DIP11 DI (SPAdes)... | ecosystem: Environmental > Aquatic >... | reverse complement strand
GTATCGCTGCATCGCGCCGTGGTCACTGAACTGACGCGGACCGAGGGCCTCGCGCGGCAGCGGGTCGATGAAATCGCCGAACTCGGTCTTACGAATCTACTCGATGCCTGGGTCAACGTGATCGCCGATCGGTTCGTACGCGATGCACGCTTCGATCCGTTGAGTATCGCCGCGACCGATCAACAGGTGTACAACCAGCTGTATGCATGGTTACAGGAAGCGGCACGTCCGCGCGATTTCAGCATTGATATCGATCATCGGGGTGCGTTACGACACACCGAGTTGAACATCGAAACGCTGATCGACAAGGTAACACCACGGTATCGAATGCTGGATCGCCACACTGACTCGGCGACGGTGTTCTTATCGCATCGGGCGGCTCGACTACCGGGACTCGCCGAACATCTGGCAACGATCGCCACACGCGTGGTTCTGCTGGATCGTATGGATCTGTTTCGTGGGGTCGCCGCTCACCAATCGCTGATCCGCTCGGACCCGCAGTCGCTGCGCCTGATCACCCGTCTGCCGGTGTTGCCGGTGATGGGGATCGAACGCGAGGTGTTTTCGTCGCCGACGGCGTTACGTCCTGATGTGGACCGACCGACCCACGTGCTGTTCGGTAGCGATGCCGTGGCAATCGGCCAGCATCTGGTGCTGAGTCGTGACGGATTTCCGGAGCTGCCAGGCGACTTTCCGTCCGAAGCTGTTCACATCGTCGTTGGTATGGGCGCGGTGCAGCTTAAGCTCCAGGACGGCACCCAGGTCACACTCGATGGAGATACGGCTCATAGCGGCGCGACGCTCACCAAAGGTGCCGTGCTCGAAGTAGCCGGCGCCCGATTCCAACTGATCCGCACCCGGTCGTCGCCGTGAGAAGACGTCGCCAGATCAACGTTTTTTCGATGTCGTTCCTCGACGTGATGTCGTGCGGGTTCGGTGCAATCGTGTTGCTCTACATCCTGATGATTCCGGTGATCGATCCCGGTGCGAAAAAAGTCACCCGGGAAAGCCTGTCGGAGATCCGCAAGCTGGACTACGAGGTTGTTACCGGCCAGACAACACTCGCCCAGCTCAGTCAGGCTATCGACGCAACCCAACGTCGCCTCGACGAAGCAACACGACGCCGACTGACGATTCTGTCGACGCTCACGCAGCGCCGCGACACGACGGTCGCGCAAGAGGAGCAGACGCTTGCACAGCGCGAGGATCTCGCCAGGCTCCGCGCCGATGTAAAAAGCAAGGAGGAAGACGTCAAACGCCTCGAGGCGAAAGCCAAGGCCAGCGAGGGAACTAAGGCGCGAAGTTTTGTCGGAGAAGGCGATCGCCAGTATCTCACCGGGCTGAAAATCGGCGGCGAACGCATCCTGGTCGCGGTCGATACGTCTGCGAGCATGCTCGACGACACCATCGTCAACGTGATCCGCCGCCGCAACATGGATGATACGAGCAAGCTCAACGCCCCGAAGTGGCAGCGCACGGTTCGTACAGTTGAATGGCTGGCGGCGCAATTCCCGCTCGATAGCCAGTTCCAGATCATCGGCTACAACGAAAGCGCCCAACCAATGGCCGCGGGAACTGACGGACAGTGGATCGACGTCGCGAACACGAAGGATCTCGAGCGCGCGATCGAAGCAATCAAGACAACAGTGCCAAAAGGCGGCACGAGCTTGCTGAACCTGGCAACGGCCGCAGCCGCTTTGTCGCCGGCGCCAGACAATATCTATCTGGTGACCGACGGATTGCCCACGCTCGGCAAAGGTTCGTTGCGCGGTTCCACAATCAGCGGCCGCCAACGTGTCGACCTATTCCGCGACGCGACCAAACACTTCCCGCCGAAGGCGCCGATCAACGTGATCATGTTCCCGCTCGAGGGCGATCCAATCGCTTCGGCCGCCTACTGGGATCTTGCACAATCCACCGGTGGCACCTACCTCGTTCCATCTAAGGATTGGCCGTGAAACCGCGCCGCCCTGTCGAAGAAATGTCCATGTCGTTCCTCGACGTGATCTGTTGTGGATTCGGTGCCGTCATTCTGCTGCTGATGACGACAAAGTTCACGCCGCCGATCGTGCTTGAATCGTCATCGACGCATCTCAACGGCACCGTGCTCGCGCGCCGCGATGCATTGTTCGAAATCCGTGGCGAGACGACCAAGCTGCAACGCGAACTATCCGAAAAACAGCGTGAACTCGACGCCGACCTCGAGTCTTTGGCGCAGCTCGAGAAAGAGTTCAGCGACGTGCTCGGTCGGTATCAGGCATCGAAGAGCGAAGCCGATGAAAGCGTGACGCTGGAAAAACAATTGGCCAACGCAAAGCAGTCGTTGACGTCGGAAATGGAGCGTCTGCTCGGCGCAGGCTTTCAGCGCAGCGACAACACGGTCGGCGGTATTGCGGTCGACAGCGAATACATTGTGTTCGTCATCGACACCTCCGGAAGTATGTTCAACTACGCATGGAAGCAGGTGATCAAAAAGGTCAGTGAGACGCTGGCGGTTTACCCGGAGGTCAAAGGCATCCAGGTGATGAGCGACATGGGCGAATACATGTTTCCACAATACGGTGGTCGCTGGATTCCGGACTCCCCGGCACGGCGCCGCGCCATTCTCGAACGATTGCGCACGTTCAATCCGTTCAGCATGTCGAGCCCCGTGGTCGGAATCGAAAAAGCGGTCAGGGTTTTTCAAGCACCCGACAAGCGCATCAGTATTTATGTGTTCGGCGACGACTTCACCGGCAACTCAATCGAAGAAGTGGTCGATACCGTCGATCGTATCAATCATCCCGATGCAAACGGCCATCGCCCGGTCCGCATCAATGCGGTCGGCTTTCCGACGTTGTTCCATTCATCCGCGCCGCCCGCGTCGCTATATCGATTCGCGGCATTGATGCGCGAACTGACGCACCGCAACGGTGGAACGTTTGTCGGCCTCGCGGAATTCCAGTAATCATGACAAGCGAACTCAACTGCCGGAATACGGAGTCAGCCAGGTTGAAATTCATCCATAGGTGCGGGCTTGGCGCCCTCGTGGCTCTGACGTTGGCCGGCTGCAGCGGCGCAAAAGTGCAGATGGAAGGCGACATCCCTACGCCGCTGGTGAATCAGCTGCCCCTGCGGATCGGCCTGTATCTCGAGCCAGCGCTGATGCAATACGTATTCGAGGAAAAGATCGAAGAGCATGGTGACTGGCGAATCGACGCCGGCCCGATTCAGGCGAAACTGTTCAAGCAGGTCACGAACGCGATGTTCATCGAAGCGCCGCTGGTCGATTCGTTGACGCCGACCGGAGTGACCCTCGACGGCGTGCTGGCTCCGAGCATCGTCGACTTCCAGATTTCGATTCCAAGCCAGACACGCAGCGAGTTCTACGAAGTCTGGATCAAATACCTGATGCGTCTGTATGACCCTCAGGGAACCCTGATTGCGGAGTGGCCACTCACGGCGTACGGTAAAGCTAATCGCGGGGATTTTGGCGTTCTGGAGAACAGTGACGCGCCAGGCATTCGCAACGCAACGATGACTGCTCTGCGCGACGCTGGTGCGTTTCTAGCACTGCGATTTACATCGGTCCCAGAGATCCGCGCGTGGCTCGATGCGCGTGCCACTGTCGCGCCTGGAGGTGAGACTTGATATCGCCGCTTTTGCTGAAGCCGTTTTTGATCTCGCCCAATAGACTGCTGCTGTGCTTACTGGCCGGATTGTCGACGGGGTGTGTGACCACGACGGTTCAGGAGATCCGTTCGGCTGCCACCGGGATCGGCACCACCGAGTCCGTGGTCGTTCTCGCTCGGCACGACAATGCTGCGGATGAGTCGGAAGACGATTTCGTCAGTTGTGTCAGCGGCAATCTGACCGAAGGCAAAAACGGCATCGGCGTGATGACCGAGGCGGAGTTCGTCGACGCATTGTTCCCGTGGTTCGAGCCGCGCACCGCGCCGCTGAATACATCGGACCTGCCGGAAATCGTCAACCAACCGATCCTGGCGGACAAACTCAATTCAATCGGCGTGCGTTACGTGATCTGGATCGAGGGCAACACACACCGTACCAGCTCTGGAGGTGCGATGACGTGCAGCATCTCGGTGACCGGCGCCGGCTGTTTCGGTTTCCTGTCGTGGGAAAATGATTCGTCGTATGAGGCATCCATCTGGGACATCAAACACGGCAATTCCGTCGGTAAGGTCAGCTCAGATGCTAACGGTACGAGTTTTATGCCGGCGGTCGTCGTGCCGATCCCGTTCATCGCCCGGGTTCAGACCGGCGCCTGCAACAGCATGTCGGACCAGTTGAAAACCTTCATCACGAAGGAATCGTAAGTCACCCGGCTCATCGCGAACGCACTTCCATTACTTCGCCGGTGACATGGTTCGGTTCGACCGCATACCACTCCTGCAGCTCCACTTCGAAGCGTTCCCGACACAGCTCACCGAGTTCATAAAAGGTCGGTCGACCCGGGTCGGCAATGATCACCCGCTCCACGCCGCCTTTCAGTGCGCGCTGTATGAGGTTGAACAGCGGCTTGACCATGCTGTCCCAGAAACAGATATCCGAACCAATAATGACCCGCTCCTCGCCGAGGCGGCGCGACGTGAGATCCTCGAAACGACTGACCAGCGAACGCACCTTCACGTCGTTAATCGCACCCAGAACATCGAGGAATGGGAACACGTCCTTGTCTATGTCGACGCCGGTAACACGCGCGTTGAGCTGCTTGGCGCAGAACACGCTCGCCGGACCCCAGCCGCAGCCGATCTCCATCACACGACTGCCGCGCCGAAACGGCCGATGCAGCAAATAGTCCATCAACACAAAGCTCGACTGCCACGCCTTATGCCCATGCACAGAGGGTTCATAGATGCGCTTCAGGCTGCGCACCAGACGGTGCTGCGACTGCAGCAGGTAGATCCCGTAGGCCTGCTGAATGTAAGGCTCTGGCAATCGCTCGAGTTTCGGCATCGGATTTTGCGCAGACCGCACGGCAAAAAAGACGCGGGATGGTATCGGTTCACCTGTGCGCCAGCAAATACCCGAGTAAATTAGTCTGGTATCGGTCGATGCACGGACGCTAAAATGCGCAACCCCTTCAACGACCTTGCCGACGCCGGCTCATGAGTGAATCAAGCAATACCATCGACGCCCTGGTCCGCCGCGAATATCAAGCCGGTTTCGTCACCGATATTGAATCGGAGACGCTGCCGCCGGGACTTTCCGAAGCCGTCGTGCGCTACATCTCTGCACGCAAAGGTGAGCCGGAGTGGCTTCTGGAGTGGCGTCTGGGTGCCTACAAACATTGGCGCAGCAGCCCGACCCCGCATTGGGCGCAACTGCATTTTCCGCCGATCGATTTCGAGACTATCTCTTATTTCTCGGCTCCCAAGAGTCAGCGCGATGGACCACAGTCGCTGAATGATGTCGATCCAGAACTGCTGCGTACCTACGAAAAGCTCGGTATTCCGCTGCACGAGCAGGAAATGCTGGCAGGCGTTGCCGTCGATGCCGTGTTCGATAGCGTCTCCATTGGCACTACGTTCAAAGCGAAGCTCGCCGAAGCCGGCGTCATATTCTGCGCGCTCTCCGAAGCGGTGCAGACGCATCCGGAACTCGTGCGGAAGTATCTCGGCAGCGTGGTGCCGGTGCGCGACAACTTCTATGCAACGCTCAACTCGGCGGTGTTCAGCGATGGCTCGTTCGTCTACATCCCGAAAGGTGTGCGCTGCCCGATGGAGCTGTCGACGTACTTTCGTATCAATGCCCAGAATACCGGGCAGTTCGAACGTACATTGATCATCGCGGAAGCCGGCGCCTACGTCAGCTATCTCGAAGGCTGCACCGCACCCCAACGCGATGAGAACCAGCTGCATGCGGCGGTTGTGGAACTGGTGGCGCTGGATGACGCACAGATCAAATATTCGACGGTACAGAACTGGTACCCGGGCGACGCGAACGGACGCGGCGGCATCTACAACTTCGTCACCAAACGCGGCGCGTGTATCGGCAAACGCTCAAAAATTTCATGGACTCAAGTCGAAACCGGTTCGGCAATCACCTGGAAATATCCAAGCGTGGTGCTGCGAGGCGACGACAGCGTCGGTGAATTCCACTCGGTCGCGCTCACTAACAATTTCCAGCAGGCGGACACCGGCACCAAGATGATTCACTTGGGACGCAACACGCGCAGCACGATCCTGTCGAAAGGCATCAGCGCCGGACGCAGCCAGAACTCCTATCGCGGGCTGGTGCGCATCGCGCCGACCGCCGAAGGTGCCCGCAACTACACGCAGTGCGATTCGTTATTGATTGGCGACCGCTGCGGCGCACACACGTTTCCGTATATCGAGGCGAGCCACCCCGACGCAATCATCGAGCATGAAGCGACCACGTCCAAGGTCGGCGACGATCAGCTGTTCCTGTGCCAGCAGCGCGGCATTTCGCCGGAACACGCGGTCAGCATGATCGTCAATGGTTTCTGCAAGGAGGTCTTTCGGGAATTGCCGATGGAGTTCGCCGTCGAAGCCGGAAAACTGCTCGAAGTCAGTCTTGAAGGCGCGATCGGATGAGCAACCCGGCCGCACTGTTGTTGGAAGTCGCCGATCTGCATGTCAGCGTCGCGGGCAAGCCGATTCTAAAAGGCTTGAACCTGCGTCTCGCTGTTGGCGAGGTGGCGGCGATCATGGGTCCCAACGGCTCCGGCAAGAGCACGCTGGCCAATGTCATCGCCGGCCGACCCGACTGCGTGGTCACTCGCGGCTCACTGCGTTATCTCGGCACGTCATTGACGGATCTCGCTCCGGAACTTCGCGCCCGCCTCGGCGTGTTCCTCGCGTTTCAGTATCCGGTGGAAATTCCCGGCGTTTCAAATATGGAGTTCCTCAAAGCAGCACTCGACAGCCAACGCAGCGCGCGCAACGAAGCACCGTTGTCGGCCGTCGAATTCATGAAAGCCGCTCGAGCGGTCGCGTCTGCACTCGATCTGAACGCGGAGTTCCTCAAGCGCGGCGTTAACGAAGGCTTTTCCGGCGGCGAGAAAAAGCGCAATGAAATCCTGCAGCTGCTGTTGTTGGGGCCAAAGCTCGCGATTCTCGATGAAACCGATTCGGGACTCGACATCGATGCGCTGCAGACGGTCGCCGCCGGTATCAATCGGTTCCGCGGACCCGACAACGGGATCCTGCTGGTGACGCACTATCAACGGCTGCTCGACCATATCAAGCCCGACAGCGTTCATGTGCTGGCAGACGGCCGCATCGTCAAGAGCGGCGATAGCGGACTCGCGCTGTGGCTCGAAGAAAACGGCTACGGCTGGATCACCAACGCCGCGTGAGTGCTGCCATGCAGAGTGCTGAGAACTTCATCGACGCCGTACGCGCACGCTCACGCACGCTGGATCCGGCTTTGCCGGCATTCGCCGACGAGCGTAGGACGAGCGTTATTGAACTGCAGCGAATCGGCGTGCCGGCCGGAAAACTCGAAACGTGGAAGTACACCCCGATCCGGGATTTTTACGCGCCGCCATTTGTGGCGAGTGTCGATGCGCCAACGATCGCACCGAGGCGCGAGCCCGAACGATTGCTGACGTTCTCCGGTGCGGAGCCGATACTCATACGCGGCGCTCAATCGGATTATTCCGCGATCTCCCGACGCCACGGGGTCGATATCACGAATCTGAGTGCCGATGCCGCGACTCCGCGCAATGCGCGCTTGAATACCGGTGTTGATCTAAACCGCTATCAGCTCGCTCATCTGAACACGGCGCTGCTCGCGGACTGCCTGATCATCCGGGTCGCTGCGGGGATCGATGCAGGTGCACTCGACCTGCGCTTTGTTTCGGGCTCGAACGACGCGAACATCAGCCGCGTGCGGGTCGAGATCGGCGCGGGCAGCACGTTGCGGCTCGTCGAACAACATGCCGAAGATCGCCCAACCAACTCGGTTCTCGAGATCGACATCGCGCCACGAGCCACGTTCGAACATACGCGCGTGCTGCCGCCGACCATCCCACCGTGCTGGTATCTGGTCTCGGTCAACGTCGCTTCCGAAGCAACGTATAGCCTGGCCGGTTACGCGACGGGCTCGAAGGTCCGCCGCACCGACATCCATGTCCGACTCGACGGCCACCACGCAAAAACGGACATTAACCTCGCGTGCGTGACGCACGGTCGGGATCGGCTCGATCATCAGATTGTCGTGGAACACATCGGCGTCGATACCGTCAGTCGTCAAATCGTCCACGGCATTGCCGCCGGCGATAGTGAACTGACCTTCAATGGACGGATCCACATACATCCGGGCGCGCAGCGTAGCGACGCGCGGTTGACCAACAAAAATTTGTTGCTCGATCGAAAAGCGCGGATCAATACCAAGCCCGAGCTCGAGATCTACGCCAATGACGTCAAATGTAGTCACGGTGCTACCGTCGGTCAGATCGATCCGGCACAGATGTTCTATTTGCGTGCGCGCGGCATTGACGAACACACCGCACGCACGCTGCTGATGCGCGCGTTTTTGTCGAGTCGATTGACAACCTGGGCTCAGGAAGCGGGCGTCGAGACCATCTACAACGAGTTGTTCCATTGATACAACGCGTACAGAACATTGCGGCATTGCGGGACGACTTTCCGCTGCTCACGCAGAAGGCCATTGCCGCACCCCTCACCTATCTCGACAGCGCATCGACAACGCAGAAGCCTGTTGCGGTGATCGATGCGATCCGCAACTACTACCTGAACGACAATGCGAACGTGCACCGAGCAGCATATTCATTGGCCGATCGCGCCACGGCGGCTTTTGAAAGCGCGCGGCAAAAGACCCGGCGTTTTGTCGGTGCACGCCATGCGCACGAGATCATCTGGACACGGGGAACCACCGAGTCGATCAATCTGGTCGCGCAGAGCTACGCCGTAGACAACCTGCGTTCGGGTGACGAGATCCTGATATCGGTGATGGAGCACCACTCGAACATCGTCCCTTGGCAGCTCGCCGCCCACCGAACCGGCGCGCTGCTGAAGGCGATCGATATCAACGAGCAGGGTGAACTCGATCTTGACGATTTCCACCGCAAACTCAACGCACGCACCAAAATCGTCGCAGTCGGTCACGCATCGAACGCCCTCGGCACAATCAATCCGGTGAAAACGATCATCGCTGCCGCGCATGCGGTCGGCGCGGTTGTGTTGATCGATGGCGCCCAGGCCGCCGCGCACCTGCCGATCGATGTCGACGACCTCGATTGCGATTTTTATGCGCTGTCGGGCCATAAAATGTTCGGCCCGACCGGGATCGGCGTGTTGTACGGTAAGGAGTCGCTGCTCGACGCGATGCCGCCGTGGCAGGGTGGCGGCGAAATGATTGAGACCGTGACGATCGAACGAACGACCTTCAACCATCTGCCGTACAAGTTCGAAGCCGGTACTCCGCACATCGCAGGTGCGATCGGTCTTGGTGCGGCGATCGACTATCTCGACGCAATCGACCCAGCCGCGTTGGCTGCGTACGAGGCAAAGATCATCGCCATCGCCCGCGCGCGGCTCGGTCAACTGGAGGGTGTGCGCATCATCGGCGATGCGCGCGCGCGGATCGGCGTGGTTTCATTCCTCGTCGAGGGAAGCCATCCGCAGGACGTTGGTACGCTGCTGGATCAGCAGTCGATCGCCGTGCGCGCCGGACATCACTGCGCGATGCCGCTGATGCAACGCCTGGGCATCCCCGGCACCGTGCGGGCTTCGTTCTGTCTGTACAATTCCGAAGATGATGTCGAACGATTGATCAGCGGCATCGAAAAGGTGCGTAGTTTTCTGTAATCGCGCTACCTGCGATTGGAGGGCCACAATGAAAGCCGAAACGTTCGATCCCAAAACTACCGTCATCACGATGACACCGGACGCCGCCGCCCATCTGCGCCGTCAGCTCACGGCGACGGGTCGTGAAGCGCTGCGGCTGGCCGTGACCGAAAGCGGCTGCTCCGGCTACATGTACGAACTCGGCTATACCGATTCGGCGATGTCGACCGACCTGATCTGCGAAGCCGCACCGGGGGTGCGTGTGTTTGTCGCAACCGACATCCTGCCGTTGGTTCGCGGCACCGAGATCGACTATGTACGTCAGGGTATCAATGCCGCGCTGAAGTTCCGCAACCCAAACGCGGAGGCTGAATGCGGATGCGGTGAGAGCTTTTCAGTAGCGAAGTCGGCGACGCATTGATGGAACGGCGATTGGTTGTCGTCAAACGCGACTGCCCGGCACGGCTGGTTCCGACAGGCACTCCTGTGATGGTGCCCGGCGGCACCTTCGTGACGCTAACACAATCGTTGGGGGGCACCTACACAATCGTCTACAACGGCAACATGGCGCGCATCGACGGCACCGATGCTGACGCGCTGGGCTTCGAGGTCGAACAGCCACACTATGAACCCAAAGCCGACGGCAGCATCGACCTTGCGCAGGTCCACGCGAGCCTCAAGTCAATCTACGATCCGGAAATCGCCGTCAACATCGTCGACCTGGGCCTCGTCTACGATTGCCGGGTCGATCCGAACGACGCGCATCGGGTCAACATCCAGATGACGCTGACCGCCGCGGGTTGCGGCATGGGACCGGTGCTCGTCGACGAGATCAAACGGCGCCTCATCCGTGTACCGAACGTTTCCGACGTCAATGTCGATCTGGTGTTCGATCCGCCCTGGAGCCGCGACATGATGAGCGAAGAGGCCCAACTCGAACTCGGCCTGTTCTGATGAGTGTGGGCACCGAGCCTGCGGCAAAACCGCCGCTGACTTCGATCGCTGAAATCCGCGACAGCTTCGTCTTCTTCGACGATTGGGAGGACCGTTACCGGTTCATCATCGATCTCGGCCGCGAATTATTGCCGATGCCGGATGCCCTGAAGGTCGATGCGAACATTGTCCACGGTTGTCAAAGCAAGGTGTGGATCGATTATCGAACCCGTGACGGTCGACTGTATTTCACGCTCGACAGTGATGCGCTGATCGTGCGCGGACTGATCGCGATCGTACTCGCGGCATTCAACGGCCAATCACCTGCAGCGATCGTCGCTTATGACATCGATGGTCTATTCAAAGAACTCGACTTGTTGCGCCACTTGAGCCCAACGCGCGGCAACGGTCTTGCGGCGTTAGTACGCCGGATCCGCGATATCGCCCGAAGCGTTGCTTGATACTGGATAAATATCCAGTTATGGTCGATGCATCGCAACGGCGTGCACGAGCAAACTATGACTTCTGTCCACACCGTTGCGCTGCAACGCATCGAACCCGGTCGGGTATGCGTCATCAAGACCGCCGATTGGGAGCAATTCTGTCGCGGGGGTGCGCCACTGCTGCCGGGTGATCGCAGGATCGACCTGCTGCTGCTGACATTACGCAACGGGGTTTGCGAAGAAATCGATCCGATCACCCTGGATCTCGACAAAAACGGCTATCTGATTCGGATCGACGTTGGCCTGCGCCCACTCCCCCGGCATCCAACGATTCTGGATGCGCGCGGCGCGTTCATCGGGCGATATCTCAACCACGCGCACCATTGGCAGCCGAGTGAACAACTGATCGATCAGGCGCTGGCACTCGCCTGCCAAGCTCACCTGTAGGAGGGGCGTCCTCGCCCCGATTCGTGTCCGCGGATGTCGGCAGTTTTGTGGGAGGTGGGACCTCACCCCGATTGGCATCAACCAATTCCACGCCAATCGGGGTGAGGTCCCG
>Ga0209254_10005447_pt1 | contig 11711 bp, 7 predicted proteins | sample FrelakmetDIP11DI_FD_187148 | JGI IMG/M metagenome (GOLD analysis project Ga0209254, IMG submission 187148) | Freshwater lake sediment microbial communities from the University of Notre Dame, USA, for methane emissions studies - DIP11 DI (SPAdes)... | ecosystem: Environmental > Aquatic >... | reverse complement strand
GACCTTGCGCTTCATCCGCCCGGAGGGCCCCTTGCGGTAGTCGGCCTTGAGCGAGAGCACCACACGGCTGCAGTCCTGGCGCATGGCCTCGAAGCAGCGCTTGACTACGGCCATGACTTCATCGAACTCGCCTTCGAGGCTGGTGCCCATGGACCGGAATTCGTAGGGCAGTCCGCTTTCGCGGATGATCTTTATCGAACGCGCCACAAAGGGGCTCAGGCTCTCGCCCTTGTCCAGCGGATACATTGAAAAATCGAGAATGACGCTCATGGGGCAGCTCCTTGCTCGGGTTTGACAATCGGCATCTCATTTTTTAGTAATGGGTGTATCACGACTCGCAACCGATGTAAAAACGCCGGGGCCGGCTTCATCCCGGAACCGCGTCGCCGCGGCGACGCCGGCAGTTGAAGCACGGCCGCCTGGAGAACCCGATGCCCGAGATCCTGCCTCTGAACTACCGCCTGCGCCTGGTTCCCGATCTGAGCCGCTTCCTCTTCGAGGGCCGCGCCGAAATCCGACTCCATCTGCCGGAGCCCGCCGGGGAGGTGGTCCTGAACGCCGCCGAGCTGGCCGTCTGGGGCTGCAGCGTCCGACGCGGCGATGATCGGGTCCCCTGCGCTTTCGGGGTGGAGCCGGCGGCAGAAGAACTGCGCGTCCACCTTCCCGAGGCCATGGCGGGCGAGATCCTGCTGGACATCGACTACGCCGGCCGGATCAACGACCGCATGGCGGGTTTTTATCGTAGCCGCTACCTTCACAAGGGCCGGCGCCGTTTCATCGCCATCACTCAGTTCCAGGAAAGCGACGCCCGCCGCGCCTTCCCCTGCATCGATCACCCCGGCCGTAAGGCGACCTTCGACATCGAGATGATCGTCGGCCGCTGCATGGCGGCGGTCGCCAACACCGACATCAAAGCCCAGGAAATGCTCAAGGGCGGCAAGAAGCGCGTGATCTTCGAGACCACCCCGCGAATGTCCACCTATCTGGTCTTCTTCGGCGTGGGCGAGTTTGAAACCCTCCAGGACCCGATCGACGGCCGCGTGCGGGTGCTCACCCTGCCCGCCTCGCAGAAGCATGCCCGCTTCGGGCTGGAGTTCGGCCGCAAGGCGCTGGCCTTCAGCGAATCCTACTACGCCATCCCCTATCCGCTCTCGAAGCTGGACCTCATCGCCGTGCCGGATTTCGCCTTCGGCGCCATGGAGAACTGGGGCGCCATCACCTTCCGCGAAAACCTTCTGCTGCACTATCCGGGGGTCACCTCCCAATCCGGGGAAGAGCGCATCTGCGAGGTCATCGCCCACGAGATCGCCCACCAGTGGTTCGGCAACCTGGTCACGCCCTCGGACTGGAAGTACCTCTGGCTCAACGAGAGCTTCGCCACCTATTTCGGATACGGCGTCGTCGCCCGCTACTATCCCGAATGGGGGATCTGGCCGCAGTTCCTGCAGGGCACCACGGCCAGCGCCATGAACCGCGACGCCTTGCTCGAAAACGTCGCCATCGAGATTCCCGGGGGCGAGCACCTGGTGATCAACACGAGCACCGCCCCCATCATCTACAACAAGGGCGCCAGCATCCTGAGGCAGGTCGAGGGCTACATCGGGTCGGCGCACTTCCAGAAGGGCCTGCAGCATTACCTCCGGACGCATGCCTACCAGAGCGCCGAGAGCCGTCATCTCTGGGAGGCGTTCGAGGCGGTCTCGGACCGGCCGGTCACGGCCTTGATGAAGAGCTGGGTCGAACAGCCGGGTTTTCCGCTGCTCACCGTGGCCCGCGAGCGGGACACGCTCGTGCTCTCCCAGCGGCGCTTCACCTACCTTCCCAGCGAATCGCATCAGCGCTGGCGGATACCGCTCAGCCTGCGCGTGTTCACGGCCGCCGGCGAGTCGCGCGTCGTTTCGATGCTGCTGGACGCGGGCGAGATGCGGGTCGCGGTCGAGCCCGATGCGGCCGCCTTCAAATTGAACGACGGTCAGACCGGCTATTACCGGGTGAAATATGCCGATCCGGACAACGCCCGGCGCCTGGGCGACCTCGTGCGGCGCAAAGCCCTGCCGCCGGAGGACCGCTGGGGGCTGCAGAGCGACCTCTACGCCCTGACCGTCGCCGGAGACGTCCGCCTCGAAGACTACCTGTCGTTTCTGGAGTACTATCAAAAGGAGGACGACTTCCTGCCGCTCGCCGGCATCGCCGCCAATCTCTCCCACGCCCATCTGACGGCCGACCCGCAGACGGCCGCACGGATCGCGGCGCTGGCCGGCCCCTGGTTCGGTGCAATTCTCGATCGCATCGGCTGCACCCCGCGCGCGGGCGAGGCGCATACGACGGCCATCCTGCGCGACCAGATCCTTTTCGATGCCGTTCGGTACGGCTGCCGGGAGGCCGAAACTTTTGCACTCGAGCAGTTCGAAGAGCTCCGCCGGGACCGGGCGGTGCACCCGGACATCCAGCGCAGCGTCCTGCAGGCCGGGGCCTGGAACGGCGGCGGCCGGGCCTTGAGCTGGTTCGAACGGCGTTTCCAGAAGTGCGAAAGCGAGCACGAGCGCATGAACCTGCTCGCCGCTCTGGGCTGCTTCCGCAGCCGGCCCGAAATCGAAAAAGTGCTCGACGACGTGCTCACGATCGTGCCGCCCCGCAACCGGTTCATCCCGGTGGTGGCGCTGGCCGCGAACCCGTCGGCGGCGCCCAGTCTATGGAGCTGGTACCTCGATCGTCTGCCGCAGATCGAGCAGTTTCACCCCATGCTCTACGAGCGGGTGATCGCGGCCATCGTTCCGGCGGCCGGCCTGGAGCGGCCCGACGAGGTGCGGGGGTTTTTTGACGAATACCTCCAGAGGAGCGGAACGCCCCGCGACGTCATCCGCCTCTCCCTTGAGCGCATGGAAATCAACTGGCGTATGCGCCAGCGGTGCGCCCCTTGACAGGGTTTGAACGTTTCCGCTATAGAGCCACCATGTGGTGTACCCACACCTGTCTTGCCCGAACGCGCCTGTTGGATCCTGCGTTGCCCATCGTTTCACCGGCCCCAGTGAACCACGGTTGGAGCGTGTTGCCACTATGAACCGCCGTACGTTCTTGAAGCTGGCCAGTCTGAGCAGCGTCTCGTTTGCCGCCGGCTGCAGCCCCGAATCGCCCAAGCATCTGTACAGCCTGGTTCAGGCGCCCGACAACATGGTGACCGGCAAGGCCACCTGGTACGCGTCCACCTGCCGCGAATGCCCGGCCGGCTGCGGTGTCATCGCCAGGAACCGCGAGAGCCGTGCGGTCAAGCTCGAGGGCAACCCCCTGCATCCGCTCAATCGGGGCAAGCTCTGCATGCGCGGCCAGGCGGCGCTGCAGGCGGTTTACCATCCGGACCGGCTGCGCTCGCCCCTTCTGAGGGAAAAGGACGGTTTCACGCCGATCGGCTTCGAACAGGCCCGCGCGCTCTTGAAGGAAAAGGCCTGGGCGGCGGCCCGCAAGGGCCCCGACCGGGTGCGGCTCCTGACCGAAACCGTCGGTGAAAGCCAGACGGCGCTTTTCCAGACCGCGCTTCGGAACTGGAATTCCCGCCCGCCGCTCGTGTACGAACCCTATGCGTACGAGGCGCTGAAGACCGCCAACCGCGAAGTTTTCGGCGTGGACGGGCTGGTGTCCTATCGCATGGACCGCGCGGATGTGCTGCTGTCCTTCGGCGCCGAGTTCCTCGAAACCTGGCTGTCGCCCGTGGAGTACGCCTGGAAGTTCAAGGCGATGCACGCCGCCGCCGGCACGCATAAAGGCCTTTTCTTCCTCGTCGGCCCGCTGCAGACGCTGACGGGCGCCAACGCCGACTACTGGCTCGGCTGCGCGCCCGGCAGCGAAGCCGTGGTGGCGCTGGGCCTGGTGCGGCGGATGCTGGACCTCCACCGCGGCCGGCACCTGGCCCCGGCCCTGCGTCAGGCCCTGCTGCAGGCCACCGACGGCCATTCCCAGGAGACCGTGCTCAAGCTCTCCGGCATCCCGCTGGACGGTTACGAGCGCCTGGTCGGGCGCCTGGCGGAAGCCAAGCTGCCCCTCGTGCTCGGCTGCGGCAGCGGGCTCTCCGACGAAAACGGCCTGCGCACGAACCTGGCCGCGAACCTGCTGAACCTCGTCCTGGATCCGGAGCTCAAGCTCATCGACACCGCCCGCCGCCACCGCGTGGAAACCGCCGGCCGCCGGGTGGAGGTGCTCGAGCTTTTTAAGACCATCGCCGCAGGCGGCGCGGACCTGCTGCTCCTCAACAACGTCAACCCCGTGTTCAGTCTGCCCCCGGAAAACGGCGCCGCGAGCGCGCTGGATCGGCCGGATCTCTTCGTCGTAAGCCTCACCAGCTTCCTGGACGAAACCGCGCAGCGGGCCGACCTGATCCTGCCGGTGAAGCTTCCGCTGGAAACCTGGGACGACTACTGCGGCTGGTCGGATGTCGTTTCCATGATCCAACCCGCGATGGGCGCGCTTTCCCAGGCGCCCCACCTGGGGGATCTTTTCCTGGAAGCCGGCTTCGAGGGCGAGCCTCCGGCCCCGGATTTCAAAGCCTACCTGGCCCGCCGCCTGCAGACGCAGGGCCGGATTCGCGACGAGCTCGAATGGCTGCGCGCCTTGCAGCAGGGCGGCGTGTTCCCACCGACCGGGCCGACGATCGCCGGCGCCGCGCCCCTGTCCCTCGCGCAGCAGCTGCCCGCCGCGCTCGCGACACCCTACTCGCCGCCGTCGGCGGCGGGACTGGCGTTTGCCGCGGTGCCCTCGGTGCGGCTGTTCGACGGCCGCGGGGCCAACAAGCCCTGGCTGTGCGAAATTCCGGACCCCATCTCCCGCGTGGCCTGGCAGTCCCCCGTGCGGATGCATCCGGACACGGCCGGCGCGCGGGGGCTCCAGTCGGCCGATATCGTTACAGTCCGATCGCACGGGGGCAGCCTCGAAGCGCCGGTCTTCGTTACGGAGGTGGTTCGACCGGGCCTGCTCGTCATGGAAACCGGCCAGGGGCACGGCGCCTACGGCCGTTACGCCGAGAAGGTCGGCGCCAATCCCTTCGCCCTGCTCTCCGCGGCGACCCACCCCGGATGCGGGGGACCGTCCAGCCTCCTGGCCGAGGTCACGCTGGAGTCCACCGGCCGTCGGCTGAAGCTGGCGAATACCGATGGCAGCCGCACCCAGCACGGGCGGGCCTTCATTTTAACCACGACGCCGGCCGAGCTTCTCAAGGGCGGCCCGCCCGCCAAGACCGGCCTGACCATGGACAATTTCCCGCTGACGCTGCCGCTGCCGGAGGGCTACGATCCCAAGCGCGATTTCTACCCGCCCCACGACCACGATCATTACCGCTGGGGCATGGCCGTCGACCTGGACCGCTGCATCGGCTGCGGCGCCTGCGCGGCGGCCTGCTACGCCGAGAACAACATCGGCATCGTCGGCGAGACGCGCATCACGCAGGGCCGCGAAATGGCCTGGCTGGAGATCGTGCGCTACCACGACGAGCGCCGCATGCAGCGGGTGATGTTCATGCCCATGCTCTGCCAGCACTGCGACAACGCGCCCTGCGAATCGGTCTGCCCGGTCTATGCGCCCCATCATTCCGCCGAGGGGTTGAACAACCAGATCTACAACCGCTGCATCGGCACGCGCTTCTGCTCCCAGAACTGCCCTTACAAGGTGCGGCGCTTCAACTGGTTCGACTGGGAATGGCCGGAGCCGCTGAACCTGCAGCTCAACCCGGATGTCACCGTGCGCAGCAAGGGAGTCATGGAGAAGTGCTCGTTCTGCATCCAGCGCATCAAGGAGGCGCGCACCCGGGCGAAGAACGAGAACCGGCCGATCCGCGAGGGCGAAGTCCTCCCGGCCTGCGTCCAGACCTGCCCGACCGACGCGCTGGTCTTCGGGAACTTGATGGACAAGGACAGTCGCGTGCGCCGGCTCTGCGACGATCCGCGGGCCTACCAGGCCATGGGGTATTTGAACACGAAGCCGGCGGTGATTTACCTGAAGAAAGTGTTGCACGAAGTGTAAAAATGACCAACCTCACCTTCGCACAGATCGACCAGACCGTTCTGAACACCCTGGAGCGACCCCGGCCGCGCTACTGGCTCTTTGTCGCGCTGATGTTGTGCGGCGTGCTCCTGGGGGCCGCTGCCTGGACCTACCAGATTTTCACCGGCATCGGCGTCGGCGGCCAGAACATCCCGGTGGCCTGGGGCACCTACCTCATCAATTTCGTGTTCTGGGTCGGTATCGCCCACTCCGGGACGCTCATTTCGGCCATCCTGCACCTGTTCCGCGCCGGATGGCGCAACCCGATCGCGCGGGCGGCCGAGACCATGACCGTGTTCGCGGTCTGCTGTGCCGGGCTCTTTCCCTTCATCCACCTGGGCCGGGTCTGGCAGGTTTACTACATGCTCCCGATTCCCACCCAGCGGCTGCTGTGGCCCAACTTTCTGTCGCCGCTGATGTTCGATGTCGTGGCCATCAGCACCTACCTCACGGTGAGTTCGCTGTTCTGGTACACCGGCCTGGTGCCGGACCTGGCCGTCGTGCGCGACCGCTCCACCGGGCTGCGGTACAAGATCTTCCGGGTGCTTTCCCTGGGCTGGACCGGGACGCATCACCAGTGGCTGAACTACAGCCGCGGCTACCTCTTCTTTGCGGCGCTCGCCACCCCGCTGGTGATCTCGGTGCACAGCGTCGTCTCCTGGGATTTCGCGCTCGCCCTCGTCCCGGGCTGGCACACGACCATCTTTGCCCCTTATTTCGTCGCCGGCGCCATCCACTCGGGACTTGCCATGGTGCTGACCCTGATGATCCCCCTGCGCCGCATCTTCCGCTACGAGGCCATCATCACCCTGAACGTCCTGGAAAACGTGGCCAAGACCATGGTCCTGACCGGCCTCATTGTGGGGCTGGCCTACGGCACCGAGTACTTCATCGCCTGGTACAGCCACAACGCGGTGGAATGGGAGTCCTTCCGCTGGCGCGCCCTGGGCGAGTACGCCTACGGCCTCTACTTCATGATCATTTGCAACGTCCTGCTGCCTTCGCTTTTTCTGTTCAAAAAGGTGCGCCGCAGCATCCCCTGGCTCTTCGCCCTCTCGCTGGTGGTGAACTTCGGCATGTGGTGGGAGCGTTTCGTCATCATCGTCGGCGGCGTCGCCCACGACTTTGCCCCCCACGCCTGGGGCTTCTATGCGCCGCGGCTGGTGGAGTACTGCGTCATGGTCGGCAGCTTCAGCCTGTTCTTTTTCCTGTTCCTGCTCTTCTGCAAACACCTGCCTTCCGTGTCGATGACCGAGATGAAGGAGACCGCACACCATGCCGGGTGATGCCTGCATCATGGGCCTGTTCAAGGACGAGGCCAAGGCCGCCAGGGTCATACCGGAGCTGGCCGCGGCGGGGTTCAGCTTCCGCCGCGCCCACAGCCCCATCCCCAGCCACCGGATCCTGGAGGCCCTGAAGCTGAAGAAGGGCCGCGTGGGCTGGTTCACGCTGGCCGGAGGCATCGTCGGGTTTTTCTTGGGGTTCGCCCTGGCCATCTTCACCGCGGTCCAGTGGAACCTGATCGTCAGCGGCAAGCCGATCGTTTCGCTGATCCCCTTTTTCATCGTCGGCTTCGAGTTCACGATCCTGTTCTCCGTTTTCGGCAACGTGATCGGCCTGCTGGTCTGCTCGCGCCTGCCGGACTACCGGGGGCTCGAGAGCTACGATCCGCGCTGCTCGGGCGAGCACTTCGGGGTGCTGGCCAGCTGCGAGGCCGGCCGCGAGGGCGAACTGATGGATTTCTTCCAGAAGAAGGGCGCGGAGGTCAAGGTATTCGCATGAACGCGACCACACCCTCGATTCAACCCGGCTCGCTCCCCGGCTCCCAGCGTTCGCTCTTCACGCTCGCAGCGGTGTTGGCCGCGGTCGGCGTGGCGGCCTTCGTTACCGGCCTTCTCGGCCCTCAGCCGCAGAGGGCCTGGCAGGCGTTCTTCATCAATTTCCTCCTGTGGTCGGCCATCGCCCAGGGCGCGGTGCTCTTCGCGGCCCTCACCCACACGGTCAAGGCCCGCTGGGCCGGTCCGCTGAGCGGGCTTTCGCAGGCCTTCGCCGGGTTCTTTCCGCTCTCGCTGATCTGCTTCCTGGCGCTCCTGATCGGCCGCGACCACCTGTTTCCCTGGCTGCACGAGGACCTGCACGGCAAGGAGATCTGGCTGAACCTCCCGTTCCTGTTCAGCCGCGACGGGATCGGGTTTCTGGCGCTTTACGGGTTCGGATGGGCCTTTCTGTCCCAGGACCTGAAGCTGCGGATCAAGACAACCGCACCGGCCGGAGGCCTGCGCCGTTGGATGGCCGGCCGGCTTCCGCAGACCGAGGCCGAGATCGAGCGCGTGCGGCGGCGCAAGACCCTGTGGGGCGGCCTCTACTGCTTCGCCTTTGCGCTCGTGCTCAGCCTGATCGGCTTCGACCTCGTCATGAGCATGGACCCGCACTGGATCTCGACCCTTTTCGGCGCCTACCATTTCGTGAAGGCGTTTTACGTCGGCCTGGGGGCGCTGATCATCCTCGCCGCGATCGTTCATCTGCACCAGAACCGCCGCACGGCGATCGCCGACGCCCATTTCCACGACATCGGCAAGCTCTTCTTCGCCTTCTGCCTGCTGTGGGCGGACTTCTTCTATGTGCAACTGACGGTCATCTGGTACGGGAACATCCCCGAGGAAACCAGCTACGTGATCCTGCGCACGGTGACGCCGCCCTGGAGCACACTGGCCTGGATCGTTTTCATCGTCTGCTTCATCATCCCGTTCATCGTGCTCATCAACCGCCGCGTCAAGACCATGCCCGGCGCCATGATCGCGCTCTGCAGCATGGTGATCCTCGGCATCTGGCTCGAGCATCTGCTGCTGCTCGGCCCGGCGCTCAACCACGCGGCGGCGGAGCTGCCGCTAGGGGTCACCGACGGGCTGGTGTTCATCGGTTTCATGGGGTTGATGGTTCTGGCCCTGGCCTATACCTTTAAAACCTTCCCGGAGCTCCTGCCCCCGGGAAGCGAGGCAGCGCGCTGAACCGTGCATTCCGGGAAAGGGTGACATGTCGAAGGGAAACCGCGCCGCGATACTGGTCACGCTGGGCAGCATCCTGTGCACCGCCGCCTTCCTTTACTTTTTCTATGCCTGGCCCGAGAGGATCGGCCCGGAGCAGCCGATCCCCTTCAGCCACAACGTGCACAGCGGCATCAAGGAGATCCAGTGCCAGTACTGCCACCCCTACGTGGCCTACTCGAATTTCCCCGGCATCCCGCCGGTGGAAAAATGCCTGCACTGCCACAACTACATCATCGCAAACTTTCCCTGGATCCGTAAGGAGCACGAGTATTTCGACACCCGGACCCCCACTCCCTGGGTCAAAGTGAACTACGTCGCCGAGCACGTGTTTTTCAACCACCAGCGGCACATCAACCGTCAGGTGGCCTGCGAGGAGTGCCACGGCGAGGTCAAGCACTCGCAGCGGCTGCCGGAGAAAATCTGGCGCATGGGCCAGTGTCTGGAGTGCCACCACCAGAAGAAGGCGAGCGTCGATTGCTGGCTGACGTGCCACAACTGAGGAGAGAGACGTGAGCACCGCTGAAGAAAGCATTCCTCACGGCAACCAGACCGCCAAGGCGTTCACGCTGACATCGGCCCTGTGGTTCGCCTTCGCCACCACCTTCGGCATGATCGCCGCCGGCTACCTGATCGCGCCGGATTTCATGGCCAACATCGAATACATCCAGTTCGGGCGGGTGCGGCCGATGCACGTCAACGCCGTGCTCTTCGGGTTCGTGACCCCGGGGCTCATCGCCGTGGCGTTCTACTACCTGCCGCGGCTGATGAAAACCCGGCTGTACAGCGAAACGCTCGGTGTCTTTTCGGCCGTCTTCTGGAACCTGACGGTCGCCGCCGGAATGGTGGGGGTTTCGCTCGGTTACAGCCAGGGTCGCGAATACGCCGAACTGCCCTGGGCCGTGGACATCCTGGTGGTGATCAGCTTCAGCCTGGTGATCGTGAACTTCCTGCTGACCATCCGCCGCCGCGCCGAGCCGATCCTGTACGTGTCCATCTGGTACGCGGCGGCGGCGGTCGTGCTCACCGCCTGCACCTACTTTCTCGGCAACGTGATCTGGAATCCTGAAAGCGGCGCGCTCAGCGGCATCCCGGATGCCATCCTGTTGTGGTTCTACGGCCACAACGTCTTCGGCTTGCTGCTCTCGCCCATGGCGCTCGGGGTGGCCTACTACGTGCTGCCCATCGCCACCCGCAGCCCGCTTTACAGCCACACCCTGTCGTTGCTTGGCTTTTGGTCGCTCATCATCGTTTACACCCACATCGGGACCCACCACCTGCTGCAGGTGCCGGTGCCCACCTGGTTGAAGACCATCTCCATCGTCGACAGCGTCGCCATGGTGATCCCGGTCATGGTCTTCCTGATCAACATCTGGTACACGGTCAAGGGCAAGCTCGGCGACGTGCACGCCGACATCGGCGCCAAGTTCGTCTTCACCGGCACCATCTACTACTTCTTCGTCAACATCCAAGGCTCGATGATGGCCCTGCCGGATGTGCAGCGCATCACCCACTTCAACAACTGGGTGGTGGCGCACGCCCACATCGGCGTCCTGGGGTTCGCCGGGGTGACGGCGCTGGGGGGCCTGTATTTCATCCTGCCGCGCATCACCGGCAGGCCGCTGCACAGCCGGCTGCTGGCGGACCTGCAGTACTGGCTGGTGCTGATCGGCATCACCGGGTTCGGCATCGTGCTGACCATCGTGGGGCTGATTCAGGGGCAGGCCTGGTACAACGGGGAGACCCTCTACCGCACCCTGCCTGAGATCCAGCCGTACTACGTCACGCGCCTGTCGCTCGGCGCCCTGATCATGGCGGGCGCCTACCTCGGGCTCTACAACGTCATCCGATCGCTTTATTTCAATCGCGGAGCGGCCTCATGCGAATGACCCCTGCCGTCATCCTGGTCGGCGTCCTGGCGCTGCTGGCCTCCATCGCGCTGATCATGGTCTACTGGCCCTATGTCAACCAGGACACGACGCCCTCGGAGATCTTCCGCGCCCGCACGGCAGTGGAGGACGCCGGGCGCAAGATCTATATCCAGAACGGCTGCGTCTATTGCCACACCCAGTCGGTCCGGGCCTTCGACTGGGACATGGGCTCCGAGCGCATCGCCCAGGCCGGGGACTACATAGCCGACGAGCCCATCCAACTGGGCTCCCAGCGCACGGGGCTGGACCTGTCCCAGGCCGGCGGCGAGCACCCGGATGACTGGCACCATGCTCACTTCACCAACCCGCGGTACACGCGACCCAGTTCCATCATGCCGCCCTTCCAGTGGCTCGGAATGGAGCGCATCAACACGTTGACCCAATATGTGCAGAGCCTGGGGTTCAAGATGGCCGACACCCGCATGGAACGGCAGCGGCACTGGAAACAGGAATCCATCAAGGCCTACGAGGCCGGTCCGGATGCCAACGCCCGCTGGCTGGCCGAACAGATCCCCGCGGGGTGGCGCAACATCCCCAACCCTTACCCGAGCAGCCCGGCAAGCCTGCAGCGGGGGCAGCGGATCTATCAGTATTACTGCATCGGCTGCCACGGACCGATCGGCGACGGCATGGGGCCGGCCCAGCCCTGGATCTACCCGCCGCCGCTCAACTTCACCCTCCTGAAGGGCCGGGAGATCTCCGGCGGCAT